>Ga0210362_1186346_pt1 | contig 13245 bp, 8 predicted proteins | sample S625metaT_FD_159713 | JGI IMG/M metagenome (GOLD analysis project Ga0210362, IMG submission 159713) | Metatranscriptome of estuarine sediment microbial communities from the Columbia River estuary, Oregon, United States - S.625 (Metagenome... | ecosystem: Environmental > Aquatic > Marine >... | reverse complement strand
CCGGGCGATGAAGGGCGGGATGGAAGCCCTCGATGATCCCCACATTAAGGTCGTCTCAATGATCACCGAGGGTGTGCCGGAAAAAGACGCCAAGATCCTCGGCGCCCATGCGCGCAAGCTCGGCAAGGTCTTTAATGGACCGTCGTCCATCGGCATCGTCTCCGCCGGCGCCTGCCGCTTAGGCGTGATCGGCGGCGCATTCGACAACCTGGTTCTCTCCAAGCTCTATCGGGAAGGCTCCTTTGGCGTCATTACCAAATCCGGGGGTCTCTCCAACGAAATCATCTGGATCTGCTCGCAGTTTGCCGACGGCATTACGACGGCGATCGGCATCGGCGGAGATGCATTTCCCGGTACCGACTACGTCAGTTACCTCGAAATGTTCGAGAACGATCCGCAGACGAAGGCGGTGGTTATCGTCGGCGAGATGGGCGGGGATCTTGAAGAACGCGCGGCCGAGTGGTACGGGGCAAAGAAGCGGCGGGTGAAGTTGATGGCTGTCGTCTCCGGTTTCTGTCAGGAGAGTTTGCCGAAGGGGATGAAGTTCGGTCATGCCGGCGCGAAGGAGGGCATGAAGGGCGAGGGATCGGCCCGCGCGAAGTCGGATGCCCTCAAGAAGTCCGGCGCGATTGTGCCTGCGACATTCGGCGCATTGGGCCCTGCGATCAAGGAAGCCTATCAAGAGATGCTGAAGTCCGGCCAGGTGAAAGAGCCGGTTGAGCCGGTTTCGCTGCCGAAACTGCCCAAGACCGTTGAAGAAGCGATGAAGGCGGACGAAGTCATGGTCGCGCCGCTGATCCGCACCACTATCAGCGATGATCGCGGGGATGAACCCTGCTATGTCGGCTATCCGGCTTCTGAACTCATCAATAAAGGCTATGAAATCCCGCACGTCATCGGTTTGCTGTGGGACAAGCGGCTGATCTCCAAGCAGGAAGCGGAGATCATCAAGCGCATCATGATGCTCTCGGCCGATCATGGTCCCTGCGTCAGCGGCGCCTTGGGGACGATCATCGCGGCTTGCGCCGGAATCGGGATGTCTCAGTCGGTGGCAGCAGGCTTGATCATGATCGGTCCTCGTTTCGGAGGCGCCGTGACCGATGCAGGCCGCTACTTCAAGTACGCCGTCGATAACAAGATGACGGTGGATGAATTCCTGGTCTATATGAAGAAGAACCACGGGCCAGTCCCGGGGATCGGGCATCGTGTCAAGAGCTTGCGCAATCCGGACAAGCGAGTGAAGGAATTGGTCGGATACGTCAAGAGTTTGAACATGAAGACCCCTTGCCTGGACTTCGCGCTCGAAGTGGAAAAGATCACGTCGGTGAAGAAGGATAACTTGATCCTGAACGTGGACGGCACGATGGCCGCGGTGCTCGTCGATATCGGATTCCCGGTCGACAGTTTAAACGGTTTCTTCATCCTCTCGCGCACGATCGGATTGATCGGGCATTGGGTGGATCAGAAGCGTCAGGACAGCCGTTTGATCCGGCTGTTCGATTACCTGGTGAATTACGCGGCGCCCAAGAGGCGGGAAGTCCCGCCTCTGAAATGACGTGAAGCGTTATTCGTGAAGCGCAGGAAGGTTTGCGAGATACGCTTCACGAGATACGAACGACGATCAACGTAAGAAGACGGAGAACAATCATGTCCATGGACCTAGCCAAGAAACTGTACGCCAAGATGCCGGACGCCTGCGCGAAGGCCAGGACGAAGTTCGGCCGTCCGCTGACGCTGGCCGAAAAGGTTCTCGTCTCGCATGCCGATAATTTCGACACCCAGACCTGGGAACGCGGCAAGGCCATGCTGGCCCTGCGGCCAGACCGTGTCGCGATGCAGGATGCGACGGCCCAAATGGCCATGTTGCAGTTTATGCAGGCGAATAAGAAGCAGGCCGCCGTGCCCAGCACGATCCATTGCGACCACCTGATCCGCGCTGAAATGGGGTCGGAAAAGGACCTGCTTCGCGCGATGGATGAAAATAGGGAAGTCTACAACTTTCTGGCCTCGGCGGCGAAGAAGTACGGCATCGGCTTCTGGAAGCCGGGCGCCGGGATCATTCATCAAGTCGTGCTGGAAAATTATGCGTTCCCCGGAAGTTTGATCATCGGCACCGACTCGCATACGCCAAACGGCGGTGGGCTGGGCGGTTTGGCGATCGGCGTCGGCGGTGCCGATGCGGGCGAAGTAATGGCAGGGTTGCCCTGGGAAGTGCTCCATCCCAAATTGATCGGCGTGCGCCTCACCGGCAAGTTGAGCGGCTGGGCGTCGGCCAAGGACGTCATCCTCTATCTCTGCGGCCTGCTCACGGTCAAGGGCGGGACGAACAAGATCGTCGAATACTTCGGATCCGGCGCCGAGACGATCAGCGCGACCGGCAAAGGCACCATCTGCAACATGGGCGCAGAATTAGGCGCGACGACCTCCGTGTTCCCCTTCGATCAGAAGATGGTCGCCTATATGAACATCACGGACCGGTCGGATTTGGCAAACCTGGCTCAAGCGAATCAGGCACTGCTTGTCGCAGATCCGGAAGTCTATCAATCGCCGGAGAAGTATTACGATCAGATCGTCGAAGTCGATTTGTCGAAGTTGGAACCGCACGTGGTCGGGCCGCACACGCCGGACTTGGCGCGGCCGATTTCACAGCTGAAGGCGGAAGCGAAGGAGAAGGGCTATCCGGTCGAACTGAAGGCGGCGTTGATCGGCAGCTGCACGAATTCATCCTACGAAGACATCAGCCGCTCGGCCCATATCGCGCAACAGGCGTTGAAGGCCGGTTTGAAGGCGAAGGCCTCGTTCCTGGTCTCGCCGGGCTCCGAGCGCATCTATCACACCATGAAGCGCGACGGCTTCCTGGACACGTTCGAGCAGCTGGGCGGCACGGTGCTCTCGAACTCCTGCGGCCCCTGCATCGGGCAGTGGAAACGAGCCGACGGCGTGAAGGGCAAGGCGGATTCGATCGTCAGTTCCTTTAACCGTAACTTTCCGGGCCGGAACGACGGCATCAACGAAACACTCTCGTTCTTGGCGAGCCCGGAAGTCGTGACGGCCTACGCGATCACGGGCGACCTCGGATTCGATCCGGTGAATCAGACGATCACGGGCGCGGACGGAAAGGAATTCAAGTTCCAAGCCCCGGTGGGCGAAGAATTGCCGGCCAAGGGATTCGCCACGGGTGAAGAAGGTTTTGTAGCGCCGGCTGAAAACGGCGACGGCCTGACCGTCGATATTCCTCCGACCAGCGAGCGGTTGCAGTTGTTGCAGCCGTTCCCCCGTTGGGACGGCAAAGACTTCGAGAAGCTGCCGCTTTTGATCAAGACCAAGGGCAAGACCACGACCGACCACATTTCACCGGCCGGTCCCTGGCTGAAATTCCGCGGCCACTTGGATAAGATCAGCGACAACATGTTCCTGGGCGCGAATAATGCGTTCGCCTCCGAGCCGGGCAAGGGGACCAATGTGTTGACCGGGGAGTCGAATCTGAACATCGCGCAGATCGCCCGCGCCTACAAGGCAAAAGGCATCGGTTCGGTCGTGGTCGGCGACGAGAATTACGGCGAGGGCAGCAGCCGCGAGCATGCGGCGATGTCGCCCCGCTTCTTGAACGTGCGCGCCGTCATCACCAAGAGCTTCGCGCGTATTCATGAAACCAATCTCAAGAAACAAGGGATCTTGGCGTTGACCTTCGCGGACCCGAAGGATTACGAGAAGATCGAGCAGCAGGACCGCATCAGCGTGACGGGGCTACAGAATCTGGCGCCTGGCAAGCCGGTTGTGGTGACCATACACAAGACGGATGGACGCACGCTCACCATCCAGGCGAACCACAGCATGACCGAGCAACAGATTGCGTGGTTTAAGGCGGGTTCGGCGCTCAACGCGCTGAATTAAACCAGAGAGAGGGAAAAGCTATGGCAAAAGCAGACAAAATTATCTATACGAAGACCGACGAGGCGCCGATGCTGGCGACCTACTCGTTCTTGCCGATCATCAACGCCTTCTCGAAAGCGGCGGGCGTGACGGTCGAATTGCGGGACATCTCGTTGGCGGGCCGTGTGCTCGCCGTGTTTCCGGAATACCTGACCCCGGCCCAGAAGCAGCACGATGCCTTGGCCGAGCTGGGCGAGCTGGCCAAGACGCCGGAAGCGAACATCATCAAGCTGCCGAATGTCAGCGCCTCGTTGCCTCAACTTCAAGAGACCATCAAGGAATTGCAGAGTCAGGGGTACAAGCTGCCGGACTATCCGGAGAACCCGAAAGACGACAAGGAAAAGGATATCAAGTCGCGGTACGACAAAGTCAAAGGCAGTGCCGTGAATCCGGTGTTGCGCGAGGGGAACTCGGATCGCCGCGCACCGCTCTCCGTGAAGGCCTATGCGAGAAAGCATCCGCACAAGATGTCTCCTTGGAGCCAGGATTCCAAGACCCACGTCGCCCACATGAAGGGTGGAGACTTCCGGTCGAACGAGAAGTCTGTGACGATCCCGGCCGCGACCACGGCGAAGATCGAGTTTGTCGGCCAGGACGGCAAGGCCACGGTCCTCAAAGAAAAAGTAGCGTTGCAGGCCGGCGAAGTGCTCGACGCGACCTTCATGAGCGTCAAGGCCTTGCGCCGATTCATCGAAGAACAGATCGAGGAGTCCAAGAAACAAGGGGTGCTGTTCTCGCTCCACATGAAGGCCACTATGATGAAGGTCTCGGACCCGAAGATCTTCGGCCATGCCGTGACCGTGTACTACAAGGACGTCTTTGAAAAGTACGCGGACACGTTCAAGAAGCTGGGCGTGGACCCGGACAACGGCCTCGGCGATCTGTACGCGAAGATCAAGGCCCTGCCGGATGATCAGCGAGCGGCGATCGAAGCGGACATTCAAGCCGTCTATCAGAAGCGTCCGCCGATGGCGATGGTGAATTCCGACAAGGGCATCACGAATTTGCACGTGCCGAGCGATATCATCATCGATGCCTCCATGCCGCCGGTCATCCGTGATGGGGGCAAGATGTGGGGACCGGATGGGAAATTGGCGGACACCAAGTGCGTTATCCCCGACGCGAGCTATGCGCCGGTGTATCATGAAGTCGTCGAGTTCTGTAAGAAACAAGGCGCGTTCGATCCTCGCACAATGGGGACGATTCCGAATGTCGGTTTGATGGCTCAGGCGGCGGAAGAGTACGGCTCGCACGACAAGACCTTCAAAGCGCCCGGCAACGGCACGATCCGCATCGTGGATGCGGCGGGCCAGGCGTTGCTTGAACACCAGGTGGAAGAGGGTGATATCTGGCGCGCCTGCCAAGCCAAAGATGCGCCGATTCAAGACTGGGTCAAGTTGGCGGTGACTCGCGCGAGAGCGACCGGATCCCCGGCAATCTTCTGGCTCGACAAGACCCGCGCCCACGATGCAGAGATCATCAAGAAGGTGAACGCCTATTTGCCGAAGCACGATGCGACCGGCCTCGAGATCAAGATCATGTCGCCGGCGGACGCGTGCCGTTTTTCAATCGAGCGAATGAAGGAAGGCAAGGATACGATTTCCTGCACGGGGAACGTGCTGCGAGATTATCTCACGGATCTTTTCCCGATTCTTGAAATCGGGACCAGCGCCAAGATGTTGTCGGTCGTGCCGTTGCTGAATGGCGGCGGCCTGTTCGAAACCGGAGCGGGAGGATCGGCCCCGAAGCATGTACAGCAGTTCCAGGAAGAAGGTTATCTGCGCTGGGATTCGCTGGGCGAATTCCTCGCGCTGGCCGCGTCGCTGGAGCACCTGGCGAAGGTCGGGAACAATTCTGCCGCCAAGGTTTTGGCGGACACGCTGGATCAAGCCAATGGGAAGTTCCTGGAGAGTAACAAGTCGCCGGCCCGGAAGGTCGGTGAGATCGACAACCGCGGCAGCCATTTTTACCTGGCTCTCTATTGGGCGCAGGCCTTGGCGGCGCAGACGCAGGATAAAAAGATCGCAGACAAGTTTGCGAAGATCGCCAAGGATTTGAGCGACAACGAGAAGAAGATCAACGACGAGCTGATCGCCGCGCAGGGCAAGCCACAAGACGTTGGTGGGTATTATCACCCGGACGATGCGAAGGCCGCCAAGGCGATGCGTCCCAGCGTGACGCTGAACGCAATCATCGACTCGTTCGCCTAAAAGCGGTGAGGAGTTAGGAGTAAGGAGTCAGGGGTGGGGCATTACCTTACCCCTCACCCTTCACCCCTTACAGGTATAAAGATGGCTCAAGAAGACACCAACATCATCGACCAGCCTGAGGTCATGAAGCCTCGGATGGTGACGATCGAAATTTCCGGCAAGCAGTATGAGGTGCCGGAGGGGATCACGGTCGTCAAGGCCATGTGGTATGCCGGCCAGGAGGTCGTGCGCGGCATCGGATGCCTGGGTGGGTTCTGTGGGGCCTGCTCTACCTATTACCGGACGAAGGACGACCCGAAGGTGAGGACCTGTTTGGCCTGCCAGATGGCGGTGCAGGACGGTATGTCCTTCACCATGATGCCGCCGTTTCCGGCTCGCAAGGCCATCTACGATATTCAAACTCTCAAGGATCCCAGACAGGACCTCTTCAATCTGTATCCAGAGGCCCCGCTTTGCCGGAACTGCAATGCCTGCACGGAAGCGTGCCCGCAGAAGATCGACGTGCGCGAAGGGGTCTGGAAGGCGGTCTTCGGAGATTTTCAGAACGTATCGGAATCGTTTATGGACTGTGTGATGTGCGGCATGTGCACGCCGGTGTGCATCGCGGACATCGCGCCGAACCTCGTGGCCCTCTACGTCAGCCGCGCGCAAGGGGCGCATTTCACCGAGAAGCCGGTGGGATTGGACCAGCGCATCAAGGAAATCCAAGACGGCAGGTTCAACGACGAGTGGAGCAAGATCCTCTCGATGAATGAGAAAGAACTGGCCGATCATTGCGCGACAGTGAAATGAAATGATAGACCAGAGGCACGGATCACCACTCACCCCTTATCACTCACCCCGTACGTCGTAATTTATGGACATCCACGCGCTCCAACAAATCGTGCACAACACTCGAGACGCCAGGCGGAAACTGACGTTTCCGAAGTTTTCTCCTGCCGATCGTGATCAGCTGATTCACAAGTATCACCCCGATTTTCGCGCCAGCGCCTATCGGCCTATTCGATTTGGTCCCAATGAAGGGGATAAGACCGTCGTCGAGCTGGCGGCCTTGCTGGAGGGCGACAGCCCCATCCAGGACGGGGCTGATCTCACGCCGCACCATCACACCGATGTGCTGGTGATCGGCGGAGGCGGGGCCGGTTGCGCAGCGGCACTGCACGCGCACGGCGCCGGCGCCAAGGTCATTCTGGCGACCAAGCTGCGGTTGGGCGACTCCAACAGTGTGATGGCGCAAGGGGGGATGCAGATCTCCGTGGCGCCGGAAGATTCGCCGGTCACCCATTTCCTTGACACGCTCAAGGGCGGCCATATGGAAAACGACCATGACCTGCTCAAGGTGATGGTCGAAGAAGGCCCCTCGATTGCCAAGTGGCTGATCAGCCTCGGTGTGTTGTTCGATCGGCAGGCCGACGGCAATTTGCATGTGAAGAAAGGCGGCGGCAGCTCCAAACCAAGACTCTTGACCTGTTCAGACTACACCGGCTTGGAAATCATGCGGGTGCTCAAGGATGAAGTTCTCAATCAGAAGATCCAGCTGCTGGAGTTCTGCGCGGCGGTCGAGCTGCTCAGCGACGGCGAAGGGCGCTGCACCGGCGCCATCCTCAAGGATCTGGACAATCATCAGTATGTCGTCGTGGCGGCGAAATCGGTGATTCTCGCGACCGGAGGAATCGGCAGATTGCACATCCAGGGATTCCCGACCAGTAATCACTATGGCGCGACTGGTGACGGGCTCTGCCTTTCCTACCGCATGGGTGCGAAACTGGCACATATTGATACCTTCCAATATCACCCTTCAGGCGCAGTCTTTCCCGAGCAATTGGTGGGGCAGTTGGTTACAGAAGGTATTCGCTCGGAAGGAGGCCATTTGGTCAATGCCAGGGGCGAACGGTTTGTCAACGAACTCGATACGCGCGACGTGGTGTCGTCCTCGATCATCCGCGAGTGTGAAGAAGGCCGGGGTATCCGCACGATGTCGGGCCGCGTCGGTGTCTGGCTGGACACCCCGTTGCTGGACGCTGAACATGGGCCTGGGACGCTCGAAAAACATTTTCCGGCCATGATGCTCCAGTTCGAGCGATTTGGCATCGATATCAGCAAAGATCCCGTGCTCATCTATCCGACGCTGCACTATCAGAACGGCGGAGTAAAGATCGATACGAATTCGGAGACGAACGTAAAGAATCTCTTCGTGGCGGGTGAAGCCTCAGGGGGATTGCACGGGCGCAATCGATTGATGGGCAACTCGCTGCTCGATTTGATGGTCTATGGAAAGCGGTCGGGGTTGACCGCCGCCACGCGCGTGGCATCGATGACGCAGGGGGCGCTCACGGTGAAACACCTGCAACGGTTCCGAGGGGAAGCCAAGAAGCGCGGGAATGTCAGTGGCGTCATCTCACCGATGATCTTGCCGGCGTATACGAGGAAAGTGGGATAGAGGACGGCGACGGAGGCATTTCTTGTGCTCGCCCACCGCGCACGCAAGAGCAATTAGATTGTCAGAAATCGGGCGGTGCTCGGTGGATGCGCGCAGTGAGAAACGCCTCCATCGCCGTCCTCAGGGATGAAGAGGTAGAGAATGAATGTGCATGAATTCCAGGCCAAGTCGTTGTTCGCGCAGTTCGGCGTGCCGGTGCCGCGCGGGAAAGAGATCACTTCTCCCGAATCGGCCACGGCCTGGGCCAACGAGCTGAATACGCCGGTCTTTGTTGTCAAGGCGCAGATCCATGCCGGCGGGCGGGGCAAGGCGGGGGGGGTCAAGATTACCAAGGACAAGGGCGCCGTCGCCGGTTTCGCCAAGGAGCTCATCGGCAAGACGCTCGTGACACATCAGACCGGTCCAAAGGGCCGCAAGGTCCATCGTCTCCTGATGGAAGAAGGCGCGAATATCGCCAAAGAACTCTATCTCTCGATCCTCGTCGATCGTGACTCGGGCCGGCCGACGTTTATCGCCAGCACCGAAGGCGGGATGGAGATCGAAGAAGTTGCGGAGAAGACGCCGGAGAAGATCATCAAGGAAGCGATCGATCCCGCCGTCGGATATCAAAGCCACAATGGCCGCAATGTCGCGTTTGCGCTGGGGCTTCAGACGATCGAGCCGGCGGTCGTCAATCAATTCGTCAACATGCTCGGCAATCTCTATCGGCTGTTCATGGATAAGAACGCCGCGCTGGTCGAGATCAATCCGCTCATCATCACGAAGGAAAAGACCTTGGTGGCGCTGGACGGGAAGGTTTCGTTCGACGATAACGGCATCTTCAGGCATCAGGATGTGCAGCAGATGCGGGATCTCAATGAAGAAGAGCCGCTGGAGATCGAAGCGAGCGAGAACAATCTGAACTACATCAAGCTGGACGGCAACATCGGGTGCATGGTGAACGGCGCAGGTCTCGCCATGGCGACGATGGATGTCATCAAACTGGCCGGCAGCGAGCCCGCGAACTTCTTGGATGTCGGCGGCGGGGCCACAAAGGAGACTGTGGCCGCCGGTTTTCGTATCTTGCTGAAGGACCAGAATGTCAAAGGCATCTTCATCAACATTTTCGGCGGCATCGTCCGCTGCGAGCGGATCGCGCACGGTGTGATAGAAGCAGCCAAGGAAGTGAAGATCACGGTGCCGCTGGTGGTCCGATTGCAAGGGACGAATGCGGAAGAAGGCCGCAAGTTATTGGCGGAATCTGGATTGAAACTGGAAGTGGCCGACGATTTGTGGGAGGCGGCGCAAAAGATTGTGAAGTTGACGGGCAAGGCGGCGTAAGAAGAAGGGTGCCGGGCCGGGTGTCAGTGCTCGCCCACCGCGCACCAAGATTGATGAAATAATTATTAATATGGGCGGTGCTCGGTGGATGCGCGCAGTATGAGACCAAGCCCGGCTCCCTTCTAGAGAAAGAAGGGGAGGAAAAGAGGCGAATCGTGAGCATTCTCGTTCATAAGAATACGCGGGTGGTGGTGCAGGGGATCACGGGCAAGGAAGGCTCGTTCCATGCAACCCAGTGCAAGGCCTATGGGACGAAGGTCGTGGCAGGCGTCACGCCTGGGAAGGCAGGGCAGGAGGTCGAGGGCATTCCCGTGTTCAACACGGTGGCCGACGCCGTGAAGAAGACAGAATGCGACACGTCCCTCATCTTTGTGCCGCCGCCGTTCTGTGCCGATGCGATACTGGAAGCGGCCGATGCAGGCGTGAAGCTCATCATCTGTATTACTGAAGGCATTCCGGTTAACGACATGGTCAAGGTGAAGCGCGCGCTCAGCGGGCGGGATGTGAGATTGATCGGGCCGAATTGTCCGGGCGTGATCACCGTGGATGAAGCTAAGATAGGCATCATGCCGGGATTCATCCATAAGAAGGGTGTGGTCGGCGTGGTCTCTCGCAGCGGCACTCTCACGTACGAAGCGGTACATCAACTTTCGTCTCTTGGGTTAGGAGAGACGACCTGCGTCGGCATCGGCGGCGATCCGGTGAACGGCACTGGGTTTGTGGATGTGCTGCCGTTGTTTGAAAATGATCCGGAGACCCAGGCCATCGTCATGATCGGCGAGATCGGCGGTGATGCGGAAGAAAAAGCGGCTGAGTTCATCAAGTCGCACGTCAAGAAGCCGGTTATCAGTTTTATCGCCGGCATCACGGCGCCTCCGGGCCGCCGCATGGGCCATGCTGGCGCGATCATTTCAGGCGGCAAAGGCACAGCGACTGAGAAGATGAAGGTGCTCGAAGCAGCTGGTGTGACAGTCGTGAAAAACCCGGCTGAAATCGGCAATGCCGTCAAGAAGGCGCTGGGACGATAAATCTTCCACGGCGGATTCTTCTGGTAGGCCCCTCCTCCACTCCAATTTCCTAAGTGCTGTTCCCCCGGACTCTCTGTCTGTTCCAGACCGAGCGACAAGATTGACGACCACCAGGCTGTTCAATCAGTTGTTGGGGAGGGTTGCGGAGATAGGGCGACGAACATGAGCTGGTGCGGATGGCGGCCTGATTCTGACGAACACAGTCATTTCCCTCTGCGCGATTGCTATGTCGGGATATTGGATTTACCGATAGCTCTAATCTGTTTTATCTATTTTCAAAAATGAAGGAGGGATTGCTACTGTTGGCGCCGTCCACCTCCACGATTGAAAGAGGGTATCCCTCGTGATCATGTTGGTGTCAACTATTTTGGCCCTCATGCCAATGGTCACAACAGCAGAAACGGAGAGCGGTTCGAGCGCGATGAAGGCACGGCTGTCTTGCTCTGCTCCCTTGACTCTGGAAGAAATACCGACTCGCATCAGATTTCACGATCAAAACTCGTCGAATAGCATGTTTTCTTTACCTTGGGAGGGCGATGAATGAAAACCAGAATTTCGGCGATGATTTGTCTCCTCTGTTTCCTCGGCTATCCTCTATCCGCGTCAGCGGATGATGAGCCCCCGACAATCTCGTCCGATACGATCGAGCCCTATCTGTCCTTCATGGCGGGCGTGGCCATGCCGTTCAGTCAGGACGCCACGTTTCATGACCCGGTGGGGACTGGGCCCCGTGTGGAGAAGGCTATCGACTATCAGATGAAACAGTCGATCGGTGGCAACGCGGGAATCTGGTTTCCAACCAGAAACACGTTGGCGGGATTCGATCTCGGCGTGGAAATCACCGGCTTTGTGTGGTATCCGGACATAGCCTGCTGCCGGAACGGAGTGAATGGGACTCTCCGCTCCGACGGATTCTTTGAGGGCACCACGACTGAAATGCAAGGCATCTACATAGGCTCCAATCTCATGATTCGCTATCCGATGGGGATTTCCGAGGCCTATCCAAACGGGCGGTGGTTTCCGTACATCGGGGGTGGTCCGGGAGCGCATCAGATGTCGTTTAGGCCAGGTGGATTCCGGGGGTCTGGTTTTGAGAACGCCATCAACGACCAGCGGGATACGACTATCGGGTTTCTGGCAGTGGGAGGAGTCAAGGCGCATCTCTTCAAGTACGTGGCTGCGTTTGTTGAGGCGAAGTATCTCCACGCCCATCACGACGCGCTGGGGACGGATCGCTACGGGCTGTCCACAGTTGGTGGACAAGATCAAGCTCTAAATGATTATTCATCCACGATCAGAACGATCTTTGTGCATGCGGGCTTGTCGCTTCACTTTGACATCAGGCCGTAGGGTCGTACAGGAATAGCAGACTCTGTCTTGAGCCACATTGATTCTTCGCAAAGGCGTCTCCTGTAGCTGCCAGGCTGTATGAGGCGCGGTGCAGCACGATGCATCGCGCCGCTTGTCTATTGTCGCTCGTCGTTCATAAAGTGTTTCTCGCTCTTCAGCTCTGCTCAGAGTGATGAGCCTGTCGAAGCCTGGACCCCAAAGAACGATAAGACATATTCTCCTTCCTGCCTGCGCTTCAAGTTGAACAGGTTTCCCTCTGGATCCCTTGCGAATGTGCGCGAATAATGCAGATCAGGCTGGCTGAAAATCCAGGTAACGCTCCGTTCAGTCGATCAGGAAGGAAGCGCCAAGGCCGGCCACGGCGAATAGGGGGATGCTGAACATCGCCTTCTCATCTCCGCGTGATGCTGGCGGTGGGTATCCTGGTCGGCGTACCAGACGTCGATGGGGTTCGCGCTACAAGCGATAGCCCGGGGGCGGTTCGCTAGGCGAAACGGGCGTGGCGCGAGTTTCGAGCAAAGCGGTCAGTTGTTCCCACACTACCCGATCCAATCGATGGCGGGTGGCCGTCGGTAGTCGAATAAACTCGACGCCGAACGCATTCTTGCCCACCCACCTGATTTTCCCCAGTTCGATGAACAGTGACATGGTTGGGTCTGGCAGGATGAGGCTCAATTTGACATAGCTATCGGTAAGGACGATTCGTTCAGAGACGACGGAACACCCGGTGAGAGAAAGGTCGGCAACCGTTCCCTCGCCCACGAAGGGAGCACCCCCAAAAATGACAGGGTATGTCACGGAATAACGATGATAGGCACGGGAGTCGGTTGTGAGCTGCGCCATGCTGAGTTCCTCCGTTGGGGGAGTGTACTGTGCCGCGCCGCGTAGTCCTATCCCTCAGAGGAGGGGGCATCCGAGCATCTGTTGGGACTCTGATCGAGGTGGATCAAGAGCGGTAGGCATT
>Ga0210362_1031813_pt1 | contig 13525 bp, 13 predicted proteins | sample S625metaT_FD_159713 | JGI IMG/M metagenome (GOLD analysis project Ga0210362, IMG submission 159713) | Metatranscriptome of estuarine sediment microbial communities from the Columbia River estuary, Oregon, United States - S.625 (Metagenome... | ecosystem: Environmental > Aquatic > Marine >... | reverse complement strand
GGTTTTTCCATTGAGGACCGGCACGAGAACATCCGCCGCATAGGGCATGTCTCGAGCCTGCTGGTGGACGCCGGCCTGATCGTTTTGACTGCTTTCATTTCTCCGCTTCGCGCTGATCGGTCTCGGGTGCGGCAGCTTTTCGAGCCGGGGGAGTTTCTTGAAATCTATTGTCGCTGCCCCATCGACGTGTGCGAGGCTAGAGACGTCAAGGGGCTGTACCGGCGAGCGCGGCTGGGGGAGTTGCCGGAGTTCACAGGAGTATCGTCCCCCTACGATCCTCCGGAGCAACCCGAATTGCTGCTCGACACGGACAGGCTGGGGATCGCGGAGGCGGTGGCTGAAGTCGTGACGCTTCTCCGCGAGCGCGCCATTATCAAGGCGGGCACAGAGCCGGGTACGTCCATGTGACCGCAACATTGCGGTCGCCCGGATATCTTTTCGGCGCCGCTCCGGATCAAAGGAACCATCGCCCATGCAGCCGATAGCAACATCGATTCCCGACGTTCTGGTGATCGAGCCCAGGGTTTTCGGTGACAGCCGGGGTTTCTTTTTTGAGAGTTACAACGAACGGGAGTTTGCCGCTGCGACCGGGCTTTCAGTGCGCTTTGTCCAGGATAACCATTCCCGGTCCGCGAGAGGCGTTCTTCGCGGACTTCACTATCAGATCAGGCAGCCCCAGGGGAAACTGGTTCGGGTTATCGCAGGCGAGGTTTTCGACGTCGCTGTGGACATCCGCCAAAGCTCCCCCACATTCGGGCGGTGGGTGGGCGTCACCCTGTCGGAGCAGAACAAACGTATGGTCTGGATCCCACCGGGCTTTGCCCATGGGTTTCTGGTGCTCTCCGAATCGGCGGACTTCCTCTACAAGACAACGGACTACTACGCTCCACAATATGAGCGATGCGTGCTTTGGAACGATCCGCGCGTCGGCATCCAATGGCCTCTTGCTGGCGATCCGATCCTCTCCGGCAAGGACAAATCCGGGCTAGCGCTCGAGTCCGCCGAAGTATTCCCGTGAAATTCCTTGTAACCGGCCGGTCCGGCCAAGTGGCTTGGGAGCTGCGGCGAAGCCTGGCGGTGCTTGGCGATGTAATTTCCCTCGGGCGCGCGGAACTGGATCTTGAGGATCCCGACGCGATCCGGTCTCGGGTTCGCGAACTTAGGCCCGATGTCATCGTGAACGCGGCGGCCTACACCGCCGTGGACCACGCCGAAAACGAGGAGGACAGGGCCCTTCGGGTCAATGGCGTGGCGGCGGGAGTCCTCGCGGAAGAAGCGTTGTGGACGGGCGCGGCACTCGTGCACTACTCCACCGACTATGTCTTCGACGGGACCAAGGCCGAACCCTACCTGGAAGACGACACGCCGAACCCGCTAAGCGCCTATGGCCGGACCAAGCGCGCCGGGGAACTGGCCATTGAGGCCGTGGGCGGCAGGTTCCTGATCTTCCGCACCAGCTGGGTGTATGCGCCCCGGGGCAGGAACTTCATGCTCACGATCCTTCGGCTTGCCCGGGAGCGAGATGAACTCCGAATCATCAATGATCAGTACGGGGCTCCCACAGCAGCCCGGGTAATAGCCGATGCAACGGCCCAGATTCTGGGCCGGTTGCGGCCGGCGTCGGAGTGGCCGAGCGGCATCTACAACCTGACCTGCCAGGGTCGCACCACTTGGTTCGGGTTCGCGACGGAAATTCTCGCCCTGTGCCAGAACCAGGTAGCAACCCGGCGTCCCGCTCTGCATCCCATTTCAACGGAGCAATACCCCCTTCCCGCCAGGCGCCCGGTGAACTCCGTACTGGACGGGTCCAAATTGCACGCTACCTTTGGCCTGACGCTGCCGGACTGGCGGACATCCCTCCGCCTCTGCGTCGAGGAACTCCCGGCTTAGGAATATGCAGCAGTACTCCACTTCCCCCGCCTGGATTCTCGGAAGCCTCTGGATTCACCGCAGCCTGGTCTGGCAAATGACACGGCGGGAAGTGGTGGGCCGATACCGAGGCTCGGCGATGGGATTGATGTGGTCTCTGTTTCACCCCATCCTGATGCTCGCGGTCTACACTTTCGTCTTCAGCGTGATATTCAACGCACGCTGGGGCGGCACCGGAAACAGGATCGAGTTTGCGATCATGGTATTCGTTGGGATGATCGTCCACGGCTTCTTCGCGGAGTGTGTCTCCAGGGCACCCGGGTTGATCCTGGGCAACCCGAACTTCGTCAAGAAAGTGATCTTCCCTCTCGAGGTGATTCCCTGGACGACCCTGGGCGTTGCCCTGTTTCATGCCGGCATCAGCACCCTGGTACTGCTGGCCTTCTCGCTTCTGGTCCGCGGCGAATTGCCCTGGACCGCCTTCCTGTTACCGGTGGTGCTGTTGCCATTGGCCTTCATTACGCTGGGTAGCTGCTGGTTTCTCGCCTCTCTCGGCGTTTACATCAGGGATGTCGGCCAGATCATGGGAATCCTGACCACGGTGCTCTTGTTCCTGTCCCCCGTGTTCTACCCTGTCACAGCCTTGCCACCCGAGTTCGCAATCGTATTCCACATAAACCCGCTGACGTCTCCCATAGAGCAGGCACGCGGCGTGCTGATTCTCGGACATCTGCCCGATTGGTGGTCGTGGACAACAAGCTTCGTTGCCGGCATTGCGGTCGCCTGGGCGGGCTTGTGGTGGTTCCAGAAGACCCGTCGCGGATTCGCTGATGTCCTCTGATCCCGCCATCGCTGTCCGGCAGGTCAGCAAATGCTATCCCATTTATGAAAAGCCGCACCACCGGCTTCTGCAGGGATTGTTCCGTCAGCGGAGAACCTTTTATCGGGAGTTCTGGGCGCTGCGGGATGTCTCCTTTGAAGTCGCAGGAGGCGAGACCGTCGGTATCGTCGGACGCAATGGGTCCGGAAAGTCCACACTGCTCCAGATCATCGCCGGCACGCTTGCGCCAACCCAGGGAAATGCCTGCGTTACGGGCAGCATTGCCGCCCTGCTTGAACTGGGCAGCGGCTTCAATCCGGACTTCACGGGCCGCGAAAACGTATACCTCAACGCATCGCTGCTCGGGCTGAAGCGGGATGATATCGACAACCGGTTCGACGACATCGCGGCCTTCGCCGGCATCGGCGATTTCCTGGATCAGCCGCTGCGCGTTTACTCCAGCGGCATGGCCGTCCGGCTTGCGTTTTCCGTCGCCATCAATGTCCGGCCGAGCGTGCTGATCGTGGACGAAGCCCTGGCCGTTGGCGACGAGGCGTTTCAGCGCAAGTGCTACGCGAGAATTCACGATTTTCGTGATCATGGCGGCACCATCCTGTTCGTGTCGCACTCCGGAACCGCGGTGGTGGAACTGTGCGACCGCGCTCTGGTTCTCGATTCCGGCGAAAAGATCTTCGAGGGCGAACCCAAGAAGGCCATCGCCCACTACCAGAAACTCATCTACGCTCCTGCCGACCGGGCGCCCCGGATTCGCGCCGAAATCCAGGGAATCCAGTTTTTGCAGGAAAGTGCGCCGGGACCCGAATCCACTCTTCCTACCGACAGGACGCTCGGTGAGGACAAAAACAACGAGGACGTATCGGAATTCTTCGACCCCAATCTCCTGCCCAAGAGTACCGTCGAATACGCTCGCTGCGGAGCAGCCATCCAGAACCCGCAAATTCTTACCCCGGAAGGAAGGCAGGTCAATGTTCTGGTGACCGGCCGCGACTATGTATATGTTTACGAGATCCACTTCACGGAGCCGGCCATAGGTGTCCGCTGCGGCGCTATGTTCAAGACCATGGGAGGATTCGAACTGGGGGGATTGATCACGCATGGACCGGGCGCCGGTGTGGACTATATTCCCGCCGGCAGCGTATATCAGGCGAGGTTCCCCTTTCGGTGTCTACTGCTGCCCGGCGTTTATTTTCTAAACTCCGGCGTCGTCGGATCCCAGAATAGTGAGGAAGTTTTTCTGCACCGGATCCACGACCTGCTCATGTTCAGGGTGGCGGCCAAACCGGTCCCGGACCGAGCAGGAGTGATAGACTTGAGCAGCAGCAAATCACCAACATTGTCAATTTCGGGCACCCCCAGTCTTACGGCGCATGACACTTCGTCCGAGGGGTAGGGCATTGCGCAGTGCTTCGATGCTAAAGGGACAGATATGAAATCCACGGGAACTTCGCAGATTGATCATCGGGGTGCAGTTGGAGGCATGTGGGAGCAAATTGGCAGGCTTCAGTTTGAGTTCTTGCTACAGCATGGGCTGAGACCGAACATGAAACTGCTAGATATTGGCTGCGGTTCATTTCGTGGCGGGATTCACTTCGTCAACTTTCTCGATTCCGGTAACTATTACGGAGTGGATGCTAATGAAAAACTAATTGAGGATGGCTACAACATTGAAATTTGCGGCGCCAGGCTCCAAGGAAGACTGCCCCGGTCGAATTTGCTGGTTTCACGTCGCTTCGAATTTTCGCTATTTAACCAAATATTTGACATCGCAATCGCGCAATCAGTGTTCACCCACATTCCCCTAAATGACATACGTTTGTGTCTCGCAGAGCTTGCAAAATCGATTCGCCCTGGTGGGAAGTTCTTTGCTTCAATTCTCGAGTGCCCTAATGACTACTCCTACACAGCCCCTCTCAAGCATCAGCCGGGCGGAGTAATATCGTTTCCCGCAGACGATCCCTTCCACTATCGCCTGGAGGAGTTTGAGTGGGCAGAGAGTCATCTCCCATGGGCGTTTTCGTACATTGGTGATTGGGCTCATCCACGCGACGCGCAGATGATTTGCTTTACAAGGGTCCCAGATTAGCGTTCACGCGATTTTTGAGAAACAAAGGGGGCTTTCTGTTATCTCAATCAACGCTCTAATATCTGTCCCTCCTTCCGCGCTCTCATCATCCCGTTCCAGGTAAGACCTTGCTTACTTATCCACCCTTTGCAGAAATCTGGTTTTGAAAATAGCGCCCAGGTTTGTCTGGGATGAGCCCAATCTAGGATCTCGCAGGCGAGGCCAGCTTCTGAAGCAACTTCGGCAACTTCTTTAGGGTGATAAGCAACGCACTCCGGGTAGATCCAGCCCTCGGTTGTCGCGGCATGGCCGCCCTCGACAAAAGTAGCAACAAGTGCCCCTGTCGGGCGCAAACAGGCAGAAATGTGCTGTAGCCATCTCGATAGAAGATCCTTTCCGCAATGACTAAATATCGATTGCGCAAGAGCGAAATCAATTGAGGGAACCTCAGCATTTTCCAACGATTCCCCGAAAATGAAGGTAGGTCGCTTAATCTCGATTAGTGCCCGCCCGGTCTCCCTCCTTATCCCTTCCTCGACCAGCCACCGATTCGGTTCAATTCCAAGATAGTTTCCCCGGGCAAGATACGGGATCAGTAGTCGACCAATCCGTAATGACCCACATCCTATGTCCAATAGGACGTGATATTGGCGCAGACCCAAGGTCACCAGAAGCGAAAACGTCATTGCGGAAACTAGGTCGTATTCATCAGGCGGTCCGACGAAGGCACGATAATGCATAGTTCCCGGAGCCATGCCTTTCCCAAGCGACTCTTCCTCATGTTTAGATTGGAGAATGCTCGAAAGGATCCTCCCTAACTTGAAATGTCTCATCAATGATTTTTCATGGACCTGTATGGCGCGATTATATTGAAACTTCCGCTGATCATGGCGATATCGCGACCGCAACGTCGGTTTGCCTCGACTTATGTCGAAGGAAGGCCACCCGATTGTCGAGGCTAAGGCCATGACACCAAGACAATTGGCCGAAGCGGGACGCGGACGATGCGTTCCCCGCGACCATCTCCTTTTGGAGCGCCGATTCGACTTCTCCCGCTTCCCCTGCCTGTTTGCCATGGCCATTGCCCAGTCGGTCTTCACGCACCTGCCGATCAACGACATCCGCCTCTGCCTGTTGCGCCTTGCGCCCCGGATGACCCCGGGCGGAAAGTTTTTCGCCACGTTTTTTGAGTGCCCTCCGTCCCGCTCCCTTGACAGCGAAATTGTTCACCAGCCAGGAGGCATCGTGACGTTTCCGGCTCGCGACCCGTTTCACTACCGGCTTCGTGATATGGAGTGGGCTGCGGCCGAGGGGGCTTGGCGTGTCGAATATGTCGGCGAGTGGGGCCACCCGCGGGCGCAGAAGATGCTGATTTTTCATCGTATTCCGGACTGACACTTCAGTTCCGCGCAATGTCGGCAATGTGAGGACGTTGACATTGCCGCTTCCCTCAACTACAAAAAACTAACAGCGTCAACGCGCAAACCTTACCCGGCATCGCGTTTCATCCCGAACCGGGCGTTTCTGAAGCGAACCACCACGGGTGAAGATGATGGAGCGACGCGCATCCCTTGTAGCAGTAGCCGTCATCTGCGCCGTAGTAGCGCCATCCAGTCTTGCTGAGGACAACTGGACAGTGGAGTGGGATGGGGCTCAGCTCACGGTGCAGGCTAAGGAGGCGCCGCTTCGTCCCCTGCTCGAGGACATCGCAAAGGCCACCGGCGTTGTCGTACACGGCGACGCGGATGCCAAGGTAACCGTGGATGTTCGCGCCCTTCCCCTTCGTTATGCGCTGGAGATGGTACTGTCGTCCGCGGACGTCGGCTACGGATTCGTGGAGTTCACGGAAGTGGGGGAAACCACGCCCCGTCTCGCGGTTTCTTTGGGGAAGCGAGGCACGGTAACGCCACCGGTTACCACGCGCGCTGCACCTCGGATTCTCCCGGAGGAAGAGCGCATGCAACAGCGAATCCCCGCTGCGCAGCCAGCTCCGGAAAAGGCGCCGGTTCCGGCAGCGCCTGAAGACCGTCGTTCGGATATGCCGCAGATTCAGCGCCAAGGTGAACCCGAGGTCACGGTCATTCTTGACGGCATGCCCCTGGATCCGCGGAGTGTTCCAAGCGCCACGCGCTGACCGCGTGGCGGATTCGCCACCCCAAAGAGAGGAGATAGACGATGCGCATTAAGAAAACGCTGTTCTCCGCGGCCTCCCTGGCCGCCATCGCCCTGGGATTCGCGGCGCCCTCCATAGCCCAGGTGCCGACCATCGCCACGCCCGCCTTGAATTTCATTGGCGGCTTCGAGGCAAACATCAATGGATGCGCTAACCTCACTGACTGCGACGCGTTCACGGTACCTGCCGGCCAGAACGTGATTCTGACCGACATCATCGTTTCCAATTCGAACGCCGCCCCTTCCTGCTGCGCCAGGATTGCGCGGGGCAGTGGCTGCGGCGAGTTCAGGACCGCGTTTATCGTGGTTCCCGCGGGCGGGACCGTCAATATGCATCTAGATACCGGTATCGGCTACACCGCGGGACAGGTCATCTGCGTCCGCAACGGCGCCAGCGCCGGGCCCATCAACTTCACGCTGCGGGGCTACCGCTTCACCTTCTAGTGAATCCCATGCTTTGCCAAGGCCGGCCCATGCCGGCCTTTTTTCATTCGCGTTGCGCTAACATCTGAGGAAATGAGCGGAACCCCAAAATTCTCGTGCGACGGCCCGGCGCCACTCCCCCACAGGCAGGTCATGCAGAGCCTCAGTCTTTGTGCGACCTGGGTCCTTCTGGCGGCATGCATGGCGGCCGCCCCGGCCTTGGCCGCACCGACGATTGTCCTCCGGGAGGTCGCCTCCGGGCTGACGTTGCCTGTTGAAATGGCCCATGCGGGCGACGGTTCGGGGCGGATCTTCATTGTAGAACAGGGAGGCCGGATCCGAGTGATGAGGGATGGAGCACTCTCGCTCTCGCCGTTCCTCGACATCGCCTCCCTGGTTTCTTCCGGCGGAGAGCGTGGCCTGCTCGGTCTTGCCTTTCACCCCCAGTTCGCAGCAAACCGCGCCTTTTACGTTTTCTATACGCGCACTGGGGACGGCGCCTTGGTGTTAGCACGCTACCTTGTACGAATCGACAATCCTGATCAGGCGGATACCGCGTCGGGAATCCCCATTCTCACCATTCCGCACCCAACGTTTTCCAATCATAACGGCGGAAAGATTTCATTCGGGCCCGACGCCAGGCTTTACATCGGGACCGGCGACGGCGGGAGCGGCGGGGATCCGGCCAACAATGCGCAAAACCTTGGTTCGCTTCTTGGGAAGATGTTGCGCATCGCGGTAGACGGCGGGTCCGGATACACAATACCTCCCGACAATCCCTTCTCAGGCTCGAGTTGCGCATCCGGGGCATGCCCCGAGGTCTGGGCCTACGGCCTTCGCAACCCGTGGAAGTTCAGCTTTGACCGGCAGACTGGCGACCTGTTCATCGGCGACGTTGGCCAAAACGCGGTCGAAGAGGTTAATCTGCTTCCTGCCGGCAGTCCCGCAGGGGCCAACTTCGGGTGGCGGGCATTCGAGGGCACTCGCTGCTTCAATCCGCCCACGGGCTGCAGCCTGCCAAACCACATACCACCGATCATCCAATACCTGCACGACGCAGCCGGTGGCGTTTCTGTCACGGGCGGTTACCGCTATCGGGGACAGCGCTTTCCCGCCCTCGCCGGGTATTATGTGTATGGCGACTTCGGCAGTGCCCGCGTATGGGGGGCGCGGCCGGATCCGGGCGGCTCATGGACACCGGAGGTCCTTGTGGAGCCCCCAGGCATGCTGGCGTCCATCAGCAGCTTTGGCGAGGACGAGGCCGGCAACCTTTACGTCCTGGACTACGGCAACGGCCGCCTGCATGCTATCGAGACTCCTCAGGGGCCGAGCCTCCTGGAGCGGATAAATTTTCTTGGAGGAGTTCAGATCATTGCCAACAACGTGGAAAGCGGGACCGTCGTGGATGCCCACACAGTACTCCCGGGAGAAAATCTGCTGGTCACGGACGTAATTATCTCGAATCCCGACGCGATCCCTCAATGTTGCGCCCGGCTTTTCACCGGCCCCGGAGTCACAACACCGCGCACGGCGGATATCGCCGTGCCGCCGGGACGCACAGTCTCCATGCATTTCCGAACAGGAATCGGCTTCGTATCCGGGGAGGTCGTGTCCATCGGCAACGGAAGCGCCTCAGGCACTCTCCATTTCACGATCAGAGGTTATCGCTTCGTCATTAGTCCGTAGCTGCTCGCGCCGGACAGACTGAGGCAAATGAACTCGATTCCGACCGCTACCGTCGTCGGGGCCGCGCGAGCCCATTGGACGGGGCAGCGGGAAAGGGAGCAGGTATCCGGCTGATGCGATAGCGGCAGCGAGGCCGCTAGGAATTGATTACGGCTGCGGGTCTTTTTCGGACGGTGGCAACGCCACCATGCTGTCCCGGGAAGGGGCGGCGGTGGTTTCCATGGCCGCTTGGGGAGGACGCAGGCCCATTAGTTTCTCCAGCGTGACGGCTTGCGGCGGCTCCACCATGTCGTTCATATCGGCAACAGAGCCGTGATCCTCATTTGCCGTTGGACGATGAGGCGTATCGGACCCCTTAACCCCCAGGTCTGCGGCGGCAATTTCGGTGAACGGAATGAACCGCCGGACCTGGCTGGATAGAAAATATACTTCTACGCCGTCTTTATGAATCACTCGAACTCGGTAGGCCCTGTCGAGCACGTCGCCGCGCCCCACGATGGATAGGCGGGAGTTCCGCTCCAACACGATCTTCCGCTCGGCCCCTTCCTCGCCAACCGCTCCCACGTAAGCGTAGGGAAACGGCTCCTTCGCGGTCTGATCACCTCGCGGACTACCTGCCGGTGGGGCTCCAGCCGGCGCCGCGGCCTGCAGGCCACGGGGGGAGGCGCCAATCTGGCCATACCCTCCCTGGCCCAAAGGCGCGGGTCCACCAGACGCTGCTTGGGCCGCGCTTATCGCCGCGCCCAGGACGATGGCAATCGCTGATCGTCCCCCGCAGAAAAACGCGGCCCGATATGTTCGCCCACAGTACCGCTGCGGTGCCGCGCCGGAAAAGAATCCCATGGGCTTTTGAAAAGTCACCGCTTAGCTTCCCTTACGGCACAACGCTCCAGCCAACATCTGGTACGGCGTCGATGGGGCCGCCGCCGATGCGGGTCGAGCCATTCATCAGCCAGATCCCGTTGGATCCCGACGCGCCGTGACGCCACAGGATATCGGCCTTGCCGTCTGCGTCAAAGTCCGCGACCTGCTCAACCGTCCAGGTAAGCTCAGGAACCGCCAGCGTCGGTCCACCACCCAACCGCGTGGTACCGTCCATGAGCCAAATGCTGTTGGACCCGTAAGCCCCGTGGCGCCACAGGATGTCCGCCTTGCCATCCCCATTGAAGTCACCCACCCCGGCGATCTGCCAAGTGACCTCTGGCACCGCAGTGATAGGACCACCGCCAACGCGTGTCCCGCCGTCCATCAGCCAGATGCTGTTGTCGCCATTAATGCCGTGCCTCCAGAGAATATCGCTCCTGCCATCGGCATTGAAGTCCGCGACTCCCGCAATCTGCCAGGCGAGATCCGGAACCGCCGTGATGGTCAGGTTACCAGTTCGGGTAAGGCCATTCATGAGCCAGATGCCGTTGGCGCCGGAACTACTGTTGCGCCAGAGGATGTCCGCCCGCCCATCCGCATTGAAGTCGCCAATCCCCGCCACTTGCCATGCAGCACTTGTCCGTGCAGTAATCGGCCCGCCCCCTATTCGGCTTGCGCCATCCATGAGCCAGATGCTATTGGACCCAGACGCCGCGTGGCGCCAAAGAATGTCAGTCTTGCCGTCGCCATTGAAATCACCCCGCCCAACCACGCGCCAGTTAAGATCCGGCACCGTGTCGATAGGCCCACCGTCGGGACCCGCGGTGACACGCCCCGCCCCGTCCATCAGCCAGATATTGTCAGCCCCGTCCGCGCCGTGGCGCCATAATATGTCCTCGCGACCGTTGCCATTGAAGTCAACGAAAGTACCGGCACCACGATTCGCAACCATGGTAATTGCGCCGGGCCCTACGGAAAGATTGGTCGCAATCGAGATTTCGCCGACCCGGACACCCTTCGCCGAAGGGCGGAAAGTCACGGATACGGTGCAGGAAGCGCCTGCTGCAAGACTGGTGCCACAATTATTGGTCTGGCTGAAATCCGCGCTCCCCGGCCCCCCGATGCCTACGCCATTGATCGCAACCGGTGTCCCGCCATTATTGGTCAATGTTACGGCCCGAGCGCCACTCACACTGCTGATTGCGAGTGCCGGCTCAAAGAAATTCAGCATTTGCGGTGAGACGTCGAGCGCGGAGGTTACAGTCAGGGTCGTGACCCTGAAAGTCGCGCTCACGCCACCGATTGTGAGTACGGCCTGTCTCGAAGTGGCGGATGTCGGCGCGGAAGTCAGCTGTACCCGAACGGTACTTCCGGGAGCCACAGATCCAGAAGTCGCGGTGTACGCCCCGCCATTGATGCTGTACTGCCCTCCCGTAACGCTGATTGCAGCTCCGGTATTCGTTCCCGTCACGGTAATCGGGTTCGACGTCACTTGCGAAGACAAGCCAACCCCGCTTTGCGGTGCAAAACTGAACGGGTCGGGCACGTTATCGGCCGCCACCGTCGTCACACTGAATGTTCCCGTGGTACCGCCAATGTTGAGAGTTGCCGAAGTGGTGGTGCCGAACGACGAGGCCGAAAGCACCCGTACTTGCACCATCTGACAACTGTTTACTACTCCGGCCGCCGATGTGAACGCGCCGTTGCCAATTCTGTATTCACCGCCGACAATGCTGATCGATTGCTGCGCCGCCGTGCTGGTGACCTGGACCGAGGAAGAGGTGATCTGCGTCGAAGGCGCAACATTGGTCTGAGGTGGGAAAGAAAACGGGGTTACCTGTGCCACGGCATAAACTGGGGCGAAAAGTGCCCATCCCAAAATACACAATCCTACCCATCGCCAGAAACCTGACACTCGCATACCTGCAAACATCTGAACCTCCCGTTTCACTTTCGCTTCCGGAAACATTGCGCTCCCGGTCAATTCGAAAAACACGGTGCCAGAATGGGGAGAGAAGGTGTTATGAATATCCTCACGGCACGTCGCTCGACGCGACCACCAACACCTAAACACTCCCTGCATTCTTTTCACCCATTAGCCCTCAAAAAATTGCACTGCGCGCGCATATTGGAAAAAGTCATCGCAAGATAGGCACAGCCTTTCTCCCTGTCAACAGACCCCCGGCGAATGATCAGCGGAGAATTCTTTTGGAATAACGGAATGTCGTCGACTGGCGACAGATTTGGGTGAATTTTTTCTGCTTCTTCCCTTCGATCACAGATTTCTGTCGCCATCCAGCGACAGAAATCTGTGATCAACCACACCAAGTTGTGGGAATCTATTCCTACTGTCGCCGGACAGCGACAACTCAGGATTTGCTACGGGAGATGCAATACGCCGACGAAAGAACCGGGAGTCATTCAAGCCTCGGAAACGGGCACTATCACCGTTGGCGGGCCTTCGTTAACCGAAATCTTGCGCCACATGTGGAAAAGGGGCGGAACTCCATCTTGTGGAAGATCAGAACCGCGAAGTGGCTCATACCCTCCCGCCGCAGCAAAGGCGCGTGATTAGATTGGAATGATCAGGCCAGTTCTTCCAGTGGTCTGGTCATCTGGGAATTTCTCGCCTTCAAAGGCATCGGCGGTCGCGCTTAAAGCTACACGACCGGAGCGCGAGGAAGCGTCCCGCTGCAATAGATTTTCAGGACCGCGGCGGAAGCCTACGGGTGGACTTCGCTGTCGGACGGCGGTAATGCGCGCATGTCCTCTCCCGCCGAAGCTGGAAATGTTTTCATGGCCTCAATGGGAGGCCGAAGGTCCATCAGTTTGTCGAGGGTGACCCCTTTCGGAGGATCCACGGATATGGGCATGTCAGAGTTTGTTACCGCCCGGACCGTCGTCGGATTGTCAGAGACGTACTTTTCGACCGGGCCGACCGGAGGCGTGATCTCGCTATACGGAACTAACCGCGTTACTTGGCGGGATAGGAAGACGACCTCCACGCCATCCCGGTATATCGCCCGGATTCGATATTCGCCATCGAGCAGGTCTCCTCGCCCCACAATGGACAGCCCGGAATTCCGTTGCAACACGATTTTTCGGTCGGCCCCTTCCTCCCCGACCGCGCCCACATAGGTATAGGGGAACGTTTCGCTCAAGCTCTCACCTGCGGCATTCGCATTCCTGGATTCGGGCGCAGGCGACCCCGAGTCACCCGACGCCGACGAGCGCACCCCCTCTCCGCTAACCCGTTCCGATGGCGCCGAGCGATTCGCCTCGGCCTGGGCCGCGGGCACGGTCATCCCCAAAAAGAGAACCCCCGCGAATAAGCAGCCCGACCAAGACAGCGAGGCGGGAAACTCCCGCTGTTCACGCCGCCTGGCGGTGGTAGCGGGTAATCGCGCTCGGTTGGTGCGCAAAATCATCGCATCGTTTCTCACGGCACAATCGCCCACCCCATGTCGGGCACCCCGTCGATGGGTCCGCCGCCGGTTCTCGTTGCCCCGTCCATCAGCCAAATGCTGTTGGCGCCGGTCGCACTGTGCCGCCACAGGATGTCAGCCTTGCCGTCGGCGTTGAAGTCCGACACCTGCTCGATGCGCCAG
>Ga0210362_1438400_pt1 | contig 13739 bp, 17 predicted proteins | sample S625metaT_FD_159713 | JGI IMG/M metagenome (GOLD analysis project Ga0210362, IMG submission 159713) | Metatranscriptome of estuarine sediment microbial communities from the Columbia River estuary, Oregon, United States - S.625 (Metagenome... | ecosystem: Environmental > Aquatic > Marine >... | reverse complement strand
GCCTCCAGGCCGACAGCGTGAACCCTTCTCGCGTCCGAGGTTCCCGCCAGCGCCTGGGCCAGGTCCAGGGTTTCCGCCAGCCGAGCCAGAACACGCACCGCTGTGCAATTGCCGTGAAGCGCAAGAGCCTCCGCCACCGCCGGGTGGTTGCGCATTTTCGCCAGCGCCCCCGTTTCCCGGGGTTCACCCTGCCAATCCGGTTTCGCCGGAAAGCCGGTCTCGTGCAGGGTGCGTTCCAGCACCCGGCGCCACGGCACCTCGCTCAACTCGCTATCCATGAGCGGAACATCGCTCCCCCCGGCCAGTCCCTCGCCCGCGAACAGGCGCCGGGCGATCCGTGCCGTTGCCGTGCGCCCCTGGTTCCACCATGCCTCCAGCGCCCGCAGGTTCGCCGCGCCCCAGACCCGGGGCTCCATGCCGAGCACCTCGGTTTCCAGAAACCGGCAGAGTCCGGCGCCCGCCTGGCGCAGTTCTTCCGCGGGAACCGTCACGGCGGCGCCGGGACTGAGCCAGCCCTCGGATTGCGCCGCGCGCCCGGCTAGGTCCAGCAGCTTGCGGCGCCACGCGGCAAACTCCGGGACGGCCGTGGTTTCCTCGCCCAGGGCCTCCGGCCAGTCCAGCAGCAAGCGCCACAGATTTTCCAGTACCGCTTCCGCGGCCACCACCCACTCCCGGGCAAGCGCCGTGGCCGGCGGGGCATCCACTGCCTCGGCTGCTTCCCATGCCCGGAGGGAGGCAATGCCCTGGGCGCGGCCGCAGAGGCTGAACAGCATCGCTACCAGCCTCGCCATCTCCGCGGGCGGCTTGCCCTCCAGCACCCGGCTCGCGCCCACCGCCCGGGTGGACTCGATGGCGACGCCCTGCACCCGGGCGCCGTCCCAGCGCAACGAAAAATCCAGCTTGCCGTCCAGGTTCACGGTTCCTACTCCCGGAACAGCTTTCCGGCGAGGAAGTCCCGCTTGGACATGGGCTTCGCCGCGCCTTCCACCAGTTTGCGGACCGGTCCCGGCGCCGGGTCCTCTGCCTTGGGCGGCGTCATCACCGCATCCATGGCGGCCCTCGCCGCGATCACGGCGGCGTCATGGTCCTCGAACTGCAGCACCGGCGACATCAGCGAGCACATGTGGTAATCGCCGAATTCCTCCTCGTGGCCGGCGAGGCAGTCCATCCTGCCCAGGGGAAGGTGCCAGGGATGGGTTTCGCCCCGCGTCACCCGCGGCCAGGCGGTGCCCGGCATGGGCAGCACCATGAAATTCATGAACCAGGGCGTGAGCAGCACGCCGATCCATTTTCCCTGCCACTCCCGGAAGCCCACGGCCTCCACCCCCAGGGCCCGGTTGAGGATGGGAATCCCTTGCATGCGTTCCCGCTCGATGCGCCGGAAAACGCTTTCCAGGAGCGGGGCGGGATTGTCGGCGTGCCCCGGAACCGCGGTGTCAGCCGTCATGCCCATCGGAGAGAACCATGAACTTGTCCGGTGGCGCGTCGCAGACCGGGCAGCGCCAATGGCCCGGAAGCTCCGCGAAGGGCGTGCCCGGGGCAATCTGCCACACCTCGTCCCCCTGGGCAGGATCGTAGACCCACCAGCACACGCCGCATTCGAGGCGGGTGTGCGGGAGGATCCGGGGCGCCCCGCCGGTCATTCCTTGTCCATCCACTCCAGCAGCTCCCGCAGCCGCTCCTGGCTGTCTTCCATGTCTTCAGGCGCGGCCTTGACCACTTCCGGGATGTCCACCACTTCGAAGGTGTTGAGGATCAGCGTGTTCATGTTGTTGAAGTACTGCACCCGCCACACATGCCGCAGCCCGGTGCTGGTGACCCGGCATTTCCCGTAGCCGCGGGTGAGGATCGCCACCGGGCCCACGGGAACGCTGGCGTCCATGTGCGCAAGATCCTGGGGCGACAGCGGGAGCAGCGTTAGGTTGATGACGTGGGGCGTGTCTCCCGGGCGATAGCGCGCCGCCTGCTCCTGCACCTCCACCAGGACGCTGGGCGAATTCATGACCCCCTCCGGCGCGGGGGGCGGGTCCAGCTCCTCGCGGCTGAACTCGCCGGCGAAGCGGAGAATGGCCTCCGGCACCGGGCAGGCCTCGATGAAATCATGGACCAGCTCTCCGCCGGCGCTGTAATGCAGCAGCCGCCACACGCCCGCGAAGTTTGTCTCCTGGATCTTGACCGTGCCGCGTGGGCTGGTCAGCAGCGCGCTGACCTCGCCTTCCAGCAGCACCTGGTTCACCAGATCGATGGTCGGGCGAGCAAGATCGGTGAGTTCCAGACGGACCCCGGACTTGCCGGCGTCCTCGGCCAGGGCCTGAACCAGCTGGCGGATCACGTCCCGGGCTTGGGAAAAGTTCTCGCGGTCGTCGGTCTCAGGGACCTGGGGCATGACGAACCCGCTGATATCCCGGGGCATGTCCAGCAGGTGCGGAGAGTCTTCGGCGGGCTGGGAGCCGGGGCCGATGCCGACGACGGGAATGGTGAATGGCTTCATGGCGACCTCTCGCGGTTAGTGGCAGTGGGAGTCGCCCGCCGAGGAACGGACGGGGACGCCGATGGAAGGCGGACGGGAAACCGGGGCGTCGAGCAGGCCCCGGATTTCCGTGACATAGGTGTTCCAGTCGCGCAGCCCGGCGACCGCGCCCACGTACTCGCCGTTGCGCAGCATTACCAGGGCCGGCCATTTGCCGAATCCGTAACGGGGCTGCAAGGCCCGCGCCGCTTCCGGCAGCAGGAGGCAGGCGCGGAATCGCCCGGCGAACGCCTTCGCCAGCTCGGGCAGGATCACCGCCAGGTCCAGCACCTCGCGGTACTTGGCGGGCTCCTCCGAAAAGAACACCAGCGTGCTGCCGGATTGCGCCGCGAATTGGTCGAATTCCCCGGCGGTCACCGCCGGGCAGGCCCCGGATTCCACCAGCCGGAGGAACAGCGGGTGCTCCGCGGCGGGGGGGAGGCCCGGGGTGGACAGGGTGCTCATGACTGGGGCTCCTTGAGGTGGTCCGGAAGCTGGGGCTCCCGGTTGACCAGATCGGGGAAGTACGCGTCCAGGTCGGTGGCCGTTCCCTGAAGCGCGGCTTCGAGCGCGTCCAGGGCGCGATTGATCTCCGTCGCCTGCTCCTCGGTGATGACATCCCGGGCGGCGCCGAGAAAAGCCGTGACCCAGGTTCCCTCGGGCTGCGGTCCCACCAGCAGCATGTTGAGCGTCTGGCGCTGGCCGCGGCCCTCGCAGACCGCCTCGGCTTCGCCGCAGGAAAGCACTTTCATGGGGATCGCGATGCACATGGCTAACCCTTGTCCGCGTCCAGATGCATGTTGAGAAACCGGGCGTCGCCGATGCGGCAGGCCTGGTCCGGGCCCGGCCGCCCCGCTTCGTAGGCTTCCATGCGCAGGCTTTCCGCCCGGGGCAGCACCGATTCCTCCGGGGGGCTGGCGCGGGGCTGTCCCGGCGCTCCCCAGCGGGCCAGAATCTCCAGGGCCAGGGCAATGGCTTCCGGGACCCGCGCCTTCACCGAGTCCCGCAGGCTGCCCCCGAAGTCGGTCATGTCCTCGGGCTGAACGCCGATCAGCACCATCTCGTCGGGGTACTCCCCCTGGAACCGGGCCAGGGCCAGGACCTCCTGGAACCCGATCTGGTGCATGCTCATCTTGTTGGCGCCGAGAAACGCGGGAATCTCCTCGTTCCAGACCACCTTGAGGGATCCCGGCGGCATGCGGTAGTCCACGGCGTCGAAAATGATGACCTTGCGGGCCGCCTTGACGAAGGGCAGCAGGAACAGCCCCTGGGTGCCGCCGTCCATCAGTTCCACCTGATCCGGGAATTGGTATTGGTCCCCCAGGGCTTCCACGGTGCGGACACCGAAGCCCTCGTCGCCCCACAGCAGGTTGCCGATGCCCAGCACCAGAATTTCCGGGTTGTCTTCCATGTTTGACCCTTCCGTCAAGTCGCTTACTGTAACAGGTACCGTTACAAGAACTGTGCCACCATACCGGTGTCACCGGCTGCCCCGTTGATTTAGGTCAAAAACTTGTTTCCCGGAGGCCCGGGAAAAACCCTACTGCCGGATATCGGGCGACAGGTTTGTGCCCATAAATGGAAACCAGCTAACCAGAAATGAGAAACGCCCGGGCTGCCCGGGCGTCCAGGGACGAAGGATTTTCAGGAGTCGGCGGGGGGGTCGGCCGTCCTGCCGGAGCGGTAGGCCTTCAGCGCGTGGTGCATGTCCCAAGCCATTTGCAGCCCCATCCAGAACGCGGCGTCGGTGCCGAAGAACACCGCGAGGCGGATGGCGGTGTCCGGGGTGATGGCCCGGTGGCCCCGGATCAGTTCGTTGACCCGGCGGCGGGAAATCCCCAGTTCCTTGGCCAGGGTCTGCTGGCTGATGCCCATGGGCTCGAGAAACCGGGTCTCGAGAAACTTGCCCGGGTGGACCGGGGACCGGGCGCCCAGACGGACATCCTTGGGGGCCGCAGCCAGGGGATTCCTGGCGGCGGACGGCGCCGTCGGCGATGACCCCGGGCGCTTGCGGCGTGCTGGCTTGCCGGTGCTCATGGGCGCTCCCATCATAACGCAGGCCTCTGCTTAACTGACCGGAAGAGGACTGGGACCGGAAAAAAGAAAGGCGCGGCCCGTTCCGGGCTCACGCCTTCCCGGGCTTCTCCTCCCCCAAAACCGGCCTTTCCCCACGCGAGCCTTGCCCCTCAGCGCTTGATCTTGAGCGAGCGCCAGCCGTTGACCATGGTGCTGAACATGGTGACGCGGCCGAAGACGTCCTCGCGGATCACCATGTAGATGTGGATGATCGCGAACACGATCAGGTACCACATGCCCACGTGGTGCCAGGTGTGCACGTCCTGGGACTGGCCCAACAGCGGGATCACCCAGGAACTGAACATCGCGAACGCCCAGCTGTCGCGTCCCAGTCCTTCTCCGTACATGGCGAAACCGGTGCAGATCATGAAGATCGTGCCCAAGATGTACATGAAGAACATGGCGATCTCGGCCATGGGGTTGTGCCCGATGTAGTCCCGGTCGCTGCGTTTGAGGAACAGGTAATACGCGGCGCGATTCACGATGCCCTTCCACCAGGCCGGATTGAGCATGGCGACGGGCACCAGGAAGATGTCGCGGGCGTACTGGTTGCCGACGATGGCCCAGTAAATCCGCAGCAGGAAGAACACGGTGAAGATGTAGGCGGCCGCGAAGTGGACAAAGCGGATATAGCCGAACAGGAAGTGATCGCTGGCCTCCCCCTCCACGGAGGGCAGCGGCGACCCGATCAGGTAGCCGGTGGCGATGAGGAACAGCATGCAGGTCGCCATGACCCAGTGCCAGAGGCGCACCGGCGCCTCGTACACGTAGACCGGGAGCTGCTTCTCGATGGGCGTGCCCGAATACTCGTGAGTGGACATGGTTTCCTCCCTTTCTCAGCGCACCTGGATCCGGGTCAGCTCCTTCCCGTCCGGCGACACCACGTGGGTGGCGCAGGCGAGGCAGGGATCGAAGCTGTGGATGGTGCGCAGGATCTCCAGGGGCAGCTCGGGATTGGCCATGGGGGTGTTCATGAGCGAGGACTCGTAGGCCCCGATCTGGCCCTTGGCATCCCGCGGACCGGCGTTCCAGGTGGTGGGCACCACGCACTGGTAGTTGTCGATGCGGCCGCCCTTGATCTTCACCCAATGGCCCAGGGCTCCCCGGGGCGCCTCGCAGAACCCCGCGCCCTTGGCCTCGGACGGCCAGGTGCTGGGATCCCAGTTGCTGACGTTGGCGGTGGCGAGATTCCCGTTCTTGATGTTGTTGATGAGCTTCTCGTGGTAGTACTTCATCTTGTGGGCGCACAGGGTGGCCTCGATGCCCCGGGCGGCGGTGCGGCCCAGGGTGGAGAACAGCGCCGTGATGGGCACGTTGAGCTTGCCAAGAACCATGTCCACGTGCTGCTTCACGTCCTCGCGGCCGGAGGCGTAGGCGACGACCATGCGGGAAAGGCAGCCCACTTCCATGGGCTGGCCCTTGTAGCGGGGCGACTTGACCCAGGAGTACTTGGCGTTCTCGTCCAGCTCCTTGATGTCCGTGCGGGAGCCCTTGGTGTTGGGGCCCAGCTGGAAGTTGGGCTCGGTGACGCCTTCAAAGGGGTGCAGGCCTTTGGATTCGTCCCCGTACTTGTACCAGGAGTGGGTGACCCATTCCTGGATCTGGGACGGGTCCTTCAGGTCCACCATCTGGATGTCCTTGAGGTTGCCGTCCACGATGGCGCCCCGGGGCCACCACAGGCTGTTGTTGGACTGGTCGTTGGCGATGTCCGGAAAATCGCCGTAGGCGAGCAGATTCTTGCCGCCGATGCCGCCACCCCACTGGGCCCAGTCCTTGTAGAAGGAGGCGATGGCCAGCAGGTCCGGAATGTAGACCTGGTCGATAAAATCGATGGTGCGCTTGCAGATGTCGCCGACCATGGCGAGCTGGGTCATGTTGATGGCGCCCACCGCCCCGGTGTCGTTGACGTTGATGGAGCAGGGCATGCCCCCCACCAGCCAGTTGGGGTGGGGGTTCTTGCCGCCGAAGATGGTCTGGATCTTGACGATCTCCTTCTGGAAGTCCAGGGCCTCGATGTAGTGGCCCACCGCCATCAGGTTGGCCTCGGGCGGCAGCTTGTACGCCGGGTGCCCCCAGTACCCGTTCTTGAACGGGCCCAGCTGGCCGGAGTCCACGAACTTCTTGAGCCGGTTGGCCAGGTCCCGGTAGTAGCCGGGGGAGGAGTTGGGCCAGGAGGAGATGCTTTGGGCCAGCTCCGAGGTCTTCTTGGGATCCGCGCTCAAAGCGCTCACCACGTCCACCCAGTCCAGGGCGTGCAGGTGATAGAAATGCACCAGGTGGTCATGGGCGTAGAGGGTGGCATGCATCAGGTTGCGGATGATGTTGGCGTTCTCCGGAATCTTGATGCCGATGGCGTCTTCCACCGCGCGCACGCTGGCCAGGGCATGCACCCCGGTGCACACGCCGCAGATCCTCTCGGTGAAGGCCCAGGCGTCCCGGGGATCGCGGCCCTTTAGGATGAGCTCCAGGCCGCGCCACATGGTGCCGGTGGATACGGCATTGGTGATCACGTTTTGGCTGTTGACGTTTACCTCGATGCGCAGGTGGCCCTCGATGCGGGTGATGGGGTCGACCACAACGCGCTTGCCGCTGTTGTCTAGGTTGTATCCCTGGGTTTGGTAGGCAGCCATGATTTACTTCTCCCCCGTAGTTTCAGACGTATCCTTGTTCCCCAGCCGCCGGATGGCGCTCACCGCCGCGTGGGCAGCCACCGCCGCGCCCACCGCGCCGGCCACCGTTGCCCCCACCTTGTCGGCGTTGGCTTCGACGCCGAAGGCCGAGATGTCCGTGAGGCGGTCGTAGAAGGAACCCTTGTCCCAGAACCCGTCTTCGGAGCAGCCGATGCAGCCGTGGCCCGATCCGATGGGGAAGGACACGCCCTCGTTCCAGCGCACCGTGGAGCAGGCGTTGTAAGTGGTCGGGCCCTTGCAGCCCACCTTGTACAGGCAGTAGCCCTTGCGCGCGTTCTCGTCGTCGAAGGCCTCCACGAACTGGCCGGCGTCGAAATGGGGACGGCGGTAGCACTTGTCGTGGATGCGCTGGCTGTAGAACATCTTGGGCCGGCCCTGGCGGTCCAGCTCGGGAATCTGGCCGAAGGTCAGCACGTAGGCCACCACCCCGGTCATGACTTCCGCGATGGGCGGGCAGCCGGGGACGCGAATGACGGGCTTGTCGGTGATGATCTTGTGGATGGGCGTGGCCTGGGTCGGGTTGGGCTTGGCCGCCTGCACACAGCCCCAGGAGGCGCAGGAACCCCAGGCGATCACCGCCTTGGCGTCCTTGGCCACGTGCCGCACTTTCTCCACGAACGGCTTGCCGCCCGGAATGCAGAACACGCCGTCGTTGCCCAGGGGTGGATTGCCTTCTACCGCCAATAGGTAGTCGCCCTTGTATCTGGTGATGGTGTCCTCCAGGGCCGCTTCGGCCTGGTGGCCCGCCGCGGCCATGATGGTGTCGTCGTAGTCCAGGGAAATCATGGACAGGATGACGTCGGACGCCAGGGGCGCGGAAGAGCGGATGAACGACTCGGTGCAGCAGGTGCACTCCAGCCCGTGGAGCCAGACCACCGGCATGCGCGGCTTGGTTTCCAGGGCATGCACGATCTGGGGCACCGCTGTGGGCCCCAGCCCTAGCGTGGCTGCCGTCATGCTGCAGAATTTCAAAAAGCTGCGGCGCGTGATGCCGCGCTGCCGCAAAACATCGTAGAACGTTTCGGTCATTTCCGGCTCCTCAGTGTTTTCCCATGCGGTTTCCGCCGTGAAGATTCTTGTTCGGGCGGAGATGGCGGACAGAGAGAATCAATTTCCGTGCCAAATTGCGCACTCGGCCCGAACACTCATGCACTCAGAGAGTTAGGGAGACATAGGTAAATAACAGGTTTTCGGCCCGGGCGTTGCTGTCGCCAACTTTCCACTACGGTGGAAAGAAACCTTGCACCCCCAAGAACTCCTTGATCGGGGGATGAATTCCGGGTGAATTGGTGGGATTTTGATGTTCATCAAGGGAATCGCGCTGCAGCATGTTGAATCGGGGCATCCGCGCCATACAATTCAAGGGTGAACTCCATTTCCAGACCATTCCTTCACGAGGGCCGGTGGGCCCTGGCCGCTGCTCCCCATCGCGTCATGTTCGCGGCGGGGATGGTGCAGGGCTGCGTGGCCATGGCGTGGTGGCTGCTGGACATCCTGGGCCGCTATCACGGCTGGCCTACCGCCGGGGAGTTCAGGATTCCCCCCGGGTGGGCCCATGCCTACCTGCTGGCGTTTGGCTTTTTCCCGTTCTTCATGTTCGGCTTCCTTATGACGGCGCTGCCCAGCTGGATGGAGCGGGAGAAGCCGGGGCCTGCGCTGTATCTGCCTGCGGCGGCCCTCATGTTCCTCGGGGTCACCCTCTTCTACCCCGGGCTCTACTGGTCCGAAATCCTGATCTATCTCGGCATCGGGCTGCAGTTGGCGGGCTGGCTGGTGGGTCTCTATGCCCTTGGCCAGCGCGTGCATACACGGGGCCGGGACCGGCGCCACGCCCTGCTGGCGGTGGCGGGGATCGGGGCGGGGGCCGCCGCGTTGCTTGTTTTTGATTTCGCCTTGGTCACCCACGCCGCCGACGCGGCGGCAGTTGCCCTGTCCAGCAGCATCTGGGTGTTCCTGCTTCCGGTTTTTCTCGCCGTCGCCCACCGCATGATTCCGTTTTTCTCCAGCCGTGTGCTGCCCGGGTACCGGATCGTGAGGCCCTATTGGGCCTTGTGGACGCTCGCGGGCTGCGGGGCGCTCCACGGCGTGCTGATGATGGCGGGACTGCTGAAGCTGGTATGGCTCGCGGATCTTCCCGCCGCCGGGGTTGCCCTCTACCTCGTGGCCGCCTGGCGCATTGACCGTTCCCTGGGAATCCGGCTCCTGGCCGTGCTGCACATCGCCTTCGCCTGGGTTCCGGTCGCGTTCCTGCTTTCGGCGATCCAGAGCTTCCTCGCCTATCAGTACGTGGGCACCGGCGCGCCCGTCAGTTTCGGGCTGGCGCCCCTGCACGCGCTGACCATCGGGTTCTTCTCCTCCATGCTCGTCGGAATGGCCTCGCGGGTGATCCTGGGCCACTCTGGGAGGGCGCTGGAGGCGGACACCGCGACCTGGGTGCTGTTCTGGGGCATGAATCTGGCCGCTTTGCTGCGCATCCTGGCGGACATGCCGTGGGCGGTCGGCATGGTCAGCGACCTGCTGACTGCATCCTCGGCCCTATGGCTGGCCGGGTTCGCGCTCTGGACTTACAGGTACCTTCCCATGCTCCTGCTGCCGCGGGTGGACGGCGAACCGGGATAGGCGGGATGGAAGATATCGTCATCGCCCGGGCTCTCCATGTGCTGGGCGTGATTCTGTGGATTGGGGGTGTCGCCATGGTCACCACGGTGCTGCTTCCGGCAACCCGCGCCCTGCGTTCCCCCGCGGAGCAGCTGGCGTGGTTCGAGGCCGTGGAAGGCCGCTTTGCGGTTCAGGCCCGATGGACCACCGTGCTGACGGGCGCCAGCGGCATCTACTTGGTCCACGCCCTGGGTCTTTGGGGGCGATTCGCGGATGGGCGGTTCTGGTGGATGCACGCCATGGTGGGTATCTGGCTGGTATTCACGGTCATGCTGTTCGTGCTGGAGCCCCTGGTGCTGCACCGGCTGTTTTTCGAGCGCGCGCGGCGCGATCCGGAAGGAACCTTCGCCGCGGTGACGCGCATGCATTGGGTACTTCTGATCCTCAGCCTGGTGACGGTGACGGGCGCCGTGGCGGGCAGCCACGGATGGCTATTCTAGGAGGCCCGATGTCCTACCTGGCCGTAAAGCATGTCCACGTCGCCGCGGTCGCCCTGAGCTTCGCGCTGTTCTTCATTCGCGGCATCTGGATGATGCTGGATTCGCCCCTCCTCGCCCGGCGCTGGGTCCGGATACTGCCCCATGTAAACGATACCGTCCTCCTGGTGGCGGGGCTAACGGCCGCGTTCATGATTCGCCAGTACCCGTTTCTCGACGCCTGGCTCACGGCCAAGGTGCTCGGGCTGATCGCGTACATCGTCCTCGGGACCCTGGGCCTCAAGCGGGCCAGGACCAAGGCGGCGCGCATCGGCTTCTGGCTCGCCGCCCTGGGGGCCTTCGGCTACATCGTGGGGGTGGCGGTCACCAAGAGCCCCAGTCCCATGGGCACGGCCTGAGGTTCCATGGAGCGCCAGGACTACAGCCATCATGTCCGCCGGCACCGCCTGCTCACGGTGCGCGTCCTTTACGCCGGGCTGGGAACAGGGTGCGTGGTGCTGGGCATCCTGGGCATGTTCCTGCCGGTACTGCCCACCACCCCGTTCCTGCTGCTGGCGGCGGGCTGCTACGCCCGGGCCTCCGGGCGCTTCTACAACTGGCTTCTGAACCACCCGCTTTTCGGGCCTACCATCCTGGAGTGGCGGCGGCATCGCAGCATCGCCTACCGCACCAAGGTGACCGCCATCGTCCTCATGGCGCTGACCTTGGGGAGTTCCATCGTGTTCTTCGTCGGCGAGCCCTGGCTGCGGGGCGCCTTGGCCGTGTTCGGCGTGATTCTCGCGATCTATCTCTATCGCATCCCGTCCCGGGATCGTCCCCAGGCCCGGCCCGGGGCCGATTAACCGTTCCGGTGCACCGGAAGTGCCTGGATCAGGGAGAGCAGATCGTCCCGGGAAAGCACCAGCTCGCACAGGCGCCGCGGCTCGCTGTCGCCGCCGTCCTCGAGCACATCCACGATCAGGTAGGTTCCCTCGGGGTAGCCTTCCGCCCGGGGATGGAAGCGCAGGCAGCGCCCGGTGACCTCGCATCGCACCGTGTGATTGCGTCGGTCCAGACGCCGGCGATCCGCGTCGCCCAGGGGAAGCGGGGTGATCTTTTCCGTCATGGGCTCAGGTCCTTGATTTAGGCCGGGCCGAGGCGGGCTCCCCCCCGGTCATGGGTCCATTCTACGCGGTTGAAAAGGCGGAACCCGGGCCGGCGATGTCCCGGGCGCCCGGCGCCGCTACAATGGGTCCTTCTCTCCATGCCGACGCCCACACCCAGACCGCCGCCCCTGGCCGGCATCCGGATTCTCGACCTCACCCGGCTGTTGCCGGGTCCCATGTGCACCCTGCACCTGGCGGACCTGGGCGCGGACGTCATTAAGATCGAGGACACCGGGGCTGGCGATTATGGCCGGACCCTGGGCCGGGCCAAGGTGGCCAATTCAAGCCTTTTCCTGGCCGTGAATCGCAACAAGCGGGCACTGGCACTGGATCTCAAGCAGGCCGCGGGGCGCGACGTGTTTCTCCGCCTGGCAAGGGAATCGGATGTGGTGGTGGAAGGCTTTCGCCCCGGCGTCATGGACCGGCTGGGAATCGGATACGAAGCGGTGTCCGCGCTCAACCCCCGCATCGTCTATTGCGCCATCACCGGCTACGGGCAGAGCGGCCCGTACCGGGATCGGGCCGGGCATGACCTCAACTATTGCGCCTATGCCGGGGTGACGGACCAGAACGGCCCCCCGGGAGGCGATCCGGTGATCCCGAATTTTCAGGTGGGCGACCTGCTGGGCGGCGCGCTCACCGCCGCCATGGGGATCCTGGCGGCGTTGCTGGACGTCCGCCGCACGGGGCGCGGACGCTATGTGGACGTGGCCATGGCCGACGCGGTTCTGGCCCATGCCGTGCTGCCCCTGGCCACCCTGGGAGACGAGGGCACCACCCGCCCCCGGGGCGATGATCTGCTGTCCGGACGCCATCCCTGCTACCAGATCTATCGCACGGCGGACGGGCGCCACATGGCGGTGGCGGCGCTGGAGCGGAAGTTCTGGGACGCCTTCTGCGAGATCCTGGGGCGTCCCGATCTCAAACCTTTCCATCTCGCCGAGGGGGAGGAGGCCGAGAGAGCGAAGCGGGAAATTGCGGCTCTGTTTGGCGCCAAGCCCGGCGTCCATTGGAACGGGGTATTCGAGGACGCCGACTGTTGCGTCACGCCGGTGCTCACCCTGGAGGAGGCGTTGCAGAACCCCCAGTTCCTGGCCCGGGGAATGGTGGTGAGGAGTTTCCATCCCGTGGACGGGGCCGTGACCCAGTTTGCGCTCCCGGTGAAAATGAGCGAACTGGCATTCGCCATCCGGCGCCCCGCGCCCATGCCCGGCGAGCACAGCGCGGAGGTCCTCAAGGACGCCGGTTTCAGCGGGGAAGACATAGCCGCGCTGCTTGCGTCGGGAGCTGTGCGGGGGGGGGCATGAGCCTGCCGCCGGGACGCCGGTTCAGCCCGGACACGTCCTGGCTGCTGCTGTTCTGCCTGGCCAGGCTGGGCTTCGCCACCATGTTCACGGCCTATTCGGCCGCGCTTCCCCTCCTGAAGCAGGACTGGGGCATGAGCGCGGCCCAGGCGGGGCTGATCCAGTCCGCCTACCATCTGGGCTTCCTGGTTTCCCTGTTCGCGGTGGGATTCACGTCCGACCATTACGGCGCCAAGCGGACCTACCTCTGGTCCAGCGTCGCGGCTGCGGCGAGCGGGCTGGTGTTCGCGGTTTTCGCCGACGATTTCCTTTCCGGCCTGTTCTTGTACGGAATCGCGGGATTGTGCTCGGGCGGGTCCTACACGCCCGGCCTTGCCATCATCACGGAGCGCTTCGCCGGGAGGGGACAGGGCCGGGCCATGGGCTTCTATCTCGCCGCGGCCTCCCTGGGCTACGGCGTGGCGCTCCTGATGGTGAGCGCCATGATTCCCGTTGCCGGGTGGCGCGGAGGACTGGTGCTCACCGCCCTGGGCCCGGTGCTGGGAATGGTTCTGGGCTACCGGGTTCTGCGGGGGGTGCCCAACGTGGTGCATCCCCTGCCGGAGGGTGATGGCTGGGATTGGCCCTCAAGGAGGTGATGGCGAACCGTCCCGCCATGCTGTCCATCTGGGGCTATACGTTTCATGCGTGGGAACTGCTCGGCCTGTGGGCCTGGCTGCCGGCGTTCCTGGCGGTGGCTCTCTCCCTGGGTTCGGGGATGAGCCCCGAGGCAGCCAGCCTGGGTGCGACGCTCTCGGCCCTTACTTACCTGGTGGCCGTGTTCGGCAGCATTCTTGGAGGCAGCCTGTCCGAGCGCTGGGGGCGCACTGCCATCATCCTTGTCTTCTCCGTCACCAGCCTCGTGTGCTCCTTCAGCTTCG
>Ga0210362_1433701_pt1 | contig 13919 bp, 14 predicted proteins | sample S625metaT_FD_159713 | JGI IMG/M metagenome (GOLD analysis project Ga0210362, IMG submission 159713) | Metatranscriptome of estuarine sediment microbial communities from the Columbia River estuary, Oregon, United States - S.625 (Metagenome... | ecosystem: Environmental > Aquatic > Marine >... | reverse complement strand
GCCTGCGGTCGCACCGCCGTCGGCCGAACCGCCCGGGGAGCCCGCGCCCGCGGCCCTCGATCTCGCGGGCATCGAGCGCATCCGGGACGCGTTCGCGACCAGCGCGCGGCGGGCGGCGCGGCTCGGCTTTGACGCCCTGGAGTTGCATTGCGCCCATGGCTATCTGCTGCACGAGTTTCTTTCGCCCCTGACCAACTGCCGCGACGACGCCTACGGGGGCAGCCTGGAAAATCGCATGCGCCTGCCGCTGGGGGTCTTTGACGCCGTGCGCGCGGCGTGGCCGGCGAAGCGGCCCTTGGGAGTGCGGGTCTCCGCCACCGACTGGATCGAGGGCGGCTGGGACCTGGAGCAGACCCTGCAGCTGGCCCATGCCCTGAAGGTGCGCGGCTGCGACTGGATTGACGCTTCGTCGGGAGGGCTCTCGCCGCAGCAGAAGATCGCGCTCGGGCCGGGCTACCAGGTGCCGTTCGCGCGCCGCATCCGGGAGGAGGCGGGCATCCCGACCATCGCGGTCGGGCTCATCACAGACCCGCGCCACGCGGAGGACATCGTGGCCCGGGGAGACGCCGACCTGGTGGCCCTGGCCCGGGGCATGTTGTGGGACCCCCACTGGCCCTGGCACGCCGCCGCCGCCCTCGGGGGCCAGGTGCGGGCACCCAGGCAGTACTGGCGCGCGCCGCCCCGGGAGGCCAAGGACGTGTTCAGGGACACGGAATTCGGGATGCGCTGAGGGCGCCTAATCCCAGAGCCAGGCGGCGCCGCGCACTCCGCCCGAATCGCCATGGGCGTTCCGCACCAGGCGGGTGCCCACCACATCCGAAAACACCCACCGCGCCCACAGCTTCGGCACGTTCCGGTAGAGGCGCGGGATATTCGAGAGGCCGCCGCCGAGCACAATGACGTCGGGGTCCAGCAGGTTTATGACCGTGGCCAGGGACCTGGCGAGGCGCTGCTCGTAGCGCTCGAGGGCGGTTTCGCAAAGGGTATCGCCCTCGGCGGCGTTTTCCACGATTTCCGGCGGATCGAGGCGCTCCCCCGCGTGCCGGGCGTGATCGTTGGTGAGGCCCGGCCCCGAGAGAAAGGTTTCGATGCAGCCGTGGCGCCCGCAATAGCACGCGGGGCCGGGGCGCTCGTCGTCTTCAGGCCAGGGAAGGGGATTGTGGCCCCACTCGCCGGCCACCGCGTTCACGCCGAGCAACGGATGGCCCTTCACCACGACGCCGCCGCCCACGCCGGTGCCCAGGATTACGCCGAACACCACGCCAGCCCCCCGGGCCGCGCCGTCCACCGCTTCCGACAGGGCAAAGCAGTTGGCGTCATTGGCCAAGCGGACTTCGCGCCCCAGGCGCCGTTCCAGGTCCTGCTTCACTGGCTTGCCGTTGAGGCAGGTGGAGTTGGAATTGCGCAGCAGCCCCGAGGCCGGCGACAGCGCGCCCGGAGTGCCGATGCCCACGGAAGCGTCGGAAGCGCCCAGCGCCTGCTCTGCCTCCGCCACCAGCAACGCGACGTTGTCCAGGGTCGCGTCGTAGTCTCCGCCAGCGGTGGCGGCGCGCCGGCGCAGCAGCTCGCGCCCGTCCCGGTCCAGAGCGATGATCTCGGTCTTGGTGCCGCCGAGATCGACGCCGATGCGGATGCTCATGTTCCCCCTCCCGGCCGCGCCCGGTTGCGCGCCAGCATGCAGTCCGTGTTGTGGACGTAAAGCAGATGGGCGATCTTGCGCACGAAGTGATCCTCGTGGGGATCCAGGGCGCCCTCGGCGTAGGCGACGCGCCACAGCTGCTCCAGGACCCGGATCCGCTCCTCCTGGGAATACCAGCGCTTGATGACGGAGACCGGACCGAAATAAGAGGTGAAGCGCCGGGCCGGCTCTCCCGCCTGGTCCAGCAACGCCCGGGCCTCCGCTTCGCCCGTTCCAAACAGGTCGTGCAGGGCCCCGGCAGCGGCGCGGAGTTCCTCCGGGCGGGTTTGCAGGTCGGCCCGCGCCATTTCCAGCAGCAGCCCGGCCACGGCCAGTTCCAACTGCCGGCGCTCGTACTCCGAGGAACGTGGCGCCTCGGATGACCCATCACTGATCAGCCGTTTCAGAGTTCGCAGCATCGAAGCACTCCAAGTCTACCGCTGGTTAGTTTACTTCCATTGGGCAAGCGCGGTTTTACAGCGGACACCTGGCGCGCGCCTCGAGCAAGCGGACCAGTGAATCCGCTTTGATCCCGGCCAAGTGGGCGTTATGCTGTCGCAATTTTTCGTCCCCAACCAAGGAAGGAGGTCTGCATGCTTTCTGCATCCCTGCGCAAGTTCCTTATCGCGTTGCTCTTCGTGGTTCCCTCCGTGGCGTTCGCGGCCCTGCCCGCCGTGCAGGCCCCGGTGCGCTACATGGCCCTCGGCGACAGCCTGGCTTCGGGCTACAAGGCGATGCCGGCGACGGCGGGCTATGCCTACCAACTCTACTTGGGCCGCGCCTTCGGCAGCATCCCCGACGTCCTGTTCGACAATGCATCGGTCCCGGGTGCCCGCAGCCAGGACGTCCTCAATTTCCAGCTGCCCCAGGCGGGGCTGTTCCTGCCCAACGTGGTGACGATATCGGTGGGCGGTAACGACCTCCTGGCCTTACTGGAAACTCCGCCGATTACGCCGGAAAAGGTTCAAGCGGCGCTGGAGCAGTTCGGAGTCAACCTGAGCCAGATCCTGGGCGGGCTGTGCCTCGGAATGCCGGCGGGCGGACAGATTTATCTTCACACTCTTTATGAGATTCCGGACATCCCCGAGACCACATTTGCCGTGCCGGCGTTCAACCAGGTGCTGAACGACGTGGTAAACCAGATGTCCCTGTTCCCCGGCTGCACTGACAAGGCCCTGGAGGTCGCCGACGTTTACACGGCATTTCTCGGCCAGAAGGGCCTGCTCCTGATCGAGCGCTACCAGAAAAAAGGCATTGACGTCATCGAAGTGCACCCGACCAACAAGGGGCACCGGGTGATCGAGGAGCGGTTCCGGGAGCTGTTGGCAAACTGATCCGCCATGGGGCCGGGCAAGGTCAGCGGTGGATCTCGCCCTCGTGCCGGCGCAGCAGCGGAATGGCCAGCAGCGGAATGAGGCCGAGCAGGGTCGCGGTGATCATCAGGGCGCCCAGGTTGGAGTAGTCGGCCTGGGTCACCTGGAAGGCCTCGTTCAGGTGGCGGGTGAACAGCTCGCTGGCGGATAGCGCCAGGTTCATCCAGGACGCCATGATCGCGAACATGGTGGCCTCCGCCCCCCGGGGCGCGCTGCGGGCGATCAGGATCAGCATCGGCACCATGGTGAGCTGGGAGAGGGGCGCTGAAATGGTGGTGTCTATGAAGGCGAAGGTGCGCGCACTCACCCCCAGCCATTCGTGAATGCCGAAGAACAGGCCGATGTTCGGAAGGTAGAGCAGGGTTCCCGCGATCAGCACCCAGAACAGCGTGAAGCTCACCGGCCGGCTGATGATGGCCTTGCGGAATACCAGCAGTCCGATGAGTCCCACCACGGCGCTGACCTGGGCCAGGATACCCAGGAACTGCTGGTCGAAGCCCAAGGCGTCGATGGCCCAGTAGCTGTACCCCTGGCCCACCCCGGGCACCGCGCGGAACAGGAAGATGACGCCGGCGGCGATGATCACCGCCCGGGTCACGCCCATCAGCTTGAGCAGCACGCCGATCAGCGCCAGGGAAACCGCCAGCACGATCTCCGCGGCGTAGGCCACGCCGTTGAGGTTTAGGGCGATGCCGAGGGCCGCGTAACCCAGGCCCACGCCCAGCACCATGCCGGCGCGGCCGTGGCCCAGGGGACTCGCGTCCGCCGGAGGCGCCTCCCGCCGCGGCATGCGCCACAGGATGGGCAGCGTCAGCAGCACCAGCACCGGCAGCGCCATGGCCACTATGAACACCGCCCGGGCGCCCATGGCGCCGGCGAGCACGCCGCCCACGTAGGCGACGCTGATGCCGCCGGCCAGGATCGCCATGCGCCCCAGGGCCTGGATCTGCCCCACCTCCTCGTCGTTGCGCGCCACTTCCACGGACAGCGCGTCCGCCACCACGTCCTGCACCATGAAGCCGATGGTCACCAGCAGCATGGCCAGCAGGTACATGCCCTTCGTGTCCACGATGGTGGCGATCAGGGCATAGCCCGCCAGGCTGGATATGGCGCCGAGGAGCAGGTAGGCCGAGCGGCGGCTGCCCAGGATGGGCAAGCGGTCGGAGGCGACGCCCGCCACCATTTTCATGGACCAGGGCAGCCCCAGCCAGAAGCCGATTCCCGCCACCTCGGCGGGCGTCAGATGCAGGATGTCCTTTTGCAGGAATACCGTGGCCACCCCGGTGATGGCGTTGGCGCCATAGGCGAAGTAGACAACCAGGATCGGCAGGTAGGCGATGCGGAAGCCGCCGAACACGCGCTGGAGGAATCCCGGGCGAGGCGCGTTCGTGGCGATGGTGGCGGGGGAACTCATGGCGTGATGGGCGCGCCTAATCTAGCTTGTGGCGCTTGCCGGAGCAATGGCCGCCGGCGCGCACCTCCCATTGAGTACCATGAGGCCTGCTTGGTTCCGAAAGGAAAGTCCGTGACCGCGTCCGTCTACGATTATTCGACCAAGACCCTGGACGGCAAGCCCCTCCGGCTCGCTGATTACCGGGGCAAGGTTCTCCTGCTGGTGAACACCGCCAGCGAATGCGGCTTCACGCCCCAATACGCGGGGCTGGAGAGGCTGTGGGAGGAGTACGGCAGGAAGGGGCTGGCGGTGATCGGTTTCCCCTGCAACCAATTCGGAAAGCAGGAGCCGGGCTCGGAACAGGAGATCGGCGCCTTCTGCAAAAAGAATTACGGCGTCACGTTCCCGCTCTCCCGGAAGGTGGACGTGAACGGGCCGGGTGCCCACCCTCTGTGGAAACACCTGGCCAAGGTGGCTCCCGGCCTCCTCGGCACCACCGCCATCAAGTGGAACTTCACCAAGTTCCTGGTGGACCGGGAGGGAAAGGTGGTGGAGCGCTTCGCCCCCTCCACCAAGCCCGAGGATCTGCGGGGAAAGATCGAAAAACTGCTCTGAGGCCGCCTCCGGCTCAGGCGTGGATTTCCACCACATCCCCGTCGGCCACCGGGTGCTCCCTGCCCACCTGCTGGCCGGGGTGGCCGGAGGCGCCCCACACCCGCGCGTACTTGAAGGTGTCCATCAGGTCCCGGTGCACCATGCGCGCCACGTCCTCGATGGTCTGGCCCCGGCGCAGGGCGAAGGGATGGTCCTGCTCCGGCGGCTTGCCCGGCGCCTTGGTGTAGACCCGCACCACCTCCAGCCGGGCATAGAGCCAGGATCCCAGCGCCGCCAAGCCCAGGCCGCTCTCCGCTGATACGCACAGGGCCGGATACTCGAGTCCCGCCAGCTCCCGCAGCGCGCTCAATTCCGCCTCGGGGTCCGCCTCCAAGTCGGACTTGTTGGCCAGCAATAGCGTCGGCAGGCAAATGGCGAAGGGATCGTCGCCGTCCGAAGTGGGCCCATCCGCGGGCCAGCGGGCGGTGAGCGTGACCCGCTTCTCCGCCAGGATCCCGTGCAGTGCCGCCAGTTGCTGGACGCATCCGGGATCGGTGATGTCGGCCACCAGCAGGCAGCCGTCGGCGGTCTGCAGGGTGCTGGTGAGCCAGGGAACCGCGTGCTCGGGAGAGATGGCCGGCATGTCCAGCAGCTGGAAGTGAATGTCCTTCCACGGCAGCATGCCCGGCTCCGGGTATTGGGTTGTGAACGGGTAGGGCGCCACCGCGGCGTGGGATCCCGTAAGCCGGGCGTGCAGCAGGGACTTGCCGGTGTTGGGCGGCCCCAGCAGAACCAGCTGGGCCGCTCCCTCGGGGTGGATCACCGTGGAGGGCCCGCCGCGGGTGCCGCCCTTCTTCGGCCCATCCAGCTCCTCGGAGAGCTCCCTGATCCGGCGCTTGATGTCCGCCTGCAGGTGGTCGGTGCCCTTGTGCTTGGGGATCACCCTCAGCATTTCCCGCAACCAATCCAGGCGATCTCGAGGGTCGCGGGCCTTGCGGAATGCGGCTTCGGCGGCCTTGTATTCGGGAGAAAGATTGGCGGGCATGCTTCCGGGTCTGAATCCTGGGAGTCCGCGGGACCCCCGCGGGCATGACCGGCTTAGTTTAGCCGAGGGTTCCGCCGTCTGGTCGGGGGAGGCGGCCATCCCGCCCCGATGGGACTAAACTAGAAGCTGTGGCGGGTGCCGCCACCTGCCCCTATTTCCCCAGACGTGAAGAAAGTCGTCATCTCCGGGGCCACCGGCCCTACCGGAAAACATCTCGCCAGGATCCTGGCGGGGCGCGGGGCGCCGCGGCCGGGAGTCCCGTGATGCAGACCTGGACCCGGGACCAGCTGGCGGCGGTCATCGACCACTCGGTGCTGCGGCCCGAGGCCACCCTCGAGGAAATCCTCAAAGCCTGCGCGGAAGCGAGGGACCATGGCTTCCGCACCGTCTGTGTGGCGCCGGTCTGGGTGGCGGACGCGGCGGCGGCCCTGGGGGGATCCGGCCAAGTGGCCGCTGTCATCGGTTTCCCCCACGGCAACACCTTTCCCGATGCCAAAGTCCTTGAGTCCACGCGCGCCTTGGAAGCCGGGGCCAAGGAACTGGACATGGTGCTGCAGATCGGTGCCCTCAAGTCGGGAGACGCGACCCTGGTGCTGCGGGACATCCAGGGCGTGGTGGAGGCGGCCCGGGAATACGGCGCCCTGGTCAAGGTGATCCTGGAGACGGCCCTCCTGACCGACCCCGAGAAGCTTCTCGCCTGCAAGATGGCGGAGAAAGCGGGCGCTCACTTCGTGAAGACCTCCACCGGCTTCGGTCCCGGGGGCGCTGCCGAGGCCGACGTTAGCCTGCTGCGCCGGGCGGTGCGCAACCGCCTCGGCGTCAAGGCCTCGGGCGGCATCCGCACCCTGAGCCAGGCCCTGGCCATGCTCAATGCCGGCGCCACCCGCATCGGGACCTCCGCGTCGGTTGCGATCCTGGCCGAACTGACGGCGGCGGAACCCAATTAGTCCGGTCCGTAACCGCTATACTCGGGCGCTTTGCGCCCGGAGTTCACCCATGAAGCGATCCATCGAGAGCCTCGAAACCCTCCAGGCCCGGCTCAACCAGTTCGTGGCGGAGCGGGACTGGGAGCAGTTCCATTACCCCAAGAACGTGGCCATGGCCCTGGCCGCCGAGGCCGGGGAGTTGCTGGAGCACTTCATGTGGCTCACCCCGGAACAGAGCGACGACCTCCCGCCCGAGGCCCGGGCCGAAGTGGAACTGGAGGCGGCCGACATCCTTTTTTTTCTGATCCGCCTCTGCGACCGCATGGACATCGACCTGCTGCGGGCCGCCGAGAAGAAAATCGCCATCAACGAAAAGAAGTATCCGGTGGAAAAGGCGCGCGGCAAAGCCACCAAGTACACCAAACTGTGACCCCGCGAGAAACTGGGAACCCGATGGCCGTGCCCGGGACGATTCCAGCCCGGCCGCCGGGCGCGCGCTGACCCCATGCTCGCTTATCGGCACCTGTTCCACGCCGGCAATTTCGCCGATGTTTTCAAGCACGCTCTCCTGGCGCGCCTGTTGCTGGCCCTCGGGCGCAAGGACAAGGCCTTTGCCTACCTGGACACCCACGCGGGCATCGGGCGCTATGACCTTACCCATCCCTGGGCCCAGAAGAACGCCGAGTGGAAGGAAGGCATCGGGCGGCTGTGGACCCGCAAGGATCTGCCCGAGACTCTGGCGCCCTATTTGGATACGGTGCGCGCCGAGAACCCCGACGGCAGGCTGCATTTCTATCCCGGATCTCCCCGCGTCGCGCGGCGGCTGCTGCGCCCCGTCGACCGCATGGTGCTCACGGAGCTCAACAAGGCGGATGCGGAAGCTCTGGCTGGCTTGTTTCGGGGCGAGCGCCGGGTGGCGGTGCACCCGATGGACGGCTACCAGGCCCTCAACGCATTCCTGCCGCCCCGGGAACGGCGGGGGCTGGTGCTGGTGGACTCTTCCTTCGATCGCGCCGGCGAGTTCCGGCGGGTGGCCGAAGCCCTCGCCGCCGCCCACAAGCGCTGGGCCACCGGCGTGCTGGCTTTCTGGTACCCCCTGATGGAGCCGTCGGTCATGCGCACGTTCCAGCGGCAGGTGGCGGACTCCGGCGTGCGCCGGATCCTGAGGCTCGAGCTTTCGGTTCGCCCCGAACGCTGGAGCACGAGCCTGCGGGGCTGCGGCATGCTGGTGGTGAATCCCCCCTTCGGCTTCTACGGCGATGCGCGCGAGATCCTTGCATGGCTGCAGCCGGTGCTGGCGGACGCGGGTCAGGGCGGCTGGACAGGGGAGTGGCTGGTGCCGGAATGAGGGCGGCGGACGCTGGCACGGGACGCCGGGCCTGGGGAGGGGGTGCCACCCGCCCCCGAGGGAGGGCGCCGAGATCCACCTGCCGTGCTATAGTCGGCGCCCGCCGCCGGGATTGGGTCCCGCAGCGTCGTGGCCACTTTGGAGATGAATGGAATGAGATCAGGAACGGCAATCATTTTTGGATTTTTATTGAGCGGTCTGCTGGCTTTGCCCGTCGCCGCGGCGCAGGCCGCCGATGCGCCCAAGTTCGGCGAATACCAGGCCAAGGGCTTCCTCACCGACTACACGAAACTCAAGCCCGTTCCGGACGGAAACGGGGCTTACCGCTACCGCAACCCCGAGGCGAATTTCGGCAGTTACAAGAAACTGCTGGTGGATCGCATCAAGGTCTGGTTCAAGGACGACAGCGAGTACAAGGGGATCGATCCGGACGAACTCAAAATGCTCACCGACTATTTTTATCAGGCCATCGAGAAAGCCGTCGGGGACGACTACCCCATGGTGTCCGAGGCGGGGCCTGACGTGATGCGCCTGCGCATTGCCATTACGGACGTGGTGCCGAACAAACCCGCGGCATCCGTGACGAGCCTGGTGGTGCCCTTCCTGTGGATGGGAGAGGCCGGGGCGGGTGCCGTGACCCGGGAGCCCGGGACCACGCCCTTCACCGGCGAGGCGACCCTGGAGTTCGAGGCCCTGGACAGCGTGAGCAGCCAGCAGCTGATGTCGTACATAGAGACCAAGCTTGGCAAGAAATATGTCTGGACCGAGGGCGTAGGGGAAGGTGTCACGAGCTACGCGAAGGCCTATTCCAAGTGGGACTACACGAAGAAGGCCATGGACGAATGGGCCAAGCTGCTGCGCAAGCGCCTTGACGAGATTCACGGAAAGAAAGTGACGGACAAGCAGGGTTGACGGGTTGCCGGCCGAACCGCCCGGGATATTTTTGGAAGATCTGCATACGTATTGTTTTCTCTTCGGAGCCGGCGCAGCGTTCCCGGCCACAGGGTGTTTTCGCCCGCAGGGATTTGGTAGCGGCGGTAGGTGGATCAACATGGGCTGCCTACGGCCGGGGATCGAAAGACGCGACAGGCGTCGCGAAATGGCCAGCGTCCCCGGTGTTTGGCCGGCCCCGGGCGTGGCTATAATCTCGCCTTGACGGATTGCAGATCGGGTCTGTGATGCTTGTGGATTTTTTCGCGTTGCTAGTCTGGCCTCGGCCAGCCGTTTGCCGGTAATGAGCGGGTCTGTCACCGCTGCCGGGTGCCCCCTGGGTGTTGCCCGATCCGTGAATCGCCTGGGGCGTCGGCGCTGATGTCAGAGTCCCAGGCGGCCGCCGTCATCCTGCCCCTGGAAGGCCGCATCACCGCCTACTCGGTTGCCCCCGTCTGGCGCAACGCGCTGGAGACGCTGTCCAGAAATCCGGACCGTCCCATTCTCGTCGACGCATCGCGCCTCGAGTACATCGACGATACCGGCATCGCCCTCATCTTCGACCTGAAGCGCCAGCAGCGCTCGCCCGGAGCCGAGGTGGAGATCCGCGACCTGGCGCCCAATCTGGCCGCCCTCATTCCACCCTACGACGCGAAGCCATACGCCCGGGCCTACGAGAAGCCCCTGGCCATCGGCATCATCGAGCATGTCGGCCGGGCCGCCAACCAGCAGTTGATCTACGTCGGGACCATGCTGGAGTTCCTGCGCAATTGCGCGGCCGCCCTGGCCCTTGCGTTGACCCGCCGGGGGGTCGTTCGCTGGAGCGAAACGCTGAGCGTGGCCACCGAAGCGGGCGCCAACGCGGTCCCGATCGTGCTGCTGATAGGGTTCCTGATGGGCGTGATCATCGCTTTCGAGATCGGCCTCGTGGCGCAGCAGTTCGGGGCCGTGATATTCGTGGTGAACGGGGTCGGCGTCGCCATGCTGCGCGAACTGGGCCCGCTCATGACCGCCATCGTCTTCGCGGGCCGTACCGGCGCCGCGTTCGCCGCCCAGATCGGCACCCAGAAGGTCAACGAGGAGGTGAACGCGATACTGACGTTTGGCCTCGATCCGGTGCATTTCCTGGTGCTGCCGCGGCTGCTGGCCTCGATGGTCGTGGTGCCCTTGCTGGCGGTTCTGGCTGATTTGATCGGAATCTTCGGCGGCGCCCTGGTGATGGCGAGTTTCGACGTCGGATTCCTGCAGTTCTACAACCAGCTGCTGGGGGCGGTGGACGCAGGGGACTTCCTGCTGGGAATCATCAAAGCGTCGGTGTTCGGCCTGACGATCGCGGCCATTGGCTGCCAGCGCGGCCTGGCGACCGGCGCCGGCGCCACTTCGGTGGGGCTGTCCGCCACCAGCGCCGTGGTGACGAGCATCGTCTGGATCGTCGTCATTGACGGCATTTTCACGGTCCTGACAAGCTGAAGCGGCTACCCGGATGGCGCAGAGCGCGACCGCTACCAAGGCTATGACTGCGGCGGGCACTGATGGCAAGCCGGCCATCAGCGTTCGGGGCCTGAAAATGGGCTACGGCAAGCGCGTGCTCCTGGAAAACGCGTCGTTCGACGTTCAGCGCGGCGAGATCCTGGTGATCCTCGGCGGATCGGGCTGCGGCAAGTCGAGTCTGATGAAGAACATCATCGGTCTCTACCGGCCCTTGGCGGGTGATGTTCTGATCGACGGCGAGAGCATCGTGCGCTCGGGGCCGGAGGAGAAGGCGCGGTTGCAGCGCAAGATGGGGGTGATGTATCAGAGCGGGGCGCTGTTCGGCTCCCTCAACGTCCTGGAGAACGTGCGTTTTCCGCTGGACGAGTTCACCGACATGGGAACGGCACAAAAGAACCTGACGGCGCGCATGCTCCTGCATCTGGTCGAAATGGGCCACGCGGAAGGCCTGATGCCCGGCGAGCTTTCCGGCGGCATGCTGAAGCGGGCGGGCATTGCCCGGGCCATGGCTTTGGGCGCCGACCTGCTGATGCTGGACGAGCCTTCGGCGGGGTTGGACCCGATCACGGCGGCCAACCTCGACCGGACCATTCTCTCGCTGCGGGACAACCTCGGCTTCACCTTCGTGGTGGTGACCCACGAACTGCAGAGCATCTTCAACATCGCGGACCGCGGCGTGATGCTGGACCCGGTATCGCGCAGCGTCATCGCCGAGGGCAAGCCGGCGGATTTGCGGGACCACAGCAGGGACCCGCGGGTGCGCCAGTTCTTCAACCGCCTGCCGGACGAGGCTCGGCAGACAACGGGAAATTGATCATGGAAGAGAAGCAGCGCTACCATCGGCTGGGCGTGTTCGTGGTTGCCACGGTGGCAATCGCGTTCGCTGTTCTCTTCATCCTCGGCGGGCGGAACTTTTTCGAGCCTACCATCAAGTTCGAGACCTATTTCGGTCAATCGGTGGCGGGACTGGAAATCGGATCTCCCGTCAAGTTTCGCGGGGTCCCCTTGGGAACGGTGGTGGAAATCGAAACGTCCGGTGCCTTGTACGAGCGCGACGTGCCGGCCGAAAAGCGCAAGGGTTACATCGTGGTCCGCGGCGAAGTGACCGGCGCCCGGGAACGGATCGAGGATTGGAAGAAGAATCTGGACCTCTCCGTGGCCCAGGGCCTGCGGGTCCAGACCCAGCTTGCCGGCATCACCGGACAGCAGTACCTGGCCCTGGACATTCTTGACCCCAAGGCGCACCCGCCGCTGGAGTACGGCTGGAAGCCGGAGTATCGCTATATCCCGTCCGCCCCCAGCCTGACCGGAGAGATCATCGCCGGTTTGCAGAAATTCATGGCAAGTCTCAACGAGGCGGAGATCAACCAACTGGGGCAGAATCTGAACAGGCTGGTCGTCAACGTGAACGCGAAGCTGGACCAACTGGATGTTGCCCAGCTTTCCTCGGAGGCGGCCGGCCTGCTGAAGGATGCCCGCGCCGCGGTCCAGCGGATCGACGGGGTAGTGGCAAAGGCTCCCATAGACCAGGCGGTCATGAACGTCTCCAGCGCGGCGGGAAGGCTCGACAAGCTGCTCGCGGATCCGGGTCTGACCCGGACCGTGGACAACGCGGCAGCCTTCACCGAGCGCCTGCGCGCCGCCGCGGAAGGCGGCGAGATCGACCGCATCCTCAAGGACCTGGACGAAGCGATCCAGCGCGCCAACGCCATCCTTGCCGACAACCAGTACGATTTGCGCGGGATCGTCCAGGACCTGCGTGCGACCATGGACAACCTGCGCACGCTGTCGGAAACCGCCAAGCGCTACCCCGCCGGCGTCCTGATCGGCGGGCCCCCGGAGAAGGTCGAGCGTCCCAAGAAGGAGTCGAAATGACAGTCCTGCGTCTCGCCGCCGCGGCCTGCGCCGCCCTGGCGCTCGGCGCCTGCGCCATAGGCAAGCCGATTCCCCACGCCAATACCTACGTGGTCGAGCCCCCGCAGCCGGCCCCCGCCGCGACGCGCCGTCCGGAGACCCTGCGCATGGGCAATGTCCGGGTCGCACCGGCGTTCGACGGTCGAGCGCTTGTCTACCGCCTGGGAGAAGTCCAATACACGGGGGACTTTTACAACTCGTTCATCGCCGAGCCCGGCGCTCTTCTCGGGAGCAAAATGGCCGCTTGGCTGGACCGTGCCGGGCCGTTCCAGGCGGTGGCCCAGCCCGGGGCGCCGCTGCCCGCGTCCCATGTGCTGGACGCGGTGGTCACCGAGCTTTACGGCGACTTTCGGCCGGACCAGCCGCCGGCGGCGGTGATGACCATCCAGTTCACCCTGGTGGACCTGCGCGGCGTCAGGCCCAAGTCTGCCCTAGAGCGTTCCATCGGCCGGCGCATCCGGCTCGCGGAGGATTCGCCGGATGCCCTGGTGCAAGGCTATGGGCAGGCGCTCGGGGAGATTCTCGCCGAGCTGGGGCCCCAGTTGGCCGCGGAGGGCGGAAAATGAACGATTGCCGGCTTGATGAGATCCAAGCCGACAGGATTCATGGGGAACGCGGTCCTGAACCGTGTTCCCGTCCGTGTTGACCCATCCACTCTTAGTTCCTCTTAATTCATCCCAAGCAAAGGAGTCATTTCATGAAGTTGCGCGATTTGCTGTTGTCCGTGGTCCTGTTTTCGTTCGCGAGCGGCGGCGCCCTCGCTGCCGACGCCGACAAGGCCAAGAAGCAGGCCGAACTCCAGAAGGCGGCGCAGGCCTCCCTGGACCGTTTCTACAAGGCCAAGCCCGAGCTTAAGGGCCAGGTCGCCAAGGCGCCGGGCTATGCGGTGTTCACCACCTTCGGCATTTCCTTCCTGGTCGGAGGCGCCGGCGGCAGCGGCGTCGCCCACGACAACGCAACCAAGAAAGTCACCTACATGAGCATGGCCCAGGCGAGCGCCGGGCTGCAGGTTGGCGCCAACCAGGGCGAGACGCTGATCATCTTCAAGTCCAAGGAAGGCCTGGCCAAGTTTATCGACAAGGGCTGGGAGTACAGCGGTGGAGTGACCGCGGAAGCCGGGGCCGCTGACAAGTCGGTGGGCGGCGGCAAGGGCTCTGCTTCCATCCCCGAGGCCGACTACTTCACCCTGACCAAGAACGGCCTGCAGGTGGGCGGCGCGGCCCAGGG
>Ga0210362_1557318_pt1 | contig 13946 bp, 16 predicted proteins | sample S625metaT_FD_159713 | JGI IMG/M metagenome (GOLD analysis project Ga0210362, IMG submission 159713) | Metatranscriptome of estuarine sediment microbial communities from the Columbia River estuary, Oregon, United States - S.625 (Metagenome... | ecosystem: Environmental > Aquatic > Marine >... | reverse complement strand
CATAGAGTGGTTTCTATTTTGTCGTCCACATAGGGTAAAGGCATGTTGATGTTCCACGTGGAACATTTTGTTGTAATTGGGCTCGGCCACATCTACCGTATTTGCCGATGGAGGTTCTAACCAGAATCGTTGTATATGAAAAAAATTGTCGCAGTAGCAAACCAAAAGGGAGGAGTAGGGAAGACGACCACGGCGATTAATCTTGCGTCGGCCATTGCTCTGGAAGGGCGATCCGTTCTCTTAATCGATATGGACCCTCAAGGAAATGCGACAAGCGGCCTTGGAATAGACCCACGATCATTGAAGACAACAATATATAACTGCTTGATTAAAGACGCTACGTGTGAGTTTACCCGCATAAGAAGCGCGGTTCACGGCCTTACGGTCCTGCCGTCCAATGCGGATCTTGCTGGGGCAGAAATAGAACTCGTAAATGCCAGCGGCAGAGAAACTCATTTGAAAGATGTGATCGGAGAGATGGTTGAAAAATATGACGTCATCTTTATCGATTGTCCTCCAGCCCTTGGAATTCTCACAGTCAATGCCCTCACGGCAGCCAGTTCGGTACTCATCCCGGTTCAATGTGAATACTATGCGATGGAGGGACTCACCAGACTGATCGGCAGCATTGAACGAGTGCGCCAATCATTCAATCCCGATCTGCGTATCGAAGGAATCGTCTTGACAATGTTCGATGCCCGCAATACATTGGCTCGCCAAGTTGCCGATCAAGTACGCTCGCACTTCACGGACAAGGTCTATCGGGCGGTCATCCCTCGTAATGTCGCGCTGGCAGAAGCGCCAAGTTACGGTCGGCCGGGCATATTGTATAACGCAGCATCAGCTGGTTCGCAGGCCTACGTGGCTCTAGCCAAGGAGTTTCTAGCAAATGGAGAAGAAAGCGCTCGGTAGAGGACTCGATGCCCTCTTGCCGTCTGTAGCAGTGAACCAGCCGGTTGACGCCGGCGATGTGCAGTACGTACGAATCAATGATATCGTTCCCAATCGGTACCAACCACGGCACACTTTCGCTCCCGGAGAACTCACCGAACTGGCAGCGTCCATCAAAGAGAGCGGCGTCCTGCAGCCGATTATGGTACGCCGTAAAGGCGATGGGATCTTTGAACTCATTGCCGGTGAACGAAGATGGCGCGCCTCCAAAGAAGCTGGGTTGGAGACGATCCAAGCCCTGGTTAGGAATTGCAGCGATCAAGAAGCCCTGCTGATTGCATTGGTGGAAAATATTCAGCGCGAGGATTTGAATCCAATGGAGACGGCCCGCGCCTATTCGCGAATGATAAACGAATTTGGGCTTACCCAAGACGCCATTGCCCACAAAGTCGGGCGTGACCGATCGTCAGTGGCCAATGCTGTGCGCCTGACAAATCTCCACCCAGAAGTTCAGAAACTAGTAGAAAACGGAACCCTGTCCGCCGGTCATGCAAAAGTGATCCTTGCTCTGGAGTCTCCTGAACGGCAGATGCAAGTATCGACAATGATCGCCTCTCATAAACTTTCCGTGAGAGAAACTGAAAAACTCATTGAGTCTTCACGCGTTGGAAGAAGGCGCGCTCGCAAGGCCTCTATAACTTCTGAATGGGGGGCGCTCGAAACAAGGCTACAGAAAAGACTCGGAACCAAAGTGACTCTTCAGCCAAGAGGCCAAGGCGGACAAATCGTTATCAAGTATTTCTCAGCGCAGCAGTTGGAAGGCGTCGTCGAGACCCTGCTTTCATAATAGACCTTACTTGACCTTGCTCTTTTTCAATTTAAGCACTATTGGAAAGTACATATATCTTGCTTTTCTGTAAATTTCCGCTACATTTCCGACTTGAAGAAACCGATATAACCACGTAACGCACATACACAACGCTGCCTGCACCTAATTTGGCCGAACGCGATGAGGAGGAATATTTTATGTGGAAGCCTGATAAACAGGATGGTACTCGCTCAGACATGGAGGACAGTGGATCCAGCTTGACGTCCACCCAAGCGGAAACGAGGGAAGATGTTAGCGCCTTTATCGGAAAAGGTGTTGATTTCAAGGGCACGATTACGTACACGGGAACAGTACGCATCGATGGATCGCTCGATGGCGAGATCAATACAGAGGGTGTGCTCCTGGTCGGAGAAGAAGCCGTCATCAAGGCGAAAGTGACAGCGGGGACCCTCATTTGTAAGGGAAAGATCACCGGAGACATTCACATAAAAGAGAAGCTCAAACTGCGAGCTCCCGCCGTCATCAACGGAGGCGTGAAGACCCCGATGCTATCGATTGAAGAAGGCGTGCTCTTCAACGGCACGCTCGAAATGACTACAGGAGTTCGTGACACACAACGAGAACCGGCCCTCCGGGCCGTGAGCCAACTGGAACCGCCGACAGTCAAACGAGTCACCGGCTAATACAGGGCCCATGAAGTTTGTGTACCTATGTACACTACGTGCTGCCGCCTCTTCCTTCTATGCCGAGACAGCATGTGGACACGCCGCCGTTCGGCGGCGTGAAAGGAGCGTGGAAGACTTATGTGGGCTATGCGTGAAAAGAGCGATCAGGACGGTAGGGACAGCGAGAATTTTACCTTCCTCGGGAAGGGCGTTGACTTTAAGGGAGTTCTCGCGTTTGACTCGACCATCCGCATCGATGGGCGGGTTGAGGGAGAAATCCGTACTACCGGCGCCTTGATCGTGGGCGAACATGCCGTGATCAAGGGCATCGTATCCGCGGCAACCGTGGTCACGAGTGGAAAGATCAACGGAACCGTCACCGCAACTGAAAAAGTTCAAATCCTCAAGCCCGGCATCCTCATCGGGGATATTCGCACGCCCGCCATTGCCATCGCAGACGGCGCTCATTTCCATGGCATGTGTGACATGGGCGTCCATAAATGGGTCGAAGAGCAGCCCTCGCCCAATACAAACATCTACGATCTGACCGCCCATCGGAGCAGAATTCGTTCTTCTGACCTCTAGCCCTTTCACAAGCCTCTCGGTACAATACCGCCCTATGGCACGTCCTCCTGTTCTCCTCGGCATGAGCGGGGGAGTCGATAGTTCCGTCGCCGCAGCCCTGCTCGTTCGCCAAGGCTACGACGTGCATGGCGTCACGTTCCAGGTCTGGGAACATGAAGACGAGACCGTGGCTGCCTCAAAAAAGTGGCAAGAGCGTGGATGTTGCAAGATCGGGATCGCCAAGCATGTCGCCAGGACCCTGGATATTCCCTATGAAGTCATCGACAGCCGGGATACATTCAGAACAGCAGTCATCGATGACTTCCTCCATGGATATACGCAGGGCACCACACCGAATCCCTGTGTCCGCTGCAACGAACGCGTCAAGATCCAAGGGCTGATTGCCCTAGCCGAATCGCGGAACATTCCCTATGTCGCCACCGGCCATTATGTGCGCGTGCACAAGAACGGCGGCAGTTCCACCCTCCATCGTTCCATCGATTCAAAGAAAGACCAGAGCTATTTTCTCTATCGACTCAAGCCTGCCTGGCTCTCACAGCTGCTCTTTCCAGTCGGTGGCATGCAGAAGTCGGAGGTATGGCGCGAGGCGGAGACGCTCGGTCTTCCAGCCGATGAGTTGAAGGAAAGCCAGGAGATTTGCTTCGTCAGCCACGGGGACTATCGCACCTTTATCGAGAGAGAAGACCCGCAGGCTAAGAAACCAGGATCCTTTGTCGATGAGACAGGCCGCTCACTCGGTCAGCATGAAGGCATCGCGTTTTATACCCCAGGGCAGCGCCGTGGGCTCGGTGTCGCGACAGGCCGGCGTCTCTATGTCCACTCTGTCATGTCGGCGACGAATACCGTCATGCTTGGCCCAGAAGAGTCACTCTACCGAAGTTCCTGTCAGGTGAGCGACCTCAACCTCTTCACGTCATCGTTCCTAAATGGGCCCACGGAGGTTCAAGTGAAAGTCCGTTACGCCACACCGGCTACACCGGCTACAGTCTACGCATTAACTCCATCCACCCTGCGCGTCCAGTTCCATACACCCCAACGAGCGTTAAGCCCGGGGCAATCTGCCGTTTTTTATCGAGATGACGAGGTCTTGGGAGGCGGAATCATTGATCCAATGTAACCGCCCCCTGAACCCTCGCAATACGTTCCCTTGACTTGCTCCAGAGCCTTCATATAGCCTCTCGCGAGGAAGTTAGCCCAAACAGTTTCCCTCGTTCATCACGCATTTGAGGTTCGACATGTTCGGTTCGTTCGGATGGATGGAGTTGATGCTGATCTTGATCATTGTCTTGATCATTTTCGGCGCAGGAAAGCTTCCGCAGTTGGGTGAAGGCCTCGGGAAAGCGATCAAAGGATTCAAGAAGACCGTGCACGAGGCGGATGCCATCGACGTGACGCCGACCGACCAGTCTCAACAAGCCCAGGCTGCTTCACCCGATCAAGCTACCGCGCAATCAGGAGCTGCGCCCGCATCCGCTCAGAAACCAGCACAGCCAGAGCAAGTCAAACAGGGATAAGAGAACCTGCGTCATGAGAAACGAGCGGCAAGTGGGAGCCGTCCGAATCGATGACGCATCACCGGCGGTACACCATGTTTGGTCTGGGAGCAGCAGAAATCCTCATCATTCTGGTGATCGCGTTTCTTTTGTTCGGCCCAAAACAGCTCCCCGAAGTCGGTCGGCAAGTCGGAAAAGCCTTTAAGGGATTCAAAGATGTGACGGAAGATCTACGGAAGTCTGTTGAGCCAGAGTTGAATCTTATTCAACAAGAAGTCAAAATGGCGGAACAGGACTTCCAAGCTTCCCTCAAAGAAACGGAAGAGGAAATCAACGCGGCAGCCAAACAGGCCGAGGACAAGACTGCCAACCAGCCGGGTCAGGTTTGATCGTGCATCATCACCACCCGCCGATACACCACTAGTCTCAAGGAACCACAGATACGTGAACTTTCCCTTTTCGTTCCTCTTCCAAACTCAACAGCAGGAACATATGAGCCACGGTATCCACGCAGGGAGGAACCAGTGCGGGCTGTTCGCCTTCTTTTCCGCCACCATAATTGGAATGGGCCTATTCCTCGCCTCAGGCACGACCGTCGATGCGGCCTTCGAAGTGCCGGAGGGCGAGAAAATCACCAATATCATCGTCATTGGACGAGGCATTCCACACAAAGAACAGTACGAGCTCTTCGATCCAAACATCGGCAGGAATTTCGACCTCAAGAACCTTTGGATACGAGCCGACCTACGGGTACGGCCTGAGTACAGAAACAACCTCTGCTTCGGCGGCGGCATCAACGGCGGCGGAAACTGTAACACATTTGGGTTAGCCGCCAACAGCCTCGCCGGCAAAGCCAATGATTCCTTTATTCAACAGATGACCAGGTTGGGCATCGGTTATGACCTCTCTCCAGACGTCAATTTTTATCTGGAATTCATTGACTCCCGCACCTGGGGAGGGAACCAAGACCCCATCACTCATACATGCGGACCCGCTCTCGGCAATGGCAAATCGACCTGTGCGCTTGGAATCCGAGCCGGCTACATGCTCGTTCGCAATTTTGCCGGGATACAGGGCCTCGGCATCAAAGCCGGTCGACAATACCTCGTGTTCGGCGACCAAAGCTTGCTGGGTCACTTCGATTGGGCGAACACTGGTTTCTCCTTCGACGGGATCATGACGAACTACAGCACTAGCTTTATCGATTCGTCTTTCGGCTGGTTCAGACTTGCCGAAACTGATCTCCCCCAAGGAGCGCCGCTCGGCAGCGGCGGGCCGAATCTCCCTGGAACAGGCCAGACACAAAACGCCCACGGCGATGTTGATATGCTGGTGTTCTATAATCAGATCAAGGCAGTTCCCTGGTCCCTAATCGAACCTTTCTATATCTACTACAAAAACAATCTTGGTGCGGGGGATTTCCGTGCTCAAGGCTTGGGGACCCCGAAGCACGGAAACCAGACCCGCCATGTGCTGGGTAATCGGATCGCTCTCAAGAAAGGGGGGTTCGATGTATCCAACGAAGTCGTCTATCAATTCGGCCAAATGGGCGACACCGGAGGAGTAGCCGAACCTTGTGGCGCCACGGGAACACAGAATAAGTGTCTACACATCAACGCCTGGGCCACCAGAAACTGGATTGGGTATACGGTCTACGATTGGACCTGGAAGCCGCGCCTCGCCTTCAATTTCGATTATGCGTCGGGGGATGGCCGTTCAAACTGTACATTGAACGCCGCCTACGGAAACTGCTCAACAGCCAACACGTTTGAAAACTTCTACCCCACGAACCACATCCACATGGGATACATGGACGTCCAGAGTTGGAAAAACGCCTTGACCTGGTCCGTCAACCTCCAAGCAAGGCCGACCAGGGACGATCACATAGAAGTCTGGTACACCAACCTCAACCTCGCTAATGCGCAAGACAACTGGTACCGCGGGAGTCAAGGCGTCTACGTGTTTTCAAAAGTGGGCAATACCACGAAACACCTTGGGGACGAGCTGGATTTCACCTGGACTCACCTGTTTATGGACGGAAGGCTGGCCTTTCAGACATCCTTCTCATATTTATTCACCGGTCCCTATATCCGTGAAAACCTGCGAACGAACAAAGACCAGACCTGGGCTTATGCGCAGCTCTGGCTAAATTTCTAGCTGACACATCGCATCTCTGAGTCTCTCACCGTGGATGATCTCACCCGACAGCTCAGGCGGAAATTCGACTTCACTGAGTTTCGACCGGGCCAAGAGGAGGTCATTCGGGCCGTCTTGCACCAGCGCGATGCCTTGGCCGTCATGCCGACAGGCCAAGGCAAATCATTATGCTACCAACTGCCGGCTACCCTCCTGCCGGGACTTACTCTCGTCGTATCCCCGCTCATTGCCTTGATGCAGGATCAAGTGGCCAGCCTCACACAACGCAATATTGCGGCAGGGGCATTTCATTCCGGCCTCTCAGAGCGGGAACGGGATGGAGTGTTGTCAGCGCTGCACTTGCAGCGGCTCAAGCTGCTCTACGTAGCGCCGGAACGAGTGCAGCACGAGGGATTTCTGCGCCTGTTGCGCTCCTGCCTCATCTCCTTGTTGGTCATAGACGAGGCACATTGCATTTCCCAGTGGGGCCATGATTTCAGGCCCGACTACATGAAACTCAACCGCCTGCGCCAGGAATTCAACAACCTCCCATGCCTCGCCCTAACCGCGACGGCCACACCTCCTGTCCAAGCCGACATCTGCGACCGCTTGCCGCTACGTGATCCCCTCCGATTGATCACGGGATTTCAACGCGAGAATCTCGCCTTGTCCGTGCGCCCCTGTCTTTCCCGCCAGGATAAATCGGCATCATTACAGCGGTTGGTCGACAGCTGTCCGACTGGCGCGATCGTGGTCTATTGCGCCACGCGTCGGACAGTGGAAGAAGTAGCCGGCACTCTCAGCCATTCCACCAAATCAGTCGACTATTACCATGCGGGCCTGTCCGATGAAGAGCGGAGGCTCCTCCACGACAAATTTCGTCGTGGCACCATTCGAGTCTTGGTCGCGACGAACGCCTTCGGCATGGGGATCGATAAATCCGATGTGCGGCTGGTCGTCCATTTCGATATTCCGGGTAGCCTGGAGGCCTACTATCAAGAAGCAGGACGGGCAGGGCGAGACGGACAGCCGGCATCCTGCGTCTTACTGTTTCACGAGCGGGATCTGAGCACACAGGAATACTTCATCGATCAAGCGTCGCGCGACCCCGGCAGCACCAGCCGCGCAGAGCGGATGAAAGCGCTCCTCGCTGAAATACTGGCGTACGTATCCACGACAACCTGCCGCCAACTGGCGATTCTTCGTTATTTCAGCGATGACAAACAGAAAGCCTTCGGTCCCTGCGGCCTCTGCGATCGTTGCACGGCGACTCAGCCAGGAGACACCCGTCCACTCGCCAATGAGGATGAGATCTGTGCGAAAGCCGTCTTGGAAACAATCTCGTGGTGCGAGGACCGCTTTGGGGTCAGCCGTATCGTCGAGATCGTCCGTGGGAGCCGCTCGCAAATGATCCGAGCCTATGGAGCTGAGGACTGCCCGACCTACGGCAGCTGCAAAGCACAATCGAAAACATTCGTCACTCAGCTTGTAAAGAATATGATCGATGCAGGGTATCTCCGCGTCGAGGGCCAGGACTATCCCACCCTAGCCGTGGCAAGGAGCGGGCAGGAAGTCCTCCAAGGGAGCCGATCTCTCCTTCTGAAGCAGGCAAAGAAGCGAACCACGGAAGCCTCACCAACACAGCCCCTGCGTGACCGAGTCACGCCGGGGGTTATACCGAAAGCCGAAGTGGCCGATCCTCAACTTTTCGAAAAGCTCCGCCGCCTCCGTGCCGAACTCGCGGAGGAAGAAGGTGTCGCGCCCTTTGTCATTTTTCACGACAAGACGCTCCGCACCATCGCCAGCCACAAACCCCTCACCTCTGCTGCGCTATTGGCCATTCCAGGAATCGGCGAGGTGAAGGTCGAGCGATACGGCCGCCGACTGCTGGAGATCCTGTCTGCGGAGTGAGGCCTCTCCTCTTCAACCGAGAAGATGTCGTGTTGAAACGACACACTATCTGAGATTTCCAACTTTCGCGAAGCGCTCCTGAAGCTCGCCATAGGTCTGGGTGACGGGAAACTGCGGAAACTCTATGGGTAAATGGTCAGGAGGCCTGAAGAAGAACCCGGCATCCGCTTCGCCCAGCATCGCCGTATCGTTGTACGCATCCCCTGCCGCCATCGTAAAGAAATTCAGCGACTTGAAGGCCGCTACGGAATGTTTCTTCTGGTTCTGCATCCGCATACGATAATTGGCGATCCGACCGGCTCCGTCGATCTCCAATTGATTACAGAACAGGGTGGGAAACCCCAGTTGCTTCATCAGCGGAAAGGCAAACTGATAAAACGTGTCAGAAAGAATGATGACTTGGCACCGCTCACGGAGCCAGCTGAGAAAGTCCATCGCCCCTTCCATTGGACCCATCTTGCCGATGACCTCTTGAATGTCCCCGAGATCGAGATGATGTCGATCCAAAATGGCCAGCCGTTGTTTCATCAAATTGTCGTAATTCGGCATCTCCCGCGTCGTTATTTTCAGTTCCTCGATCCCGGTTTTCAGGGCGACATTGATCCATATCTCCGGAACAAGCACGCCTTCTAAATCCAAACACACGATCACGGGTTTCTGCATGCGATCTCTCCTCGTTATTCAAGCCTTCGTTGGTGGCTTGGAACCAACAGGTGCCGGCTTACTTCCCGCTTGTTGGAGCGATTGGCTTAAGAACCGCCACACCTTGTCAAGCGCCGCGTCCAGGAGCTGGGCTCCCTGCCACGTTCGGTGGCGATCATGCTGATGCCGTTCCGTCCAATCCGCAACAGTCGGGAGCGGGATCATTCTGACCGGAGTCTCAGTCAGCTCTCCCCAGAGCAATCCTAATACGGGACCGATACGCACCGGCACAGGGATCGGCTCCACTGGATTCGCCACCAGATCCTGGCAATACTCTGCCGGAGTCGTGACAAGCAATTCGCGGCAGGATGCAGGTCGTGCATCGTAAATCGAGCAGATTTCATCCTCGAGAAACGGACAGGGCATCCGCAGGGCATAGTACTTCTGATTGATGGGTTCCAACGCTTCATCGTCCGGCGGCTGGGAAGACTCGCCTATTTCAAGGAGCCGATGCCAGAGTCCCTGCGCAAGCAACATGGATTTGGCATGGGCCAACCGTTGCGCTATGCGCTCCTGTTGTTCGCCCGGCAAAGAACGAATGGAGTCCATCAGGACAAAGGCTTCCGGCGGAGAAACCGGCACCATCATTCGACAGCAGGCGGCGCAGCCCTTTTGGCAAGAGCGCGTCTTCCCTTCTGCGGAGGCCTGGGCTTCCTCCAGCGCCTGAACTTCCTCTCCCAATCGTCTCATCAAAGGGACAATAGCAGCGACCGGAACGAATGCGGTCGGCACATCGACGGCCGTCGTCAATCGCCCAGCCCTCGTATTCAGGGCAATTTCAAACCGTTCGGTGGCTTGTGTGGTCATCTCGCAATAAGCGTACAGTCAGTACCCGTCCAAAATAGACGAGCAGTCTGTTGCACCTTCCTTCTGTCATCATAGAGAAGGAATCGCAGAACGGTCAACCGCGACATGGCGTGAGAGGTCCTTGCTCCCGACCAGGAGAAACCCGATAATACGCCATGGAACAACCACCGATCATGATATCCGGCCATGTAATCGGACTGCTTAAAGAATACATGCGCGATCTGGTCGAGCAAGCCGCGCAAGAAAGCAGGGCGGAAGAGCAATTTGGATTCAGGGCAGCGCCCTATCGGTCTGATCAGGCCATCTCCGACCTTCTTGCGTTGCTGGACGACCGGATTGAATCTGAGGGAATGCAAGTTGGGCTTCCCGAAAACTTTCTCCACAGGATGTGGAGCCTCTGCAATGACGCATCCTCCCAGGTATCTGAACGAGTCTGGCTGGAAGGGCATATCGACAATCTCGTCATCGGCAAGGCACAGACGAGACAACTGACCTATCGGGCCTTGATCGAATTCATTGAATCACGTTCGCGTGAAGGACCTTGAGCAATGAGCAATCGACTGTGCGGCTGGTGCCTGTGTGTGACTGGAGCGATTCTCGTTCAGGTGCTGTCACTACACCACAGTCTGACATCGGCCGAATCCGATCCGCCCGAAGCCCAAAAGAGAACGATTGCCTTGTCCCACCTTGCGACGCAGGAACTTGAGAGCCCCCTGTTCCTCACCCATGCTCGCGACGGATCAGGACGACTGTTTGTGGTCGAACAACCTGGCCGCATTCGCATAGTGGAACAGGGTGAGCTGCTGCCTCTCCCTTTTCTTGATATCCACGACCGCATTTTGTCCGGAGGAGAACGCGGCCTCCTTGGCCTTGCATTTCATCCGGACTTTCGTCGTACCGGCACATTCTATGTGAACTACACCAGAAAGCCGGATGGCGCTACGGTGGTGGCGGAATACCGGCGTGGGCCTTCGCCCCATCAGGCATTGCGCGATGAGCGGGTTCTCATGACCGTGCTCCAGCCCTATGCCAATCACAACGGTGGGATGGTCGCGTTCGGTCCTGACGGATATTTATACATTGGCCTCGGGGATGGGGGGGCAGGCGGCGATCCAGACAATCGCGCGCAGAATCCACAGGAGTTTCTGGGAAAGATCCTGCGAATCGATGTTGACCATGGCGATCCCTATGGCATTCCATCGGATAATCCATTTGCCGCAGAAGGCGGACGGCCGGAGATCTATGCGCTAGGTCTCCGCAATCCCTGGCGCTTTTCCTTCGACATGCAAAACGGGGATCTCTGGGCAGCCGATGTCGGGCAGAACAAATGGGAAGAACTCGATCTGATCGTTCCCGGCGGTAATTACGGCTGGCGCATGACGGAAGGCACGCACTGCTATTCGCCGGCGTTGCTGTGCAGGACCAAAGACTTGATCCTGCCGGTGCTTGAATACGCACATGAGAAAGGACGCTGCTCCATCACCGGCGGCTATGTCTATCGAGGACGCGCCGTCGCCGGCCTCGCAGGGCAATACCTCTACGGCGACTACTGCAGTGGGGAGATTTTTGCCTTTTCCAGAGCGCAGCAAACGGAGTCGAACCCTAACCCACGAGTGATCTTGAAGACCTCGATCCATATCTCGTCCTTCGGGGAGGATGAACGCGGCGAGCTCTATGTCTTGGATCACGCCGGAGGCATCTATCAAATTACGCCACCTCAAGCAGGCCACTGATACCGCCCGGTGTGACTTGAGGCCGCGATCCTCGCCGCTTCCTCACCCAGGCTCCTCGCCCGCATTATTCATGACCGATCGTCGTGAAATCGGCAGGCCAAGTCGCGAGAGCGGCGCCCGGAGGCCGAAGGTCCTGAGGCGTACTCGTGCAGTACGTCGAGAGACCGAGGGGCGAGCCTGCCCGCTGAAGGCTTGTCGCAGCAGCGGATCGGCGATTGCAGCAGAAGAGTCATGAATAATGCGGGCTAGGGCAATACACCCGAAAGGACCGTTTGAGATGCCGCAGAAAAGACGATACTGGCTGATGAAGTCCGAGCCTTCCTCGTTCTCGATCGACGATTTAATAAAGACCACCTCACAAACAACCTCTTGGGATGGAGTGCGAAACTATCAGGCCCGTAATTTCATGCGGGAGATGGCAATCGGCGATCAGGTGCTGTTCTACCACAGCAACGCCCATCCACCGGCGATCGTGGGAACCGCCGAAGTCGTCACTACAACCTACACCGATCCCTCGCAGTTCGACCACAAAGACGATCATTATGATCCAGCAAGCGACCCCTCAAGCCCCAGATGGGACATGGTGGATATCAAATACGTGCGGAAGTTTTCACGGCCTCTGGCGTTGGAACAATTGCGGAAGGAAACTAAGCTGAAGGGGATGGTCCTATTGCGAAAGGGGTCACGTCTCTCGGTTCAGCCCGTCAGCCCCTTGGAGTGGCAACACATCCTTTCCTTGGCCTAACAGGCTGCTCGAAAACTCGAGAGGCGTCATACCGGCCGGAGCCAGGCTTAAGAGACGGACGGGTGTAGTAGAAGCCTTCGTGAACAATATAGGTTAGATACTCGCTTTCCCATCATCCATATAGCGATGTTGCCAGTCCAGCCAGGCATGTCCCAGTTCATGCGCGAGGATATAGCGTCGACGGGTCACAGGGAGACGTTTGCGAATATAGATAGTCTTCGTCTCGGCGTCCCAAATGCCATCGGCGTCCTTATCAAGCTTGTCCATTGCCACATCGGACAGTTGCCTGACAGAAATCCGATAGCCGAATGGAAGCACGACCCCCCCAGGAATCCGTAGGTGCCTCCTCCTTCCCCTCACGGTAGCAGCCACTGTGTGCTCCATTATTCCCCATTGACGATTGAGCCTACCATAAGACGCCTCGTGAAATGTTGACGCTTATTCCGCGTACAATCCACCACTTATGATGTTACGACCGTGACACCAAGAGAAGCCCCGCTCACGAATAGAGCTCTTGATCGATGGCCAGAAAGAAGAGAAGAGAGTGTGACAACCATAGCATTGCCTCTTTCTAGGGTGCATACCGCAGAAGACTACTTCGAGGCCGCTATGGTCAGAAACGAGTCCAGCATGACGCGCTCAGAAAGAATCAGTGCGGCAAACGCAATGCCGGCCCCGTCCTGATTGGACTAGACGACAGTTCCTTCCGCCTTAATACTTTTGGCAAGGCCAGGAATATCGAATTGCAACAGAGTCGTTGCTCCGATCGGCAAGGGCTGGATCAGCCGGCACACCGCCATGCCCCCGACGCCGATGTTGCTGGTCAGGCCCGTAGCACAGGTACCATGCGCGACTGTGACCGGTGTCATGATCTCAACACACGTCGAGAGGCGAAGGTCCCCTTCTTTATTCAACACCAGCCGATCATGCTTCCCGTAGACTCGGTACACCACCGTCGCCAAATGCTCGTCCCCGGAAGTCACCGTCTGGATCTGATGAAGCCAGAATCGCCCGTCAAGATAGGCGGCAGTGTCGGCTCCGATCAGAATGCGGCAGGAGCCAGGACACAGCACCGGATCGTCTGGTTCATGCGGACAACGTACCAACTGCCCGGCGCAACGGACCACCTCGCCCCTTGTCGCAAATTTCAGCGGCGCGGTGCGCCCCACGCAAAGAGCCGCCACGTCACCGGTTGACAGGCCAGCCCGGATATCGATCAGCGGGAATCCTCGGTCCTGCCAACGGCGATTCAAGAATTGCAGCGCTTCCCCCATAGCCACGGCGCAAGCGACCGCCTGAGACGCATCGGCCCTGATCTCATCGGAGTTCACCCGGGGAAACGGCGCGCCACAATTCGCTTTCAGCGCATCCCCGAAGTACTGCTCGACCATGCCGCGATGATCCACACGAGCCGGGCCATTGTGTCCAGATACTCAGCCATCCATTTTG
>Ga0210362_1137812_pt1 | contig 13994 bp, 12 predicted proteins | sample S625metaT_FD_159713 | JGI IMG/M metagenome (GOLD analysis project Ga0210362, IMG submission 159713) | Metatranscriptome of estuarine sediment microbial communities from the Columbia River estuary, Oregon, United States - S.625 (Metagenome... | ecosystem: Environmental > Aquatic > Marine >... | reverse complement strand
GTGAGGGGCGAGCCTGCCCGCCGGTCTGGTGAAAAGCATAGGCCGGCTTGTCGCAGCGGCGTATCGGCTGCGTCTCGACTCGCGGAGTCGGACGGTTGCAGTAGAAGTGCTCATGAATACTGCGGGCTTGAGGCTGCTTCCGATGGATTTGAGATTCATATCAAGCAGGATCAATCCCCGGTTACTTTGGCGGACTTGGCGATCAATCAAATTCTTCACGCCCACTTATTGGAGGCCTTTCCCGAAGCGGATGGCTGTCGGAAGAAGCGCCCGACAGCCCTGTGCGCTTGCAGAAGCGGCGCATCTGGGTGATTGATCCGATTGACGGAACCAACGCGTTTATCAAGAGAGAACCTGAGTTCTGCATCTCCGTCGCCCTCGTCGAGGATGGGCGTCCCGTGGTCGCAGCGATCTTCAATCCTTCATCGGATGAGTGATTCGCCGCCATGAAGGGAGGACGCCTTCTGCTCAATCATGAACCGGCCTCGCCCCACGAACACCGAACGGACCACACGCCCATCATCGCACTCAGCCCCTGGGAGATTCAGATCGGCCGTTTTCGGTCGCTTGAGACTCTCATTACCAGCCGCCCCATGCGGTCCATCGCGTGGGCGCTCGCCCTGGCCGCCAGTGGACGAATCCATGCGGCCGCCACAAGACATGCTTGTCCAGTTGGCTTCCCCCTCACGGCTCTGATAGAATTTCCAGCATGTTCAACTACCTGGGAGACGACCTAGACCTTCGTGCGTAAACTCAAATTACGAGAAGGCACCAATACCGCCGTTCTATTCGGCCACCACGATCAGCATCTCAAGTTGATTGAGGAAGGGTTGGGCGTACGGCTGTCGGCGCGCGGTGAAGAACTTACCCTGGACGGTCTGCCCGAAGCGGTTCGACAGGCGGAGCGGATTCTCCTCGAACTGGCATCCCTCACACATGACGGCATCACTCTCCATGCCGAGGATGTGACGCATGCGCTCAGCGCGCTGCGCCAAAGCCCCGAAGCATCCCTGAAGGAGGTGCTCGCCAACCAGGCAACGATCGTGACGAAAAAACGATTCGTTGGACCCAAGTCCCCCACTCAGAAAGCTTACATCGAAGCCATCGAGCAGCACGACATCGTCATTGCCATCGGGCCGGCGGGAACGGGAAAAACCTATCTCGCCATGGCCATGGCGGTCAGCGCCTTGATGAAGAAAGAAGTGAGCCGGATCGTGCTTGCGCGGCCGGCGGTTGAGGCCGGCGAGAAGCTTGGGTTCCTGCCAGGCGACATGTATGAAAAGGTAAATCCCTACCTGCGTCCTCTCTACGACGCGCTGTTCGATATGATGGACATGGATCGAGCCAACCGCCTGATTGAGCGCGGCGATATTGAAATCGCGCCGCTGGCCTTCATGCGCGGGCGTACGCTGAACGATTCATTCGTCATTCTGGACGAAGCGCAGAACGCGACAGCGGAGCAGATGAAGATGTTTCTGACGCGGATGGGATTCCATTCGAAAGTCGTGGTGACGGGCGATATTACACAAGTGGATTTGCCGAACGATCGAGTCTCCGGTCTCATCGACGTGAAAGAGATTCTCCGCGGCATCAATGGCATCGAATTCGTCTATTTCGATGAACGAGACGTCGTTCGCCACCGGCTGGTCCAGGACATCATCAAGGCCTACGATCGCCGCACGGAGATGATCGGCGGCGACTCCAGGCAAGCTCGGAACCAGCCGCTGTCCGGTCTTCGGAATCCCCCCCGGGACCCCTCGGGCCAATCTCGCTAAATGGCTGTCTATCTTCGTGTTCGTCTCAAGCGGCCGGTTGTAAGGCGGACAGCGGTGGTGCGTCTGGCGGAGCTGATTTTGGACGCGGCCGGAGAACGGCAAGCGGAATTGAGCATAGAGCTGGTGGGTGATCGCCGCATGCACCGGCTCAATCGCATCTATCGCAAGAAAGATCGAACGACGGACGTGCTGGCCTTCCCCATGCGAGAAGCGGTCGCGCCCAAGGCCGCGCGTCTCGCAACGGATATGCTCGGCGATGTGGTAATCTCGGTCCCCACAGCGCTTCGGCAGGCCCTCGATGCCGGACGGTCGCCGGACGAAGAGTTCGTTTCGTTGCTGGTGCATGGAGTGCTTCATCTGTGTGGCTATGACCACGAACGGAGCAATAGAGAGGCGGCGCGTATGCATCGGCGTGAACGGGCACTCTTGAGGATGATTGGCGCTGTCCCGCGCGTGATGATTCACCACGCTTCGAAGAAAGAAAGAAAACGCTGACGATGGGATGGTTTCAACGGTTGAATGAGGGGCTTGGGAAGACCAGGCATGCCGTGAGGCAGTCACTCGATCGGTTTCTTGGACATACTCCGGATCCGGCCCTGCTTGAAGAACTTGAAGCGGCGCTGCTCGGTGCCGACCTGGGGGCTCACGTCGTCGACCGTTTGATGCGGCAGGTTACTGAACAAGCGCGTGGCGCCGACGCGGCAACGTCCGGCGGGCTCCAGAATGTGTTGAGCCGCACACTGTATGACGTGCTGAGGCCGGTTTCCAGTCCTTCGCTTGAACAGTTGATCGACCAAGGCCCCAAACCGTTCGTTATCCTGGCCGTCGGGGTGAACGGAGTCGGTAAAACAACGACCATTGCCAAGATGGCGCAGCGGTTGGCGCAAGGCGGGCGGCAGCCGTTGCTGGTCGCCGGCGATACATTTCGCGCAGCGGCGATCGACCAGCTGCAAGTCTGGGCGGATCGCATTGGAGCGAATGTTATTCGTCAGCGTCACGGGGCCGATCCGGCGGCAGTCGCGTTCGACGGCATTGCGGCGGCGAAAGCGCGCGCGGTTGATGTGGCGCCCATCGATACGGCCGGCCTGCTGCATACGAAATCCAACCTCATGGACGAACTACGCAAGGTAAAGCGCGTGATCGGCCAGGAATTGCCGGGGGCGCCCCACGAAGTGCTGTTGGTATTGGATGCCACGGTCGGACAAAATGCGCTAGCCCAGGCCCGCCAGTTCCACGAAGCTGTGGGGGTTACGGGATTGGTCTTGACGAAGCTGGATGGCACGGCGCGCGGCGGCATTGTCGTCGCGATTGCCGAAGAGTTCAAAATCCCCGTTCGTCTGATCGGTGTCGGGGAAGGGATCGAGGATCTTCAGGACTTCAATCCGGAAGCCTTTGTCGCGGCTCTCTTCGGCCATCCGGCCGCCTGCTCATAACTCCGCATTGTTCTTCTTATCTTTCAAATCCCGTGCTAGTCTTTCTCCGTCGGCATAGTCATGAACGAGCGTACAGATGCTTGCGCGGAGGGTGAAGGCCTATGATTAAGATTTTGGTCGTCGATGACGATCAGATGAACTGCGATTTGCTGCAGAATGTGTTCACTCGCCACGGGTACCAGGTCATTTCCACCACGAGCGGGCTGGAAGGTCTCAATCTATTCCGCAAACATGCTCCTCGAGTGACGCTCCTGGACCTGCGGATGCCGGAGATGGATGGGTTGACTGTCCTGAAAGAGATTCGCGCGATGGATCCCCATGCGGCAGTGATTGTTCTGGGGGGAGGAGCCACGGAGGTGCAGGAGAATCAAGCACGGGCCCTGCGCGTCACCGACTTTATCCGGAAGGGGTTGTCGCTGGACGTGCTGGTCGAATCCGTCAATCGGGTTGCGCAGCTTCCCACACGGCCGAATACCGCGCCGGTTCCAGCCGGCAACGGACGCATCACCGAACAGATGGATGAATCGGTCTTGGTCGTCGACGACGATCCCCTCGTGTGCGATCTGCTCGTCCAGTTTTTGAGTTTGCGCGGGTACCGCGCGCTGGGCGTCAAGGATGGGCAGGATGCGTTGCGGATCGTGGAAGACGTATCGCCTGACGCAATTGTGCTCGATCTGGTCATGCCGGGGATGTCGGGCATCGAGGTGCTGCGCGCGCTGCGCGAAAAGGAATACCCGGGAGGCATCATCATCATGACAGGGTGCCACAACGAGGAATTGCTCGATGAAGCCTGGGCGCTGGGCCCGCAGGAAGTCCTGCTGAAACCGATCGACTTGGAACATCTCCTGACCGCAATCCAGCTTGTACTCGTCTGCCGCGAGTGTTAATAGTTCTCCCGATGTCCCTCAGAACATACGCCGTTTACGCAATCATCGGACTTCTCTGTGTCGGCGCCATCCCGGCCACCGGCCTGGCTACGTCGCCTGTCTCCAAGCATCCCGCCGTGCTCAGCCATGACCTTGCTGTTGAGTTGGCCCCTGCCACCCATGAATTGATCGGGCGAGATCAGACAGATATTGAATTGCCGATTCGTACGAAGACGGTGACATTCTCTATCGCGCCAACCATAACGATTGAACGCATTGTCCTCAAGGCTCGTCCGGAATCCAACGCCGGCTCGTATTCCGATACGACGGTGACGTTTACGACACAACAAGTAATGCGGCCGCCCACTCAGAGAGTCACCGTCACTCTTCCAACGGCGCACGAGGGGCGCGTGACGCTAGCCTGGGCCTACCGTGGAGTGATCGACGATCCGCCGAAGGAGCCGCGGCATCTGAGATTCGTCACGCCCAGCGAGACTGCGGGCCATATCGGTCCTGAAGGCGTCTACTTGAGCAGCGAAAGCCAATGGTATCCGGATATCGAAGGATCGCTCAGCGCCTATCGACTCAGGATTCTGGTTCCGGTGGGATGGTCCGTGGTGACCCAGGGGCGAAAAACAGAGGACGCGACGGATGGCGGACAAGCCTCTTCGACCTGGGTCATCCAGGACCAATCCGAAGCGCTGACGCTGGTGGCCAACACATTTGTGACCAAGTCGCGCGCATGGAAAGGCCGTAGCGGACAGCACATCGAGCTGGCGACCTATTTCTTCCCCGACAATGCCGGTCTGGCAGACGAGTATCTGGATGCCACGGCGAACTATCTGGATGCCTATATCCCGATCCTAGGCGAGTTTCCATTTGAAAAGTTTGCTGTCGTGGAAAACTTCTTCGCCAGCGGGCTCGGCATGCCGTCCTTCACGTTGCTCGGCAGCGGCAGCATCAAACGGCACTATGTGCAGCCCTATGCCCTGGGACACGAGATCGTGCATTCATGGATTGGAAATTCGGTATTCAATCGGGCGGATCAGGCCAACTGGGTCGAAGGGTTGACGACCTACTTGACCAATTATTATTGGCACGAATTGACACACGATGACCGGCAGGCGATTGAACAGCGGCGGATGATGCTCCAGGGCTATAGCATCTATGTGACGCCGGAACGAGATTATCCGGTGGCCGCATTTATCCGCAAAAACGATGAGCGGGACAACGCCATCGGCTACCACAAATCCGCCTTTGTGTTTCACTTGCTGCGCCGTGAAATCGGAGACGAGGCATTCTGGCGCGGCCTGAAGACGTTCGTCAGCCGGTATCGCAATCGTGCAGCAGACTGGGAGAATATCGAGGCTGTGTTTGCAGAGGAAAGCCGACGGGATCTGCGGTGGTTTTTTGAGCAATGGGTTGAGCGGGGCGGCGCGCCCTCACTGTCGTTGGGAGATGCCGGCGCCTATCGTGTGGCTGGGCATGACGGCCCCGATGCCTGGCAGTTGGCGGTTCGTATTCAACAGGCCGGTCGCCCGTTTCAGATGGCGGTTCCTATCACGGTTGTGATGAGGGGTGGCACGGAAACCAGATGGGTGGCGCTCGGTCTTTCATCGGAGACCCTCGTTGAATTGACCGTCCAGGATCAGCCGTTGTTCGTGCAGCTCGACCCAAATATGATGGCCTTCCGTCGGTTGGCCCGGGCTCAATTGCCGCCGATGTTGAACGGCTATGTGACCGACAGAAATCGAACCGTGGTGCAGGCGTTTTCAGATCCTGCCTCACCGTTACAGCAAGTCATCACGCGTATTATCAATCAGGAATCACCGCTGCCGCAGTCTCAGAGGACCAGGATATTTCCAGTGGATGGCACGCCTCTTCCGGCAGATGGGTCGATGCTCCTGTTGGCGGGACCAGATCAGCGCAAAGCGGTTCAGTCGATCGTCCAAGAGTCCTGTGGAGATCTGGTCACCTTGGGCAACGCAGGTTTTCAGATCGACGGCCAGACCCACGATGGGCCGGCAATGGCGGTGCTGTTTTCTTGTCGGCGGGCAAACGTGCCGGACAGCGTCGTCACCGTCCTCTATGGCGTGACCCCCCAAGCGGTTGCGAAGGTCTCACGCTTTTTGTTCTATTATGGTTGGCAAAGCTCTGTGATATTCAACGACGGAGTCGCGGTGAAGCGCGGCCTCTGGCAAAATGAGCCGGAGATGAAGGAGGTGCGGATTGAAGCGACTCAATAGGTCCGTGAGGATGCTGCTGCAAAGTCTTTGCGTGGTACTGTGTCTGCCGACGTTCCTGGCAGCCGGTGAAACGGCGAAGGAGCCCGCGAAGGCCCTGTCCGGTTCCACCGAACGCCATCTTGCCAACATTCGCCAGCTAACCTTCGGCCGCCAGAACGCCGAGGCCTATTTTTCATTCGACGGCACCAAATTGATTTTTCAATCCACCAACAATTGGATGAAGGATTCGTTCGCGTCCACGATGCGTCCGGCTGAGGCCGGGCTAGGCTGTTACCAAATGTACGTCATGGACGTGGACGGCACTCAGGCTCGGCTGGTGAGCACTGGCGTTGGCGTCACGACCTGCGGCTACTTTTTCCCCGGCGATCGCCGGGTGCTCTATTCCTCGACGCATGCGGCCGGGCCAAATTGCCCTCCAAAGCCGAAACGGGACGGCGCCTATCGATGGGCGCTCGATGACTATGATCTGTACTCCGTGCGCATCGACGGCCAAGAGATGCAGCGGCTGACGGCGACGCCCGGCTATGACGCGGAAGCGACTATCTCGCCTGACGGGAAAACCATCGTATGGACCTCGGTGAAGGATGGGGATCTCGACCTCTACGCCATGAATCTCGACGGCACCAAAGTCCGGCGGTTAACCGACGACGTGGGCTACGACGGCGGCGCGTTTTTCTCACCGGACAGCCAGCGGATCGTCTACCGCGCGGCGCATCCGACCGATCCTGCCGAGATTGCGCGCTATCAAGAATTGTTGGCGCAGCGACTGGTCGAGCCAGGACAGCTTGATATCTTTGTCATGAACGCCGATGGGTCGGGCAAGAAACAGGTCACGTCTAATGCGGCCTCGAATTTCTCTCCCTTCTTTCACCCAGACGGCCGGCGCATTATTTTCTCGTCTAATGTGGAAACCAGAGGCGAGGGAGGACGTCCGAGCTTTCATCTGTATTTGGTGGGCGATGACGGGACCGGATTGGAACGTCTGACGGTTGAAGGGAACTTCAACAGTTTCCCCATGTTTTCCCCGGACGGGAAACGCCTGGTGTGGGTATCGGACCGCCATGCGAAGGAGCCTGGCGAGTTCAACGTATTTCTGGCCGATTGGGTGCCTTAATCTGAGTTACGGCGATGGTCAATCATGAGTGACCTGTGACCAGTCGCGAGGATCCCACAACCCTCGATGCTCATCACGGTTCGAGCGGCCCCATTGCCGGAGGAACCTGGTTACGGAAGGTGGCACTCATCACGGCGCTCGGCTGCTCCTGCGCCGCGCTGGGTATCACTTTCCTAGGACTGTCACAGTTCGATCTTTCCATCATCCGCTACGTACGATCGGTCACGATCCATCTTCCCTGGAACCAGCTCACTATTCCCTGGATGGCCTTCACCAGTGATGCGGGAAACTGGATCGGCGAAGGAACACAGCTGGTTGCTGTAAGCCTGGTGCTCCTAGCTGTCGGGTGGGGTTTCTCAAAGGCGACGGTCAAAGCCGCAGGGATCCAAACCCTGATTGCGCATGGGCTGGCGGCGTTGCTCGTCAATGGACTCAAGCACTTGATCGGCAGGCCTCGCCCGAAATTTGCCCATTCCGGAGAGTGGCAACTTGCCCCATCCTGGACATCCGGCCTCGATTCGTTTCCCTCCGGGCATACCGCCGCTAGCTTTGCCGTTGCGGCCGTGCTGGCGAAACGCTTTCCCGCCCTTGCCCCATTGTGCCTGGGTGTCGCGGCCTTTGTCGCAATCAGCCGCATCTTTCGTGGTTCCCATTTTCCGACGGACGTGCTGGGAGGAGCCGTGATCGGCGCGATCAGCGGCGCGATCGCTGCCGCCCCATTATCACAATGGCGCACCTCGCTTCAGGATGGAATTCGGCAGGCAGCGATGGGAGCGTCGATGGCGCTGGCTCTGCTCTGGACCCTGTCGCGACCGGCGGAAGAGGGAATGCTAAGCGCTCTCTTCATAGGCCTCGGCCTGGCAGGCATAGCAAGCGGGTTGTGGCTCCGTAGAATGGAGTGGATCGGCAACGGCTCATCGGGCGTGAGCCGCCAGTCGCCGGTCTCGTCGCTCCTGATCGTCTATGGCCTGGCATCCCTGACGACATCGCTGTCTGTGGTGGCGGCGGTCGGATTCGCCTGTCTAGCTGTTGGGCTCAACGCCGCGCTGGCGCCGGAACAGGAAGAGCGCAATGCCCGTGGCTGGCTGGTAATGAGAGAAGGTGTCCTGCTTGGGGGCCTGCTGCTCGCCCTTCTGATCCTGTATGACGCGCGAGGAGTTCTGCCGTTCCGATAATCTTTCGTCGCTCGTGAAGCGTATCTCGTATCTCGCAAACAAAGATGTGGATACACTCTTTCCGTCCCGCTCTTCACGCTTCACGAGCGACGAAGAACAGCGCTACGGATCAGCGAGTAATGCAGGCTAATGGCTGGGAGGCTTGAGAGGCTGTGGCTGTTCCGGCGAGACCGCATCGGGAATCGTCACCATCGGTTGGGCGGCGAGGAGGATGTAGCCATATCGCTTGAGGATCGGCCGATAGGTGGCCGCTTCTTTCGGCAAAGCATCCTGCATCGCTTCCGGCAGGAGAATCATCGTACGGCCGGGATATGCCAATGCAGCCTGCAACCGCTTGGGTTCGCTAGCCGGCACGAATAACACCTTCCGCCTTGAGTAGAAGGCCATAGATGGCCGTAACGTGCCGTAGGCGATCAATTGATCCTCCGGACCGAGATTCAATCCAGCCGCGTAAGCCAATTCTTGCGGAGGCACGATCGCATATCGATTGATGCCGGGGATGACGGTGAGGACAGCCAAAAGAAATACCGTCGCCACCACGCCGCCAGCGACGCCGAAGGCTGCTTCGCGCCGTTCCCCACTCAGTCCGAAATAGCCGACCAATCCCATTCCTATCAAGAGCACTGCCGCGCCCAGATAGGGGCCGATGCCTAAATCAAACTGGACCGCCATGGGAAACTCCTTGACGAGTTTCCCTGCGAACTTGCTATAGAGCCACGGCAAACAGGCGAACCCTATCGCCAGGAGATAGCCCACACCCGTGATGGCATGGATCGAGCCTCGAATGCCTGGGATCGAGTGGTCCTTCATCGCCCGCGACCAATATACCGCCGCCAGTATCGACGCAGCCGGAAAGAGCGGCCCGATATAGTGCGGCAGTCTGGTTGAAGACAGGGTGAAAAACACAAAGGTGCCGACGAGCCACAGCGCTGCAAACCACTCTAACTCATGGCCTCTGCCTGACGTGTCCTGTGAGTCAGGCAAGGTAGAGTCAACGCGCACCGTATGACGCCGTACTTTCCAGCTTGTGTAGGATTGGTAGAATGCTGCGGGCAGCAACAGGCTCCAGGGAAAGAAGCCGAGCAGCAGCACGGGAATATAAAACCAGAAGCCGACTCCGTGACCTTCCATCGGAGCGAGGAAGCGCCCCACTGTGTGAACTCTTGCCTGCGAGCCATACGCATCGCCATGAATGAGGAACATGGCGGCATACCATGGACCGGCAAGCAGCAGCACCACCGCTGTACCGGCGATGGGAAAACCTCGCTGCCAGAAGATCGTCCAGCGCCGCGCTGCCGTGAGATAGAGCCCGGCGGCCAGCAGGGGAACTAGAAATCCGACCGGCCCTTTCGTCAGGGTACCGAGAGCCATGCCGAGGTAGAACCCCCACATCCAATGCCGCCCGGCGCCCGGCTCATGGAGGCCCAGCCAGAATCCATAGAGCGCCAGCGTGGTAAAAAAAATCAGCACGCTGTCGGTGATGGCCATGCGCCCCAGCGCGAGCATCTCGATGTTCAGCAGCAGCATGAGGGCGCCGACGAGGCCGGCGGTCGGGCCCCGCAGCCGAGTGAGAAACAGATAGTGCATGAGGATCAGCGCCACGCCGAACAGAGCAGACGGGGTGCGCGCCGCGAACTCGTTCACTCCGAACAGGTGATAGGAGACAGTCATCAGCCAATAAACGAAGACCGGCTTGGCGACACGCAGCTCTCCGTTGAACGTGGGGGTGACGAGGTCTCCGGAAGCGAACATCTCACGGCCGGCTTCCGCATTCCGCCCTTCGTCGCGGTCTGTGAGCCCCATATCGCCAAGACCCAGAAAAAAGAGCAGGCAGGAAAGGGCCAGGAGAATAACCACCGTCATCAGTTGGTTGGGCCGACGGTCGTCAAGCACGGGAGAGCCTTCTTGGGTGAGTGGCGTGATACATTCGGGAGCGAGTGCTTCGTCCGGCGATCATGTCTGTTGAGACGGCGGGCTGGCCGGACCCTTGACCCGGTTGATGAGCATCAGATTACGAATATAGACGACCGAGCCCACCCCTTGCCCTGCGATGAAGACCGGATCTTTGCGATAGATCGCATAGGCCAGCGTGATGAGCCCTCCGATCAGGCTCATGTACCAGAACGATAGAGGAACCTGGCTTTCAGCCTTTTTTTCAGAGGTAATCCATTGGACCACCCAGCGGCCAAAAAAGAGGCTTTGGCCGAGGAAGCCGATGCCGATCCATATGATTTCCGTCGTTATCATCACGTGTGTAGGATAAAGAGATGCCCATCGGGAACAGGGCGCTCGAAAATGTATTGATCGAATCTGTGCGGTGTCATCTCAGGTAGTGCTGGTGGGTCACGCCGGTTCTTTGAATGTGTACCGCAACACCCGATCCTGCATCCACCGCACGGCGATCAGATCGTACAGCGACTTGAACAGCCGGTTGCCCATGCCGTACTTCGACTGGCCATGGATGCGTGGGTAGTGCCGGACCGGCACTTCGGTTACGGTAAATCCGTGCATCAGCGCGAGCGCGGGGAAGAACCGATGCATGCCTTCGTACAGACGGATGCGCTCCAGCACGGGACGCCGAAACACTTTGAGGGGGCACCCCGTATCATGCACGCCGTCGTGCGTGAACCGGTTCCGCACGCGGTTGGCAATCAGGGACGACAGTTTCTTGACCAATCCATCCTGCCGCTGCTGCCTCCACCCGCACACAAGGTCATAGCTGGCCGTGAGGGGAAGAAGTTTCAAAATATCTTCGCTGTCCTGTTGGAGGTCGCCATCGATCTGGATAATGATGTCGCCGGAGGACCGGCGAAATCCCGCATCGAGGGCGCAGGTCTTCCCGTAATTCCGGTCGAAGTGAAACACGTGGACCTGGGGATGCTGCGCGGCCAAACGATCCAGCTCTTGGCTGCTCCCGTCGCTGCTGCCGTCATCCACAAAGAGAATTTCGTATGGGCGCGACCGTGACGATTCGTGCGAGTCCATGACTTTGAGGAGGCTCGCCAGAAGGGGCGCCAGGTTTTCTCGTTCATCCTTGATGGGAATGATGACCGAGGCCCAGGGATTGGAACTCGACGGAGGCGTCATGATGCGCGAAGACTCCGGCAAGGGTCTATGAAAAGAGTATGCACACGCACATTCTAGCGGATGGTGGAGAGAGCGTCAAACAAGGCACGCGGCTCCGCGGCTCTATGGCGCGGGAAGGAGTCACTTCGCCGCAGCGACCGTAAACCGCATCATGCCCATCAGGCTTATCTCGCTGACTTCCTCCCCGGCGTGGATTTCCACCTTGTAGCGGCCTGGTTTCCACCCTTCTGCCGGACGCGGCAGCTTCAAATACCCGCTCTCGTCCTCCAGTGCCACATGCATCACGTCTTCGCTGACGATGGTTTCTGACGCAACGCCGGATACCGCCTCAGGCAGGCAACGGCCGAAGACCTTGAATCCCTGATAGTGTTGATGGAGGGAAAACACGATGAAGATGGCCGGCGTGTCCGCGGCAAACCGCTCTGTCGGCCTGACCGGTACGATTTCATGAGTCCGATGAAAGCCCAGCTGCTCATCGAAATCCTCCGCCGTGGTGATCGAGCGAAACATTCCTTGCGGCGGCGCATCGAAATCGTACGGCTTGGCATCCTGCGCGCGGTTTTGAAATTCTGTGACCGGCAGGTTTTTTGTGAGGGGCAAGTCCTCGGTCCATGCCTCCGATTGAGTCAACACAGCCAAGACGGCCGCTGCCATAACGGTGCTGATTGTTCTTCGCCATGCCACCCACGCCATAGTTTGTGTGGTACATGGATCCGCTGGGGACTGTCAAGGCTTGGGGAGCGTGAGGGGCGAGGTCCGGCAACAGTGGTGAGTGGTAAGTGGCGAGGAGCAAGTGGTTCGGATTAGACATCCGGCATCCGCCATAAACCATTAACGATTCCCCATTGCCCATCAACCATACGACTTGCTAGGATTACTGGTCGCTGAGCTTTCATCCATCGCGAACGAGTCTGACTGATGTTGCAGAATACAGATGCCCTTCCCCAGCTGATCGGGGACTTCAAGCCGCTCGACCAATGGCAGGTCCATCTTAACCGGCTTTTCTATGGTCTGCGCGGGGACAAGCTGCGTTCGTACTATCAAACCTTCGCCTCAGCCGATTATCGGCTCGCCCATGCCCTCGCCGCCGACTATTACGAACGCGTGACGAAACGCGATGCTACGCGCGCGTCGAAGTCTCAGCACTCAGCACTCAGCACTCAGACTTTGACAGTCGTGGAACTCGGTCCCGGCAACGGCAACCTCGCCGCCTGTTTCCTCAGCCATCTCAAGACGCTCGACCAGGAAGGCGCGATCTACCCGTTGGTGCGATATGTCTTGATCGATTGGGAACAGCCGATATTGGACGGAGCCCTGGCCCATCCTGGCTTGGCGGCGCACCGCGATCGCGTGGAAATCCATTGCGGCTCGATCGACCAGATGGCCGAGGTGGCCGATGGGACCGTCGATCGCATATTCTGCAACGAACTGTGGAGCGAGTTGCCGACCAAGCTGATGGCGAAAAATGCCGGCGACATCGAAGAAGAATATATCCGTCCCAACCTCAGCGAGTCACTCCACGCCACGATTCAGGATTGGTCCGCCTTCGTGCGTGCTTTCGAAGCAAGAGATCTAGCGCTCTTAAAATCAATTCCTCCATTTCTCGACGATCTGGTCTGGGAAAAAGAGTACCGAACGGTCGATTGGAAAGACCTGCCGTTCCGAAAAACTATCACGGAGTTCCTCAAGACGATCGACGAGCAAGTTTTAGTGCCGGTGCCTCTGGGCGCGTTCGCTACCTTGAAAGAGGCCAAGCGGCTGTTGGCGCCGGATGCAATCGGTTTCAGTGTCTTCGACGCAGGCACGGCGGATAGGAAGGTGCTGAACGATCCGGAGAAGCCTTGTTACGGCCAGTTCGGAGGCCAATACAGTTTCATGATCAATTTTGCTTTGGCCGAAGCCGTAGCAAAGCACCTGGGGTTGGGGCGAACGGTCGTCGAACCGCAACGTGAATTCGTCGGCCGGTCGTTGAATAGCAATGTCATCACCCTCATGGATCTTCTTGCGACACACCCTTCCGCTGGCCCGAACCTCCGGCCATGGGAACAGGACCGGCTCGTGCTGAAGACGATCAAAGCTTTGAACGAAACATACGAAAGCCCCTATAGCCGGGCGCTGTCGTATCCGTTGGGGCGGGACATGCCGTCAGAAGAGCGCGACACGTTGAACGGTATTCTCCTCTCGCTGAAACGAGAGGGAGTGCCCGATACCGTCGCGTATATCACGGAAGAAGAACTCACGCGCGCCGCGAAGGATCTGGAAGCGGTCGGCTACGATCCCGACACCCTCAGCATCGCC
>Ga0210362_1067070_pt1 | contig 14070 bp, 15 predicted proteins | sample S625metaT_FD_159713 | JGI IMG/M metagenome (GOLD analysis project Ga0210362, IMG submission 159713) | Metatranscriptome of estuarine sediment microbial communities from the Columbia River estuary, Oregon, United States - S.625 (Metagenome... | ecosystem: Environmental > Aquatic > Marine >... | reverse complement strand
GTGGCGCCGGCGGTGGCCAACGCCCTGTTCGCCGCCACTGGCAAGCGCGTCCGCCGCCTCCCCATCCGCGCCGGCGACCTGAAGGGCGCGTGACATGGACAGCGTGGATCTGGAGGTGCTGACCCAGGCCCAGCGCTGGCTCGGCGAAGGCAGCCCGGTGGCCCTGGTGACCGTGGCCCAGACCTGGGGCTCGGCGCCGCGACCCGTGGGCGCCCTGCTGGCGGTGGCGGGCGACGGCCGGTTCGCGGGATCGGTGTCGGGCGGCTGTGTCGAGGAGGACCTGGTGGCGAACCTGCGCCAGAACTTCCCGCAGCGCGCGGACACCGTCACCTACGGCGTCACCGCCGAGGAGGCCCGGCGCTTCGGCCTGCCCTGCGGCGGGACCCTGAGGCTGGTGGTGGAGCCGCTCCACGACCCTGGCGCCCTGAAGCCGGTGATGGAGGCCGTTTCCGCCCGCCGGCCCGTGGCTCGCACCCTGCACCTGGCCACGGGCCGGGCCTCGCTGGCTGTCCCGGTGCCGGGACAGGCGACGGCCTTCGATGGCGAGCGGCTGGTTGCGGTCTACGGGCCGCGCTGGCGCCTGCTCATCATTGGCGCGGGACAGTTGTCCCGCTACCTGGCCGAGTTCGCGCTGGCCCTGGATTACCAGGTCACGGTCTGCGACCCGCGCAGCGATTACGCGGAATCCTGGTCCGTGGCGGGCGCGGAACTGACGCGGGACATGCCCGACGACGTGGTGCGGGAAATGGCCCCGGATGCCCGCAGCGCCGTGGTGGCCCTGACCCACGATCCCAAGCTGGATGACATGGCCCTGATGGAGGCGCTGAAGTCCGGCGCGTTTTACGTGGGCGCCCTGGGGTCCAGGGGCAACAACGAGAAGCGCCGCCGGCGCCTGGCGCAGCTGGATCTTTCCCCCGAAGAGATCGCGCGGCTCCATGGGCCCGTGGGACTGCCCATCGGCAGCCGCACGCCGCCCGAGATCGCCATCGCCATCCTGGCCGAGATCACGGCCTTGCGCCACGGGATCAGCCTGGAACGATCAGATCACGTCCCGGCGCCGGTGGCGGTGCGCGCGGTCGGTGGTTAGCGGCATTTTCCTGGCCGCGGGGCGTGGCCGGCGCTTCGGCGGCGACAAGCTGCTGCACCCGCTGGCGGACGGTACGCCCCTGGGTGTGGCGGCGTTGCGTCCCCTGCGCGCTGCCTTGACCCAGGTGGTGGCCGTGGTCCGCGACGGGAACGGCCTCCTCGCGGCGCTGCTGTCCCGGGAAGGCGCCCGGGTCGTGGCCTGTCCCCATGCGGATCGCGGCCTTGGCGCTAGCCTGGCGTGGGGAGTGTCCCATGCCGGGGAATCGGCAGGCTGCGTTATCGCCCTTGGCGACATGCCGTTTGTCCAGACGGACACCGTGCGGGCGGTGGCCGGCGCCGTGGCAGCGGGCGCCGACATCGCCGCGCCCTTTTTCCACGGCCGGCGGGGACACCCGGTGGGATTCGCGGCGCTCTACCGCGATCAGCTCCGGGAACTGGATGGCGACGAAGGCGCACGCTTTCTGCTGGAGCGGGACGCATCGCGAATCACGCGGATTGACGTGAACGATCCCGGGGTGCTGCGGGACGTGGACGTTCCCCGGGATCTGGCGGGCTGAAGGATGTCGACGGAAAAGCCGCCGGTGACGCCGGCCGTGCGCCTGTTGCGGGAGCGCGGCGTCGTGTTCACCCACCATCTCTACGACTACGAGGAGCACGGCGGCACGGCGGTATCGTCCCGGGAGCTGGGCGTTCCGGAGCGGGCGGTGATCAAGACCCTGGTGATGGAGAACGAGCACCGGAAGCCCCTGCTGGTGCTCATGCACGGGGACATGGAAGTCTCCACCAAGCAGCTGGCGCGCGTGCTGGCCGTGAAGACGGTGACGCCCTGCGACCCGGACAACGCCCATCGCCACACGGGCTACCAGGTCGGGGGAACCTCCCCCTTCGGAACGCGCAAGCGGCTGCCGGTTTATCTTGAGCGCGGCGTGCTGGACCTGGCGAGGGTGTACATCAACGGGGGCAAGCGCGGTTATCTCGTGGGCATGGCACCGGCGGAACTGGTGCGGGTGTTGAAGCCCACGCTGGTGGACGTGGGGATTCCCAAGGAATGAAGCCGTTCTCCGAAGCCTGCGCACGCAACGGGGAGCCCATCCTCGGCCTGCTGCGCGAGGCTTTTGCCGCCGCCCGGCGGGTTCTCGAAATCGGGTCCGGCACCGGGCAGCACGCGGTATTTTTCGGCGCCGCGCTCCCGCACCTGGTTTGGCAGACCGCAGACCTGCCGGAGGCTCATCCCGGCATCCTCATGTGGCTGGAGGATGCGGGAGTACCCAACGTCCTGCCGCCGCTGGCCCTGGACGTCAACGGATTTGATTGGGGGCTCCAGGCATACGACGCGGTGTTCAGCGCCAACACCGCCCACATCCTGTCGTGGCCGGAAGTGGAACGGATGCTGGGCGGAGTCGGCTCGGTGCTTCCTGAGGGCGGCGTGTTCTGCCTCTACGGTCCCTTCAGGAAGCAGGGACGCCACACCTCGGAGAGCAACGCGCGTTTCGACGCCGCCCTGCGGGCGCGGGACCCGTGCATGGGGCTGCGGGATATCGTGGAACTGTGTAAGCTCGCGGAACGCGAGGGCCTGGAACTGGAGCGCGAGGTGCCCATGCCCGCCAACAATTGCGCCCTGGTTTGGCGCAAGCGCGGATAACATTGGCTATACTGATAACTCCGCTGAATCAATTCCCATGAGCCGAGCCTTCGTCAAGGAGTCCGACGCGCCCCCTGCGGACGATCTTCTGGATCGTCCCCAGAGCGAGCACGCCAATTACATCACCCCCGCCGGGCTCGAGCGGCTGCGTGCCTCGTATCATGCTCTCGAGAAAAGGCGCTCCGAACTGTTGGATGCGCCGGAGGATCCCCTGCAGCAGCAGCAGCTGGCGGAAACCGATCGCGACATGCGCTATGTCCAGGGCCGGATCGAGCGCGCCGTGGTGGTGGACCTGGGCAAGCAGCCCGCCGACGAAGTGCACTTCGGCGCCTTGGTGGAGGTGGCCGACGACGAAGGCCGGGAGCGCCGCTTTCAGATCGTCGGCGAGGACGAGGCCGACGCCGCAAGCAACAAGGTCAGCTGGATTTCGCCCCTGGCCAAGGCGATGCTTGGCGCGAAAATTGGTGACACCGTGACCTGGCAGCGGCCGGCGGGCAACCTGGAACTCGAGATTCTGGCGATACACTACCCCGCGGGGACGGAGGATGGCTGACGGCTGGAGCGCGGCTCCCGGCGTCGTCCGCTTCTTCGCCGCCGCCCTTTAGCAAGGCGGGCTGTCGGCGGAGGGTCGCCATGCTCCGTTCCCGTTTCCGTTTTCCGGTTCCCCGCTGTCGGCGAGAATGCCCGGCCTGCCGCGATGTTTTCCCGTTGCCGCGGTCCGGCCATACTTCGTCGCGGGCGCGGGATGGCCTATCATTGGCGCCTGCCGCAGGCCCGCGATTCCCATGACATTCCTTTCGATCGTCGCCGCCCTTGCCCTGGAGCAATGGCGATCCCTGGATCGGGACAACCCGTTTGCCCGGGCTTTTTTCGATCTGGCGGACAGCATCGAGCGCCGGTTCAACGGTGGCGAAGCCCAGCATGGCGTCATCGCCTGGGTGCTGGCGGTCATGCTTCCGGTGCTGGCGATGGCCGTGGTCTCCGGCCTGCTGGCGGATATGGGCGCGCCGCTGGCCTGGGCGTGGTCCGTGGGTGTGCTCTACGTGACCATGGGTTTCCGAAAATTCAGCGGCCGCCTGCGGGAGGTGCAGGAGGCCCTGGCCCGGGAGGACCTGGATGGCGCCAGCGCCGCCCTCTATCAGTTGCGGGGCCAGCCCGGCGAGGGAATGTCCAGGAGCGAAGCGGCGCGGGTGGCCATCGAGGAAGGCCTGCTGCTTTCCCACCGCTATGTGTTCGGGGTCGTCTTCTGGTTCGTGGTGCTGGGGCCCGCGGGCGCCGTGCTCTACCGCTGCGCGGCGGACCTCGCCGAACGCTGGGGTGGCCGGGTCGAGGCGGAGTCCGTGGTGTTCGGGCGTTTCGCCCTGCGGGCCTTTGAAGTCATCGACTGGATTCCGGTGCGGCTCACCGCCATCGGCTTCGCCATTGTGGGGGACTTCGAGGAGGCCATCTACTGCTGGCGCACCCAGGCCGCCTCCTGGAGCCCGGAAAGCCAGGGGGTGCTGCTGGCAAGCGGCGCCGGCGCTCTCGGCGTGCGGCTGGGCGAGACTCTGCAGCGCCACGGCGGCATCAGTTACCGTCCCGCCCTGGGCACCGGCGAGGAGGCGGACACGGAACACATGCGCAGCGCCATCGGGCTGGTCTGGCGCGCCCTGGTGTTCTGGCTGGCGGTGATCCTGGTGGTGGGCGCTGCCCATTGGCTGGGCTGAGTCCCGCTCTTATCGTGCTCTGCCCGGGCGGGCGTTTCTGGCCATGGGCAGCATGGCCCGGTAGAACGCCAGGCGCCGGGCGCTCACCTCGCCCGCCTCGACGCCGCCGGCGACGGCGCAGCCCGGCTCGCTCAGGTGACGGCAGTCATTGAAACGGCAATGACCGAGGAATTGCCGGAACTCGGGAAATGCCTGCGCCATGTCCCCCTCCGTCAGGTGGTGGAGGCCGAACTCCTGCATGCCTGGCGAGTCGATGACCGAGGTTTCTGCACCGAGGCGGTAAAGGCGCGCGTGGGTGGTGGTGTGCCGGCCCGTACCCAAGGCGGCGGAAATCTCTCCCGTGGCCGCCCGGGCGCCGGGGGCGAGGGCGTTGATCAGGGTGGACTTGCCCATGCCGGATTGGCCCACCAGCACGCTGGTCTGTCCCGCGAGATGGGGCAGCAACAGGGAGATGTCCCGCTTCGCGGAGAGCGGAACGACGCCGTACCCGAGATCCTGATACAGGTCCAGCGCGGCGGCTGCCTTGCGGGCCTGCTCCTCCAGATCCGCCTTGTTGAGCAGGATGAGCGCGCCGAGCCCCTGCCATTCCGCGGCCACCAGGCACCGATTCATGAGTTCCTCGTCGAAAGGCGGCCAGCCCGCGACGACCACCACGACCCGGGTGACGTTGGCGGCGATCAACTTCTCGCGGTAGGGGTCGCTGCGATAGAGCAGGGAACTGCGGGGGGCGATCGATTCGATGACGCCCTGGCCAGGGCCGGTGGCGGTGACGGCGACCCGGTCGCCGCATGCCAGCCCACCCTTCTTGCCGCGGTTGACGCACTCGAGGATCGCGCCGTCACCCAGCTCCACCAGGTAGCCGCGGCCAAAGGCAGCGACGACCTGGCCCGCCGATCCCGCGCCTCGAGCCACGGCGGGGCCGGAGTTTAGAGGGAAAACAGCTGGTCCACCTTGGCCGCGCAGATGAAATCGTTTTCCGAGAGGCCCTGAATGGCGTGGGTCCAGTAGTCCACGCGGCACTGGTTATAGCCCACTGCCAGGTCCGGATGATGGTCCTCCCGGTGGGAAACCCACGCCACCGCGTTCACGAAGGCGATGGCCTGGTAGTGGTCCTTGAACGAATACGTCTTGGTGATGCGGCCGTCGCGGTAGCTCCACCCCTCGAGCTCGCCCAGGAAGGTCTGGATCTCCTCCGCGGAAAGGGGGGGCACGCCGCCCTCGCAGGGCTTGCATTTGCGGTTCGTCAGGTCGCAGACGGTCATTTGAACTTGTAGTACTGCTGGTTGAGATAAGCCGCGACGTTTTCCTCATCTTCGGGAAACCAGGAGACGCCGAGCTGGGTGGCGCAGAAGCGGACTTGGGTGCGCAACTGCTCCGGGTTCTTCATCTTGCGGTCCGGGCGGGTGTAGATGGCGCTGCCGTCGCCGCCAAACATGGAGGCATGGCAGGAGGCGCACTTGGCCTCCTTGACCAGTTTCTCTCCCGCCTTGGGATCGCCCTTGGGAAACGGAGCGGCGAACGCGGCTCCCGCCAGCGCGGTCAGCGCCAGTCCGAGGAAGTGGTATCTCATGTCGGGTCTCCTGCTGGGTGAGGGCGACAGGGTTTAACCGCCTTGGAGGGATGCCCTGAGGCGGGCCACCCGGAGCGCGGCCGGGGGATGGGAATCGTAGAATGCCGAGTGCAGGGGATCGGGTGTCAGGGTGGACGCATTGTCCCGGTACAGCTTCGCCAGGGCGCGCACCAGGTCCGATGCCTGCGAGTAGCGGGCCGCGAAGGCGTCCGCCTCGAATTCGTGGCGCCGCGAGTACATGGAGATCAGCGGCTGCAGCAGGAACGTGAAGACCGGCAGCACCAGGACAAAAAGCTGGAGGGCGCCCGCGGTGGAGGGCGATTCCATGCCGAGGCCCGTGAAGAACCACTCCTGCTGCATGAGGTAACCCAGCATCCAAAGGAAAGCGAGGCTGACGGCAAAGGTCCAGGCGATCCGCTTCACCACGTGGCGCATCCGGAAGTGGCCCAGCTCATGGGCCAGCACCGCCTCGATTTCCTCCCCCTTGAGGCGTGAAATCAGGGTGTCGAAAAACACGATGCGCTTGGTGCGCCCGAACCCCGTGAAATAGGCATTGCCGTGGCTGGAGCGCTTGGAGCCGTCCATCACGAACAGGCCGCGGGACGCGAAGCCGCAGCGCGCCAGCAGACGCTCGATGCGCTCGCGGAGCTCCGGGTCCTCGAGAGGGGAGAACTTGTTGAAGAGCGGCGCGACCCAGGTCGGATACACCGCCAGCACCAGGAGGTTGAACGCCATCCACGCGAACCAGGCGTAAAGCCACCACAGGTCGCCGGCCCGGTCCATGAGCCAGAGAACCAGGGCGAGAATCGGTATTCCCAGCACCGCCCCGACGGCAGCCTGCTTGGCCAGGTCGGCGACGAAAGTGCCCGGGGTCATGCGGTTGAACCCGAAACGCTGCTCCAGGGAGAAAACCTTGTACGCGGCCAGCGGGATTTCCGCGATGCTGACGATGACGGTGGTGGCAACGATGAAGGCGACGCCGCGCGCCAGGGGCTCGGAAAGAATTCCCGACCAGAGGCCCCACAGCCACTGCAGTCCTCCGCCCAGGGTCAGCGCCAGCAGCAGCAGGGAGTCGACAACGGAGTGCGCGAAGCCCAGCCGCGTCTTCGCCGTCGTGTAGTCGGCCGCCTTTTGATGGGCCTCGATGCTGATTTCGCTGGCGAAATCCTCGGGAACCCGCCCCCGGTGGGATCGGACATGGCGGATCTGACGGAACGCGAGCCACCCTCTCGTGCCGAGAGAAAGCGCCAGGGCGGCGAGAAAAACCAGTGTGAAAGGCTCCATTTGCGCGATCGAGGGTGACGCTGGGGTTAACGCTGTGACAGAATTGCGCCTGGAAAATTCCCCGCCCGGATTATGGCACAGGACGCCGGCAACCTCATCTGGATCGACATGGAAATGAGCGGGCTGGACCCGGACCGCGACCGCATTCTGGAGGTGGCGGTCGTGATTACCGATGTCCGGCTCGACACCGTCGCCGAATCGCCGGTGCTGGTGGTTCATCAGCCGGACTCGGTGCTGGACGGCATGGACGACTGGAACAGGTCCACCCATGGCCGCACGGGTCTGACCGGGAAGGTGCGCGAATCGAGCCTCACGGAAGCCGCGGCGGAAGCCATGGTCCTCGCGTTCCTGGCGCAGCACGTCCCCGCCAGGGCTTCTCCCATGTGCGGTAACTCCATCTGCCAGGACCGGCGTTTCCTCGCGCGTTACATGCCCGCGCTGGAGGCGTATTTCCATTACCGCAACCTGGACGTGAGCACCCTCAAGGAACTGGCGCGCCGCTGGCGGCCGGCCGTGGCCGCGGGCGTGGTCAAGCAGGGCAAGCACGAGGCCCTCGCCGACATCTACGAGTCCATCGCCGAGATGCGCCATTACCGCGACCAGTTCCTGCGCCTGGATTGACCACGCCCCGGGAGGCGACGGCCTGCCGGCGGCGGCCGCTATAATGAGCCGATAACGCAAACAAGGACCGGAGACACCCATGCCGCCAGGCACCGCCTATTCCCTCGAAGTCAATCCCCGCATCCCGGACAAGCTGGTTCGCCTCCAGGACCTTGCCAACGATCTCTGGTATAGCTGGGACCGGCCGACGCGCACCCTGTTCTCCCGGTTGCATCACGGTCTGTGGGGTGCTGTGGGCCACAACCCCAAGGCCTTCCTGAAGCGCATAGACCAGGAGCGCCTGCAGCAGGCGGCCGAGGACCAGGTATTCCTCTCGAATTTCCACCGGATCCTGTCCGCCTACGACACCTATCACGAGGCGCTTCCTCACCACCGGACGCCCGGCGAACTGGGCGAGCACGACCTGGTCGCCTATTTTTGCTTCGAATTCGGGTTTCACGAGAGCCTTCCCATCTACTCCGGGGGCTTGGGCATCCTCGCGGGCGACCACTGCAAGGCTGCCAGCGACCTCCGGATTCCCTTCGTCGGCGTCGGCATGCTGTTCCGGCAGGGATACTTCCTGCAGGACATCGACAAGGACGGCAACCAGCAGACCAGCTACACCGATGCTGACTTTGATGATCTCCCCGTATCTCCGGTGACGCGCCCGGACGGGAGCGAGGTGCATTTTCATGTGGAGCTTCCGGGGCGGCGGGTGGAGGTGAAGGTCTGGAAAGCGCGCATCGGCCACGTCCAGCTTTATCTTCTGGACACGGACCTGGAGGGCAACTCCCCCGCTGACCGGGACATCGCGCACCGGCTCTACGGGGGGGACCGGCGCATGCGCATCGAGCAGGAGATCATCCTGGGGGTCGGGGGAGTGCGGGCGCTGCGGGAGATCGGCCTCAAGCCCACCGTCTGGCACATGAACGAGGGGCACGCGGCGTTCCTGGTGCTGGAGCGCATGCGGGAACTGGTGAAGGACGGGCTGGATTTCGCCACGGCGCTGGAGGCGGTGGCGGTGTCAACCGTGTTCACCACCCACACGGCGGTGCCGGCGGGCCACGATCATTTCGCCGAGGAGCTGATGTGGGAATACTTCGAGCAGTACTGCCGGGACGTCAAGCTCAGCCGGGAGCAGTTCCTGGCCGTGGGCCGCGGCGCCGACGGCCGGGATTTCAACATGACCGCCCTGGCGGTGCGCGGGTCTCGCATCCACAACGGCGTCTCCAGGATTCATGGCGGCGTTTCCTCCAGCATCCTGCGCGGCCTCTGGCCCCAAGTCGAGCCGGAGGAAAATCCCATGGGGCATGTGACCAACGGAGTCCACGTGCCGACTTTCCTGGCCCAGGAATGGACCGAGGTCTTCGACCGCTTCATTGGGCACGAATGGCGCAACCACCTGTGCGACAGGGACTACTTCCGGGACCGGATCGACAACATTCCCGACCATCTTTTCTGGAGCGTGCGCCAGGCGCTGAAAGCCCAGATGCTTTACCTGGTCCGCGCCCGGGTGGGCAACCAGCACTTCCGCAACCACGGGTCGGAGGCGCACTTGGACCGGATGCTGCGCCTGGCGGACCCCGTGAACCCCAACGTGCTCACCATCGGCTTCGCCCGCCGCTTCGCCACCTACAAGCGGGCAACGCTGCTGTTCGAGAACCTGGGCTGGCTGCGGGAAATCATCTTGAGCGACCCGGAACGGCCGGTGCTCTTCATTTTCGCGGGCAAGGCCCATCCGGCGGACGTGCCGGGGCATGAGTTGATCCGGCGCGTGTCCCAGGTGTCCAAAATGCCGGAGTTCGAGGGCCGGATCCTGCTGGTGGAAGGCTACGATCTGCGCCTCGGCCGGCGCCTGACCTCCGGCGTGGACGTGTGGCTCAACAATCCCGTGTACCCGCTGGAGGCCAGCGGGACATCCGGGATGAAGGCGGGCATCAACGGCGTGATGAACTGCTCGGTGCTGGACGGCTGGTGGGGCGAGGGCTATGAGGTGGGCAACGGCTGGGCCATCAAGCCGGCGCCGGAGGGGACCGAACCGGAGCGTCGCGACCGCGAGGAGAGCCAGACTCTGTACGAAATTCTGCAGGACCACCTGGTTCCCCTTTACTACAACCGGGGGAAGATGGGTTACAACCCGGAGTGGGTGAAAATGGCGAAGCGTTCCATGGCCTCCCTCCTGCCCGTCTACAACTCGACGCGCATGCTGGACGAATATCTGTCCAAGGTTTACCTTCCGGCCTCCCGGCAGAACAAGCTTTTCAGTGTTGACAACTTCGAGAACGCCCGGCGCGTCGCCCAGTGGAAGCGCCGGGTGCGGGAGGCCTGGCCGGGCGTGCGCATCCACCGCCTCGACCCGCCGGGCCGGCGCATCCGTTATGGCGAGTCCATGCGAGTGGAAGTAGGGGTGAAGCTGAACGGTCTCGGGCCCGAGGACGTGGTGATGGAAATGCTGATCAGCCTGCAGTCGAAGCGCGAAAAGATCAACGACTCCATGCGCTATCGTTTCCAGTTCAACGGGGTCGTGGACGGGGGCGAGCACCGGTTCGTCCTCGAGATGAACCCTGAGCTGTGCGGAAAGCTCGAGTACCGGGTCCGGGTCTATCCTTACCACCCGCTGCTGACACACCCCCTGGAAATGGGGATGATGATCTGGCTCTGATCCGGGCCGGTAGGGCCGTGGCTGTCAGGCCACCAGGGACTGGTAAAGCTCCAGATAACGCCTGGCGCTGGCACGCCAACTGAAGTCCCGGCCCATGCCCGCGAGCTGGATTCGGCGCCAGACTTCGGGCTGGCGATAGAGTCCGACCGCCCGCGCCACCGTGTCCGCCAGGTCCTCCGCGGTGCCATCCGTGAAAAGGAAGCCGGTCGCGGTGCCCTCCGCCAGGTTTTCGTCGGTGCAATCGACGATGGTGTCCACCAGGCCTCCCGTGGCGTGGGCCACCGGCGGCGTCCCATAGAGCTGGCTGTACATCTGGTTGAGGCCGCAGGGCTCGAAGCGCGAGGGCATGAGGAAGATGTCGGCGCCGGCTTCGATGAGGTGGGCAAGGCCCTCGTGAAAGCCAATCTGCACCGCCATGGCACCGGGATGGCTCCGGGCGCTGGCGAGGAGGGTCCGTTCCAGGGCGTGGTCGCCGCTGCCGAGTATCGCGATCTGGGCCGGCATCTTCAGCAGCGCCGCCGTGGCTTCGATCACCAGGTCGGTTCCTTTCTGGTCGGTGATGCGGCTGACCATGCCCAGGAGGGGAATCGCGGGATTGACCTCGAGGCCCATGGCTTCCTGGAGGGCCCGCTTGTTGGCCGCCTTTCCCGACAGATTGGCGGGGGAGAACTTGGCGGCGATCAGGTTATCCCGGGCCGGGTTCCATACCCCGGTGTCGATGCCGTTCACGATGCCGCTCAGGACCGCCGAGCGGCCCGCGAGCAGGCCCTGGAGGCCGAATCCCAGGGGCGCGGACTGGATTTCCCGGGCGTAGGTGGGACTCACGGTGGTGATGCGGTCGGCATAGAACAGCCCGGCCTTGAGGAACGAAAGGCTGCCGTAATACTCGACGCCGTCGATCTGGAAGCTCTCGGGGGGCAGGCCAAGCTCGCGCAGGGTGGTGGGCGGAAAGATGCCCTGGAAAGCGGCGTTGTGAATGCTCATCACCGTGGCGGCGCGGGGTCCCGTCATGTAGTGAAGGTAGGCGGGCGCGAGCCCGGTCTGCCAGTCGTTGCAGTGGACGATCTGGGGGCGCCACCGCAGGGGCGACGACTTTCCGGAAAGCGCGGCGCCGACCCGGGAGAGCAGTCCGAAGCGCCGGGCATTATCGGGCCAGTCCAGCCCTTCCTCGTCAACGTAGGGACTGCCCGGGCGGCGGTAGAGGGACGCCGACTCAATGATGAAGGTCGGCACGCCGCCGGGGACATGGGCGCTGAGGAGCGTGGATTCCGGGAATCCGTAGCGGCGGGCGAAGCGATGCACCGGCTTCGCGTTTTCCAGGCGGGCGAGCACCTCCGGATAACCCGGGATCAGAAGCCGCACATCGGCCCCCAGCTCCCGCAGAGCCACCGGGAGCGCGCCGCTGATTTCGCCGAGTCCGCCCGTCTTGACGAGGGGGTGGGCCTCGGAGGTAAGGAACAGCACCCGCAAGGGGCGGCGGGGCGCGCGCCGGTTCGTCATGATGGCAGAGTCGCTGTGTTATATTTTTCGCGATTATAACCGCTAGTCCGCTTAGCCCGCCCCGCCATGACTTCCCCCGGCCTCCTTGGTGAAATCGCGATTCTCGGCTCGGCATCCCCCGCGCGTCATTTGGCACGCCGTTTCGCCGCTCGGGGCTACTCCCTGCGGGTATGGGATCCTGACCCGGACCGTGCGCAGAGCCTGGCGCAGGATTGCGGTGGCCGCGCCGAACCCTCCCTGCCGGCGCTGGTGGGCGCCATGACCGCGCCGCGCCTGATCTGGCTCTGCTCTGATTCGGCGGAGTCATCCTCCCGGTGCCTGGACCAGATCGGTAATCTCCTTGATTCGGGAGACGCGGTGGTGGAGGCCGGCGAGGCGGATTTCCGGCAACTGCCGGCCGGGGCCCGGAGCCTGGACGCGCGCGGTGTCGCGCTGGCGGATGCGGCGCTGGTGGCGGGGGATTGGGCCGAGGCCGTCGGGCGGGTGCTGGCGGCGGGCAGCGCGCACCCTGTTCCTGGCGCCATGGCCGCAGGGTTGGACGCGGCGGCCGATGTGCCCAGGGGCGTGTGGATGCTCTGCGGCCCGCCCGGGTCCGCGCGCTTCCTGGGGCGAATTGCGGCGGAAGGCCTTCAGGGTTTTTCCCTGGGGCTGGCGGAGGGTTTCGAAACCTTCGGGCGCGCCGGAATCCAACTGCAGCCGGGCGACCTGCTGCGCTCCTGGCAGCACAGCGGAGAGCGCAACGCTGCCCTGGGCAAGCTGGCGAAGGACTACCTGGATGCGATCGCGTGGGATGGGACCGGGGCAGGCGTTCCGCCGCCGGCCGTCGCCTTGGCCGCGAACCTGCGCTTCGCTTCCCAGGGCCTGGAGTCGTACCTGGCGCAGCTTGCGGCGCTTATGGGAAAGGCGTCGCCCGGAGCCGGCCCTTCCCGCTGATCACTCGAGTTCGATCTTTCCCTCGAAAGGAACCTTCAGCCGAAGGCCCTGGATCTCCAGGATCATTGTGGCCGGAAACGTTTCGTTGCCCCTGATGGCGCCCGTCTGGATCGCCTCGTGCACAGCCTTCTCGATCTCCAACTGGGAACGGACGCCCACGCTCTTCAGGAACTTGCGGATGCTCATGTTGAGGGCTTCACTTTCCATGGTGCTTCCTCCGTCAGGACCTGCATCTGCTCTTCGGGCCCGGCAATCCCTCGCGCCCAGGATCTCAATCGGGCCAAATTCCAGCGAAAGGCCACGACATTCTAACCTGTCCCACGTATTCGGGTCCGGCGCGCGTCGCCCGCCGTCCGGGATTCTCCGAGGCGCGGGACCGCCCAATCGCCCGCGCGGGTTCCGTGGATTTCCGGCTGAGCACCGATCACCAGCACGGCATTAGCGCCTGAGGTGGCGACAGACGGCGACGGTGGAGGCGAGTACCAGGAGCAGCGCGGGACCAATAACGAACGGACAATGATGGACTTGCTGAATACGCCCCGCACGATTGCCCAAGCGGGACGCGGATTCTTTTTCATCCCGGTTCATGATATCCGCAGCTTCTCGGAAAACTTTTGGTACATTTTCGGTCTCTGGGAAAAACTCAATCCGATAGAATTCCCCAAGAAATTCCATCCAATCCCAGTTGTTTCTTCCGCCGCGGGGGCGCAAATCGGGCCGCGCATTTTGCAGAATGAATGGTCAACGGGTTCATGAACGTCTTTTTCAAAAAAGCTCGTGGCCGAGAGGCTATACGTCACCACCCCAGCCGAGGACGTCGCGCATGATGGACCAGCGCCTTTGCTTTTGCTCAGCGCCTCGTCCGAGGATCCAGTAATCGTAGGCCCTCTGGATTGCCCCCTCGTTCCTGGCAAAGATGATCCACTCATTGATGGCATCCACGAGGTCGCCCGAATCCAGCGCCAAGCCGAAGGCGTAGGCCACCTTTACCGGATCCGGCTGCGGGCCCACCACCGAGTATTCCGGGTGCAGCAGCGTTGCGGCCGACGCGCCCTCGGCCGGCCACAGGAATGCGTCGAGGTCGGGG
>Ga0210362_1384800_pt1 | contig 14416 bp, 10 predicted proteins | sample S625metaT_FD_159713 | JGI IMG/M metagenome (GOLD analysis project Ga0210362, IMG submission 159713) | Metatranscriptome of estuarine sediment microbial communities from the Columbia River estuary, Oregon, United States - S.625 (Metagenome... | ecosystem: Environmental > Aquatic > Marine >... | reverse complement strand
CGAACGATCTGCTGAAGAAAGACACCGAGTCGCTCACCGGCGACGACGTGCGAGAAGGGCTCACGGCCGTCGTCAGCGTGAAGGTCCGCAATCCGCAGTTCGAAGGGCAGACCAAAGCGAAGCTCGGCAACAGCGAAGTCAAAGGCGTCGTCGAGACGGCGGTCAACGAGAAGCTGGGCGCCTATTTCGAGGAGAACCCGTCGGTCGCCCGTAAGATCATCGGCAAGGCGATCGATGCGGCCCGCGCCCGCGATGCGGCCCGCAAAGCCAAGGATCTCATCCGGCGCAAGAGCGCGCTCGACGGAGGATCGCTGCCCGGCAAACTGGCCGATTGCTCGGAGAAAGATCCGGCGCTCAGCGAGATCTATATCGTCGAGGGCGATTCGGCCGGCGGCTCGGCCAAGCAGGGGCGCGACCGCAAGTTTCAGGCGATCCTTCCCCTCAAAGGGAAAATTCTGAACGTCGAAAAAGCGCGATTCGACAAGATGTTGGCGAGCGACGAGATTCGGACGCTCATCATGGCCTTGGGCACCGGGATCGGCCGCAAGCGGGAAGACAGCGACAAGGGCGACAAGGACGCGTTCGACATCGCCAAGACCCGGTATCACAAGATCATTCTCATGACCGACGCCGATGTGGACGGCAGCCATATCCGCACGCTGCTGCTAACCTTCTTTTTCAGGCAGATGCCTGAACTGATCGAGCGGGGCTACATCTATATTGCTCAACCTCCGCTCTTCAGAGTGAAGAAGGGCAAGACAGAGCGGTATCTCAAAGACGAAGGGGCGTTGAACGACCATCTGGCCGATCTGGCCGTGGAAGATGTCGAACTGTATCTCGAAGGGACGCAGGGATATGTGACCGGGCGTCGGCTCCTGCCGATTCTCAAGAAACTGATCGCCTTCGAGGCCTTGCTGGGCCGGTTGAACAAGAAGGCGTATGAAGCCGCGATCCTGCGCGCCTTTGTCGACGAGCCGGGCCTGGATCGGGACCTCCTCAAGAATCGGGCGGCGCTGACAGCCGCAGTCGCTAGCGTTACACGTATGTTGGCAGGCGCCTATCCCAAGCTTGCGCCGACGTTTGAGATCCTGCCGGACGAAGAACACCACTCCAACAAAGTGGTCTGCCGGCTGCAGGCTAACGGTGTGTTGTACGGTCTGGACATCACGCACGAACTCGTAGGCTCGGCCGATTTCCGCGAGCTGCAGAAGCTGACGCCGTCTGCTATGGGGCTGGGTCGGACGCCGTATAGACTCAAAGCCAAAGAGCAGGAGCGGCTCTATCAGTCGACGGACGAGTTGGTGAAGGCCATTCTCGACATGGGGAAACAGGGGCTGAGCATTCAACGGTACAAGGGATTGGGCGAAATGAATCCGAGTCAGTTGTGGGAAACCACGATGAATCCCGAAGCGCGCACGCTGCTGCGGGTTACGCTCGAAGACCTCACCGGCGTCGATGAGATCTTCACGATCCTCATGGGCGACGAGGTTGAGCCACGCCGGAACTTCATCCAAACGCACGCGCTCGAGGTGAGAAATTTAGACGTCTAACGTCGTTCGTGAAACACAGACGGAACGGGATTCCGGATCGTCACGTTTCACGTTTCACGAGATACGCTTCACGAGGACACAATGCCCCACGATGAACGACTAGGCCATATCGCGATCGAAGACGAGATGAAATCGTCGTATCTCGACTACGCGATGAGCGTAATCGTCGGGCGCGCGCTTCCCGACGTCCGCGACGGGCTCAAACCGGTCCATCGCCGTATCCTGTATGGCATGAACGAAATGGGCCTGGCCTCCAACCGGGCCTACCGGAAGTCCGCCAAAATCGTGGGCGAGATCATGGGGAATTACCATCCCCATGGCGACACGGCTATTTACGATACCCTCGTCCGGATGGCGCAGGACTTCAACATGCGCTATCCGTTGGTCGACGGCCAAGGCAACTACGGGTCGATGGACGGCGATTCGCCGGCGGCCATGCGCTATACGGAAGCGCGCATGACCAAGCTCGCGGAGGATCTGCTGGCCGACATCGACAAGGACACAGTCGATTTCGGTCCCAACTACGACGAATCCCTCCAAGAGCCGCTCGTGCTGCCGACCAAGGTGCCCAATCTCCTCATCAACGGAGCCGGCGGCATCGCGGTCGGGTATGCGACGAACATTCCCACGCACAATATCGGTGAAGTGATCGACGGGCTTCTTCTGCTGCTGGAGAATCAGGACGTCACCATCGCGCAGTTGATGCAGAAAATTCAGGGGCCCGACTTCCCCACGGCGGGGTTTATTTACGGCAAGAGCGGCATCAAAGATGCCTATGAAACGGGACGGGGTCTTCTCAAGCTGCGGGCAAAAGTTGTGGTGGAAACCGACCCGCGCACCGATCGCGAACGCCTCATCGTCACGGAAGTTCCTTATCAGGTCAACAAGGCCAAGCTGATCGAAAAGATCGCCGACCTGATCCAAGAGGACCGATTGAAGGGCATTTCCGACTTGCGCGACGAATCGTCCGATCGCGAAGGGGTACGGGTGGTCATCGAACTGAAGCGGAACGAAATCCCACTGATCGTCCTGAATAATCTCTACAAGCATACCCAGCTGGAGACGACCTTCGGCGTCATCATGCTCGCGTTGGTCAACAATCGACCGGAGGTTCTCAATCTCAAGCAGATTCTGCATCACTTTCTGGAGCATCGCCGCGAAGTCGTGGTGCGCCGGACCGCGTTCGAGTTGCGCAAGGCGGAAGAACGGGCCCACATTCTTGAAGGCTTGAAGATCGCCTTGGACCATCTCGATGCGGTCATCGCGCTCATCAGGGCGTCACAATCTCCTGACGAAGCCCGCGCCGGGTTGATGCGGCAGTTCGCGCTCAGTCAAATCCAAGCCACTGCCATTCTCGACATGAGGCTTCAGCGCTTGACGCAGCTTGAGCGGGCCAAACTGGTCGAAGAGTATCAAGAGGTGCTCAAGCAGATCGAATACCTCAAATCCGTCTTGGCCAGTGAAGCGCTGGTGCGGTCGATCATCAAGGACGAGCTGACCCAGATCCGTGACGAGTACAAGGATGACCGCCGGACGCAGATTGTGAAGGAAGAAGCCGAGATCAATATCGAAGATTTGATCGCGGAAGAAGAAGTGATCGTCACGATCTCTCATGCCGGCTATATCAAGCGCAACGCGGCCTCGCTCTACCGCGCGCAGCGGCGGGGCGGCAAAGGCAAGATCGGCATGGGCATCAAGGACGAGGATTTCGTCGTGACCCTGTTTACGGCTTCGACGCACGACACGCTGCTCTTCTTCACCGATGCCGGCAAGGTCTATTGGCTCAAAGTGCACGAGATCCCGGAGGCCAGCCGCGCAGGGAAGGGCAAAGCGCTGGTGAACTTGCTGGCGCTGGCCGGCAGCGAGAAGGTCACGGCGACGCTGCCGGTGAAGGAATATCGCGACGACCGGTTCGTCGTCATGGCGACCAAGAAGGGTCTGATCAAGAAAGCCGAGCTGACGGTGTACAGCAATCCTCGTCAAGGCGGCATCATCGCATTAGGTCTGGAGGGAGGGGACAAGCTCATCGGAGTCCAATTGACCGACGGCCATCGTGAGATTCTGCTCGGCACGAAACAGGGGATCACCATTCGATTCAAAGAAGAAGAAGTCAGGCCGATGGGCCGCATGGCCTATGGCGTCAAAGGCATCACGCTCGAAGAAGGCAACGAAGTGATCGGCATGGAAACGATCACCCCCGACTCCACCACGGCGATCCTGACCGTGACGGAGGGGGGCTATGGCAAGCGCACACCCGTGGGCGAATATCGCGTTCAAGGCCGCGGCGGCAAAGGCATCATCAGCGTGAAGACCAATGAACGCAACGGCCCGGCCGTCGGCTTCCTGCAAGTGCGGGACGACGATGAGATCATGCTGATGGCGGCGCAGGGCAAGGTGCTTCGCTGCAAGGTGGACGACATCCGCGAGATCGGACGCAATACCCAGGGCGTCCGCATTCTCGACCTTGATGGAGACGAGGATCGTGTCGTCGCGGTGGCCAGGCTGGTCGAGTCAGGCGAACGGGAAGATCCGGCTCCGGTGAATGTCCCTGGGGTTTAGCCCGAGCAGGTATGCGCCCAGATGTCTTCCCCTGGTTCCAAGACAAAGAAGCCGCTGGACATCGTTGTCAAATTGGCCCTGGGCGTCTTAATCGGGTCCTTCGCGCTCATTTGGGGGGGCATGTATCTCAGCCGCCCAGATCGGTCGATTCCTCCCTATACCATCGGGTCTCAAAACGGGCACCTCGTGGCGGCGCACGTTCCGAGAGGCACCACCGATGACGAAATCGAAAGGCTGCTGAAGCGGTTTCGAAAAGTGGGCCACCAGACACACGATTTTGGCTCCATGAAGATTTACCCCACAACCCCGGGAGATTCCGGCGGCCGATATGCGCACATCCTGATCTATGTTTTCGACGATGCCGGATGGACTGATCCGGAAAAGCTGGCGAAGTATGTGGCCGGCGATGCGGCGGTTGTCAGAGAGTATGAACGGTCGGTTCGCGGATACTATTGGTTACAGGACCGGGAGGAAGAAGCCGGAATCGGTTCCCTGTTGAAGAACGGGAAGATTTCAGAGGACAAGCGCACTCTCTTCAAAGGACGCGTGACCGACCCTTTGCCGGTGGAGGCGGAGCCTGAGAGGGGTATTTCGATATCACCGATGTAAACCGTTCGCGGAGACCGGGATCCTGTATCGCCGCGACGTGGCCGGCGGCTTCGGCGCGCGCGGCTTCGGCCTCGGGGGACTTCCCATCTATGGCAAGACTGTCGGAAGGCGCTGCCGGAGGCGAAGGGATGTCCCCAACACGCAACACAATTTCCTTGACCAATTCTGTCCCGGAGGCGGCGTTCAGTTTGGCGAGCAGCGCAGGCTTCAAAAACGTGAGCTGCTGGAGCCACACGGAATTCCGGACGACCAGCGAGAGCTTCTTGAAACGAATGTGGGCCGGCCAGGTGTGTGACGCGATCGGTTCTCCGACGATGTGACGCCAATCGTGCTGCAAGCGGAGCTCGAGGAGTTTGGATTCAAGGCCCAGCCGTTTGGCGAGGCCGGAAAGAACGGAGCCGAATGAGTCGAGCGAGCCGGTGCGAGGCATGGCGGCATTGTAGCAAGAACGGCCATCAGCTGAAACGGGGTTTCTCGTTCAGGAGCAGCGCATATCGCTGAGGCATCCAGACGTAAGGGGTAAGGCCCGCTTCGCCGGCGATGCGAGGCGAGCGTCAGGGGTGATGGCCATGGTGAATTGCACCAATAACTTACCGCACGGCGTATAACTGCATCGGCCACATGCCATAGGCTCATTCATGCGGTGAAACGACCAGCAACGGCGAAGTGAACAGGCGAAATGACGAAAACGAAAGACGAACCGACCAAGGTTGTGGCGACGAACCGCAAGGCCTACTACGACTATTTCATTGAAGAGAAGTTCGAAGCGGGGATCGTGCTCCAAGGCACGGAGGTCAAGTCGCTACGCGAGGGCAAGGTGAATCTGCAAGACAGCTACGCTTCTGTGCGCGAGGCCGAAGTCTTTCTCCATCACTGCCACATCAGTCCCTACAGCCACGGCAACATCATGAACCATGATCCGATCCGTGTGCGCAAGTTGCTGCTGCACAAGAAAGAAATCACCAAGCTGCTCGGCAAGACGCAACAGAAGGGGCTTACGCTCGTTCCCCTCCGTATCTATTTTTCAAAGCGCGGCATGGCGAAGGTTGAGCTGGGGCTCGCCAAGGGCAAGAAGCAACATGATCGCCGGGAGTCCATCAAGACCCGCGACGCCGGCCGCGAAGTCGAACGGGCGATGAAAGAGAGGAATTAGAATAGGCCAATGATCAGGCTACTGAAAAGTTATTAGGCCGGACCGCACCTATCAAAGTTCGAATAGTCGCAGGTGATCGGCGACACCTCTCATAGGAGTAGTCCTCCTGATGGACGGATCTCTTCTCGCAACCTCGACGACCACGGGAGGGGTTTGTCAACATACTGCCAATTACCGTACGGATCACTGGCTTCTTTCCTCTCCACTCCTGGCCTGACAAGTGAGGACAGTACGATGCTCGAATTTCGGAAACTCACGCAAGGCGGACTTCCTTGAACAGAAAGGAGTGTTTCCATGAGAATCCTATCATTGATTTTCAGCTGGTTACTCATTCTACCGGTCGTCGCCTATGCGGGTCAGGTTAATGAGATCTCTGCGGCCAATTCCCTTACGTCCATCCCGTTAAGTCTTGATGAACTTCACTCTATGATTGATCGGACTCATCCGCTCCTCCGGGGGGCCGGAGCCGAAAAAACAATCGCTCGTGGGAAGATGCTGAAGGCTCTCGGCGCGTTTGACCCAACTCTTGTCAATGACACGGAGCTTGAACGCTTTATTTTGAGCTCTGACCCTAGCAAGGGAACACAGACGGTAGGATATAACGACACGCTGATTGAAGCGCTTCACCCTTGGGGCTTTAGAGGCAGCGCCGGGATCCGTCAAGGGATTGGCGACGCGAGAATTCCCGACCTTTCTTTCGGTGATGGTAGTCAGCAGGTCGTCTTGGGCGGCTTTTTGCCTTTGCTTAGGGGCCTGATGATAAACCCCGAACGTGCTGAATTGCAGCGGTCAGAATTGGCCGCCCCCCGTGCAGAAATTAAGATCGCCCAAACCAGACAAGATCTCTTCTTGGCCGCTGCCCATCAATTCTGGGAATGGGTAGCTGCTGCCAAACTGCTCGACGTGCAAGAGCGGGCACTAGCAGTGGCGGAAGACCGCTACAAACAGGTGGAAGAGCGTGTGAAGGCCGGTGCGTCCGCTTCAATCGATATGACGGAAGTTGCCCAGGAGGTACACCGCCGGAGAGGGGTAGCGATCGCTGCCAGGCGAATGTTTCAGCAGGAGCAGTTCAAGCTTTCCATGTTTTTGTGGGAAAATGGCTCTCCGGCGACTCCGCCAATAGATCGCGTTCCGGAATTCCCAGAGGAGAGACGGGTGGTTCCCACGTTGGAAGATGTCACGGCGCATAAACTGGAAGCAATGAAAGAACGGCCTGAGGTAAAGGAGCTTGAAGTAGAGGCGAGGATCAACAACATCGATCTCGCTCTGGCAAAGAACAACCTGCTCCCAAGCCTTGACCTCGAAGCGGCACCGGCGCGTGCTCCGGAAAAATTTGTCCTCGGGTTGGGATACCGATTTGCCGTCGAACTGAAGTTTCCTCTACCGCAACGCCGCAGTCGCGGCGAGGTGCTTCAGGCGCAGGGCCAGGCGGAACGGCTCGTGATGGCGCAAAAGTTCCGGGAAAACCAGGTGGCTGTCGATGTCGAAAATGCGCTCTCTGCGATTGAGCGAGCGAAGGAAAGAATAGAAGAAGCTGTGCAGGCGCTCCGTCTGGTCGAAATCGTTGAAGAGGGTGAGCGGTACCGCTTCAGCGTCGGCATGAGCAGCGTGCTGTTCGTCAATCTTCGGGAACGTAACACCATCGATTCGGAAAATCAGGTCATTCGAGCAAAGACTGAGTACTACAAGGCCTTGGCGCTGTATCAGTGGGCCATCGGAGCTTGGGCCAAGAGCCCGAGCGAAGCCGTAGGAGTAAGTTATCGTTGAAGCGATTAGCCGGCGAGAGCGTGGTAGGGTCTACGTGGGCTCGGGAATAGCGGGTTGAATTTGCAAGTCGTGGCATTGTTGCAGCCGGGAAAGCTGTCGATATACATGAGCATGAGGAGCTGATGGATGGGAGAGGCTTTCAGCAAACAACAACCTAACCTCTTTCACGTGCTGGGGCTTTTTGGACGCTTCTTCCGGCTTGAGCGCAGAATCCTGGCTCTCGTGGTCTCGTATTCGATCGTGATCGGACTGTTCTCGCTCATCGTCCCCTTGACCGTACAGGAATTGGTCAACACGTTCTCCTTTGCGATCCAACCGGTCATGATCGCCACCCTCGCCATAATCATGGTCGTCGTGTTGGCGTTTGTCGGGGTGTTCAAAACGTTGCAATACTACGCGGTCGAGGTGATCCAGCGTCGGCTGTTTGTCAGGACGGCGTTTGCCATGGCCCAGAAGCTTCCCCATCTTCGATTGCAAGGATTCAGACCCCAGGTCTCGAACACCTTCATGGAAACATCGTTCATGCAGCGTGCGTTGTCGGTCCTACTTGTGGATCTGGTCCATGTGATTGTCGGCGGCTTCGTTGGAATGACGATCTTGGTCTTCTACCATCCCTACTTCATCATTTTTAACCTGGTCCTGCTCCTCGGATTCGCGCTCATCTTCTTCGTTCTGTCTCGCGGAGGCCTGCGCACGACCATCGCAATGTCTCACGCAAAGTACGATGTGCTGTACTGGATACAGGAAATCTCCGATAATTTACTGCACATCAAGGCTACCGATAGCCAAGCGTTGCTCATTCAGAAAACCGACCAACTAACAGCGAAGTATATTGAGTGTCGTCGAGTGCGTTTCGCCGTCCTGCTGCGTCAATTCCTCGCCTCTGTGGGAGGACAAGCTCTCGCACACAGCGGCGCCCTGGCTCTGGCGGGATGGCTCCTATCCATCGGGCAGTTGACTCTCGGAGAACTGGTGGCGGTTGAGGTGGTGGTCGGGAGCCTTCTTATTAACTTTGATGCGGTGGTCAAGAGTATCGGGCACGTCTATTACTTCTTCACGTCTTTGGTAGACTTGGATGCCTTCTTCTCGCTACCGAAAGATCAGGTCAATCTCTCTCCGACGTCGTCGGCGACCATCCCTGACCCAAAAATTCATGGCATCCGAGTGACATGTAGAGGATTGGCTCTGGTTCACGACGGCTCGGCTGTGTTGGATCATCTTGATCTGGATGTTGCTGCCGGCGAAAAAGTCGCTATCTACACGAGGACGACGACGACGAGAACATCGCTGGCTAGAGTGTTGGCTGGTCTCGAATTGCCGGCCAAGGGAGGCGTCTCCTATAACGACGTTGATCTTCGGCACCTTGATCTGAGCGTTGTCAATCAGCACCGTGGCTTCATGATCGATTCACATCTGTCGCTGATTGACGGAACAATAGCAGACAATATCGTGTGGCGACGGTCCTACATCTCCTACGACGATGTCAGGTGGGCGCTCTGGCTGACTATGCTCCAGGAAGAGATCGCGAGCTTCCCACAAGGGATTAACTCCAACATCAGTGCGCTCGGTGAAATTCCTGCTTCAACCCATATTTTGCGCATTTTGCTCGCACGCGCCATTCTGGGGCGCCCGCAACTCCTTATCTTCGACGGCATGATTCACGACATGCAGCCGACTGTGCGAGACACCATCCTGCGTCGCCTATGCTCAAAAGATGAGTCCTGGACGGTCATTTTTGTCTCAAACGACCCTAACTTAACACCCTATGTCGATCGCCGAATCATTATTGGTGATTCAGACAGCGGCTTGCCGTTGTTACCTGTTTAAGAACGTACTCATCTACTCCGTACCATTCTCGGAGCGATCTTGCGACGCCACGGCATCGGTGTGAAGCAATTGATTACTTTGTGCCTCGTGCCGCCTTATGCAGAAGAGCATCGATCACCGTGTGCGATCGCTCCTCGTAATCGGGCGGGAATAGGTTGAACCGACGCCACATTTCATACCAGAGCGGTACACGGTTCAAGATGACCCATCCCATCGCTTTCGTGCCCTGGCGGACGTGCGATTGTTCCGGCCAGGAACGATCCTCAGGGTCAGGAACAACCCAAAAACGGTAGTTTCCTTTTCCGTCATCGACTTGGTCGATCACCTTGATCACGCCTGAATAGGTGCCGGCCATCAATTCTGGCCAGGCGGGCAAAGGAATAGCCGGGATTCCATAGAACAGAATTTTGACTTTCCTACCGACATTCAACAGAGGGGCATCCAGCCCGTCTGCTGTCATCTCGATCGCCTTGTCCGTGCTGGTGGGAGAAAGGCGAATTAATGTATCGCCTTGCCGCACCGTTTCGCCGGCCCCGACTTTGGCCATCCTGACTACGGCACCGTCGATCGGGGCTAAGATTCTGCCAGCCAGACGACGCTGTTCGGCGTTTGACCGTCGTAGCGATACGTCGGCGAGCTGATCGGCCGCTCGAGCGGCCTCAGACACCGACGCATCACGAGCTGCCTCCGCATCGAGCAAGCGCTGCAACATCTCCGCACTGACTTGGTCGCGTCCGAATCCGAGAGATTTCATAGCCTGTTCGGCTGCTTGAAGATTTGCCTGAGCTCCCTCGAGATCAGCCTGACTGGCGGTGTCTGCTTGGATCGTCAGCTCAAGTTCTCGCTGAGAAACCAAACCTCTCTTAAGGAGTTGTTTGTGTCGCTCGAGGTTGAGGGCTGCAGTAATAGCACCGATTTTGGCTGCCTCGACCTTCTGGTGAGCTTCGCGTACTTTGTTTCCAGCCTCGACCACGCGGGCCTCGGCCGATGGTACGGCGGTTTTCACCAGATTCCGCATTTCAAGAATTCGCTTGTCTAGCTGTTCGACTCTCGCCAGCGCCGCATTTGTGCTCTTCTTCAGCGCGTTCTTCCGTTGATCCAAAAAAGCGAGCAAGTCAGGTGACATGAAGTTGGGATCGTTGTCCTCCAGTTCGAGAAGGAGATCCCCCTCCTTGACCTGGTCACCTTCGAACACGTGCCATTTCTTGATACGGCCGGCAATCTGGGCCTCGATGTCCTGTGGCCGCTCATAGGGAGTATAGGCCGACATCTGGCCGGTAGCGGTCACGGTCTGAGTCCAAGGGACGAAAAGGATAGTCAGTAGGAAGAGGAGTACCAGGATGATAGGCAGACGCGAGGAAAATCTCCATCTCTTGGGAAGCTGAGCCTGCTCCCAGGATCGAAGCTTGGCCGAGGTGAGGAGCTCATCGATGGAAGTCTCGTCTAAACCGGGTTCGCCCTGAACGAGAGAGTGGACCTTCTTGCCAAAGCCAAGAGCCAGATCACCCGCAGAGCCGTCATTGTTGCTCATGTATAGACCCATCAAGGACCAGGGATGCCAGGATCAGAGAAGGGCTTGAGAGGATTCAGGCGGTTATCATAGGAAGAACTTGCTCCTGAGTCAATTTTGTCGGTTAATCAGTCCCTGTGGACCGTTAGCCGAAAACCTGTTTCATTCGCATCCAAATTAAGATCCGAATTTCCCATGTTCGCAGTCATTCGCGCTCGCCTTCTCTCCTCGAGCTCAGAGCCGTCCATCAGTCGGATTGCGTTGGGCCATCAGTTTCTCCCCATGGGGTTGATACCCAGTATCGCTTATCCGCACCGCTCCAGCAGCCGGTAAAAAAGCTGTTCGTAGAGTGTCAAGGACTGCTAATCGTTGGTGTAGGCCAAGCTGAATTACTTTGCGGTCTTGATGTCGGTATCGCGGAACGTGCCATCAGCCACGGCACCATCATGAACCATGATCCGATCCGTGTGCGCAAGTTGCTGCTGCACAAGAAAGAAATCACCAAGCTGCTCGGCAAGACGCAACAGAAGGGGCTTACGCTCGTTCCCTTCCGTATCTATTTTTCAAAGCGCGGCATGGCGAAGGTTGAGCTGGGGCTCGCCAAGGGCAAGAAGCAACATGATCGCCGGGAGTCCATTAAGACCCGCGACGCCGGCCGCGAAGTCGAACGGGCGATGAAGGAAAGAAAGTAGCGCGTGGTCCTACGGTCATCCTCCGGATGACGCGCGCGCGACGCTCGGGAGCGCCTACTTCCCTGCTACAGCGAACGCTCTAAATAGGAGCGCCAACACAACACTCACTGTCAACACTCCGATAATCAACAGACCCATAAGCTTCGCACCTCCTTCAGATTGAATATAGCGATCCTACTCCTCCTCTATGAAGAGCTCATGAGGAGATCATGAAGACTTCTTCATCTTTCAAGCTGCCGTGGGGACGGATTCCCATGACACGGGATGTCATCGAAGGGAATCAAGTTGTCTGGAAGTCGAAGCTTGTTGAGCTAGGCAGGAATCGTCTGGTTCGCCGCGATCGGCAACCGCAGGGTGAAGATAGAGCCCTTGTGGATTTGGCTGGCAACCGAAATAGTGCCTCCGTGGGCCTCCGCGATTTCCTTCACGATGGGCAGACCAAGCCCGGTGCCGGCGGTATCTTTCGCCCGCGCCCAATCCGTCCGGTAGAACCGCTCGAAGAGATGGGGGATGTTTTCCGGCTCGATTCCGTGGCCCGTATCCTCGACGGCCACGTCCACCCACTCCCCGGCGCCCTGCAAGCGGACGGTGACTGATCCGCCGGGCGGCGTGTACCGAAGCGCGTTGTCGAGCAGGTTGATCAGCGCTTGCTTGATCCACTGGGCGTCGCCGAGCACGGACGGAACCGATTCGGATTCGAAGGACAAGGTAATGTGGTGGTCATCCGCCAGCAGGGCCAATTCGTCCACGATCTCTTGAATCAAAGGTTCCAAGGACAGAGGCGCGAGCAAGATGGGAGGCTTGCTGCTGGTGAATTTTGCAAGCGTCAACAGCGGGCGGGTCAATGCGATGAGTCGCCCGACTTGCTCAAGATTGTTGATGAGCGCATCGCGATATTCCTCGGTGGTTCTGGCTTTCATGAGCGCGACCTCCAGGTTTCCTTGGAGGATGGTCAGGGGGGTCTTCATCTCGTGGGCGGCGATTTCGCAAAAGTTCCGTTGGACCTCACTGTTTCGCTGGAACTGATCCAACACGGAGTTGACCGCCTGGGTGAGCCGCCGAAACTCCCGATAGGGTGAATCCACCGCCAGACGTTTCCTCAGATCGGCTTCGGACATCGTTTCGGCGCGAGCGCATAAGGCCTCGATCGGGGCCAGGACTTTCTTCGCCAGCCACACACTGCCGATCCACGCGACGACGAGGGTGACTCCGGACCCAAGGGAGAGCAGAAACAGCAGACCATGCAGTGTCTCCCGGTAATGGCGCAGCGAGGTTTCCGTTTGAAGTATGTACCGTATGTGCCCGTCCTGTATGAGGGAAAGGAACAGATGTCGGGCCGGCGTCCCGGTGGACGACTCGACCGTTTCAAACACGGTGTTCTCGATCTGGACTTGCCGAAGTAGGCGGGGGGGAACCGACTCCTGGACCGCCGCATTGGGGCTGTCCCACAGGAGCCGGCCGTCCGCTGAGAAGACACGAAGCGAATGAGGGACATCGGGCAGAACCTGCCGTTCCTGTTTGCTTCGGCCAGCCTCGCCGGCCGGCACTCCATCCTGGCCTCTCTGTTCAAATACTTCGGGGTGCCGTTCAACGAGCTCGGCCAGCGTTTCCGACAACTCTAACAGCCGTCCATCCACGAACCGGTTCAACAGGACTTCGCTGGTGACATATACGAAGGCGGACAATACGAGAAGCCCCGCCATCAACAGGAACGTAGACCAACTGATGAGGTTGCGCAGGGATTTCACGCGGCCGTTTCCGGTTCTTCGAGCATATACCCGGCGCCGCGCACGGTGGCGATCAACGGGGGTGAAAAATCCCGGTCGATCTTAGCCCGCAAGGCCCGAATATGGGCGTCCACGATGTTCGTCATGGGGTCATAGCTGATGTCCCAGACATGTTCGATGATTGCCGTCCTCGTCAACACCCGATTCTTGTTGCGCAAAAGAAACTCCAGCAGGGCATACTCCTTATTCGTCAGGGAGATTTCTTGCCCCCCTCGCCAGACACGGTGAGAAGCCGGGTCCAGCTTCAGATCCGCCGCTTGAAGCTGAACCAACTGCTGCGGGCTGCCCCGGCGGAGCAGAGCCCGGATTTGAGCCAGCAGTTCCACGAAGGCGAAGGGTTTCGGCAAAAATTGGTCTGCGCCTGTATCGAAGCCGGAGACCTTGGTCTCCACCGTGTTGCGCGCGGTCAACAGCAGCACTGGAGTCATACTTCCCTTGGCGCGGATGCGGCGGCAGAGCGTGAGGCCGTCGAGCTTGGGCAGCATGATATCGAGGATCAACAGATCATACGGGTTGTTCAAAGCCATCGCCAAGCCCTCTTCGCCGTCGGGCGCGACGTCCACCGCGTATTGCTCTTCCTTCAGTCATTTCCGGATGAACTGAGCCAGATTCACATCGTCTTCAACGAGCAGAATTCGCATCGACTTCCTGGTCCTTCATTTCCAAACGATCCTCAAAGGCATTACAATCTGCCTCCATTATGCCATCTCTCGGCGAACTGGTCACGCTACAGCATGAACGGAGTAGGAAATAGCCTAGAATCCTGTCGGATAGGTCGGCCCATCCGGAATCAGTACAGCCCGCTCCGGCAGTTGGTGACCACCAGGTTGGTCGCTTTCTCGCCCACTTCGAAGTCAACGGTCAGCCAGGTGATTCCAACCGCTCGCTCGTCTTAGTGGGAGCCGCGTCGTCGTTTGAGATGCAGTCGGTGGCTCGCACGTAGTGGTCGAACCAGTAGCGTG
>Ga0210362_1185695_pt1 | contig 14494 bp, 16 predicted proteins | sample S625metaT_FD_159713 | JGI IMG/M metagenome (GOLD analysis project Ga0210362, IMG submission 159713) | Metatranscriptome of estuarine sediment microbial communities from the Columbia River estuary, Oregon, United States - S.625 (Metagenome... | ecosystem: Environmental > Aquatic > Marine >... | reverse complement strand
GGCGCGGACCTGGCGGCTTCGGCGGCGGCGGGGGCGGAGGCGGTCGCCGCTACTAATCTTTGCCGGCTGGCGGCCTGGCCGCCAGCCGGGACGCCGGTTCCATGATGCTGGTGGTTGGACTGGTCGCCCTCGGCGCCGGGGTCCTGTGGCTGGTCTGGATGGCCAAGCGGGCTGAGGGTGGAACCGGCACGGGTCAGGCCGTCTTTGATTTCCTCGCGGGGGCTCCCCTGGAAAGCGTGTTGAGCGTGGGCCTCACGCTCTTTGGGCTGCTGGTGGTGGCGGCTCACCTGTTGTGACCCGGTGGCCGTTGTTCCCTGGCGCCGCAGATTGCTTCTGATCAGGCGCCGGCTGGCGCCGTCTTCGGGCGGTATTCGCAAAGATCCCGGATGAGGCAGGCGGGACAGTCCGGCTTCCGGGCCTTGCACACGTAGCGGCCGTGGAGGATCAGCCAGTGGTGGGCGTCCTTCAGGAACTCCGCCGGCACGAACTTCAGCAGCCTGCGCTCCACCTCCAGCACGTTCTTTCCCGGCGCGATGCCGGTGCGGTTGGCGACCCGGAAGATATGGGTGTCCACCGCCATGGCGGGTTCCCCGAACGCGGTATTGAGAACCACGTTGGCGGTCTTGCGCCCGACGCCGGGCAGGCTCTCCAGCGCCCCCCGCTCCCGGGGCACCTCTCCGCCGTGCTTTTCGAGCAGCATGCGCGAGAGGGCGACGATGTTCTTCGCCTTGGTCCGGTAGAGACCGATGGTGCGGATGTAGGGTTCCAGGCCCGCTTCGCCCAGGGCCAGGATCTGCGCGGGGGTGCAGGCCCTGGGGAAAAGTTTCGCGGTGGCCAGGTTAACGCTGCGGTCGGTGGCCTGGGCCGAAAGCACCACGGCCACCAGCAGTTCGAAGGGCGTGCGGTAGGCGAGCTCGGTGGTGGGCGACGGGTTGGCGGCCCGCAGGCGCTCGAAGATTTCCCGGCGCTTGGCGGGGTTCACCGGCGGCCAGCCGCACCCGATGGTGCGCAAGGGCTTTTCAACGCAAAGCACGCGGAGGACGCGAAGAAAAAATCCAATCGTTCCTTCCTTGCGTTGACCGCGTCGGGAAACTCGCTACAGATGCGGTGTGCAGGGCAAGGCGCCGTCAGGCGCCAGCGCCGGCGGTGGCCGCGGGCGGAGCGGCCGGCTGGGCCTGGGCGCGGCGCAGGTCTATCCAGTTCTTGAGGGCGATCAGCAGGCCCAGCCCGATGAACGCCCCCGGAGGCAGCGCCGCCAGCAGGAAGCCGTGGTAGTCGGGGATCAGGTGCACGACGTAGGGTTTGGCCCAGGGGCCCAGGGCCAGGTCGATGCCGGAGAACAGGGTGCCCTTGCCCGCGATCTCGCGCATGCCGCTCAGCACGGCCAGCACCGCGGTCAGCCCCATGCCCATCATGAAGCCGTCCACCATGGACGGAAGCACCGGGTTGCTGGAGGCGAAAGTTTCGGTGCGCGCCAGCACCACGCAGTTGGTGACGATGAGGGGCACGAAGATGCCGAGCACCAGGTACAGGGGCTGCATGTAGGCGTTCATGCTGAGCTGGATCACCGTCACCAGCACCGCGATGATGAGGATGAAGACCGGAATGCGGATCTCGTCCGGGATGAAATTGCGCACGGCGGCCACGGCGCCGTTGGCGACAGTCATCACCAGCGCGGTGGCGAGGCCCAGGCTGACGCCGTTCACGAGGGTGTTGGTGACGGCGAGGATGGGGCACAGGCCCAGCAGCTGGACCAGGCCGGTGTTCTGCTTCCACAGGCCGTTCTCGATGATTTCCCGGTAGTTCACGTCGCTCATGGGGTGCTCTTCGCTCCGCCCCCGGTCTGGCCCAGGAGCCGCCCGCGGTTCTGCTGATAATACTGCAACGCCTTGTGGACGGCCTTGATCACGGCCCGGGGCGTCACCGTCGCGCCCACCACATAATCGAACTCGCCGCCGTCCTTGCGCACCTTCCAGCCGCCGGCGGGCACCGCCGCCAGGGACCTGCCCTCGAAGATCCGGATCCAGTCGCCGCGCGCGACTTCAATGTAATCGCCAAGGCCGGGGGTCTCCTGGTGGGACACCACCCGCACGCCGGTGAGTTCCCCGTCGGCGCGGATTCCCACCAGCAGGCGGATGCGGCCGCTGTAGCCGTCGGGCGCCACCGCCTGCAGCACCACGGCCACCACTTCGCCGCCGCGCCGGGCCCGGTAGGCGGGGCTGGGCCGGAGGGTGCCCAACTCGGCGCTCGGGAGCAGTTCGATGGCATCCCGCAGCAGCTCGTTGTCGAAGGAAACCGGCCCCAGGATCTCCGACAGCAGGCGCAGCTTGGCCCGCTCTTCGCTGGCGGTGATGATGGGCTCGGTGCGGAAATGGGTGTAGGCGAGAAAAGCGGTGCCACCCACGGCGAAGGCCAGCAGGATGCCGGCGGTGCGGAGCGATTCCCGTGCTGCGGCGCCGATCACGGCTTCTCGCCCCCGCCTTTCCGGCTGGCGCGCTGGCCGTAAACCCGCGGCTGCGTGTGAAGTTCGATCATGGGCGCCGCCAGGTTCATGAGCAGCGTGGCGAAGGCCACGCCGTCGGGGTAACCGCCCCAGACGCGGATCACGTAGGTCAGCACTCCGGCGCCTCCGGCGTAGACCAGCTTGCCCAGGGGCGTGGTGGGGCTGGAAACCGGATCGGTAAGGATGAAGAAGGCGCCGATCATGGTGGCGCCGCTGGCCAGGTGCAAAGGCGCCCCAGCGTACTGGGCGGGGTTGGCGGCGTGGAACGCCGCCGCCATCACGGCCACGGTGGCGAGGAACATGACCGGCACATGCCAGGTGATGACCTGCTGGCGCCAGAGCCAGACGCCGCCCATGATATAGGCGAGAGAGATGATCTCGCCCCCCTGGCCCCCGAGCAGGCCGAAAACCGGCATCGTCAGGATATCCGCCGCCGTCTCGCCCAGGGCGAGATGGGTCTTCAGGGTGTCCAGGGGCGTTGCCAGCGTTACCGCGTCCAGCCCCAGGCCTGCCGGCAGCCCGCCGCCGAAAATGTAGGCGGCCTGGTCCGCGAAACCCAGGGGCGCCGCCGCCAGGGCGGTGGGCGCGCTCCAGCGCGTCATCTGCAGGGGAAAGGAAATGATGGCCACGGCATAGCCCACCATGGCGGGGTTGAACAGGTTGTTGCCGAGGCCCCCGTAAAGATGCTTGGCCACGACGATGGCGAACACGGTGGCGGTGACGGTGAGCCACCAGGGCGCGAGGGGCGGGAAGGAGAGGGCGATGAGCCAGGCGGTGACCAGCGCGCTGCCGTCCCGCAGGAAAGGCTGCACCGGGTAGCGCCGCAGGCGCAGCATCACGGCTTCCGAGGCCAGGGCGGCCGCGCTGGCCAGGCCGATCTGGACCAGGATCGCGGGACCGAAATACCAGACGTAAACGGCGATGGCGGGCACCAGCGCCGCCAGCACCTGGAACATGATGCGGGAGACGGATGCCTGCTCTGCGACCAGGGTCATGGGGTCAGGCCGGGCGGCGGCCCTTGGGCCGCGGAGTGGGAGCGATGGTCATTCGCCTTCCTGGGATTCCGCCAGTGCCTCGGCCCTGGCGGTTGCCTTCTTCGCGCCGGGAGCGCGGCTGGCGAGCCGGGCCGCGCGCTCCTGTTTCTCCCGCTCCTGGCGGAACTGGCGGAATTCATGGCGGCGGCGCGCCCGGTCCGCGGCTTCCTTCTCCTGCTTCATGGAGCGGATCTCCCCCTTGGCGAACTTGTAATACTGGACCAGGGGAATGTGGCTCGGGCATACGTAATCGCAGCAGCCGCACTCGATGCAGTCGAACAGGGAATAGGCCTCGGCCTTTTCCAAGTTGTGGGCCTTGGCGAACCAGAACAGGTCCATGGGCTGGAGGCTGGCCGGGCAGACCTCGGCGCAGCGCCCGCAGCGGATGCAGGGCATGGGCGGCGGCGGCTTGGGGAACAAGGCCTCGGAGGAAGCGATGACGCAGTTGGTGGCCTTCACCACCGGCACGTTGCCGGACGGGACCGGAAAGCCCATGAGCGGCCCGCCCATGATGTAGCCGTCGGTGTCGGCGGCGGGTCCGGCGAGGGCCGCCAGGTCACCCACCGGCGTGCCCAGCAGGCACTCGTAATTGCGCGGGGCGTGGACGTTGCCGGTGACCGTGACCACCCGCGACACCATGGGCTCGCCCGATTCCACCGCCCGCTGGACCGCATGGGCGGTGGCCACGTTGAAGCAGACCACCCCCGCGTCCAGGGGCAGCCCGCCGGAAGGAACCTCGCGCCCGGTGACGACCCTGATGAGCTGCTTCTCGCCGCCGGCGGGATACAGGGTGGGAACGGCGACAACTTCCGCGGTCAGGCCGCTGGCGCGGGCCGCGGCCTCCATGGCGGCGATGGCCTCGGGCTTGTTGTCCTCGATGCCCACCACCACTTCCCGGGCGCCGGTGAGGTGCCGGAGGATGCGGATGCCGCGAAAGATTTCCGGCGCCCGCTCCCGCATCAGCATGTCGTCGCAGGTGATGTAGGGCTCGCACTCGCCGCCGTTGAGGAGGAGGATCTCCACCGGCCGGCCGTTGGCGCGCGCCTTGACCGCCGTGGGAAACGCGGCGCCGCCGAGCCCCACCACGCCGGCATCGCGCAGGCGGTCGATCACCGCCCGCGGATCGGCCTGGCGCCAGTCCAGGGGAACGCGCTCGGTCCAGCGGTCCTCGCCGTCTGCCTCGATGACCGCGCAAAGGGAAAGCAGGCCCGAGGGATGGGGCGCGGGATGAGGCGCAAGCCCGGTGACGGTGCCGGAGGTCGGGGCATGGGTCGCTGCCGAAACCGGACCCAGCGCCGGCGCCAGGGGCTGGCCCTTGAGCACCTTGTCGCCCACCCTTACCAGCGGGTCGGCAACGGTGCCCGCGTGCTGCTGCAGGGGCACGATCAGCCGCGGCGGCAGGGGCGCGGCGGCGATGGGTTCGCGGGTGGACCGCTCCTTGTGCTCGGGCGGGTGGATGCCGCCAGAGAACGAGTGAAGCTTCCTCATCACGCGGCCTTGAGGGGATTGGCCGGGTACTTCCAGCGCCAGTTGCCCAGGTCTTCCTCGATGGGAACCATGGCGATGCAATCCACGGGGCAGGGCGGCAGGCAAAGCTCGCAGCCCGTGCACTCGGATGCGATGACGGTGTGCATCTGCTTGGACGCGCCCACGATGGCGTCCACCGGGCAGGCCTGGATGCAGAGCGTGCAACCGATGCACAGGGACTCGTCGATCACCGCCAGGGACTTGGGCTTGGGCTCCGCCACCTCGTCGCTCAGGGGCTTGAACTCGACGCCCAGCAGGTCCGCCAGGCGCCGGATGTTGCGCTCGCCGCCGGGCGGGCAGCGGTTGATGTCGGCACTTCCCTCGGCGATGGCCTCGGCGTAGGGATGGCAGCCGGCGAATCCGCACTGGCCGCACTGGGTCTGGGGCAGGATCTTGTCGATCTCCTGCACCACGGGGTTGCCTTCCACGCGGAAGCGGATGGCGGCATAGCCGAGGAGGGCTCCGAGGACCACGGCGATGCCGGCGACGACGAGGACGGCGGTGATCATGGATGTCCTATCTCACGAGTCCCGAGAAGCCCATGAACGCCAGGCTCATGAGGCCGGCGGTGATCATGGCGATGGCGGAGCCCCGGAACACCGGCGGGACGTCGGCGCCCTCCAGGCGCTCGCGCATGGCGGCGAACAGCACCAGCACCAGGGTGAAGCCGGCGGCGCCGCCGGCGCCGAAGAACAGGGACTCCACGAAGCCGTGCTTCTCCTGGGCATTGAGCAGGGGAATGCCCAGCACCGCGCAGTTGGTGGTGATGAGGGGCAGGTAGATGCCCAGCACCTGATAGAGCATGGGGCTGGTCTTGCGGATCACCATCTCCGTGAGCTGAACGATGCCGGCGATGACCACGATGAAGGAAAGCGTCGTCAGGTACGCGAGATCGGGACCGAGCAGGTAGCGGTTGATCAGATAGCTGGCGCCCGAGGCCAGGGTAAGCACGAAGGTGGTGGCAAGGCCCATGCCCATGGCGGTCTCCAGCTTGCGCGAGACGCCCATGAAGGGGCAGAGGCCGAGGACCTTGACCATCACGATGTTGTTCACGAACACCGTGCTGACCAGGATGAGGAGGTACTGTTCCATGATGCGAGGCCGCAATTATCCTGTTTTCGCCACTCGGGTTCAACCCCGTTGCTCTTGTATGTATATGAGTTTTTTGAATAAGTACCGAACTCAAGAGGCGCGGGCCAGTTCCGTGGCGATTTCCCGCACCAGGTTCGGGCCGCGATAGACGAGGCCCGTGTAGATCTGGACCAGGCTGGCGCCGGCTTCCATTTTCTCCCGGGCGTCGCGCCCGCTCAGGATGCCGCCGACGCCGATGATGGGCAGCGCCCCGGCCAGTTCCCGGGCCAGGTGGCGGATGACGTCCGTGGCGCGCCGGGCCAGGGGCGCGCCGCTCAGGCCGCCGGCTTCCCGGGCGTGGGGCAGCCCCTCCACGCCTTCCCGGGACAGGGTGGTGTTGGTGGCGATCACTGCGTCGGCGCCGTGGTCCGCCAGCAGGCGCGCCACTTCCGCGATCTGGCCCGGGTCCAGGTCGGGCGCGATCTTGACGGCAAGGGGCACCCGGCGGCCGTGGCGCTGCGAAAGGTCGGCCCGCTCCCGGGCCAGCGCGGCGAGCAGCTCCTTCAGTTCGCCGGCGTTCTGCAGGGTGCGCAGCCCCGGCGTGTTGGGGGACGAGATGTTGACGGCGATGTAGCCGGCGTGGGGGTAGGCTTTGCGCAGGCAGGCCAGGTAGTCGTCCGCGGCGCGCGCCACCGGCGTGTCGAAATTTTTCCCGATGTTGATGCCGAGGATGCCCCGGTAGCGGGCGCGCCGGACGTTTTCCACCAGGGCATCCACGCCCGCATTGTTGAAGCCCATGCGGTTGATGATCGCTTCAGCCGGCGGCAGGCGGAACAGCCGCGGCGGCGGATTGCCGGGCTGGGGCCGCGGCGTCACCGTGCCCACCTCGATGAAGCCGAAGCCCAAGGCGGCAACGCCGTCCAGGTGGTCGCCGTTCTTGTCGAGACCCGCCGCCAGCCCCACCGGGTTGGGGAACTCCAGTCCCATCACGCGCCGGGGCGAGGGCGGCACACGCTGGCGCACGAGCCCCAGGCGGCTGGCGGCGTCCAGGGCGTTGAAGGTCAGTTGATGCGCGGTCTCGGGATCGAGGCCGAACAGGAGCGGGCGCAGCAGACGATACATGCGCCCGGTCAGGTCTTGGAGGGGCTTAGGCTCGGGGCGAGGGGCTGCCAGCGGCTGTTGATCAGTCCCTGGAGGGGCCGGAAGCCGACCTTGTAGGCCATCTTGCGGCTTTCCTTGATCCAGTAGCCGAGGTAGAGGTAGGGAAGGCCAAGGCGCCGGCACTCGTCAACCTGCCACAGAATGTTGTAGGTGCCGAAGCTGGCGCCGGGGACGCCGGGGTCGAAAAACGTGTACACCGACGACATGCCGTCCGGCAGCTGGTCCACGATGCTCACCATGCGCAGTTCGCTTCCCTCGCGGAACTCGATGAGCTTGGAGGTGACGTTGCTCTGGAGCAGGAAGTGCCGGTACTGCTCGCGGCTGTCCTGGTCCATGCCGCCTCCCGAATGGCGGTGGGCCTGGTATGCGAGATAAAGGGCGTAGTGCTCGGGACTGTAGTGCAGGCCCTGGACCTGGGTGCTCAGGTTCTGGTGGCGTTTCGCCGCCCGGCGCTGGGCCCGGTTGGGCTCGAACGTGGCCACCGGCAGGCGCACCGGCACGCAGGCCTTGCAGTTGTCGCAATAGGGGCGGTAGGTGAACGCGCCGCTGCGGCGGAAGCCGGCGCGGACCAGCTCGCCATAAACCCGGGTATCGATCAGGTGGCTGGGGGTCGCGACCTGGGAGCGCGCCAGCCGCCCCGGAATGTAGCTGCAGGGATAGGGCGCGGTGGCATAGAACTGCAGCACCGACAGGGGAAAGTCATTGAGCAGTGACATTGTCGAAGCGCCAGGCACCCATGGGTCGGGGGTAGTTTACCAACTCTTTCAGCCGATTACTAAATTCCCGGCGGGGAATTTCCCGGGCGCCCAGGGATGCCAGCAGGGGCGTCGCCATCTGGCAGTCGATGATGCCGAAATGCCAGCCCTGGAGTTGCCGCACCAGATGTACCAGGGCGATCTTGGAAGCGTCGGTGGCCCGCGAAAACATGGATTCCCCGAAGAAGGCGCGGCCCAGGGCCACGCCGTAGAGGCCTCCCGCCAGCTCGCCCCCGATCCAGGTCTCCACGGAGTGGGCGTGGCCCAACTGGTGCAGGCGCAGGTACGCCCCGAGCATTTCATCGGTGATCCAGGTGCCGCGCTGGCCCCGGCGCGGCGCGGCGCAGGCCGCCATAACTTCCCGGAACGCGGTGTCCGCGCGCACCTCGAAGCCGCCCTTGCGCAGGGTCTTGCCCAGGGAACGGGAAACCTTCAGTTCCCCGGGAACGAGCACCATGCGCGGGTCGGGGCTCCACCACAGGATGGGCTCCCCCTCGCTGTACCAGGGAAATATGCCCTGCCGGTAGGCGTCCAGCAGGCGCGCAGGCGACAGATCGCCGCCCGCGGCCAGCAGGCCGTTGGGCTCGTCGAGGGCCTGTTCCAGGGGAGGGAACGGGTCCCGAAGTTCCAGCCAGGGAATCACGGCAGGATCGAGGATCGGATGCGGAAGCCCGATTCTAAGGCAGTCGGGATGCCCGCTCATGACGGCGCGGGGAGGAATGCGGGGCGCTACCCGTCCAGGCGCCCGGTTCCCCGGGCCTGCCGGTCAGCAGCGCACCTGCTGCTGGCAGAAGCTGGTGAGTTCGCTCACCACGGACACGTTCTCCACCAGCCCCTTGGCCTTGCGGGAGCCGTAGTCGATGGAGAGCTTGAACTCGTACTTCTCGAAGAACTTGTTGAACAGCTCGCCGCCCAGGGTGCCGGTGGCATAAAGCTGGTCGGTCCCGGGATCGTGCTCCAGCAGGATGGCGGCCAGGGGCTGCTCCGCGGGCCCCCCGAGCACCTGGGCGCCCCGGGCCGGGTCGTATTCGCTGTGCTCGGCGCAGCAGTGGATGGTGTTGGCCGCCGCCGTGGGGGAAGGCGAATCGCGGTAGCTGATGAAGCTGATCTGCCGGGTGGGGTAGGCGAGCTGGTGAGCGCAGATGGCGGAGTAGGCCACGATGGCCCGGTTCGGGCCCACGCCCCCGCGCCAGAGATAGCCGCGGCCGTCCGCGGTCTTCAGCGCCACATCGCTGGCGGTGGGTTTCCCCAGGTCGAGGAGGAAGCAGGGCGTTCCGCCGTAAGGATAATGAAAGATGTAATTGCGGTTGGGGCGCAGGCTGCCCGCCAGCAGCGGCTTCTTCAGCTCGTCCACCAGCAGCGCCCGGGTGTAAAGGCGGGGCTCCGAGCCCCTGGCCGCGAGCGCGCCGGGATTGCCGGCCACATAGGCGGCGCCGGCCGCGCACGCCTTCACGAAATCACGCCTGTCCATGGGTCCTCCTGGCGCATCGGTTGAACCGAGTCTAGCGCAATCCGGCGAGCCAATGACTACGGAACCGGCAGGGTCATCGGGTGAGGCGGTCCACCTCCTCGGCGAGGGCCTTGAGGGCCGGCGCCACCTGCACCGGGTAGGGCTCCGCGGGCTCCAGAGTGCGCAGGCGCTCGGGCAGCCGCGCCATCTGGGCCAGGGCCCGCTCCCGAACCGCGGTCAGGGGCGGGGAGGGCTCGGCGCGCTTTCCGGATTTCATGACCTGGCGCAGCAGGGGCTCGCCCGGCGCGGTGTCGCCCTCCACGGTCAGCACGTCGCCCCGGAAGCGACCGTCGTCGCCGGTTTGCCGGAATGCCTGCTTGCGTCCGGGCCAGGTGGCTTTGCCCTCCGAACGCTTGCGGCGGGGCCGGCCCGCGTACTCCATGAGCTTGTACACGCTGTCGAGAGAAGAGGCGTCGGCGGAAGTGACCAGGCTGGTGCCGACGCCGAAGCCGTCGATGGGCGCGCCCCCCGCCACCAGGTCGTGAGCCCGGTACTCGTCCAGGTTGCCGCTGGCGAACACCACCGCCTGCTTGAGGCCGCCCTCGTCCAGAATGCGGCGCACCCGGCGGGCGTGCTCCGCCAGATCGCCGCTGTCCAGGCGCACGCCCTTGACGCCGATGCCGCGCGCCGCCAGCCGGGGCGCGATTTCCACCACCTTCCGGGCTGCCGCCTCGGTGTCATAGGTGTCGATGAGCATGATGGCGCTCCTGGGGAAGGACTCGGCGAAATGCTCGAAGGCCTCGGCCTCGTCCTCGTGGGCCTGGACAAAGGAGTGGGCCATGGTGCCGTACACCGGCACCTCGAACATGGCGCCCGCCAGCACCGTGGAGCTTCCGGCGAAACCCGCCAGGTAGGCGGCGCGGGCGGCCAGCAGCCCCGCCTCCGCGCCGTGGGCGCGCCGCAGCCCGAAATCCACCAGCAGCTTGCCCGGGGCCGCCAGCACCGAGCGCGCCGCCTTGGACGCGACCATGGTCTCGAAATGCAGCAGGTTGATGAGGCGCGTCTCCACCAGCTGCGCCTGGGGCATGGGCGCCACCACCCGCAGGATGGGTTCGTTGGGAAACGCCACGGTCCCCTCCGGCATGGCGAAAACGTCGCCCGTAAAGCGCATCTGCTCCAGGTAATCGACAAGCACCGGCTTGAACAGTCCGCTCTTGCGGAGCCAGTCCAGCTCCTCGGGCCGGAAGCGCAGGTTCTCCAGGAAATCCAGCGCCTGCTCGAGACCCGCCGTGAGCAGGAAGTTGCGGGGCTCGGGCAGCTTGCGCACGAAGAACTCGAAGGCGGCGGTCTCGGTCATGCCGTGCTCGAGATAGCCCTGGAGCATGGTGAGCTGGTAAAGGTCCGTCAGCAGCGGGCTGGAAACGGGATTCAGGCGCATGGTCGCGGGGCCGCGGCGGCGGCCGGTGTTGTTATTGGGCAAGGTCCTCGAGGGTAACAGGCACCGCGCCCTTGGCAAGCATCTCCCGCATTGCGTTTTCGCCGTCGCCGGGATGCACGTTGACCGCGCGGATGGCATCCGTCAGCAGCAGCACCTGGTAGCCGAGGGCGAGGGCGTCGCGAACCGTGTTGAGCACGCAGTAGTCGGTGGCGAGCCCGCCGATCAGCAGGCGGGTGGCGCCGAGGGCCTTGAGCTGGCGGTCCAGGTCCGTGCCCTGGAAGCCTGAATAGGCGTCGGCGTCCGCCGAGGCGGCCTTGGAAATGATGGAAACGCTGCAGGGCAGCTGCAGCAGGGACGCCAAGGCGGCGCCCTGGGTGTGGGCGATGCAGTGGGGCGGCCAGGGCCCGCCCCGGGCCTTGAACGAGCAGTGGTCGGCCGGATGCCAGTCCCGGGTCGCGAAGACCGGAAATCCACTGGCAGCGAACGCGGCCAGGTAGCCGTTGAGCACGGGAATGACCTGGTCGCCTCCGCGCACGCCCAAGGCGCCTCCCGGCAGGAAGTCGTTCTGCAGGTCCACGACGATAAGTGCGTCACCCGGGCACAGCTTGAATTCCATTGCATGTCGCCTTCAAAGGGGTTGGCAAACAGGGAAGCTCCACTTCTATGTTAGCCCCTGGCGACGGGTCGGCCAGGATACCCATGGTTTGATCTAAGTCAACGTTGGCGCCGGGGCCCTGCGGGTAGCATTCGGGTCAGCTCCATGATCTTGTCCCGAACCTCCCAATACGCCATTCAGGCGCTGATCTTCGTGGCGACCCGGCCGCGCGGCGAGCCGGTGCTCAACCGCACCATGGCCGAGCATTTGCGGGTGCCGCCCGCCTATCTCGCGAAGATCCTGCAGCAGCTGTGCCGGGGCGGCTTGCTTCATTCCGCCCGGGGCCGGCAAGGGGGGTTTTTTCTGAGGGAGGGCGGCGAGAAGACCGACCTCATGACGGTGATCGCCCTCATCGAGGGGGGGCGGTTCGTGGACGACTGCGTGCTCGGGCTCAAGGTCTGCGAGGACCGCACGGCGTGCCCGCTGCATTTCCGGTGGCGCCCGGTCAAGGATCGCATCGTGGCGATCCTCAAGGAGCAGACCCTGGAGAGCTTGGCGCAGGCGGTGGCCAGCGGCAAGTATCGCATCAGCGATGTGCCGCAGGCGCTGGTGACAGAGGAGGATTCCGAGGCATCGCGCCCGGCGGCGGCGTGAAGCGGACATGACGGAGGATCAGAGAATGCGTCAGAAGGCCCAGAAATCCCGGGCAGGCGACGAGGCCTGCGCTCCCATTGGCTGCAACGACTGCGGCGTTTACCAGCTGTGCGCGCCATTCGGCGTCGACGAGGACGTGGATGCGGTGCTCGACAGCATCGTCAAGCGGCGGCTCAGTTTCCGCCGTGGCGAAGTCCTGTACCGGATGGGCGAGCCGTTCGAGTCCGTGTTCGCCATTCGCAGCGGCTCGGTCAAGACCTACGTTTCCACCGATGATGGCCGGGTGCAGATCACCGGCTTCCACGTGGCCGGGGAGCTGCTTGGCCTGAACGCCCTGAATACCGGCATCTACACCAGCGAGGCGCGGGCCCTGGAAACCACGGCGGTGTGCGAGGTGGCGGTGGACCAGCTGGAGGAGCTGTCCCGCCGGGAGCCCATCCTGCAGCGCTCCATGCTGAGGATCATGGGCGAGGAAATCGAGCACCACGAGGAACTCATGCTGCTCCTGGGCAAGAAGACGGCGGAGGAGCGCCTGGCGACTTATCTCCTGAGCCTCAGCCGCCGCTTTGCCAAGCGCCATTTCTCGCCGACCCAGTTCAGTCTCAGCATGTCCCGGGGGGACATCGGCAATTACCTGGGGATCGCGGAAGAAACGGTGTGCCGCATCCTGACGCGCTTCGAGAACGATGGCCTCGCCGACATCCGCCATCGCCACGTGGTCCTGAACGATCTGGACCGGCTCGCCAAGCTGGCCCACGATCACCGGGGCTACCTAAACCGGCTCTCCGCCCATCGGCGTGCCGAGGGCGGCCCGGTCAGTTCCTGATTTTCACGGTCAATCAGAAAGATCGCTTATTACCGCATAGCAGCATTTTATTGCGGGAATAGGCCTCGGGTTGACATAAATCAGGGTTTCTAAGCCTCTTTGCCGGTATCATTTGCGGACTTTTATGTCCGGTATTCCCCACTGCCATTCATGGTTTTGACGAGCCGGACCTGGACGAGCATCGGCCGAGCATGGGCGCCCTGGAACAGCCAGCAGCGATAAGCGGAAACGGTGACGCCGTCGCAGGCTGCTTTCATTGCGGCCTCCCGGTGCCGCCCGGCTCCCGTTTCGCGACGGTCATCGGCGGCGAGCGCCGCGCCATGTGCTGCGCCGGGTGCGAGGCCGTGGCTCACGCCATCGTGGAGGCCGGCCTCGACGATTATTACCGCCACCGCAGCGCGCTCCCCGAAAACCCGCGCGACGCCGTTCCGGAGTTTCTCGATCGCCTCGAGCTTTACGACCTCCCCGACGTGCAGCGCAGCTTCGTGCGGGAGGACGGGGAACACGTGCGGGAAGCCGCGCTCATCCTCGAGGGCATAACCTGCGCGGCCTGTGTCTGGCTCAATGAGCGCCACCTGGGCCGCCTTCCGGGCGTGCTGGCGGTGGACGTCAACTATTCCACCCACCGGGCGCGGGTGCGCTGGGATGATACGCGGGTCCGCCTGTCCGACATCCTGCGCGCGGTGGCCGCCATTGGTTACACCGCCCACCCCTTCGATCCCGACAAGCGGGACGAAATCCAGAAGCGCGAGCGCCGGGCCATGCTGCGCCGGCTCGCCATCGCCGGCCTCGGCGCCATGCAGGTCATGATGTACGCGGTGCCCGTGTACCTGGCGGCGGACGGCGAAATGAGCGCCGATGTCCGCAACCTCATGCACTGGGCGAGCCTGCTGCTCACCGTGCCCGTGGTGTTCTATTCTGCGGCGCCGTTCTTCCGCAACGCCTGGCGCGACCTGCGAAGGGGCGCGCTGGGCATGGATGTCCCGGTGTCCCTGGGCGTGGCCGTGGCCTTCATCGCCAGCGTGTGGGCCACCCTCAGCGGGACGGGCCAGGTTTACTACGACTCGGTGGCCATGTTCGTGTTCCTGCTGTTGTGCGGCCGCTACCTGGAGATGGTGGCGCGCTCCCGGGCCGGCGATGCCGCCGAACGGCTGGTGAAGCTGGTGCCCGCCACGGCGACCCGGCTTTCCGATTACCCGGCCGCCCTCGATGGGGAAGAAGTGGCGGTCGGCGCGCTCCGTCCCGGGGACCTGGTGCTGGTGAAGCCCGGGGGCGCGATTCCCGCCGACGGAAAAATCGTGAAGGGCAGCAGCGAGGTGGACGAGTCCCTGCTCACCGGGGAAAGCCGGCCGGTACTGCGCGAACCGGGCGCCGACCTCATCGGCGGGGCCGTGAACCTTTCGGGCCCCCTGGTGGTTCGGGTGGAGAAGGTAGGCGAGGACACGGTGCTGGCAGCGGTGGCGCGGCTGCTGGACAGGGC
>Ga0210362_1376483_pt1 | contig 14673 bp, 9 predicted proteins | sample S625metaT_FD_159713 | JGI IMG/M metagenome (GOLD analysis project Ga0210362, IMG submission 159713) | Metatranscriptome of estuarine sediment microbial communities from the Columbia River estuary, Oregon, United States - S.625 (Metagenome... | ecosystem: Environmental > Aquatic > Marine >... | reverse complement strand
CTTCGCTCCAGGCGCCGCCCCAGTAGGACATGGGAGCGCCGTTGATGACGATGGGGCCGGTGTCGTCGGGATTGGACGCCGCCAGCATCATGGCGGCCCAGCCGCCCTGGCAGTTGCCGACGATGGCCGGCCGCGGGCTGTCCGGATGCATTTCCCGCACCTTGCGCACGAACCTGGCCTCCGCCTCGCACACGTCGAGCAGGGTCTGGTTGGGTTCGGGCTCCGGGAAAAAGCTGACGAAATACACGGGATGGCCGTCCCGCAGGGCGACACCCATTTGGGAGTCGTCCTTGAAGCCGCCGATGCCCGGGCCATGGCCGGCGCGGGGATCGATGACGATGTAAGGACGGCGCTTCGGATCCACGGTGACGCCGGCCGGCGGCACGATGCGCAGCAGCGCGTAGTTGACCGGCTGGCCGAACCCGCGCCCGTCCATCACCACCTCATAGTCGAAGTGCAGAACCGGCGGGCTGCCGGCGCGGTTGTGCTCCACGAACTGGTTGCCCCGCTGGCGCAGGGTGTCCCAGAACAGGATCGAGCGCTGGGCGAAGTCCACCGAATAATCAAACCAGTTCTGCCAAAGCTCCCAGGGCTTCAGCGGATCCATGGCGGGCGCCGAAGCCTGCTCCTCGCGGGCATTTCGCACGGTTTCCGCGTACCGCTCCTGGGCCAGCTTGAGGCGCCGCTGGAAAAGGCTGGAGATCTTGGAATTGATCTCGTAGGACCGGGCGAGCTTTTTTCCTTGGTCGATCATGACGTTCTCCTTTGGCGCGGGCCCGGTGGAAATCTGTCTGGGGCCCTGCCCGATTGGCGTGAATCCGAGTTGCCGGCCATTGCCCGGGCTCCCATTCGCATCAATGTGTCCCCGGCCGGCACGTATTGTGGGATAAGTATCATTCTAGGCACAATGTTGCGCCGCATCAAGGAACCGTAGAGGGCGGATGCTCGGTCGCCCCAGGCTGTTCGGGGCGGCGGATTCTTTTGCGTTTTTCCCCCGGCTTCGGGCATGTCGGCAGGCGGCCGCCGGCTGCGTTGGCAGGGGCTCTGGGTTAGACTGCGCCCTCCGATCGCTGAGGCGCTGGGCTCGCTTTCCTGCTTCGCGCGATTGTCAGGGATGTGGCAGCTTGAATGCGGCCCGAGGCGTTTCCGCGGGCATCAACTAAAGGAGTTTTGCATGAGGATGTTTGGAATTGCCCTGGCGGCGGGCTTTTCGGCGCTGGCATTCGCGGGTTTTGCCTGGTCCCAGCCCATCGTCTATCCAGCCAAGGGCCAGAGCGCCCAACAACAGCAGCGGGACGAGGGCGAATGCCATGTCTGGGCCAAACAGAACACCGGGATTGACCCGGCGGTGGTGGCCCAGCAACCGGCGCCGCCCCCATCTTCTTCGGTAGGCGGAGGCGAGCGCGTCCAAGGTGCCGCGCGGGGCGCTGTAGGCGGCCTCGCCATCGGCGCCATCGCCGGCGATGCCGGCAAGGGCGCCGCCATCGGAGCGGTGGCCGGCACCATGGCCGGGGGGCACCGGGCGCGGAGGAACGCAGCTGCCCGGGACCAGGCGGCGGTCAACCAGAAGCAGGGCCAGATCGACACCTATTACCGCGCCTACGCCGCCTGCCTGGAAGGCCGCGGCTACACCATCAAATGAAAAGGGGAATCTTGATGAAACGGTTTTCTTGGCTGTTGCTGGCGGCGGCGTCCATGGCGGGGCCGGTGGCGGCGGGAGACTTCGACGGCTCGAAGAAGCTCATTTGCGCGCCGGTGCTGGCCATGGATTGCGCCGTCGGCAGCCAATGCCTGAGCGGCACCCCTGACGATATGGGCGCTCCCACCTTCATCCGCATCGATTTCGACAAGAAGGAGGTGAGGGGCACCAACCGCACTTCCCCGGTCCTGCACATGGAGAAGTCGCCGGAGCAGGTGCTGCTCCTGGGCGTGGAAGTGGGCCTCGGGTGGACCATCGCCATCAACAGCGAAACCGGGCGCATGCACGGTACCCTCGCCGGCCGGGACGGGGCGTTCGTGCTGATCGGCTCCTGCACTCCCCTCTGACGCGAAACCGCCGCGCCCCTGGGCGGGACGCGGCGGCCTCTCTCACAGACTGTTACTTCTTGGCCGCGGCCTTGTCGAACAGGGCCTTGTATTCCCCGTAACCCTCCTTTTCCAGGTTCTCCGCCGGGATGAAGCGCAGGGACGCCGAATTGATGCAATAACGCTTGCCCGTGGGCGCGGGTCCGTCGTCGAACACGTGACCCAGGTGAGAGTCGCCCAGCTGGCTCCGCACCTCGGTGCGCACCGTGAAGAACGACCGGTCCTCGTGCTCGGTCACCTGGGCGGGAACCAGGGGCCGGGTGAAGCTGGGCCAGCCGGTCCCCGAATCGAACTTGTCCAGGGAGCTGAACAGCGGTTCTCCGGAGACCACGTCCACGTAGATCCCCGGCTTCTTGTTGTCCCAGTAAGCATTGCGGAAGGGGGGCTCGGTCCCGTTCTTCTGGGTGATGTTGTACTGCTCGGCGCTGAGCTTTGACAGCAGCTCCGAACTGGCCGGTTTCCTGAAGTCTTTCCCGTCCCATGCCATGGCATTGCTCCCGAACATGATTGCCAAGATAAATGGCGCTGCACGCATCATATCTGCTCCTTTGCCGCCGGGCCGCCGGATGTGATTTGGCCCGTGCACGCCTTGGTCGCCTCGCGTCAGGATTCCTTACAGCGGCGCGGCACGTCCCCACTGTGGGTCAGCGTACTTGGGAGAACACGAGTTTCCGCGCCGGCAAATCCCTAGCGCAAAGCCCTGGCGGCGTCGGGGTAACATGGAGTTTCCGGGAAATGCACCCATGGCCACCGCCGAATTCCGATTCTACGAGGAACTGAACGATTTCCTGGCGCCTGAGCGCCGGAAGCAATCGTTCTTGCATCGCTGCGCCCGGGCGGCCTCGGTCAAGAACGCCATCGAGTCCCTCGGCGTGCCGCATACCGAAGTGGAGGTCATCCTGGTTAATGGCGAATCGGTGGACTTCTCCCATATCGTGCGCGAAGGGGACCGGGTGGCGGTGTTTCCCCGTTTCGAGACTTTCGACGTGCGGCCCCTGCTGCGGCTGCGGGAGGCGCCCCTGCGGAACACCCGCTTCATCGCCGACGCCCATCTGGGCGGGCTGGCGCGGCTCCTGCGCATGCTGGGTTACGACACCCTCTACTCCAATGACCTGGATGATGACGAGATCATCGGAATCTCGGCCCGGGACGGTCGCATCATCCTGACCCGGGACCGGGAGCTGCTCAAGCGCAAGGAAGTCACCCACGGGTGTTACGTCCATGCCCGCAAGGCGGAAGTGCAATTCGGGGAGGTCGTTGAACGGTTGCAGCTGGGCGGCGGGGCGCGGCCGTTTACGCTCTGCCTCCACTGCAACCGTCCCCTGGAGCCGGTGGAAAAGGCCTCGGTTCTGGACCGCCTGCCTTCCAAGGTCCGGGAGCATTACGACCGCTTCTGTACCTGCGCCGGATGCGGGCGCGTGTACTGGGAGGGTTCCCATTGGGAACGGATGTGGCGCCGGCTGCGGGCCGCGGTGCCTGGACTGGAGGGAGCGGAGGCGGCACGGACAAGAGCCTGCAACCGTTGGCCTGCGCCGGACCCGCGAGGATCAGAACGGCAGGCATGAGCGATCAGGGAGCGCCCCCGCGTTGGCGGTCGGGGGCCGGGGGCTGTTCCGGGGCGGCGCGGCGGATATGGCTGCTCCGCCCCAGGTGAAGGTTTCTTAGTGAATTCGGGAGCGCAGCGCCATGTAGATCTGGTCTTTCAGCCGAAGCCGCTGCTTTTTCATGATCTCGAATTCCTGGTACTCGCAAGGCTTCTCGTTTTCCTCGATGTCCACGATCTGCGCGTTGACCTTTTCGTATTCGTCGAAGAGATGGGCCAGGGACTCATCGTTTTCCTTAAGCTCGTGAATCAGCGAGGTAAACTCCGGGAACTCGTGGTCAAGGTCGTGGGGTTCGACTTGCATGGCTCCTCCGTGCTTGCGGGTTTAAATGGGAATCGGGCGTCTGCCCAGCCAAAAGAATAGCCCTGGAACCGGGCCCAAGCCAACCCCGGCGTTGGGGGTTCAGGCTTCCCCGATGTCTTCCAGTCGGGCGTGCACCTGGAGCCAGCGTTCCTCCGCCTGGTCAATAAGGTCCTCCAGCTCGCGCTGGCGGCGGGCATATTCCTCCAACTGGCCGCTATCGGGCCCAGCGTAGAACTCCGGGTCCGCCAGCAACTCGTCCAGGTTGCGTTTTTCTTCCTGCCAGTCCGCCAGGCGGCGCTCCAGTTGCTCGGCTTCCTTCACCAGGGGCCGGCGCAGGGCGAGCCTGGCCTGGCGCTCGGCGGCGGCGGCTTCGCGGGCTTCCTTGCGCGCTGCCTTGTCGGCGGCGCGACCGCCGTCCGCCTGGGACGCGGCCTGTTCCTCCCGCCGGGCGCCGAGCCACGCTACGTAATCGTCCAGGTCGCCGTCGAACTCCGCGGCGCGGCCGTCGTTAACCAGGAGGAAGCCGTCGCACACCGTGCGCAGCAGGGCCCGGTCGTGGGACACGATCACCAGGCTTCCCTCGTATTCCGCCAGGGCCTTGGTGAGCGCGTGGCGCATTTCCAGGTCCAGGTGGTTGGTGGGCTCATCCAGCAGCAGCAGGTTCGGCCGCCGCCGCACCAGCAGCGCCAGCGCCAGGCGCGAGCGCTCGCCGCCGGAAAAAGGACCGACCGGCGCGTCCGCCATGACGCCGCGAAAATCGAATCCGCCAAGATAGTTCCGCAGGTCCTGCTCCCGGGTGGCGGGCTCCATCCGGATCAGGTGCTGCAGGGGCGATTCGTCGCTTCGCAACTGCTCCAGCTGGTGCTGGGCGAAGTAGCCGATGGCGAGTCCCTTGCCTTCCACGCGCTTGCCGTGGGCAACGGCCAGTTCACCTGCCAGCACCTTCACCAGGGTGGACTTGCCCGCGCCGTTGGGGCCCAGGAGTCCCAGGCGGGCACCGGGGCGCAAGGTGAGCCGCAGGTCACTCAGCACCGGGCGATCGGCATACCCGGCGCTGGCGTCCTCCAGGGTGAGCAGCGGGTCCGGTGCCCGCTCCGGCGCCGGAAACTCGAAATCGAAGGGCCCGTCCACGTGGGCTGGCGCGATGCGCTCCATGCGGTCCAGGGCCTTGAGCCGGCTCTGGGCCTGGCGCGCCTTGGTGGCCTTGGCCCGGAAGCGGGTGATGAAGCTCTCCAGGTGCGCCACCTCCCGCTGCTGCTTCTCGTACATGGCCTGCTGCAGGGCGAGCTGCGCGGCCCGCTGCTCCTCGAATGCCGAGTAGTTCCCGGTGTGCAGCGCGAGGCTCTGCTGGCTGATGTGGGCGATGTGGGTGACGCAGCCGTCCAGCAGGTCCCGGTCGTGGGAGATGAGGAGCAGGGTTCCGCGATAGCCGGCGAGCCAGCGCTCCAGCCACACGACCGCGTCCAGGTCCAGGTGGTTGGTGGGCTCGTCCAGCAGCAGCAGGTCGGAGCGGCTCACCAGGGCCTGGGCCAGATTGAGCCGCATGCGCCAGCCGCCGGAGAAATCCGCCACCGGGCGCCGGAAGTCACCGTTGGCGAAGCCCAGCCCCGAGAGCAGGGCGGCGGCGCGCGCGGGGGCGCCATAGCCGCCGATCTCGTCCAGGCGGGCGTGCAATTCGCCGATCCGGTGCCCGGCGTGGTTGGCCTCGGCCGTGGCCAGCTCCCGCTCCACGCGGCGCAACTCCTGGTCGCCGTCCAGGACATGCTCGATGGCCGGGGTAGCCAGTGGCGGAGTTTCCTGGTCCACGGAAGCGATGGTCCAGTGGTCAGGCAGGTCGCAATCGCCCCGGTCCGGATGCAGCTCGCCCCGGAGCAGGGCAAACAGGCTGGACTTGCCGCTCCCGTTGGCGCCCGTGAGCCCCACCCGCCAGCCGGGGTGAATCTGCAGCGTGGCGCCTTCGAACAGCCGGCGCGCGCCGCGGGCGAGGGTCAGGTCACGGAACTGGATCACTGCGGATAGCCATCGGGGAGAGGCGAATTCTAGCAGGAGGCTCTTTCGGTCCCGTGGGCGGAACCCCGAGCGCGGGGTAAGGTCCATGGCGATACAATGAGCGTTGCGCCCGGGTTCTCCGGCGCCGCTTCCGATCCCACATTCCATGACCGAACCGAAATCCGGCGCCATCCTCATCCGCGGCGCCCGCCAGAACAATCTCAAGAACCTGGACCTGGACCTGCCCCTCAACGAGCTCACGGTGGTCACCGGCGTCTCCGGCTCCGGCAAGTCTTCCCTGGTGTTCGACACCGTGTACGCCGAGGGCCAGCGGCGCTACGTGGAGACTTTCTCTCCCTACGCCCGGCAGTTCCTGGAGCGCATGGACAAGCCCCAGGTGGACCACGTGGAGGGCATCCCGCCCGCCATCGCCATCGACCAGACCAACCCGGTGCGCACGTCGCGCTCCACCGTGGGCACCATGACCGAGCTCAACGATCATCTGAAGCTCCTCTATGCCCGGGCGGCCCGGCTCTTCTGCCGCGGCTGCGGCGCGCCCGTGAGGCGCGACACGCCCCAGAGCATTTTCGACGACCTGAGCCGCCGCGCCGCCGAGGCGGGCGACCCGCGCCTGGTGCTGACGTTCCCGGTGACCGTGCCCGGGAATTTCTCGGAGGAGGAAGTGGCGAAGCTCCTGGAAGCCCAGGGCTATACCCGCATCCATTCCCGGAGCGGGGATCGCCTGGAAGTGGTGCAGGACCGGTTCCGCATGGGATCGGTGGAGCGGGAGCGGGTGGTGGAGGCCCTGGAGGCGGCCCTCAAAATCGGCCAGGGCCGGGTCAGCGCGTGGGTGGTCTCCGACGGGTCTGCGACGGAAAACGGCCCGGTGTGGCGCTACTCGGACGATCTCCATTGCGCGGACTGCGACATCCATTACGCGGAGCCCACGCCCAGCGCCTTCTCCTTCAATTCGCCCATCGGCGCCTGCGAGACCTGCCGTGGTTTCGGCCGCACTATCGGCATCGATTACGGCCTGGTGGTTCCCGACGAGTCCAAGACCCTGCGCGGGGGCGCGGTGAAGCCCTGGCAGACCGAGAGCTACCTGGAATGCCAGGGCGACCTGATGCGCTTCGCGAAGAAGCGCGATGTCCCGGTGGACGTTCCCTGGCGCGACCTCACCACGCAGCAGCGGCAGTGGGTGCTGGAGGGGGACCCGCAGTGGGTCAACTATGACGTCTCCTGGCCCGGCCACTGGTACGGCGTGAAGCATTTCTTCGCCTGGCTCGAGACCAAGGCCTACAAGATGCACATCCGGGTGCTGCTCTCGAAGTACCGGGCCTACACGCCCTGCGAGTCCTGTGGCGGCGCGCGGCTCAAGCCGGAATCGCTGCTGTGGCGCCTCGCCACCCGGGACAACGCCGACGCTGCCCTTGCCCCGGAGCGCCGCCACCGCCCCCGGGGAATCCCCTGGAGCGAGGCGCAGCTGCGGGCGCTGCCCGGCCTCTGCATCCACGACCTGATGCTGCTGCCGGTGTCCCGCTGCCGGGCCTTCTTCGACACCATCCAGTTGCCGAAGCCTTTGGACGAGGCTACCGAGCTGCTGCTGGGGGAAGTGCGGGCGCGGCTGCGCTACCTGGAGGAGGTGGGGCTCGGCTACCTGACCCTGGACCGGCAGTCCCGCACCCTCTCCGGCGGCGAGGTCCAGCGCATCAACCTCACCACGGCGCTGGGCACTTCCCTGGTGAACACCCTGTTCGTGCTGGACGAGCCGTCCATCGGGCTCCACCCCCGGGACATGGGCCGCGTGATCGGCATCATGCAGCGGCTGCGGGACACGGGGAACACGCTGCTGGTGGTGGAGCACGACCCCCAGATCATGTTCGCGGCGGACCGCATCCTGGATCTCGGGCCCGGCCCCGGGGAGCGGGGCGGCGAGGTGGTCTACTTCGGGCGCGGAGGCGACATCGCCAGCGCGCCCGGCTCCCTCACCGCGGACTACCTCTCCGGGCGCCGGCGGGTGGATGCCGGCGCCGGGCGCCGCCCGGTAGATAAGAGCACGCCGCGCCTCCAACTGCTGGGGGCCGCCCAGCACAATCTGAAGAACGTTGACGTCGCCATACCCCTCAACCGCCTGGTGTGCGTGACCGGTGTCTCCGGCTCCGGCAAATCCACGCTGGTGCAAGACGTGCTGTATCCGGCGCTCCTCAAGCACAAGGGCAGGCCCACCGACGCGCCGGGGGCGCACAGGGAAATCCTCGGCCACCGCCTGATCGAGGAGGCGGTTCTCGTGGACCAGACCCCCATCGGCCGCACCACGCGCTCCAACCCCGCGAGCTACGTGGGCGCCTTCGATCCGATCCGGGCGCTGTTTGCCCGGGAACCCCTGGCGAAGGAGCGGGGCTACACCCAGGGCACCTTCAGCTTCAATGCCGGGGACGGGCGCTGCCCCGCCTGCGGCGGCAACGGCTTCGAGCACGTGGAGATGCAGTTCCTTTCGGACGTCTACCTGCGCTGCCCCGACTGCGACGGCAGGCGCTACCGGGCGGAGGTACTGGAGGTGACGCTGGAGGGGAAAACCGTCGCGGATGTTCTGGAGATGACGGTGTCGCAGGCGCTGGAATTTTTCACCGGCCAGGCGGAGGTGAGGAGCCGGCTGCAGCCCCTGCTGGACGTGGGTCTCGAGTACCTGCGCCTCGGCCAGCCGGTGCCCACCCTTTCCGGTGGCGAGGCCCAGCGCCTCAAGCTGGCCGGCCACCTGGCCGACGCCGGCGGCCGGCGCGGCAACACCTGCCTCTTCCTATTTGATGAGCCCACCACGGGACTCCATTTCGAGGACACGGCCCGCCTGCTGCGCGCCCTGCGCCAGCTCATCGCCGCCGGCCACTCGGTGCTGGTGATCGAGCACAACCTGGACGTCATCGGCGCCGCCGACTGGGTGATCGACCTGGGTCCGGAGGGCGGCGACGCCGGCGGCGAGGTGCTGGTGGAGGGCCCCGTCGAGGACGTTAAGGCCAGCGCAGCCTCTCACACCGGCCGCGCGCTTCGCGATTACGAAACCGCGCTCTCGCGTCCCGACGTTGCCGCGGTCCGGGAACCCCTGCCGGTGGTGCGGACCGACGGCGCCATCCGCATCCACAACGCCCGGGAGCACAACCTCAAGAACGTGGACCTAACGCTGCCCCGGGACAGTTTCACCGTCATCACCGGCGTCTCGGGATCGGGCAAGTCCACGCTGGCGTTCGACATCCTGTTCGCCGAGGGCCAGCGCCGCTACCTGGAATCCCTGAACGCCTACGCGCGCCAGTTCGTGCAGCCGGCGGCGCGCCCGGATGTGGACGCCATCTGGGGCCTGCCGCCCACGGTGGCCATCGAGCAGCGCACCAGCCGCGGCGGCCGCAAGAGCACGGTGGGCACCCTCACCGAGATCCAGCACTTCCTGCGGCTGTTGTATGTGAAGCTGGGCATTCAGCATTGCCCGGAGTGCGACGTCGCCATCGAGCCCCAGAGCCCCGAGGCCATCGCCGCCCGCATCCTGCGCGAGCACAAGGGACAGCACATCGGGCTGCTGGCGCCCCTGGTGGTTTCGCGCAAGGGCTTCTACACCGATCTCGCCAAGTGGGCGGCGGGAAAGGGCTTCAGCCACCTGCGGGCGGATGGAGCGTATCTGCCCACGGAGCGCTGGCCGCGCCTGGACCGCTTCCGGGAGCACACCATTGAGCTGCCGGTGGCCGATGTCCGGGTGAGCGCCGCGTCGGAACGGGAACTGCGGGACGCACTGGCCCGCACCCTGGAATTCGGCAAGGGCGTGGCCCATCTGCTGGCGCCCCTGGACGAGGCTACCGCGGGGAGCGGCCTGGAGGCGACGGTTTTTTCGTCGCGGCGCGCCTGCCCCTCCTGCGGCCGCAGCTTCGCCGAGCCCGACCCGCGCCTGTTCTCCTACAACTCCCGCCACGGCTGGTGCGGGTCATGCTACGGCACCGGCCTTCAACTCTCCGGCTTCGACGAGGAGCAAACCGGGGAGGAGATCTGGTGGAACGAGTGGTGGGAGGGCGAGGAGCATGTCTGCTCCGCCTGCCACGGCCGGCGGCTCAATCCCGAAGCCCTGGCGGTGCGCTTCGCCGGACGCTCCATCGCCGAACTCTCGGGGCTGACACCGCCCGAGCTGCGCCGTTTCCTCGCGGCTCTCAACCTCAAGGGGCGGGACCGGGAGATCGCCCGTGACATCCTGGCCGAGTTGTCGGCGCGCCTGGGTTTTCTGGACGAGGTGGGGCTTTCCTACCTGTCCCTGGACCGCTCCGCTCCCACGCTGTCGGGGGGCGAGGCCCAGCGCATCCGCCTTGCCGCCCAGCTGGGTTCCAACCTGCGCGGCGTGTGCTACGTGCTGGACGAGCCCACCATCGGGCTCCACACCCGGGACAACCGGCTGCTGCTGGACACCCTGGAAAAGCTGCAACGCAAGGGGAACACCCTGGTGGTGGTCGAGCACGACGAAGACACCATCCGCCGCGCGGGCCACGTGGTGGACCTGGGACCCGGCGCGGGAACCCAGGGCGGGCGGGTGGTGGCGGAGGGCACGGCCGCCGATCTCCAGCGCCGGCCGGAGTCGGTGACGGGACGCTTCCTGTCCCAGCCCCTTCGGCATCCCCTGGTGGCGCGCCGGGCAACGGATCGCGGCACTCCCGTCCTGGAAATCCTGGGCGCCCGCCGCAACAACCTCAAGAATCTGCGCCTGCGGGTGCCGCTGGCGCGGCTGGTGTGCGTCACCGGCGTTTCCGGAAGCGGCAAGAGCACCCTGGCCCGGGACGTGCTCTACCAAGGCCTGCGGCAATTGCTGGCGGAGAAGCGGCGCGGAGAACTCCCCGGCGCCGAGGCCATCCGCGGCTTCGAGCCGGTGGGCCGGGTGCTGGAGGTGGACCAGACGCCCATCGGAAAAACCCCGCGGTCCTGCCCCGCCACCTACGTCGGCTTCTGGGACGCGGTGCGCCGCGCCTTCGCCGACACCGCCGAGGCCCGCATGCGGGGCTACGGGCCCAGCCGTTTCTCGTTCAACACGGCGGGCGGGCGCTGCGAGGCCTGCGAGGGCCAGGGGTTGAAGACCATCGAGATGAGCTTCCTGCCCGACGTGAAGGTGCCCTGCGAGGCTTGCAGCGGGGCGCGCTTCAACACCGACACCCTGGCGGTGCGCTTCAAGGGCCGCAGCATCGGCGAGGTGCTGGCCATGAGCGTGGACGAAGCGGTGGAATTCTTTTCCGCCCACGCCAGGATCCACCACGCCCTGCGCCTGCTCCAGGACGTGGGCCTGGGCTACCTCACCCTGGGGCAGCAGAGTCCCACGCTTTCCGGCGGCGAGGCCCAGCGCATCAAGCTGGTCACGGAACTGGCCAAGGTGCGCGCCGATGCGACGTCTGTCCTGCCGGGCAAAGCGCGGCGCGGAATCCCTCAAGCCGCGCGGCACACTCTCTACGTCCTCGACGAGCCCACGGTGGGGCTGCACATGGCGGACGTGGAGAAGCTTATCCGGGTGCTGCACCGGCTGGTGGACGCGGGCAACAGCGTGGTGGTGATCGAGCACAATCTGGATGTCATCGCCGACGCCGACTGGATCATCGATCTCGGCCCCGAGGGCGGCGATGCCGGCGGGCGCGTGGTGGCCGAGGGTCCGCCGGAGGTGGTGGCGGCGGTGCGGTCCGGCTCCCACACCGCTGAAGTGCTCAGGGGATTTCTCGCCGAGCGGGGCCGCTAACGGCCGCTCGCCGTCAGCCGTGAGGCGGGTCTCTCCGGCGGTTCACACTCATCATGGCCATCGGTTGCCCGAAGTTCCGGGAGCGGCCGGATCTCGTAACTCGCAGGATGCCGGCCCTGGTCGTGCCCGGCGCGCAGCGGGCAGCTTTTTGCATGGGTGCGGAAATTCTCCGTCGGTGGGTTGATAGATGCGCGGCGGCAACGGCTCAGTCGTGCTTGTTGCCCTTGCCCTTGCCGTTGTTCTTGTGATTGCCCTTGCCCTTCCCGTGGCCTTCGTGGTACTCGCGGTAGCGGGGGACATACACTTCGTTGTACCAGTGGTCCTGCACGAAATAGACGGGCCGGCCGCAGGCGTTGTACCTGCTGCAGTGCTTGCTCCAGTGCTTTGCATGCCCCGGGGGGACGCGCAGATACATCGGCTGGTAAACCACGCCCACCGGAACCGGCTGAATCACGACCGGCTCTGGGTACACCAGCATCGGTGGCGGATAGCTGCCGATGTCGATGCGGCCATAGAATCCGGGCTCGCCCACGGTTACCGATACGCCCACGTCGGTGGCGAACGCCTGGCCGGCGCCGGTCAAAAGCAAGGCCGCGAATAGGATACGTTTCATGATCAAGCTCCTTTCTGAGAACACGCCACATGGTAGCCCCGGGAATTGTGCTTCTCCAGCAAGTAGTTCACATTGGGCCTGCTGCGCTGGCCCGTTTATGGGGTGCGGGCGGGGCAGCCCCGATCCCGGCCCCGGGCGCCCTTTGAGCGCACTTCATCACACCTCCCGGGATCTGCATTCTTTCGCTGCTCCTTGAACGCCATCGACAGTGCAGGCTGGATCATCGATTTCCAGCCCGACGGCGGCGATGCCTGTGGGCGAAGAGTCCAGCGGCCGATGGTGCGGTGTTGCCAGCCTGATCCGCGCAGGCGGACCCGGCGAGGTGCCGCTACGCGCTGGAGAAACAGGGGTCAGTCCAGGTTGGCCCCTATTTCTCCCATGGTGCCTAGTTCAGCGGTGGCACGACCCCGGCAAACGTCAGTAGATCGGTGACGCGGAAATCACCTGGCGTTGCCGACGGTAACGTAGGCGTCCAATTCGGCCTGGAGGCGATGTACGATGACTCGTCCGCCTTGAGCAGATCGACGAACACTTTCCCGACGATATACCCGCCCACCGGGCCCAGGCGAAGGCCGCCCTGCATCACCTCTGCCTCCTTCAAGACGTAGTACCAGAGCGGAGTGCTCGTATCCAGGCCAGGGGGCAGCTCAGACAACTGAGCCGGTGTCAAAGCCGGAAGCCTCAAATGCTGCGCAATCGCCTGCCCTGACGGGATGCCGAAATTGACATGGCGCATCAGGTTCCGAGAGGCCAGGGATTGCACGCCATCACCGGGCAAGCCTGGCGCCGGGCTCCGCGACCCGGGCAAGATCATCAGCGGCGAGGACAGCTTGGCGTCGATCTTCTTGTTGGGGCGAACGTTGCCATCACCGAAATTGAAGAACGTCTGCCAATCCACGAAACGGCGCGGCGCACGCTTCCCGCCCCGCAGATCGTCGGGATCCGCGCTGGCGGCGTTGGCGGCGCTGTCGTCAAAGACGAAGGCAAAGAATGGCGAGGTGCCGCCGTCGGGGCCGAAGTTCAGGCGATAGCTCGGGCGCACCTGGGAGTGGCCGAAACGATAAGCCCCTACCGAAAATTCGATCGGTATGCGGGGGTTCCTGGTTCGCGAGCGATCGGCCAGAAATCGCGCCGCCTGCTGCTGCCCGATCGTCTGGGGCAGGAATTCATGCACGATGATCCATTGATAGTGCCATCGCACAAGGCGCTGCGCCTGATCAAAGACTCTCTCGGGGGACCAGTCTCGGCGACTCGCCCGGACGATTGCGCTCACGGCATTATGGAAACGCAGCATCGCCAGGTGGAACTGACTGACGATCGAATTCTCGTCGTTGCGGCCTTCAGCAATTATCGCGGCGCCGTTCTCGTCCCGGGGCAGGTCGAATCGCGTGGCGCCCTTTCGCGAGACGGCTTCGGAACCCGGAATGGCTTCGACTCTGAACAGTATGTCGCCGGAACTCAGATCGTATAACTCCGGAGAGTCCTCGGGGCCGCCCCCGTAAACGGAATCGAGATCGAATGCCGGTGTCCGGAAGTTCGTCGTTCTTCTCGGATTGGCGGTCTCGAGCAGTTCGGATTTGGAGTCCAGGGTTATGTCATGATCCAGGAACTGTCCGATAAACGTCACGCCGGCCGTCATGTTCGGGTTGTCCGGGTTGTTCGGACTGAAAACGGCGGGATTGACCACCGACTGGATGGGATCGGTGAGATTGTCCTGCGCATCTATCAAGCCACCGACCTGCCCGAGAACTCGTACCCGCTCCCGCATGAGGTCCGTTGCTTCCGCGAACGGGGGCAGTTCCGGGAACATGCGGGTAAACGAAGTCTGCGCGGAACCCGGGTGCGTCCGTCCCAGTCCGTGAAGGTTGTCCGGACCCGCGAAAGCGACCGACGCGCACATCGATGCTGCGCCGAGTAGCATCCCGCCGGTGCCTGCCTTCAGAAAGTTCCAGCCGAATTCCCTTGTATTCTCCATTGCTCATTTCCTCCCTGGTGGTCCAGTCATTTGCGATTCGCGCATGTTCGCGCTGTTAAACCAAGAGTCCCCCTTCCGCCCCCGGTGCTTCCCGTCAGGGAACAGCCTCCGAACCCTAGAAAATCGGGAAAGCATCGGGCGGCAACTGCCGTAGGCAACCAACTTCCGGACTGAACTGCCATCACGGGGCTGTATCCCTGCGCGAATTACCAGGGGGGCAGGGGTCAAGAAACGCGCCGCAGTTCCTCGAAAGGCGCATGCCGTATTGCGAGTGATTACTTCCGATTGGCACTCCTGCACGAGTGCATTGACGCGACGGCAATGCGGTGTGGCGCAGCGTGCTCCCGTCCCCCAATCACTG
>Ga0210362_1531797_pt1 | contig 14778 bp, 13 predicted proteins | sample S625metaT_FD_159713 | JGI IMG/M metagenome (GOLD analysis project Ga0210362, IMG submission 159713) | Metatranscriptome of estuarine sediment microbial communities from the Columbia River estuary, Oregon, United States - S.625 (Metagenome... | ecosystem: Environmental > Aquatic > Marine >... | reverse complement strand
GGGGCCTGTGATTGCCCCATAATTGAGCGTGGCTTCAACATCGAAGGTTTTGGTGTCTTTCGGCGTCGGGAACGTAAATGTTTCGACTCTCGTTTCGTCCGGCTTTAACACCGTATCGTCCACGACCTTGACCGCTTCAAAATCAAAGACGGTCTTCTGCCCCTTGGCATCCACATAGGTCCGGCCATAGATCCGCTTGTCGGCAAAGACGGTCTTGAGATTCTTCCCTTTTACGTCGAGGCTTAAGATGACCGTGGCCCAGGCCGGATGGGTCGTGGGCAGATGGTGCGGCACGAGGCTTTGGACCTTCACGGTCACGGTCGTCTTGTCGCCCTCAATCTTCGTCTGCACATCCAACTTCGCTGCTTCCTGGCGCAGCTTTCCGAGACGGCCTGGAAACGTGTGGTTGGCGACTTTGCGTTTCTTCTCCCCGTTCGCCGACTCTCCGACCTGTTCGGGCATGTGGCAATGTTGGCATTCCTTGCCGGACTTCACGGCCTGGCTCTGGTCCCAATTGCCGAGCAAGTCATTGGCCTTGCCGAGATTGGCCGCCGACGGCACAGATTGATGGCAGTTCAGACAGAGATCAGATTTTTGAAAGAGCCCCAGCTCCATCGATTGGTGCGCGAGGTTTTGGACGAAATCCTTGTACGGCCCATAGAGGGTTTTGCTGCCGAGTTCATATTTGGGCTCCGGCGGATGTTTGGCGCGGTCCACCTGCTTGATCAAATGGCATTGCGCGCAGGCCACACCGTCCAAAGAGGGATCGCCGGACTTCGCCTGATCGATGAACAGCTGCGCCTGATCGGAAAACTCGCGCACATGCGGCGCATGACACCGAAAACAGAGCGCTTTGTCTGTGCCGCCCGGCGAGTTGAGATAGGCATCGAGCGATGCGCGGAAAGCCGGAGAATGGATGGACTTCGACAGCGGCGAGGTTTCCCACTCTTCAAAGACCCGCTCGTGGCAGCGCTTGCACTTATTGGAATGGGGAAAGGCCTTTTCAATCAGTGCTTGCGCTTTGGTGTCCTGGGCCAGCACTTCGGGAGTGCCCCCTCCAAACGCACAGATTAAGCCTGTGACTACAGCCGCCGTAAACCAAGCCACTCTATAATTGGATCGTACCCAGCCGCACATCCTTCACTTCCCCCGCAATCTCAATGGCTGCTCGTAGTGGACTGGCATATCAGCCTGTATCTCGTGAAGCGTATCTCGTATCTCGCAAACAAGGGCGAGATGCAATTTCTTTCCGTCCTGCGCTTCACGCTTCACGAAATACGTTTCACGTTTCACGACATATGCGCTACAGCGTCTTCACACGATAGGTCAGCATGCGCGGCTGCGTGTACTCGTGAACAATCTGCTTTGCCTCGTCCCGCTCTTTGTCGCTCTTCAATGTCGCAAGATAGTTGTTCATCAACGCCGGCTCGGGAGTCGGGATCAGCGCATAGGTGAGTACCGCTTCCACCGTCGCCGCCGTCCCAGCCGGCAGCGCCAAGGCAAAGGGAACTTTCCTGGTATGCCCCCCCTTGATGAACGGATCGGGGATCGGGCCACGGAGAAGTTTCTCGTACGGCAACCCGAATCGCTTCGTCTCTTCGGCCAGAACCTTGCCGGCGGCGTCCTTCGCGGCGATCGTCAAGAAAAACTGCTTCAGCACCGGATCGCCGTCGGGGAAACTGTGCGGGAGACTCCCGATCTTGACGAGCACGGTTCCCTGAACAGCGCCGCCCGTTTGTTTCACCTCGATATCGAGGCGTGGCGCCCATTCGGCCTGAAGGTTGCGATTTCTCAACATCGTGCCGGCGCCGACCACGCCGCGAAACCAATGGCGGCCGATGGCTCTGGTCATAGCGCCGCGACGCGATGTCGAGCTGCCGGTCGACGGCTCCATATGGCAATCCTGACAGATCGTGCCCTGGAGAATTTCCCCCGGCAGGTCTTTCCGCGTCACGTCTTTCACTTTGTCGAAATGGCACGAGGCGCAAAAGGATGCCTCGCGGAACAGGTTCGCCCGCTTGGCTTGGTGCACCAGATTTTCTTCCGGGTCGGCGTACGGTCCGTAGAGAACAGCCCCCGGCTGTACTTTGAACGTAGGCGGAGCAACCGGCGTACCTTCCACCTCGTGAATCAAATGGCAGGAGGCACAGCCGATTCCCTCGAACTGAGGCTTGCCTGCCAGGATCTGCTCCATCATCTTCCCGGCATGCTGCGGGAAGACGGTCGTGGCCGGCGCATGACACGACAGACAGCGGCGCTGTTCCTCCGAGGTCGGATTCGTCTGCGCCCAAAGGCCCAGCACCGTCCGGAAGACCGGCGATTCCAACGAGGTGCCGTGCAACAGAGCCGCATCGACCCGTCCGAACATTTTCAAGTCAGGCGTTTGCTCCCTGGCACCCTTCCACTCCTCGTAGTGGCGCTCATGGCACTGCTTGCAATCCTCGGAACGGATAAAGACCTGTTCGATTTCACCCACCCAATCAGGCCGTACCTGCCCCTCCGACTGTTGAGCGATCGCCTGTCCCTGATACAGGCCGCTCAGACTGACGAGCAAAAGGAGACAGATTGCTGTGATGCTCCATCCCAACCGCACTCGACCGCCGTGTCCGTTCGTCTTACCCTTCACGCCTCACTCCTCACGCCTCACTCTTCACTTCTTACCCCTTACGCCTCACCCCTTACCCCTCACCAGTCTTCATTAGTCCCGCTTGCAGCCGACAAAATGGAAATTGACGCCCCATGAGACCGGATCGCCGGGGTTCGCCGGTTCGTACGTGCCGACAGTGAAGTTACATTCCTTCATGGCCTTCTTGATGGCCGACCCGAAATCCGCCATGGTGCGGATTTCACGCTTGTCGATTTCCTTGATGACCGAACGGACCTTGATGCCCGCATAGTCCGCCCGTGAATTACCGATCACCTCGAACACGGCGACACCCTGCGGACGCTCAAGCTTCAGTTCTTTCTGAATGTCTTCGTCCACAGCTCCGACGACGATCCCGAATTCCTCACCGAGCCTGGCCGCTTCTTCCTCCGTCATCGCGTCCGATTGCACCGCAGCCTGGATGCCCTCAACAGCGGCGAAGAGGAACAGGCCCAAGAACACCATGCCCAACACTGTTCTTCTGCTCACCAAGGCTTCTCCTACAACTGTTCAGTCGTGCGCGCCGAGACATGGCCGATATATCGTTCGTATCTCGTGAAGCGTATCTCGTATCTCGCAAACAAGAATGGATCCGAACACATTCTTTCCATCCTGCGCTTCAGGCTTCACGAGATACGCTTCACCTTGTCAATAATAGGAGCTATAGCTTTGCAACCGGATCGATCGCCAACTGGAACCACGGCGCCACCGCCTTCTGCCCATTGCGCTCTTTACTCTCCCCGTTCCAGACGGCGAAGGAGACGGTCTGCACACGGCCGGGAATCAGTATCGCTTCGTTCTCTTGTTCCTCGCTCACGAGGGGGCGCTGCATCACGACATGCCACACCCCGTCTTTCCACAGCGCCTTCCCTTGCACACGGCCCTGCTTCTCTTTTGTCGTCAGCGTGCTGAAACCGCCGCCGATCAAATCTTCCACCGACGAGGTCCGGCGTGGAATCACTTCGAACGTCCGCACCCCGCCCTCTTTCTTCTCGAACGTTCGCGCCGCCCGACGGTCGATGTCGCTTTGCCAATCCGCTTTCCAATGCCAGATATTGATGTAGTGGTCCAACTGTCCCATGCAAAAAAATGCCGGCGCATCGCCAAGGGGCAGGCCGATGGCCACCCCGTCCCGGAACGTGCCCGGCGTCAGCCGATCGTTCTTGGTATTGTCCTGCCATTGGAGGAGAAACGCGATGTCGTTCCCATTATGGAGCGACCGCACCACCAGCGCCCGGGCCGAGGGCTCCGGCCAGACCGGACGTGTAATGACCTGGCCGCTCAATGGAATCGTCATCGGCGGGATGTCGCTCCACGCCGCGTCGTCGGGCGCCTGGGGAAGCTCTCCCTCGACCAGATGCGATCGAATCGTGAGCCCTTCTGAGCTGACAAGAGGAATCCCGAATCCGCCGAGGACGCTGGCCGCGAGAGAAAGACCGGACAGGCACGTGAGCAGGAAGACACGAGACCGGAAGACGTTTATCATTCGCACCACGCAGGAGTTGAGGAAACCGGCAAGTCGAAACGTGCAACTCGAAACCCGGAACTCTGGAGTCACATAGACTGCGGGAGCTTCAGCCGGCGTATTTTGTTTTCTCCGCGCTCGCAGATGTAGAGATGCCCTTGCGAGTCCAGCGTCAGACCGACCGGGGCGTTCACAACCGCCTCGATCCCCAGCAGACCGTCGCCATGCTTGACCGTGCCGGCAGACTCTTTGGCGACAAATCGCGCCGCGCCGCAGCCGCCCATATGCTTGTCTTCGTAGCCGCTATCGCCGTTGCCCGCCACGGTCGTGATGACGCCGGTGACGGCATCCACTTTGCGCACCCGATGGTTCATCGTGTCGGAGACATAGAGATTGTCTTCGCGGTCGAAGACGACGGCTTCCGGCGCATGCAACATGGCCCGGACGGCCGGTTTGTCGTCGCCGTCGTAGCCATACCGGCACACGCCCGCGACGGTCGAGATCAGGCCCGTACGCCGGTCGATCTTTCGCACGCGGTTGCTGCCTTTATCGACGATATGCACATCGCCCTTGCTGTTGACCGCCAAGCCGACGGCATCGTACAAGCGCGCCTCCATGGCAGGCTTGCCGTCGTCCAGATACATCGACAGATCCAGTCCGTCCGAACAGACCGGCATGAGCCATCCCTGATCGTCGCTGAAATCGATGCCGATCGCATCGCCCGACAGCACCACGAGGTTGCGGGCGACCAGCGGCTGCTCGCGGGCCTCATCCTCCGCCGTCCAGGCGCCGGCGATCGTCGTGACCATGCCGCTCTTGGCATCGTAACGTCTGATCTTGTGAGCTTGCGTATCGGCAATATACAACACGCCGTCCCGATCGAACGCGATGGCTGCAGGCCAGGTGAGATTCACCTCCAGCGCCGGGCCGTCTCCGTTAAACCCATGCTGTCCCGTTCCGACCACCGTCGTGATGATGCCTGTCTCGCCATCGACCTTGCGGATGCGATTGCTGCCTGAATCGCAGATATACAAGTTGTTCTGGGAATCGAACGCCACGTCCAACGGCAGATAGAGCCCGGCCTCGCCGCACGGGCCGTCGTCGCCACAGTAGCAGGTTTCGCCGATCCCTGAAAAATTGTGCAGCGTGCCGGTTTGAAGATTAACCCGGCGGATGCGGTCCGAGCCGGACTCCGCGAAATAGAGCCACTGCTCGTCGGCGTCCAGTGCGACGTGATGCGGGAGCGGAGTCCCTGCTTTCACGGCCAGCTTGCCGTCGCCGGTGCTGCGGGCTTTCCCGTTTCCCGCAAAAGTTTCGATATAACCGCCGGCCAACCGCAATACTGCATCCATAGTTATCCCCTACATCCCCATCACTGACACGGGAACGATCGACTTATGCGCGTGGCGCGGGCTGCGCAGTCGCTGCCGTCTGATTGGCTGAGACGGTCTGAGTCGACGAGTCGGCCACGGCCTGGGGAGGCGCTGCCGCCTGCTGCTGTGCCGCCGCCTGGGCCTCGGCCTCGATCGCGTCCGCTTCGTGCACGGACTTCTTAAACCCCTTGATCGCCTTGCCCAATCCTTCTCCCAATTGCGGCAACTTGCCCGCCCCGAAAATAATCATCACGATGACCAGGATCAGGATCAGCTCTGTAAATCCAAGACTCCCAAACATGGCGCGCTCCTTCGTAAAGGGTGGATCAGGCTCCGGAACTGTCCTTCGTTTTCTTGGCAAACCGCTCTCGCAAACGCTTGCGGGCCGCTTCGGCTTTCTCGAACAACTTGCACTTGTCGTACACGCTGATGAGATTGTAGTAGGCCAGCGGCTCATCGGGATTGTGCTCGACGGCATTTTCCATGACGGTGACCGCCAGATCGGTCTTCTTATGGTTGAGGGCGATTTCCATCAGTTTGAAACTCGACTCCAAATGTTTCGGGTCCAATTCCAACGTTCTGAGATAGCACTGAATCCCCATGTCGATCGTGTTGTAATCGGACACTTGGGGATTGTCCAACTCGATATATACTCCGGCCAGGTTGTACCACGCAATCGGATCGTCCGGGGTGATTTCGACGAGCCGCTCATAGTACCCCTTCGCCTCCATGTATTTTTTCTTATCCGCATACACACGTCCGAGATTGAACAGCGCCAGCACATCGTGAGGAAACACGTCCAATGCATGCCGGAACTCAGCTTCGGCTTCGTCGGTCATGTTCTTCGTCGCATAGATGGTGCCGAGATTCGAGTAGTACATGGCCAGCGAACGGTTCATTTCCGCGCGCAAGCCTTCGGCCATTTCAATCGACTTCTTCACCTCCGCCAGCGCATCGTCGAGCCGCCCTTGGCTGAAATAGAGCTCGCCAAGGCGGCAGCGCGCCTGGAAATCGTCCGGTTCGACCGCGAGCAGCTTCTCGATTTCAGAGATTTCCTCTTCCGGCAACAGCGGCTGATCGCCCGGATCGACCGCGGCGGCGCCCGGCTGCGCCGGTTCTGACATGGGTGTTTGTGCGTCCATACGAGTCTCGATTCCTGTGGTTCAGTGTCTGTTTACGCCTCTTCGGCGATCAGTCGTTCCGACGATCCCAGAAGCGGGCCGTTCGCGGCTTGCAGCGATTCTGCGACTGATGGTCTGGCTCGGTCCAGTGTCAACAGCATTACGCCGAGAATCACCATCAGTGTCAAATTGGAAAACATCAACGCATACCCGGCGATGAACATGAGGCCCAAGCCGTAGCCTGCCAACCGCCCCATCCTCAGCAGCTTGATCACGGTGTACGACCAACAGAGCAAGCCCCCGATGTAAATCGCGAAGGGGAGATAGAATGTATAGCCCATCCCGAACTGAAAAATCCAACCGATCCCCTGCGACGCCTGCCTGACCGCCGATGCCAACGCCGGATTGTACAAGTCCAGCACGTAATCGGTGAAGATCAGCGCTGTGAAAATCGTGACCGTCGCCGCCCAAAACCACATCGCTCGGTGTCTCTGCCGCCGGTTCTTCGTCCGCAACGAAAGCCCCCGCCCGTACGCCACAAAGACAAGGATGCTCGCCAACACCATGAGCGCCTCGCCGGCTCGATGAAATTCGTACACCAGCGGCGGCGCGGCCACCGTTCCGGTCAACCCATAGATCGTCGAGACAATCTGATAATACAGCCATCCGGATATCCCAAGGTAATAGGCCGCTCCCAGGAAACGCTTCGCTGGTTCCTGATGGGCGGCGAGATACTCTGCCACAAACAAGGTGAGCGTCACCAGCGCCACCGTGTTGTAGATGACAGCGCCCAGCATCCCCGGCTGCACGAACAGAAACGCGACAGTCAGCAACAGCAGCAGGGCGGCGCAGGCGATCCCCGATTTGGCCAATTTGCCAGCTTCCTGGCCGAGGCCCCGATTGACCATCGCCAATGTGAGACTCAAAAACAACAGCACCGCGACGATATTCAGCAGCCACGCGCCCACCTCAGTCAAGGCAGTGAACGTCGGCGTAATCCACGGGTGCGCGTCCGCCATCTTGCTCAGATGCATGCCCAATCGGGACATCAACCGATACAGCACCAGCTCCAAGAAAGAAGCCAGCAAGACGAGCTTGATCGCGTATTCGAACAAGGGGCCGAAGTCGCCGATCTTTCCGGTCAGCCGGTCGCCTATGGTCGCGGCTTTTATCACGAACGAACCCCTCTACTTAACTTAAGAGCCGATCGGTTGAGGCGTCTGCGCGGCCGCTTCCTTGTCTCTCCCGATGTACAACAGTCCATCGGCCATCGAGTAGTTGAACGGCAACTCGCAAACCACTTCGCTGATCCGCTCATAGACGTACTGATAGAGTGTTTCTGCTTGATCCGGCGTCATGCCGCCTTGCACTTCATAGAAGAATCCCAGACTGAGGTCCTCCGACGAGGGGCGCATGATGCGCCTGATGCCGTATGCCCCCGGATCGCTCATGATCGGCGCTTCCTTCTCCAGGTCGAACAGGCAGGGCTGGCAGGAAAACCCGAATGACTCGTGGAGCTTGCGGTTCTCGACGATAAAATTCATGGTGTCGAGCGCTTCCGGTTCCGTTTCCGTGGGGAACCCCACGATGATGTAGCAATGGACCGCGATGCCAAGATCGACGCAATCATTCGCGATACGGCGGACCCATTCCTGCTTGATCCCCTTCTTCATCAGATCCATGACGCGCTGGTTGAAGGATTCCAGCCCGAACACGATCTTCAAGCAGCCCGCCTTCCTCATCGAGGCCAGCAGATCGCGCGTGAGGTTCTTCTCGAACCGCATTTCACAGGTCCATCTCACATCAAGTTGTTTCTCGATGATCTGCTGGCACAGCCGTTTCGTTGGCGCCAGCGCGAAGCATTCGTCGGTAAAGAAGAAATTCCTGGCGCCATAGCGCTGTGTGAGCCACTCCAATTCATCGATCGTCCGTCCCGGGTCCTTCTGCCTGAAGTTTTGGTGATCGAGCGTGAGCGCGCAGAATGCGCAGTCTTTGTAATAGCACCCACGGGAAAACTGAATCGGGAGCACCGGCTCCGGCGACAGGTATCGGTCGAGTGGAAAGCCGTCGTAATTCGGGGCGGGCAGCTGATTCACGTTTTCTGAATAGAAGGGCTGGTTGACCGTGATCTTGCCGTTCTGCCGGTAAATCAGGTTGGGGACTTTGCTGTAGTCTTTCTTGCCGGCCAATTGGTTCACCAATTCCAGCAGCGCCGTTTCGCCCTCGAAAACGACGATATCGTCGGCCAAATCGAAGAGGCTTGGACAGCGGCGGACGTTGTCGACGAGCCGTGTGAAGATACTCCCGCCGATGGTGATGTGCAGATCCGGCGCCGTCTCCTTGATGAGCTTGCAGAGCGTCAGGCCGGGAATAATTTGCGAGGTCGCGGTAATCGAGACGCCGATCAAGTCCGGACGATCCTTGACGATCGAGGGAATGAACAGGTCGCGGAAGAGACTGCGGTAGGGATTCTGCGCCTCGTCCTGAATGACCTTCATCAGGTCCTTCGAGGAATAGATCGAGTAATTGCCGAATTGATTATCGACGACCGTGAGTCTGGTCGGGAAATAGACCGAGGACACCAGTTCCAGCCACTTGTCGATCATGAACAGGCTTCCCCGGTAGGCGTCCAGATCATAAAAGCCCTCGCCCCGCAGCGTCTCCTTGGCCAATTCGATCCGTTCTTCCAGATAGACGAATCGATCAAGCGAATCTGCGACCTTCGCGTAGTGCTCACGGCTCCCGTGGCCCGTTTCCCCGGATTGAGTCCGTTCAAGCTCGCGCTGCTTCTCAATCAACTGCCGATAGACCTGGGCCGCATAGTCCTTGGTGAGCATGCGATCCAGTAACTCGATTCCAAGATCGCGCTGCGACACGTCGGACACGCCGCCCTGATGGAGAAATCCCGTGAGAGAAGGGAGACTCAAATAGGGCTGGGAAGGATGCCACGTCGGAGGAAAAAGGAGTGAGACTTTCATACGCCGGCCGCTCCAATTATCTCGAAATATCAGAGAGTTTTGAGGCAGAACCCATGCGGGTTATACCCTCCGCGACGAATGAAATGCAACTCTTGGATCATCGTCCACCCCTGCCTGAGCGGACATCGCCGCCGGGGAGAAAAAAAGAGAGGCCCCGGACCCGTTCGTCATGTCGCATGACGCCGATCCGGAGCCCCTCTTCGATTTCTACCGGTACTAGCCTCTCATCCGAGGGAGGCCTATCGCCTCCACAACCCTGCGCTGATTACAGCTTCAGCGTAAACCAGGTGGAGAGCGACTTCATTCCGTTCCGTTCGACGTTGGCCCCGTCCCACACCGCAAATGCGATCGGGATGGATAGCCCAGACTTGAACTGCGTGTCATTGGCATCGCCGTTTTCCAGCGTCCGCTTCACGACCACACGCCACGTCGGCCCCGAATAGGCCCCGCCTTTGACGGACCCGGAGGGCTCCCACACCCCGCTACCGATCACATCTTGGTGCGCTTGGGTGGTCAACGTGCTGAAGCCGTTCGCGCTCAGGTCTTCAACCGAGCTGACACGCAACGTCGGATCGGACATGATGTTCCCGGACCAGATACCTGGATTGAACGGGCCAAGGCTCCGGCCAATCCGATCGGGGTAGGTCACACCCCCCGCCGGCTCTTCAAAGTAGAAGTCCCAGAAGATGCCGGGATATTGATCATCGACGTCCCAGATACCGGCGCTGTCCTTCCCAATGTCTTTCTGCCATTCCGCGTTCCAACGCCAGATATTGGTCGTTCCGCCGGATTGCCCCATGCACTGGAACGGCGGGGCGCCGCCCGTATTGACCGGGAACATGACGGCGACCTGATCCCGGAAGTCCTGCGGGCCGATCGTCGTATCGTTCTTGGTCTGGTCAATCCACTCTAACCGCAACCCAATTTCCTTGCCGTTCGTCATTGCCTTCACGAACACCGACTTCACCGAGATGTTCGGGTGCATCGGGGTGGTCACCAGCTGACCGCTCAACGGAACCACGACGCCGGGCACACCTTCCCACACCGGGTTGGCGCCATCCATGGGGATCGTTCCCTTGATCGCCTTTGCCGGAATCGTGACCGGCTGGCTGACCGCCAGCGGCACCTGCCCAATCGTCAGCAACGCGCCGACGGCGAGGGCAGAGAGAAGAATGGCAAACACCAATCGTTTGTTGGCCGTCTGCACTACGCGCATAGACTAATCCCTCCTCTCAACTAAAGATTACGAACACCTGGGAAGAGACCGCTGCCATGAAGCTCGGCTGTGCGTCGGCACGCCTACGCGGTTCCGACCGGCCCCTTCTCGTCCTTCTCCTTGTCTTTATCCTTCACATCCAGGAACGACTGCGCGCCCACCTCATTGAGCAACAACGTCAATTCGTTACCCTGATCCTGCGCGCCGCATTCATACGTTTGGCCTTCTGGAGAATTGAACGTCGCAGGCCGATAATCAGTCTCGGTATAGGGCTGCGGCGCCACTCCCAAGAATGCCATTTCGAAATCCATCCAATCGGCGGTCATGTCCGCGACCAATTTGAACAGACCGGAGTCCGCCTTCTTGGCCAGCATGCGGCAAAAGAGCGGCACCCACCGGCCGATGTGGTTCTTGACGAATTTCTTCTGGGCATCCACGACGATCTGCGTTTTTTCCGCGCCGTCGTGGCAGCGCGAATACGACTCTTTGTAGGTGAGGAAATGCATGAACTCGAACTCGACGCTCAGATGGTCGAGCCGTTCGTGAATATCCTTGGAGAGCTCCACGCCGAAGGCTTTGTAGAACCCGGAGATGTCGCCCATCACATGCGACTGCGCAAAGACGTGATCGTTTCCAAATAACGTTTCGTACGGCGGGCAATCGAGCGTGATGACGTTACTGAATACCCGGCGATGCTCCGATTGCAGATCGCTGAGCTGCCAATTGGCGCATTCGGAAGCGATCAGCGTTTCAGCCACATCCAACTGTTTCTTGAGCGCATGAATCTTCTGTACGGCGCGCTCCCCTCCGTTGCCGTCCAGCATGGCCTGCAATGTGTCCAACGCCGTGCGGCCATCCTCCACGAATTCACCGCACCGGAGATACTCGAGAAACTCCTCGTCTTCGGGATACAGCAGGCTCCAGGAAACCAAGAGATAGATCTTGCTGCGATTCAGCGCGCGTTCGACTGCAGGTGAATCTTTAATCGTCGAGGGCGCCGGAACAACGGCTGCGGCGGAATGAGACGCGCTCGGCACAGGCTGTTTACTTGTCATCAAGATGTCCTCCGAGCTGTCGAGTCATGTCAGGACGCACCGCCCTCACCACAACGAACTCGCCCACCCGTACAAAAACCGGATTCTGAGACCGGAGACTTTGTATGTATATGAAATGGCCAAGTGTATGTCAAGGACGAACTGCGTTGGCAACCGGATCTCTGACTTGCCTCATTCATGATAACTTCCGCGGCAATCCTACATTCAGTGCCCTTTCCGCGGGCGTGACGCGGATCGCTACATGGTCGTTGACAGTTTTGCACACGATCTCGCACATTCCACACCCGACACACACTTCCGCGGCCACCGTCAGTTGGAGCGACCCAACATCGACCGCGAGCGCGTGCGTCGGACATTTTGACACACAGGCATAACAGCCTTGTCCTGCCGTGCACAACCGATGGGACACCCGCGCAATCCCCATTTGGACATCGGCAATCCCGTCGACCGGCAGCAACGCCCCGGTTGCGCACACGGCAATGCAGGGAAAGTCTTCACACAGCAAGCAGGGCGACTGGTCTGCGAAGAGGACCGGCGTGGCATCCTGGCCATGGGCAACGATTGCGCCTGGCGGACAGGCCTTGATGCAGTCCCCGCATTGCGTGCACCGCTCTAGAAAAAGCGCCTCTCCGGCAGCGCCGGGCGGACGGAGCCAATCGGTGCGGACCGGCGCCGGCCCCTTTACCAGAACGGCATCGGCCTCCCTGGCAAATTCTTGTGCGGCCTTCGCAACCGAACGAACAGAATCCTTGATAAAGTCGCGCCGGCCATATGAGGGATCGCTTACCATAGAAGAAATACCATCTCCCGGCCAGAGGGTCAAAATGGCCGTCCAGCGCGACCTGGCCTACATCACGCCGTCGGCGCGCAACTTATACACCTCTACACAGCGATCACAGCCGCCGAATTCCACATCCCATCCCGGATGATTTTCTCGGATGAAGTCGAGCACATAGGGCTCGATCTTGTCGCCCATGTCTTCCACCCAGGAATAGGTGGGGAATCGGCACAGCGGGCAGGGAAATCCCGGCATGAGCATGACCTTGTTTTCGCTCTCCGGCACTTCGCCGCCCTCCACATCAACCGCGCGATCCATGACGCGGAGCGTGTCGGTGGCCATTTCGATCAATTCAGAATGCGTGAAATACGAGGTCTGCCAGAGCCCTTCGAACACCGACTTCAGTTGGAGCGGCGCGATCTTCCGGTACCAGGACCGAAATTCTTTGAACCGGTCCTCCTTGCTCAGCATCGGCTCTTTCCCGGCGGCGACCAGCCGGCTATCCACGCTCAAGCTCCAGAGCACGCGATAGCGCTGCAAAATCAGCGTTTCCTCGCCTGGATTCTGTCCGACCTTCGTATCCGGATCGTACCCGAACACCGGATCGATCATATCGGAGATGTGCATCAACTCATGGCGGCAGTACCTGGTCAGCGCCGGGTCGTAGAACCGGCGGGGAATCAGCTTGATCCCGACGCCTTTCATCCCCTTCTCCTCGAACTCTCTCGCCAGCTCTTTTTCCACCGATCCCCACTTGCGCAGAATATCGACGCCCTCCTGATCTTCCTTCAGGACGCCCTTCACCAGCACGATCCCTACCCTGTCTTTCAATAATGGGTACTCGTGAAACGAATCGCGCACGATGTCGGAAAAGCCCCACGTCCCAAAGAGATATTGATAGAGCTTCTTGAATTCCCCTTCCCGGTCTTCGAGCATGAATTTCTCGTAGATCGGATCGGCGTGCTCATGGAATTCCTTGTAATAGGTGGGATCGCCTTCACGCTCCGTCTTTTCGACGAAGGAGTCGATCACTTCTTGCAGCAAGGCGGGTTGAAACCTGATTTCCATGATGAAACCTCAAACCGTGAAAAGATCTATCGATAGGGAGTCAACGATCGCCGCGATGCTGGACCCCGGAGCCGGCTTGACTTGCCGGCAGAGCATCTCTTACGATCTCGCAAGCTTGGCGGAAAGTATACCGGCCTGATCAAACGGCAATCAAGGACCTGCCGGAGAATATTGGACAGCAAGAACCTCCGTCATGATACCGGACCACACGATGACAATGCCCATACCTAGCGCGCTCCCCGGATCTCCGGCCGACGCGGCACAGACGCCGCCGATCGACTTTCTGGACTATTGGAAAAGTGATTGCCGCGAGGTCAGAACATTCCGCGGCCATTCGCACGGCATTTGGGCCATCGCTTTTTCTCCCGATGGCCTGACCCTGGCCAGCGGCGGCGCCGAGCGCCTGGTCCGCATGTGGGACATCGAAACCGGTCGGCTTCTGCGCTCGCTGCGCGGCCACACCAACGATGTCCGGGCCGTCGTCTTCACTCCGGACGGGCAGACCCTCGCCACTGGCAGCGAAGACCGCACCATTCGCTTGTGGAACGGCAAGACGGGCGAGCCGACGAAACTTCTTTTTACGCGATACGACCACAACGTGTGCAGCCTCTCGCTCTCGCCCGACGGCCTCATGCTCGCGCGCGGCAGCCACAACAAGGACATCAAGATCTGGGAAGTCACCACCGGCACCGAACTGATGACGCTGCTGGGCAAAGACGAATACGACCATCACTGGTCCGTCTGCGTGGCATTTTCGCCCGACGGCGTTCATCTCGCCCACGGCACCGACATCGGCAAGATCAAGCTATGGGAAGTCCTGCCGAGCGGCGAAGAGAAGGTGCTGCACGATGGGCACTGGCGGCGAGGCGTCGAAGATTCCACTGAGACACGCGGTTACTACATTGAAGACGACGGTGGATTTCAAAAGCCGATGGATTACTGGATCGGCGCCATGACGTTCACGCCGGACGCAAAAATGCTGATCACCGGCAGCCGGGACCGCACGATCAAGCTCTTCGAGATGCCCCAGGTCATTGAAAAGAAAACCCTCACCGGCCACACCGGCTGGATCCGCAGCCT
>Ga0210362_1622272_pt1 | contig 14902 bp, 13 predicted proteins | sample S625metaT_FD_159713 | JGI IMG/M metagenome (GOLD analysis project Ga0210362, IMG submission 159713) | Metatranscriptome of estuarine sediment microbial communities from the Columbia River estuary, Oregon, United States - S.625 (Metagenome... | ecosystem: Environmental > Aquatic > Marine >... | reverse complement strand
CCGGAACATGCCCTGGCGCACCCGGGCCTCCAGGTCCTGGTGGGTGGCGGCGATGACGCGCACGTTGGCCTTGATGGGCTGGTGCCCGCCGACGCGGTAGAACTGGCCGTCCGAGAGCACGCGCAGCAGGCGCGTCTGGAGGTCGGCAGGCATGTCGCCGATCTCGTCCAGGAAAAGGGTGCCCCCGTCCGCCTGCTCGAAACGGCCCCGGCGCTGGGTCTGGGCGCCGGTGAAAGCGCCGCGCTCGTGGCCAAACAGCTCCGACTCCAGCAGGTCCTTGGGAATGGCGGCGGTGTTGATGGCGATGAACGGCTTGGCCGCCCGCGGGCTGTGCCGGTGGAGCGCCCGCGCCACCAGCTCCTTGCCGCTCCCCGACTCGCCGGTGATGAGCACGGTGGCCTGGGATTGGGAGAGCCGGCCGATGGCGCGAAATACCTCCTGCATGGAGGGCGCCTGGCCGAGGATTTCGGGAGATGCCTCGGCCTCCTCGGGCCCCTGGTCCTTGCGCATGCTCTCCTCGATGGCGCGCCGGATCAGCTCCACGGCGTGATCCACGTCGAAGGGCTTGGGCAGGTATTCGAAGGCGCCGCCCTGGAACGCCGCCACCGCGCTCTCCAGGTCCGAGTATGCGGTCATGATGATGACCGGCAGCTGCGGCTGGCGCTCGCGCAGAGTCTGCAGCAGGTCGAGCCCCGAGGTGCCGGGCATGCGGATGTCCGTCACCACCACCTGGGGCGGCTCCCTGTCCAGGATCCCGATGGCTTCCTGGGCCGAGGCGAAGGCCTTGAACGGGATGCCTTCCCGGGCGAGGGTCTTCTCGAACACCCAGCGGATGGAACGGTCGTCGTCGATGATCCAGACAGGCTTCATTTGCTGTTTTCCGTGCGCGCGCCCATGAGTTCTTCCTTCGCCACGACCGGCAGCAGGATGGTGAAGCAGGTGCCGGCCGGCGAGCTTTCGAATTCGATGCCGCCCAGATGCTGGGCGACGAACTCCTGGGCCAGGGTCAGGCCCAGGCCGTGGCCACTCTCCCTCCCGGAGATCAGCGGGTAGAAGATCCGGTCGCGTATCTGCTCCGGCACGCCCGGCCCGGTGTCGATCACCTGCACCTGCACCGCCAGCCGGTGGCGCCGCCGCGCCAGGGTGACCTGCCGCGCCGCACGCGTTCGCAGCGTGATTGTACCCGCGCCATGCATGGCCTGGGCGGCATTGCGGGCGATGTTCAGCACGGCCTGGATCAGCCGCTCCCGGTCGGCCGCGAGGGACGGCAGGCTGACGTCATAATCGCGCCGCACCTCGAGCCCCTCCGCGTACTCCGCGAGGATCAGGCTGCGCACCCGCTCCAGCACTTCGTGTATGTTGACCTCGGCATACTGGGGGAGCCGGCTGGGGGCCAGCAGCCGGTCCATCAGCGCCTGCAGCCGGTCCGCCTCCTTGATGATGACCTGGGTGTATTCCTGGAGGTGCTGGTGGGGAAGCTCCCGGGCAAGAAGCTGTGCCGCACCGCGGATTCCGCCCAAAGGGTTCTTGATCTCGTGGGCCAGGTTCCGGATCAGCACGCGGTTGGCCTGGGTCTGGTCGAGGATGCGCTCCTCCCGGGCGATGCGCAGTTGCTGGTCGATCTGCTGGAACTCGATGAGCAGGGCGGCGCCGTCCAGGTCCGCCGGCGTCACGCTGCAGGAAAGGTGAATCCGCGCGCGGCCGGGGGTGGCGAGTTCCAGATCGTGCTCCATGTAGGTGGCATTGTCGGCCATCGCCTGGCGCACGGCCCTGAGCAAAGGCGCCGGATTGTCGAACACGGACTGCAGCGGCAGGCCCATGGCCGTGCGGCGGCTGATGTCGAACAGGCTCTCCGCCGCCGGGTTCGCGTACTGCAGGCGCAGTTCGCGGTCAGTCACCAGCACGGCGTTGGCGAGCTGTTCCAGGCCCGGAAAAAGGTTGGCGCTGATCACGAAGGATTCATCGGAGGGAAGGTCAACCTCTCCGATCGAGCAAGAACCAGGCCAGCGCGAACTTACTGGGACATCTGCTTGCGCAGGTCCTCGACAACCTGCTCCTGCCGGGCCACCTCGTCCCGGTAGGGCTGAACCCGGTCCAGGTACTTCTGGTAATTGCGCGCTTCCGGCCCCAGGCGCATGCCCTCCTGCTCCGCGAGTTCCTTGCGGGCGGCTTCCAGCTTGGCCTCCTCCTCCGCCAGGCGCGTCTCGAGTTCCGCGCGATCCTGAACTGGCTTTCTCGCGTCGGGGGGCTGGCGCTCGCCCGCCGAGGTGTCGGCGGCGGGCGCCTTGGCGGCAGGAACCGTCGTGGTCGGCGGCAGCTCGATCTTCTTTGCCTTGGAATCGGGCTTGTCGGAATAGGTGACGCTGCCGTCGGGCCCGACGGACTTGTAAACGGTTCCCTGGGCGAGCGCCGTTCCGCAGGCAGCGGCCAGGCAAACCAGCGACAGTCCTCGGATGATCTTCATTTCAGGAACTCCATTTCCCTGTTGAGGGCCTCCACGTTGCGCTCGTGGCGGGCCACATCCGCCTCCAGCCTGCGGATCTTCTCCTCGTACTTGGGCAGATCGCGGAAGGTCTGGGTCACTACCCGGGGCTTGCCATCGGGCCCGGTGACCGTCACCTGCTTTTCATAGACCTCGGGTTCCTGCCGCCCTTGTTCCAGGGACTGCCGGGCCTGGTTGAGGCGGGCCTGCTCGGCGGAAAGTTCCTCGGACAGGATCTTGCGGCGGACATCGTCCCGGCTTTTCTGGGCACCGGCATCCACCTTGGGAAAATCCGCCGGCCCCTTGTTCTTCTGCTTCTGCTTGGGGGGCGGCGCGGGCGCCTCGAAGCAGGTCAGCTTCTTCGCGTTCTTCACCGGCACGTTGGAAAACGTGACCCGGCCCTCCGCGTCCTCATACTTGCAGATATCCGCCGCGGCGGCCGGGCCCAGCGCGTTCCCGGCCATCGCGATAGCGACGGAGAGCGGCAGACGGATGACTGCGAGCCGCTGGAGGCGTTTACTGAAATTCAACGGCCCTCTTTTTATGCCTTTGACAGAATTGAGAAATTACGACACAAGTCTATGACAGCCGCACGATTAATTCAAACCCGGCGCAAAAAAAAAGGGCGGGACCCGGCCCGCCCTTCTTTCCAACCCCGCGGCGCAATCAGGCGCTGTAGTACATCTCGAATTCCAGGGGATGGGTGGTCATGCGGAAACGCTGCACTTCTTCCATCTTGAGCCCGATATAGGCGTCAATCATGTCGTCGGAGAACACGCCGCCCTTGGTGAGGAAGGCCCGCTCCCGGTCGAGATAGTCCAGGGCCATATCCAGCGACGAACACACGTTCGGCACCTTCTTGGCCTCCTCCGGCGGCAGGTCGTACAGGTTCTTGTCGACCGGATCCCCGGGGTGAATCTTGTTCTGGATGCCGTCCAGCCCCGCCATCAGCATGGCGGTAAACGCCAGGTACGGGTTCGCGGTGGGGTCCGGGAAACGGACCTCGATGCGCCGCGCCTTGGGGTTGGACACGTGAGGAATCCGCACCGACGCCGAGCGGTTGCGCGAAGAGTAGGCGAGGTTGATAGGAGCCTCGAAGCCGGGCACCAGCCGCTTGTAGGAGTTGGTTCCCGGATTGGTGATGGCATTGAGCGCCCGGGCGTGCTTGATGATGCCGCCGATGTAATACAGGGCGAGCTCCGACAGACCGGCGTAGCCGTTGCCCGCGAACAGGTTCTGGCCGCCCTTCAAGATGGACTGGTGCACGTGCATCCCCGAACCGTTGTCGCCGACGATCGGCTTGGGCATGAAGGTGGCGGTCTTGCCGTAGGAATGGGCCACGTTGTGCACCGTGTACTTGAGGATCTGCAGCCAGTCGGCGCGCTTCACCAGGGAGTTGAACTTGGTGCCGATCTCGCACTGGCCGGGAGCCGCCACCTCATGGTGATGGACCTCCACCTCCACGCCCTGCTCTTCCAGGGCCAGGCACATGGCCGAGCGCAAGTCCTGCAGGGAGTCCACTGGGGGCACCGGAAAGTAGCCGCCCTTGACGGGGGGGCGGTGGCCGATGTTGCCGGCCTCCGAGTCCTCCCTGGAGGACCAGGGAGCCTCCTCGGACACGATCTTCACCGAGCTGCCGGACATGTCCACATGCCAGGTCACGGAATCAAATACGAAGAACTCGGGCTCCGGGCCGAAATAGGCCACGTCGCCGATGCCCGTGGACTTGAGGTAGGCCTCGGCGCGCTTGGCGATGGAGCGGGGATCCCGGTCGTAGCCCTTGCCGTCGGCGGGCTCCACCACGTCGCAGGTGATGATCAGGGTCGGCTCGTCCAGGAAGGGATCCATGCGCGCGGTGTCGGCGTCCGGCATGAGCAGCATGTCGGAGGCCTGGATGCCTTTCCAGCCGGCGATGGAGGAGCCGTCGAACGCGTGCCCGTGCTCGAACTGCTCTCCGGTAAAAGCCTTGACCGGCACGGACACGTGCTGCTCCTTGCCGCGGGTGTCGGTGAAACGAAAGTCAACGAACTTGACCTCGTTATCCTTGATCATCTTCATCACGTCGGCCGGTGAAGCCATGCGCTTTCTCCTAGATTTCCAAGTTTGGACAAAAAACGAATCCCGGCGGGGGCGGTACCGCGGTTACCCGAAGCCGAGGGACAGAGACCGGATAGCAGGTTCCATGCCACGCGTTGGCGCGGGGGGGACATTGTGCCACAAGGGGATTTCCAATAGCGACGAAACGACTGCGCACCGTTATGGTGCGCATGATTCTCAGCGCGCACCATCCGTGTGCGCCGAGTGGTGAAGCCGCACGCTGCGGAAAAAGTCGTCGTCCCGAAGGCGGTTCTGTATCCGCCGCTGAAGATCTTCCAGAACCTCTGGCGGCGGAGGTTCCTCCTTCACAAAGATTTCGGCCTCGACCTTGCCGTCCAGGTAATGGAGCACCGTCCGCTCCACGGCCGGCAGCTCGTCCTTGAGCACATCCCGGAGGTGCCCCAGGAGCTCCGCCCGCCCGGGCAGATGGACACTGGGCCGCGCCATCAGGTCATCCTCCGGGTCGATGTGCACCATGACCTCCAGGACATCGTGCGCAGTGAGCACCCGCTTACGCGCCGTCTCAGCTATGTAGTGGCCTTCGGATACGCTGATGCGGGGATCCACCAGCACATGGGCATCCACCAGGGCCTGTCCGGCCATGCGCCGGGTGCGCAGTTCATGGAGTCCGCGGACCCCCGGGGTGTCCAGCAGGGTCTGTTGGATGCGGGCCAGTTCCTCCCGCTCGACCCCGGTGTCCACCAGTTCGGACAGGGCCTGGTAGGCGAGCTTGAGCCCCATGCGCGCGATGAAGAACGCCACCAGCGCGGCGGCCAGGGAATCGAGAAAGGTGTAGCCCAGCAGGTTGCCGGAAATGCCGACAGCCCCGATAAGGGAGGTGGCGGCGTCAGCCCGGGTGTGCCAGGCGTTGGCGGCCAGCATCTGGGAGCGCTGGGCCCGGGCCACCTTCATCAGGTAATGGAAAAGCGCTTCCTTGGAGGCCAGGGTGGCCAGGGCGATCCACAGGGTCGCCGGATGGACCGTGACGAAGGAGCCGGTGGTGAGCCGGACTCCGGCCCGCCACAGGATCCCGATGCCCACCACCGTCAGCCCCGCGCCCAGGATCAGGGTCGCGGCGGTTTCGATGCGCCGGTGTCCGTAGGGATGCTGGTCGTCTGCCGCGGCCGCGCTCTGGCGGCTAGCGAACAGCACCAGGAAATCCGACAGTAGGTCCGAAAAGGTATGGATGCCGTCGGCAAGCAGGGCCTGGGAGCGGCCGAAATATCCCACCAGGATCTGCAGCACGCTCAGGGCGGAGTTGACCGCCATGCTGGCGAAGATGGACCGGCGGGACGCCGCGTACCGTTCCGCGTCAGACCCCGCCAGGGGCGAAAGCCCTCCCAGGTTTGGCTCGCTCACGGCCGGTAGGATAACATTGCGCCCTTTCCTTCCGGGACGCCGGCGAAGCCGCCATGATCAGGGAAATTCTCGAGCGCGCCCTGCTGCCGACCGAAGCCCACTACCTGATGCAGCATGCTCCCGGCGCGCGGCTGGTGGACGTCCGCACCCGGGCCGAGTGGGACTGGGTCGGGTGCATTCCCGGCGCGGTGGAGATCGAGTGGCAGAATTACCCCGGCATGCAGCGCAATCCCCATTTCCTGAACCATCTCGCCGCCCAGGTGGATTCCGAATCCCTGGTGATGTTCATCTGCCGCAGCGGCGGGCGCTCCCATTTCGCGGCAACTCTCGCGACCCAGCACGGCTGGCGCGACTGCTACAACGTGCTGGAGGGCTTCGAGGGCGACAAGGACCCCCATGGCCACCGCGGCACCCGCGGCGGCTGGCGCCACGCGGGCCTGCCCTGGATTCAGGCTTAGTCCTCGGGCCCGGCCAGGGCCAGACGGCCCCAGGCCAGCGCCAGCAGGGTGCTCGCCGCGGCGCACATAAGCACCACCGCCGGACTGGCCGCCTCCAGCAGCGCGCCTCCCCCCGCGATGCCGCTGCTCACCCCCACCAGCACGCCGGTGGTGCTCCAGGTGAAGCTTTCCGCCAGCATGCCCCTGGGCGCCGACTCCGACACCAATACCGACTGGGACGCGATCACCGCCCCGATCGGCGCGGCCGCCAGGGGAACCACCAGGCCAAACGAATAGAGGCCCCCTATGGGGGCAAGCAATAGGATGCCGAGCGCCATCAGGCTCAGGGCCGCCAGGAACTGGCGCGGCGGCGGAGCCGTCCACTCGTGGCTGCCGAAAACCAGGGCGCCGGCGACGCTGCCCACGCCGGCCAGGGCAAGAAAAACCCCGGCCAGCGCCGGTGCGCCGCGGGCGGCGGCAAAGCCGGTCACGCCCATCTCGAACAGCCCGAAGGCGGCGGCGTAAAACACGCAGGCCACCATGAGCCGCCGCAGCCGCCGGCTGCGCAGCGGCCCCAGCCATTCCCGGCGCATCCCGCCTTCACGCGGCCCCCACCCCAGAACCGCGGGCGCCCTGCGCAGCATCAGAGCACCCGAAGTGCCCGCCAGGGCGGCCACTGCCAGCGCCCAGATGGGCGCGCCCATCCCCGCCAGCAACGCCACCAGCGCGGGCCCCAGGACGAACACCGTTTCCACCACCGCCGAGTCCAGGGAATAGGCGCTGCGGATGGACCGGGGATCGGAAAGAACCCGGGGATACAGAGCCCGCATGCAGATGGTGACCGGCGGCAGGGCGGCCCCCGCCACGAACGCGCTGGCGCAAACCCATGCCGTCGCCGCCCCGGCCAGCACCAGCGCCGCCACCGCTCCCAGCGCCACCGGATAGGCCAGGGCGGTTGCGCCCAGCACCGGCCGGGGGCCCCAGCCGTCCAGCAGGCGGCCCACCAAGGGCGCCGTTGCGCCGAGGCCCAGGACATAGAGGCCCGCCACCAGCCCTGCGTCCGCGAAGGATCCGGTCCGCGCCTGAAGGAACAGCACCAGGGCCAGGGTCGAGGCGCCCATGGGTATGCGCCCGATGACCGAGGACAGGATCAAGCGGCCCAGCCCCTGCGCCTGCAGAAGCCGGGTGTAAGGCTCGAGCCGGATCACCGGTTTTCGCGGCCCCGAGGAGCCCCCGCCCGGTGGCGGGGGCCTTCATCAGTCAACAGTCCACTCCACCAGTCCAGTGTAAGCCGTGAACAGCACCAAGACGCCGAAGACGATGCGGTACCAGGCGAAGATGGAGAAATCGTGGTGACTGATGTAGCGCAGCAGCCAGCGCACGCACAGGAACGCCGACACGAACGACGCCACCATGCCCACCGCCAGCATGCCGAAGTCGCCGGCCTCCAGCAGGTCGCGGTGCTTGTACAGGTCGTGGACGCCGGCGCCGATCAGGGTGGGAACGGCGAGGAAGAAGGAAAACTCGGTGGCGGCCCGCCGGGATAGCCCGAACAGCAGGCCGCCGATGATGGTGGCGCCGGAGCGCGAGGTGCCGGGGATGAGGGCGAAGGCCTGGGCGCAGCCGATCTTGAGGGCGTCGCGCCAGGTCATGTCGTCCACCGATTCCACGGAGACGCGGTGCTCGCGCCGCTCCGCCCACAGGATCACCAGGGCGCCCACGATGAAAGCGGTGGCCACCGGCACCGGCTTGAACAGCAGCGCCTTGATGTGGCCCGCGAACAGCAGGCCCAGAATCGCGGCGGGCAGGAACGCGATCACCACGTTGACCACGAAGCGCCGTGCCGCCGGGTCGCTGCCGAGGCCGAGCAGGACCGACGCGAATTTGGCCCGGTATTCCCAGATCACGGCGAACATGGCGCCGGTCTGGATCACGATCTCGAAGACCTTTCCCTTGCCGTCGTTGAAGCCCAGCAGGTCTCCCACCAGGATCAGGTGCCCGGTGGAAGAGATGGGGAGAAACTCGGTGAGGCCCTCGACGATGCCGAGTATCAGGGCCTTGAGCAGAAGCACGGCGTCCATGGGAAGCCGGAATTATACCCGCCGGCCCCGGCGGCTCCGCGGGCGCCGCCGGAGTGCCCGTCACGCCCGGCGATAGATGTCCGCGCCCGCCTCCACGAACTCCTTCGCCTTTTCCTCCATGCCCTTTTCCAGGGCCTCCTGATCCGAGAAGCCATGGGCGCTGGCGTACTCGCGCACGTCCTGGGTGATCTTCATGGAGCAGAAGTGGGGCCCGCACATGGAGCAGAAATGGGCCAGCTTCGCTCCGTGCTGGGGCAGGGTCTCGTCGTGGAAGTCCTTGGCCGTGTCCGGGTCGAGCCCGAGGTTGAACTGGTCCTCCCAGCGGAACTCGAAGCGCGCCTTGGACAGCGCGTTGTCCCGCAGTTGCGCGCCGGGGTGGCCCTTGGCCAGGTCCGCGGCATGGGCCGCGACCTTGTAGGCCATGATGCCGTCCTTGACGTCCTTCTTGTTGGGCAGTCCCAGGTGCTCCTTGGGCGTCACGTAGCAGAGCATGGCGGTGCCGTACCAGCCGATCATGGCGGCGCCGATGGCGCTGGTGATGTGGTCGTACCCGGGCGCGATGTCGGTGGTGAGGGGCCCCAGGGTGTAGAAGGGGGCCTCCTTGCAGTACTTGAGCTGGAGGTCCATGTTCTCCTTGATGAGGTGCATGGGCACGTGGCCCGGCCCCTCGATCATCACCTGCACGTCATGCTTCCAGGCGATGTCGGTCAGTTCCCCGAGGGTTCTGAGCTCCGCGATCTGGGCCTCGTCGTTGGCGTCGTAGATGGAGCCTGGCCGCAGGCCGTCACCCAGGGAGAAGGCCACGTCGTAGGCCTTCATGATCTCGCAGATCTCCTCGAAGCGCGTATAGAGGAAGCTCTCCCGGTGGTGGGCCAGGCACCACTTGGCCATGATGGAGCCGCCCCGGGAAACGATGCCGGTCATGCGCTTCGCCGTCAGGGGGATGAAGGGCAGCCGCACCCCGGCGTGGATGGTGAAGTAGTCCACCCCCTGCTCCGCCTGCTCGATGAGGGTGTCCCGGAAGATCTCCCAGGTCAGCTCCTCGGCGCGCCCGTCCACCTTCTCCAGGGCCTGGTAGATGGGCACGGTGCCGATGGGCACCGGCGAGTTGCGGATGATCCATTCCCGGGTCTCGTGGATGTGGCGGCCGGTGGAGAGGTCCATCACCGTGTCGGCGCCCCAGCGGATGGACCAGGTCATCTTGTCCACCTCCTCGCCGATGGAGGAGGTCACCGCGGAGTTGCCGATGTTGCAGTTGATCTTCACCAGGAAGTTGCGGCCGATGATCATGGGCTCGGTTTCCGGGTGGTTGATGTTGGCGGGAATGATGGCGCGCCCCCGGGCCACCTCGTCGCGCACGAACTCCGCCGTGATTTCCCGGGGCAGGCTGGCGCCGAAGGACTCCCCGGCATGCTGGCGGCGCAGCATCCCGGAGTACTGCTCCAGGCGCTGGCTCTCGCGGATGGCGATGTACTCCATCTCCGGGGTTATGACGCCGCGCCGGGCATAGTGCATCTGGGTCACGTTCATGCCCGACCGCGCGCGGCGCGGGGCGCGCTTCAAATTGAAGCGCATTTCCGCGAGCTTCGGGTCCCCGAGCCGCTCCCGCCCGAAAGCCGACGTCGGCCCCGCCAGCACGTCGCTGTCGCCCCGCTCCTCGATCCACCGCGCCCGCAGGCCCGGCAGGCCTTCCCGGATGTCGATGCGCGCCCCGGGGTCGGTGTAGGGGCCGGAGGTGTCGTACACATACAGCGCCGGATTCTTCTCGGCGCCGAAAGAGGCCGGCGTATCGGATTGGGTGATCTCGCGCATGGGCACCCGCAGGTCGGGGCGCGCACCCGGAACATAGACCTTCCGCGAATTGGGCAGGGGCTGGATCGCGGCCTCGTCCACGTGGGCATCGGCGGCAATGAACTTCTCGCTGGCATTCATGGTGCTCTCCTTGCGGCTATCCTCGTCCGCCGGCGGACGAAGATGTGAAAGCGCCCGGGGAGCCTGCTCCCCAGAGCGCGTGAAAATGATGGACCGGGCCATGGCCGCTCCCCACCTGGAGCCGGGAGGAAGCGGCGATGGCCCGGGTGAGGTAGTCCTTGGCCTCCCGCACGGCGTCCGGCACCGTGGCGCGCTGGGGCAGCAGCGCGGCAATGGCCGAGGACAGCGTGCAACCGGTGCCGTGGGTGTTGCCGGTTTCGATGCGCTTCGCCGGCAGCTCGATCATGCGGTCCCCGTCGTGGAGCAGGTCGAGCGCATCGGGTCCGGAGAGATGGCCGCCCTTCAGCAGCACCCAGCGTCCGCCATCGTCGGGCAGCAGGCGGCGCAGCCGCTCGCAGGCGCTGTACATCTCCTTCACCGACTCCGGCGCCCGCTCGCCCAGGAGCACCCCGGCCTCGGGAAGATTGGGCGTGATCACCGTGGCAAAAGGGAGCAGGGCGTCCCTGAGCATGGCCACCGCTTCCTTGGCCAACAGCGCGTCCCCGCTTTTCGCCACCATCACCGGGTCCAGCACCACCGGGGAGGGTTTCCAGCGCGCTAGGCCGTCGGCCACGGCGCGGGTGATGGCGGCGGTGCCCAGCATGCCGATCTTCACGCTGTCCACCCGCACGTCGGCGAACAGGGTATCCATCTGCCGGGCGACGAAGCCGGCGGGCACCGCGTGGATGCCCGTCACCTCCCGGGTGTTCTGGGCAGTGAGGGCCGCGATCACGGCGCAGGCATAGGCGCCCAGCGCGGAGAATGCCTTTACGTCGGCGAGCACGCCGGCGCCGCCGCTGGGATCCACCCCGGCGATGGTGAGGGCATTGGGAGGACGCGGCGCGGTCACTGCCAAGGCCGCAAAATCGAAAGAGGGATTGAAGTCTGCATGATTCGCTTCCCTACGCCGGCATTATCCGGATCAGGTCATAAGGGTTTTTCTCACCCACCGCGGCCCATCCGCAGCAGGACCCCCGCGAAGACCCTGTCACGTTAATTCAAAGCGAACCGCGGGGCAAGCGCGGAGCGCGGTCCCGGTCAGCGCAATCAAAACCCGAAGCCTGTTTCGGGAAAAGGGCCGTCATGGTCCGGCTGCCGTCTTTCCATTCGTCCTCATGCAGCCCTGGGGACATATCCTGATTGCCCGGGCCTGAGCCCCGCCACCCGGGTTTGACCAATCTGACTCACTGGTTTAGATTACTGACCGGTCAGTTAGTTATCACCACTCCCCGCATGGTTTCTTCCCCCGCCCGCCAACCCCGCTGGACCCGCCGCAAGGACGTCCGGCCCTCCGAAATCACGGCCGCGGCCCTCGAGGTGTTCGTGGAAAAGGGCTTCGCCGCCACCCGCCTGGACGACGTGGCGGCCCGCGCCAACGTGTCCAAGGGAACCGTGTACCTCTACTTCGAGAGCAAGGAGGAGCTGTTCAAGGCGGTGGTGCGGGAAGGGCTGATTCCCGCCATTGCGGAGGGGGAAAAGCGGGTCGCCACCCACCGGGGAAGCGCGGCGGACCTCATCCGCAACCTGGTGCAGGGGTGGTGGCAGCTGATCGGCAGCACCCCCTACGGCGGCCTCCCCAAGCTGATGGTCTCGGAATCCCGCAATTTCCCGGAGATCGCGCGCTTCTACTACGAGGAGGTCATCACCCGTGCCCACCGCCTCCTGCGCGACGCCCTGCAGCGGGGCATCCGGTCCGGCGAGTTCAGGAAGATGGACCTGGACACGGCCCAGTTCCTGGTGTTCTCGCCGTTCATCATGTTCCTGGTCTGGCAGCACTCCCTGGCCTGCTGCGAGCAGAAACACCTGGACCCGGAGACCTATGTGGCCGAGGCCATCGAGCTGGTGCTGCGGGGCCTGGCGGCGCCCGGGGCGCCATCCCAACACAGCGACAAGGTGAGACGGTGATGTCCCGCCGACCCGCATTCGCCATCTTCGCCTTCCTGGCTGCCGTGCTTTCCGGCTGCGATGATCCGCCCGACCCCGCCTACCAGGGCTACGTGGAGGGCGAGTTCGTGCGGGTGGCGTCCCCCATCGCCGGGACCCTGGTCAGCCTTTCCGTGGAGCGCGGCAGCGTGGTCAGGGCCGGCGATCCCCTGTTCACCCTGGAGCAGGAAAGCGAGGCGGCGGCGCGGCGGGAGGCGGAGCAGCGGGTGCGGGCGGCCCGGGCCCGCCTGGAAAACCTCGAGAAGGGCAAGCGGCCCGAGGAGCTGGCGGCCATCGATGCCCAGCACCGGGAAGCCCAGGCCGCCCTGGAATTTTCCAGGGCCAACTTCCAGCGCCAGCAGAAGCTGGTGGCGGACGGCTTCGTGAGCCCCAACGCGGTGGATTCCGCGCGCTCCGCCTACGAGCGGGACCAGGCCCGGGTGGCGGAACTCGCCGCCCAGCGGCGCATAGGACGCCTCCCCGCCCGGGCCGACGAGATCCGGGCCGCCCAGGCCGAGGTGGAGGCCGCGGAGGCGGCCCTGGCCCAGGCGGCGTGGCGCCTGGAGCAGAAGGCGGTGGCAGCGCCGGCGGCGGGGACCGTCCAGGACCGGCTTTACCTCCCCGGCGAGCATGTGGCGGCGGGCAACCCCGTGGTGTCGATCCTGCCGCCGGAGAACCTCAAGCTCCGGTTCTTCGTGCCGGAACCGGATCTCTCGAAACTGAAAATCGGGCAGCCGGTGACTGCCCGCTGCGACGGCTGCGGCGAAGCGATTCCCGCCACCGTGAGCTTCATTTCCACCCAGGCAGAATTCACGCCGCCCGTCATCTATTCCCGGGAGCGGCGGGAAAAGCTGGTGTTCCTGGTGGAAGCGAAGGTGGCTCCGGAGCGGGCCGCCCGGCTTCACCCGGGGCAGCCGGTGGACGTGCGCCTGCCATGAGGGACGGCTACGCCATCGCCGTGGAAGGACTGACCAAGCGCTTTTCCGGGCGCGAGGTGGTGAAGCGCCTCACCCTCAAGGTGCGGGAGGGGGAGATCTTCGGCTTCCTGGGCCCCAATGGCAGCGGCAAGACCACCTCCATCCGCATGCTGTGCGGCCTGCTCACGCCGGACGAGGGGAGCGGCACCTGCCTGGGCTACGACGTGATTCGACAGACGGCGGACATCAAGCGCCACGTGGGATACATGACCCAGCGCTTCAGCCTCTACGAGGACCTCTCCATCCGCGAGAACCTGGACTTCGTGGCCCGCATGTACGGCATGCCGCGCCGCCGCGCCGCCGTGGACCGGGCCCTGGAGCGCCTGGGGCTCGCCAACCGCCGCAACCAGCTGGCCGGCACCCTGTCCGGCGGCTGGAAGCAGCGCCTTGCCCTGGCCTGCTGCCTCCTCCACGATCCCCAGCTCCTGCTGCTGGACGAGCCCACGGCGGGAGTGGACCCCAAGGCCCGCCGGGATTTCTGGGAGCACATCCACGGCCTCACCGCCGAAGGCATCACGGTGCTGGTCTCCACCCATTACATGGACGAGGCGGAGCGATGCCACCGGCTCGGCTATATCGCCTACGGCACCCTGCTCGCCCAGGGCACTCCGCGGGAGGTGCTGGAGGGCTCCGGGCTCGCCACCTGGTCGGTGGAGGGCGGCGACCTCTATGGGCTGGCCGCCGAACTGCGGGGGCGGCCGGGAGTGGCCCAGGTGGTGCCCTTCGGAAACGTGCTCCACGTCTCGGGTTCGAACCCGGCGCTGCTGGACGAGACCATCGCCCCGTACCGGGCCCAGGGAGGCCGGCGCTGGACCCGCGCCGAGGCCGGCCTGGAGGACGCCTTCATCCACCTCATGGAAGGCGCCCGGGACAACTACCAATGACCGGAAACGGCTTCTCCTGGTCGCGTTTCGCCGCCATGGTGGCGAAGGAATTCATCCAGATGCGCCGGGACCGGCTCACCTTCGCCATGATGGTGGGCATTCCCCTGCTGCAATTGATCCTGTTCGGCTTCGCCATCAACGCCGATCCCAAGAACCTGCCCACGGCCGTCGTTTCCGCCGACGACAGTCCGTTCGCGCGCAGCTTCATCGCCGGGCTGGCCCATAGCGGCTACTTCCGGGTGACCCACCGGGCGGCCAGCGAAGCGGAAGCCGACCGGCTGCTGGAGCTGGGGGAAACCCAGTTCGTGGTCAACATCCCCGAGGATTTCTCCCGCAGGCTGCAGCGGGGCGAGCGCCCGGCGATCCTGATCGAGGCCGACGCCACCGACCCCGCCGCCACCAGCAACGCGGTGGCCACGGTGCTGCGCCTGAACGAAACGGTCCTGGAGCGGGACCTGACCGGGAACCTGAGCCGGCTGCGCGGCCAGCCGCCGCCCTTCGAGGTGCAGGTGCACCGGCGCTACAACCCGGAGGGCATCACCCAGTACAACATCGTGCCCGGGCTCATGGGCACCATCCTGACCATGACCATGATCATGATGACCGGGCTCGCCATCACCCGGGAGCAGGAGCGCGGCACCATGGAGCAGCTGCTGGCCACGCCAGTCAGGCCCCTGGAGGTGATGATCGG
>Ga0210362_1127479_pt1 | contig 15210 bp, 17 predicted proteins | sample S625metaT_FD_159713 | JGI IMG/M metagenome (GOLD analysis project Ga0210362, IMG submission 159713) | Metatranscriptome of estuarine sediment microbial communities from the Columbia River estuary, Oregon, United States - S.625 (Metagenome... | ecosystem: Environmental > Aquatic > Marine >... | reverse complement strand
GCCACCTGTTCCAGCGTACCTGGTTCCTCGAAGAGGTGGGTCGCGCCGGGGACGATGATGAGCTGTTTTTCGCAGGTCAGGAGTTCGTAGGCTGCCTGGTTCATCTCGATGACCGGTTCGTCATAGCCGCCTACGATCAGGAGTGTCGGCGTGGTCACCCTGTTGAGATACGGTTCGGCCAGATCTGGCCGTCCCCCTCGTGATACCACGGCGTTGATGTTCGCCGGTTCTCGCGCCGCGGCCTGCAACGCGGCGCCAGCTCCGGTGCTGGCGCCGAAATAGCCGATTCGCAGGTTCTTCGTTTTGGGCTCTCCTTCAAGCCAGGCTTTGCTTAGTAAGAGCCGATCCGCCAGCAAATCGATGTCGAACACTTTGCGCCGATCCTCGGCTTCTTCCGGCGTCAACAGATCGAGGAGCAGGGTCGCGAGGCCGTTCTGTTGCAGGCGGCGGGCGACGAAATTGTTGCGCGGGCTGAACCGGCCGCTCCCGCTTCCGTGCGCGAACACGACCACCCCGCTTGCGCCAGCCGGAAGGCCAAGTATTCCCTCCAGGGCCAGTTTCCCTTCGGTGATCACGACGGGGTGTTCGTGCGCAGCGGTCATGGTTTGGTCCGTTTCTTTACGGGGCCGCGGGGAACCGGTCGGTTCAGTTCAGGCGGCAATTTTGTCCGCTCATCGACACAGGTGACATCAAGTTGCGCTTGCGTCAGCCCGATCACAGATGTCAATGTCGCACCCCGTAAGTTCGTGCCCCGGAGATCCGCCGAATCAAGGCGCGCACCAGTGAGATCGGTCTTGGCCAGCACAGCATCCAGAAGGTTGGCTTCTTGGAGATTCGCGTGAGTCAGGTTGGCGTCGGTGAAGTTCGATCCGCTCAGGTCTGCCCCGACAAAATTGGCCGCTTCCAAGTCAGCCTCGTTGAATTGAGACTGTCGAAGAGAGACTTTCGGCGCATAGATCTCGATCAAATCGGCTTTCGCAAATATGGCGTGTGATCCCCGCGCTCCGATCAGAACCGCGCGATTGAGGTGTGCATTTCTGAAGTCGGCTCCATCTAGGTCGGCGTGATAAAGAATGGCCATCCGGAGCTTCGCCGACTGGAGATTCGCCTTGACCAGGCTAGCCTGTTCAAGATTGGCTCCTTCCAAGTCGGCCTGTGGAAAACTGGCCCCTTGCAGAGCGGCATAACGAAGGTCTGCCCCGCGGAGAATGGCTTCTCGCAGGTTGGCCCCACGCAAATTTGCTTCGTCCAGATAGGCGCTTTCCAAGTCGGCTTCGACCAGCTGAGCGTTGTCGAGCCGGGCACTGTCCAGCAGAGCGCCCTGGAGGTTGGCCTGCTGAAGGTTCGCTCCGGTGAGCCGGGTGCGGCGGAGGTCGGCTCCCGTCAGATCGGCGCCGGAAAGGTTGGCGCCGGCGAGCGAGGCTCCATAAAAATAGCTGTCTACCAAGTCGGCATGGGTCAGGTCAGCCGAGGAGAGGTCGGCGCCCTCGAAATGGGCTCGTTCAAAGGTAGCCGCATGCAGGTTGGCTCCGGCGAGCACGGCATTGTAGAGGGCGGCTTCATCGCCGAACGAGCGGACCAGGTTCGCGCCGGATAGACGGGCATGCCGGAGGTCGGCGCCGGAGAGGTTTGCGTCTTCCAGCACAGCCTTGGTGAAATCAGCGCCGGCCAAACTGGCTAGCCCCAGGCTGCTTTCGCGCAGGTTTGCCTGCCGAAAAATGCCTCCTTCGAGCAGCGCACGTTCCAGATTCACGCCTGCCAAAGCCGCTTGCCGCAAGTCTGCCTGACAGAGATCAGCGCGACGATGGCCCAGCTTGTTGCGTTCATCGAGCCATTGGTCATGTGAGGCAATGAGCGCGCGCAGGGCCTTGGCCGGAACCGGCTTGTTCTTGTAGGGACCGTTGCACTGCCCCGTCCTGGGCGCAGATGGACTGGCCTCTTTCGCATCGATTACGCCGGTGGTTCCAACCGTCAACCCGGCGATCAGCATGACTCTGGCAAGTGTGCCGGTCATAGACAATCTGTTCATCTGGTGTCTCCTTGATGGTCTGGTGATGATTGCATAGCGTGGTCCACGTCTTGTGCCAGCGTTTGCAACGATGATGAGATCTGAACGTTATAGGCCGGCGCGTCCTCAAGATTGCGGAGCGAAGCCGGGAGTTGCTCCAGTCGCGCGGCTACTCGCCGGCGCATGTCGGCAAGGCTCGGCGAAATGGCGAGTCGGCGGCCATCTTTCATGACCGGATGCAAGAGCGGTTCTCCGTCCAGCCGGTCATCGAGCGTAGTGATGATATCGTGATTGAGGCGTCCATTGTCTGCATAAAACCGGCAGACCTGTTTGCGGCCCGGCCAGGTGGCCTTGCCTTCCGATCGCTTGCGGCAGGGGCGGCCCGCATATTCTTGGAGTTTGTAGGCGCAGTCCAGCGAGGGTGCATCGGCGGAAGTCGTCATGGCTGTGCCGACGGCGAAGCAGTCGATTGGCGCGCGGCTCCCGATCAGATCTTTGATTCGGTATTCGTCAAGGTTGCCGCTGGCGAGGATCTGTGCCTGGGGCAATCCTCCTTCATCCAGAATGGAGCGGACCTTCCGGGCGTGGCCAGTCAGATCTCCGCTGTCCAATCGCACGCCTTTGACGTCGATGCCCTTGGTTTTGAGAGCCGAGGCCAACGAGACGACTTTTCGCGCGGCTGCCTCCGTATCATACGTGTCGATCAGGAGGACGACGTTCTTCGGCTGGGACTGCGCAAAATGCTCGAACGCCTGCGTCTCTTCCTTGTGCGCCTGCACGAACGAATGGGCCATGGTGCCGTAGAGGGGAATGCCGTAGGCCATGCCGGCCAGCACGGTGGCGGTTCCCGCGAATCCGGACAGATAACTGGCTCGCGCGGCGAGGAGGCCTGCTTCAGCCCCATGTGCGCGGCGCAATCCGAAATCAATGAGCGGTGCTCCTTCTGCCGCCAGCACTGATCGAACTGCCTTCGACGCAACCATGGTCTGAAAATTGAGCAGGTTCATGACCCGGCTTTCGACGAGTTGCGCCAGCGGGAGCGGCGCCACGATGCGCAGGATCGGCTCGTGGGGGAAGAAGATCGTCCCTTCCTCCATGGCCTCCACGTCGCCGCTGAACCGCAGTGTTTCCAAATAACGAAGGAGCGCGGGCGTGAACAGCTGTGTCTGATCCAGCCAGGCGAGTTCTTCCGGAGTGAAGTGCAGATCGGACAGAAAATCAAGGACCTGTTCAAGCCCGGCGGCTATCAGGAAGTTACGATGGGGCGGCAGTTTGCGGACAAACAACTCGAATACTGCACGTTCATCCATTCCCTGTTTCAGGTAGGCCTGGGCCATCGTGAGTTCGTACAGATCGGTCAGCAGAGCGCTGGTCGAGGGATTCATGCGGCGAGTGTCTCCAATTGGACCGGTATCGCTCCCAGGCGGATCATGTCCTGTTCGGTGCGACGGCCGTCGTCTGGCTGGAGATTGACCGCCTTGATGCCGTCTATCAGCAGACACACGGCATATCCCAGCGTCAGAGCATCCGTGACCGTATTCACGACGCAATAGTCGGTTGCCAATCCTCCGATGAACAAACGGCGGATGCCGAGCGCGCGCAGATGGCGATCCAACGCCGTGGACTGGAAGGCCGAGTAGGCTTCTTGATCTCGGTCGATGGCTTTATAGATGATGACGGCCGACGCGGGCGCGTCGAATGTCGGTGGCGGCAAGGAGCCGGGTGAGCCGGCGACACAGTGCGCGGGCCACAGCCCTCCCTGGCTGTGAAACGAGCAGTGATTGGGAGGATGCCAATCGCGCGTGAGAACAATAGGGAGGTGGTGGATCTGAAAGCGCCGGATATAGCTCATGAGAACGGGAATGATCTCGTTGCCGCCGCGGATGCCGAGCGCGCCACCGGGCAAGAAATCATTCTGGATGTCGGCGATGAGCAACGCATCATGGACTGTGAGGGATATCATGAGCGAATCGCCATCAACTTGGGGAATCTGATGATCTGTTGATCTGATGATTTCCAGACAGGCATTCAACAGATCGTCAGATCATCAGATGGCTCACTGTCCCTGTTGCGACAGGAGGCGAACGTAGGCCAGCACGTCCTGCATTTCCCCGTCGGTGAGCTGCCCGCGCCACGCATGCATCGGACTGAAGACGACACCGTGCTCGATCGTTCGCAAGAGCTCCTCATCGGACTTCAGAAAAGACCGGAAGCGGTGAAAATTCGCCGGCGGAACTTTCAAGGAATGGGCTGCCGGGCCGTCCCCATAGCCGCTCACCCCGTGGCAGGACTGGCATTGGCGAACATAGACCGCTTTCCCTCGCGCAAGATCGGACGGATAGTCCTGAGCATACAAGGGAGGCGGCGCCAGGCTAATCAGAACGAGGAGGGTCCACAGGCCCACGATGAAGAATGGATTCTCTGTGTCACGCGATTGCATGATTCTCCTCTGCCGCAGCGGGTGAAACGAATAGGCTGAGGCCGAGGTTAAGGGTGAGCGAAGATCCGATTTGTTTCGACTTACGCTCGACCTCAACCGTGACCTTCAAGAAGCCGTCGGACTTTTTCAGCATGCTGCTAACTCTTCTTGGTGGTGTGGGCAATGAACGGGCTGAAGTGTTGCTGCAGCTTCTTGCTGCCGCACGCAGGGCATTTCACGTCGCCCCGTTCATGCTCTTTCAGCGTCACGACGATCAGTGATTCTTTCCCGCAATCCAAACACGTGTAGTCGTACATTGGCATGATCGGCTCCTCTTCCTGCTAGCCAAAGATCATCAGCGGATATCGTCCCTGGTGCAGAAGGGCATGAGAGACGCTGCCCAGCACCAGGCGCGTCACGCCATGTCGTCCACGGGATCCCATGAGAATAAGATCCGGATTCAAGGTCTCGGCTTCCTGAAGAATTCCCTCGATGGGAGCCCCCAGTGTGGCGGCCACGCGGGTTCGAAAGCCCAGCGCGCCGAGTTTGGAGGCGGTGTCGTTAAGAGAGTCTTGCGCGTGGCGAAGCGCATGGCCCTCCATCTGCTTGGCCGAAGCGGTGTCCACTGGCCAGGGCGGCCTGGTGTGAGGCAAGACGGTAAACAGGGTGATCGTGGGCGGGTTTCGGAAGGGCTTCTGCTGAAGAAAGCTCAAGGCATGTTCCGCATCGGCGGTCCCCTGCACGGGGAGCAGAATCTGGTCCACGGCTTTCAATGGACCGCGAACAATCAGTTTCGCGCCGGGGGCGAATGTCAGCACGCGATGGGCGACGCTCCCGACCAGCCGTTCCTTGATCGGGCCGAGGCCGCGCGTGCCGAGAAGAATCAGGTCCACCTTCTGTTGCTCAGCCAGCATGACGATCTGGTCTGCCGGGGAGCCGACAATCAGGTGTTTCGTGACCGGGCCGATCCCCATTGGGAGCAGCGACACGATCCGTTCCAACAATCGGGCGCCGTCCTCCCGCATATTTCGCTCGAGGGTTTGGTAGAGCTCTTGCGACACCTCCGGCATCATCATTGGATAGGCCGGAGTCGGGACATCCAGCACGTGCAAGATGTGCAACTCTTCCGAGCGGCTCAAGTACTTGAGCGCTCGCACTGCCTCATACGAGTTGTCGGAACCGTCGACGGCGAGTAAGAGTTTCATGGTTGCCTCATTGACATTCTGTCGGACAGATGAAGATGTAGTAGATCATGATCGCCAGGGCTAATCCCACTGCAGCAAGCAACAACCATTCTCTCACGAGTCATCAGCCGCTTCCCCTCAGTGAATATCGATGAATAGCAGAACAGCAAGTCCAATGCCGGTCATAAAAACTGTGGTCAGGGATAAGTGGTAATGGGTAAGGAGTGAAGAGCAAAGACATTTTGTTGAGAGGACCCCTCGCTCCGTACCCTTCTCGCCTCATGAGGCAATGGTGCCTTCTGCTACAGTGTGTGGATGACCACTGTAGCAGAGCTCCCCTTTTTCTGAAGGCCGACCGTATGGCCGATAGACGATGGCAACAACGAGAACGGTAAATCCTTGGTTTCTCCAAGCTGTCAGCCGCCGTTCTCGGCTCTTGTGCGAGTGGCACCGGCCTTGCTGAGCTCTTCTTTAGCATTAGCATTCTGCTAGGAGGAGAGCGCATGGGGCGAGACGCTGGTTTGTTCAAGAAGATTCTGGTTCCCGTTGATTTTTCTCCCTGTTCGGACGAGGCGTTTCGGATCGCCTGTGACATGGCGCGCTTGTGCGGGGCTGGCATGACGGTGCTGCATGTGATTGATATGGGAACTCTGGAATCGTTCAATCGTCTGGGCCTGCTGGCTGTTCCATCCGATGCCGCCGCGCAACGGCGGCGATTGCGGCACCATGCACGGTTGAATGTGCGCCGGTTGCTGGAGTCAGCGGAGGCCAAGGGGGTGGCCCTCACGCGCGTAATCCTAGAGGGATCGCCGTTCGTCGAGATCGCCAAGACCGCACGGACGGGAAAAGTGGATTTGGTTGTGATGGGAAGTTACGGCGGACGGTCCGGGAGCGTGGACAAGATCTTCTTTGGCAGCACGGCGGAAAAGGTTGTCCGTACAGCAGGTTGTCCTGTGTTGACCGTGCCGCTGCCGGTGTCTGCTGCCCAGCGGAAGTCGACGGAAACGTAAGAAGGGGGGAGACGATGTCCATTCATGAACGTCTTCGGTTATGGGGCGGATGCGTGATTATTGGTCTGACCGCTGGATTCCCCTTGGCCATGGGCTGGGAGGAGACGGGAGTGAGTCATGCACAATCCGAACAGGTGGTCGAAGTGACGGTCAAGGATTACAAGTTTGTCACGAAGCAGGGGACCTTGCGTCTTGGAGTTCCGACGGTGATCAAGGTTCGGAATGAGGATGATGTGCGTCACGATTTCAGTTCGACCATGTTCGAGGGGCTTCACACTCGCATCGAAAGGGACGGAGTGATCGTCTACGGCCGCGGGTTGGGCGGCGTGTTTCTCGATCCGAAGCGCGATGCGGTTGTGCGGTTCGATATGACTCGACCAGGGCGGCATGAGTTCCGATGCTCGATCCATCCGAATATGGGCGGGGAATTGCTCTTGTTGAGTGCGGAGGCTGTGTAACGCGCTGAGTGCTCGCCTCGCTGAGCGGGCGAAGCGGGCCGAAGTCCGAGGTCGGACAACCTTTGTGCCCTCGTTCATGAATCAGAGTTCGAGACCGCTCGCTCTTCTCTCATTAGGACTAGACCATGAACATCGAACGCATTCTTCTGGCGACAGATTGTTCCCCGCGGGCGGAAGGCGCGGAGGCCTATGCCTGCAAGCTCGCCGAGTCGTGGGGGGCCACCCTGACGGTCATGAGCGTGTTGGAATTCGCTCCGGGTCTCGACCCGGAGTATCCCGTGTGTCGTTTATACCTGGCCGAGCTGATGAAGCAGGCCACGCGAGATTTGGACCAGCTGAAAGCGCGTACCGCCGATCGGGGGATTGCGGTTCGTACGCGGATCGAGACGGGTATTCCGAGCGAAGCCGTGCTTGCCGCTGCGGCAGCCGAAGACACGGACTTGATCATCGTGGGCACCGCCGGAAAGACCGGCTTGGCGCATGTCTTATTGGGAAGCACGGCGGAGCGGATCATTCGGACGGCGCCCTGTCCCGTGCTTGCGGTTCGCGCGGAGCGGCCGGGCGCCGAGCACGGCGGCGGCAGCACGAGTCATCCGGTTGGCCTGGATCGGATTGTGGTGCCGGTCGATTTCTCTGACTGCTCGCTCAATGCGCTGGAGTACGCGGCCGTCGTGGCCCAGCGGGCACAGGCGTCTGTCCTGCTGCTGCATGTCATGGAGCCGGTCTCCTACGGATTGGATTTCACGCTTCCGCTTTCGGCGGCGCGTGAACACAAGCGGGACGTCGTCGCCGGACGGCTGGCCGGTCTCGTGGCGGCGCTGGGCGCCGCGAACGTGAAGGCCGAGTCTCTCGTTCGAGGGGGGCTTCCACGCGATTCTATTCTCGATGCGGCCCGGACCTGGTCGGCCGACGTGATTGTCATGGGGACGCATGGACGGCGCGGCCTGTCGCATGCCTTCTACGGCAGCGTGGTGGAGTCGGTCCTCCGGAAGTCGCATTGTCCCGTTCTGACGGTCCGGAGCCCAAAATTTCACCCGGACCATCGCCGTGTCGTCTCGGCGCAACCTGCGGTGCCGATGAACCCTTAACCGAGGAGTCTGTCATGCGCGCTGTCGTGAAGAGGACCGGAGCGGCGAAAGGGCGGTCTTCGCCCGCCTCAACCGGACTTGTAGCACCGATCGAATTGCCGGATGGGATGTGGGCGCGGATTGCGCAAAAAGCCTACGAGCTGTGGGAGCAACGGGGCTGTCAAGAAGGGAACGATCTCAGGGATTGGTATGACGCAGAAGAGGTCGTCATGGAAGAAATTCATGAAGCTCGGGAGTGAACAGGCTGCAGGTATATGGGCTCCACCGCCTCCGTCCCTTGAGGCGGTGCTCGCGCGGATCGAGTCGCTGTCGTTCAGGCCGGGTTTCGCCCTGCAGCGGGAGAGGGCGCTTGCGCGCGCACTCAGGCCCTATCTGGAAAGCGGCGCCGGTCGAATCGTCGCGCCGCTCCCACAAGAAACCGAACTGGCCGGTCTCTTCCTGCTCTGCGATTTCTATCCGGAAGACGGGCAATTGACCCTCATCGAACAACTGCGGGACGTCATTACCGAACACATTCCGAACGAAGAGCGGGTGTGGCTCGATCCGCTGAAACATTCATCCATGGATCTACTTGAGCTGACTGCGCCGCCCAAGCCGGGCGAGGCGCTCACGCTGCGATCGGTCGGCGATGGGACCACCTGTGTTCTGCCCACTGGTGATTTCGCCAAAGACCTTTCGGCCGGTCACGTATTGCTCACCCGTGTCATTCGCGCTCCGGGCGACGATGAATCAGGCAAAGTGGTATGGGGCGGTTGCGGGCTGGTCTTGTCGCCGGCCGATGCCAAATCCGTGCTTACGACGACCGCCGAATGGCGCCGTGAAATGGAGATAGGTTCCGGGTCCTTTACGCTGGGGGAGTGGAAGGAGTTCACCAAGCGATTCGGGTACATGCTGCTCTGGGCGTTTGCGCAGCTGCGTGTGGACGCCTTGATGGACGCTGTGGGTCATATTCGCTATCGCGGCTCCGATGGGCAGCCGTACCTCTACGCCGTGGCGTTGTACGACCACCATGAGCACTCGTTGTTCGTCGACCGGTTGTCGGAGATGCAGGAATTGGAGCTTGAGAAGCCAGCCGATGAAGCCGCCGGGGAGAGGGCAGCCTCCGGTTTTCCTGCGGCCCACGTCTGGGTTCAACGAGCGGAGGAGAAAGGCGCCGCGGCGATCGTAGCGAGGTTGACGCTGACTTCTTCACAGCTCATCGTGGAATGCGAGAGCCTGGAACAGCTCGACCGCATCAAGCATCGACTCGCGGCCTCGCTGGGATTTTCGCTGCACTTTCGAGGCGAAACGCTGGCGCCGCCGGTACGGCAATTGTCGGTGAACGATCTGATGTCCGATGAATCGCTGAGATTGGTCGTGACGCAGGAAGAAGACCGTGCCCTACTTAATCGATTCTTAGAGAAGGCCTATCTTGAATGGTCGGATCAGCCGCATCTCGCGCTCGGCGGGCAAACGCCGCGCCATGCCGCCGCCACTGCGTCGATGCGTAGCCATGTCGGTGCGTTGATCGATGAGATGGCCCGGCACGATCCTGGCCTCTCGCGAACGGGCCGGACCGCGTTCGATTACAACCGGCTTCGCGCGCATGTCGGGTTGGATGAGACGCCTGAGTGACGAGCACTTGATGCCGGCGCCGAGGTCGCCTGTCCACAGCGAAGGGAATCGACAGTCGGCATTTGTCCAGCAATGAGTGAGTCGCTACCATAAAGAAAAGAGGTGCATTATGGCGACGGACATAAAGAAGGAACAGTCGAAAAAGATCACGGTCAGCGTCATCAAGGCGGATATCGGCGGATGGGTCGGCCACTCGGCCATCCATCCGGCCTTGATCGAGTCGGCCGAGAAGGCGCTCGCGGCCGCCAAAGCAAGTGGACTGCTTGTGGACTATCACGTGTCGGCCTGCGGAGATGATTTGCAGCTTATCATGACGCATCGTTACGGTATCGATCATGAACCGATCCACCGCCTCGCGTGGGAGACGTTCGAGACCGGGACTGTGGTGGCCAAAGAACTTCATCTCTATGGGGCCGGGCAAGACCTGCTTGCCGATGCCTTCAGTGGCAATGTCCGAGGGCAAGGCCCCGGTGTGGCTGAGATGGAATTCGACGAACGGAAATCCGAGCCGCTGCTGGTGTTCATGGCGGACAAGACGTCGGCCGGCGCCTGGAATCTTCCACTCTATAAGATGTTTGCCGACCCGTTCACGACGGCCGGTCTCATCATCGCTCCGGCGATGCATCAAGGGTTCCGTTTCGAGGTCCATGACATTTATGAGCATAAGAAAATCATGTTCGATTGTCCGGAAGAACTCTACGACATGCTGATGTTTATCGGGTCCCCGGGGAAATACACGATTAAATACATCTATTCGCGCGCCGATGGGACAATCGCCGCAGCCTCATCGACCGAGCGGCTCTCGCTTATCGCGGGGAAGTATGTCGGCAAGGACGACCCGGTCATGATCGTGCGGGCGCAACAGAATTTCCCCGCGGTCGGAGAAGTCTTGGAACCGTTTCGCTATCCCTGGATTATCGAAGGCTGGATGCGAGGCTCGCACTACGGGCCGTTGATGCCCGTGTCGGTGAAACAAGCCACGCCGACCAGGTTCGACGGGCCTCCGCGTGTCGCTTGTTTGGGGTTTCAGCTTGCCGATGGCCGGCTCATCGGGCCGCGTGATATGTTCGACGATCCGTCTTACGATGAGGCGCGGCGGGACGCCAATAGAATTGCGGACGTGCTGCGCCTCCATGGCCCGTTCGAGCCGCACCGCTTGCCTCTCGACGAAATGGAGTATACAACTATGCCGCAGATCATGAAGAAGCTGGAAGGCCGTTGGGCCAACACATAACATAAGGACGCGCACGGATGGCGACACAGCGAACGATCATCGGCATTTTGGTCGGGGGTGGACCGGCGCCCGGCATCTACAGCGTCATCAGCGCGGCCACGATCCGCGGCATTCTCGGCGGCTGCGATGTCCTCGGCATTCTGGACGGGTTCAAATGGATCATGGAGGGGAGCGGGGGGAATGTGCGGCCGCTCTCGATCGAAGAAGTCAGCCGGCTGCACTTTCGCGGCGGGTCCTATCTCGGCACGTCGCGGGCCAATCCGACTAAGGCAGCCGAACATCTGGACCGTGTCCTGTCCACCCTGGCACAGCTCGGGGTCACGCGCTTGATCACCATCGGTGGAGACGATACGGCCTTCTCAGCGCTTAAAGTGGAGGAACGGTCGGCCGGCAGCATCCAGGTCGTGCACGTGCCGAAGACGATCGATAACGATCTCGACTTGCCCAACGGCATTCCGACATTCGGGTTTCAAACCGCGCGGCACTTCGGCGTCGGCATCGTGAAAAATCTCATGGTCGACGCCCATACCACCGCTCGGTGGTATTTCGTCGTGACGATGGGGCGCAAGGCCGGCCACTTGGCGCTGGGGATCGGGAAAGCCGCCGGCGCGACTGTGACGATCATTCCGGAGGAATTTACGGAGCGGCCTGTAAAATTGCGGCGCCTGGTGGATCTGTTGATCGGCGCCGTCATCAAGCGTCTCAACAGCGGCCGAACCGACGGTGTCGCCGTGCTGGCTGAGGGGTTGATCGAAATGTTGGATCCTCAAGACCTTCAAGGGCTGGAACAAGTCGAACGGGATGAACATGGCCACTTGCGCCTGTCTGAGGTGGATCTCGGCGATGTGCTCCGGCGGGAGGTGACGAAAGAGCTGAAGGCCTTGGGGCTTTCGGTCCCGATCGTCTCCAAGAATGTCGGCTATGAATTGCGCTGCGCAGATCCCATTCCGTACGACATCGAATACACGCGCGATCTCGGATATTGCGCCGCCCAGTATCTGCTCGATGGGGGGACGGCGGCGATGGTGTCGATTCAGGACGGGCGTTTCACGCCGATTCCATTCAAACAGATGCTGGACCCGGTCACGGGGCGGGCGAGAGTCAGAATGGTGGATGTCGGGTCCCAGTCCTACCACACCGCCCGGCAATATATGATCCGGCTGACCGACGAGGACTTCAACGATCCGGACAGGCTTGGCCGTTGCGCGGCATTGGCCGGGCTATCGCCGGAGGTCTTTCGCAAACGATTTGCCGGCATCGGCTGAACCGGCGGCGAGTTATCAGCAAGAGAAAGGACAGGTGGCATGAAAGTCTTGGCGGCGACTGATGGGTCCAAATATGGACGGTGGGCCATTGAATGGGTGGCACAGATGCCGTTCACCGTCCGGCCGGTGGTTCGGGCGCTGCACGTCGTGGATGTCGCCGGCTTGCGCGCGCCGTTTATGATCCAGCCTATGATCGTAGGCACGGAGCGGTATCTCCAAGACGAGATCAAACGGATGGAGTCAAGCGCAAAGACAGTGAAGAAGCAGACGGAAACGTTGCTGAAAGAATCGGGCTTGAGTGGAACCGTGATCGTGGAGCGGGGCGGGGTGGCGGCGTCGATCATGAAGCACGCCAAGCGAGGCGTCAGTCTGTTGTCGATCGGCTCGCGAGGGCTGGACGCGTTGGATCGCTTCATGCTCGGCAGCGTCTCGAACCATGCGATCCATCATGCGCCTTGCTCTGTTTTGGTGGTAAAGGAGGCGCCTCGGCCGGTGCGGCGGATTCTGCTGGCCATCGACGGCTCACCGGCATCGGACAAAGCGGTCCGATTCCTGCTCCGCCATGTCAATCCCATTCCCGATGGTCTCGATCACGAACCGGTGATGGTGACCATCGCGCATGTGATGCCGTATCTGAAGTACCCGGAACTGCGTGAAGCGGGGAACATGCTGGTGCAGCGCTATGTGGACAAAGCGGCGAAGGCCGGTTTTCAGGTGAGCGAATCCATGAGGCTGGGGAAGCCAGCCGATGAAATTCTCACGGCAGCCAAGCGAGAGAAGGCCGATCTGATCGTCACGGGCGCCAAGGGCTTGGGGGCGATCGGACGGGTGTTGCTCGGCAGTGTCTCGACCCGATTGGTGCAGCATGCCGCCTGTTCCGTGCTCGTGGTTCGATAAAAGATTCGGCGGGACACGAGCGTAGCGGAAGCATGTGCGCGCAACGCGGATCAACTGGCGGCAAGCGGCACAAACAGACAGATGAGGGGAGACGCGGCGAAGGGTGTCACGGGCTGCCAGGATCAGGGCCGCGGGCACTTGACGGCAGAGAGCCGGAGACAATACACTGATAGAACATTTGATCACTTTTACAATTGTGAGGATACCATGGCTCCTTCCGCAACGATGAAGCAAGACAGTCTTCCTGATCGTTTGGTGACGGGACTTTCGAAAATCGGGTTGGCGATGAAGAGCCGAACCTGGAGACGGCAAGGGCAGAAGGGGGTCGGTCCGTTGCAGGTCCAAGTCCTGTCGTATCTCAGATCCTGTCCCAATCAGGCGGCCACAGTCTCGACGATTGCGCGCGAACTGACAGTCAAGCTGCCCACCGCATCCGAGGTGATCCGGACGCTTGAGGAGAAACGGCTTGTGCGCCGGCGCCAGCGGGAGGCAGATCACCGTATCGTCACGGTGCATCTGACGTCCATGGGAGCGAAGGCCGGGAAGGTCTCGAGCGGATGGCCGGAAGTGTTGGCTGCCGCGACAGAACAATTGTCGGTGGAAGAACAGGTCAGGCTGCTGTCCGCCCTGGTAAAGCTCATTCGGGTTCTGCAGTTGAAGGGCGAGATTCCTGTTGCGCGCATGTGTGTCTCCTGCCAGCATTTCAGCCCGAATGCGCATAAGAACCGAGACAAGCCGCACCACTGCCAATTCTTCGACGTGCCGTTTGGCGATCAGTCCCTCCTCCTCGATTGCCCGGAATATGTCGGGACTCCCATCAAGCTGGCGAAAAGAGCCTGATTTGCTCGGCGGCCCCGGCGACGACCGTCGCAAGTACAAGGGGCCGCCGCTTTGTCGTGCAGGTACAAGCCGCCGCTATTTGATGGGTGGGTCTATCCGGTCCACATAGAGCGAGCGGTCTGTCTCGATCTGGGCAAATAATTCATCCAACGCCGACTGGAGCGCCGATTCGATAGGATCACGGTCTGACGCCGTGACCCACCGCGCAAGTGACCCTGCCGCCGTATGTTCGGCGAGATAGGCTTTGATGGGCCGGTCCCCCTCACTCAACTCCGCCTGCATACGGATGTGATAGTGATAGCGCCCTTGTCGATCGGCCAGCGCCAGCTTTGTGGCGATGCGGAGAGTAAGTTCGGCGGGGTCGGTAAAGACCGAACTGAATGTTTCCCTCAGCCGCGCATAGCGAACGATGGCCTGGCTCAGATCGCGGTGCGGCCATTTAAGCAAAGCAATCCCCGGCTGATGGTCTGCGCCTTCGATCGCAAGCGGCCCGACCGTGATCTGGAGAGATCTGGGAATCGTTGTCGAAGCGGGGCCGGCAGGTAGAGGATTCACATGGATGCGGTGTACGCATCCGGTCAAGAGGATCAGCAGGAGAACGAGGATTTTGACGGGCATAGACATGGGTAGATAACGAACGGTCAATCTAGCACATTCGCCTGGGACAATGGCAATGGAGCGCAGGCGCGGCCCACCGTCGGCGGACGGTTTCAGCATCCTGCCGGACTCATTTCCGGTGAGGAGCAAGAAAAGCCCTTGAACCGGTTATGACGGCTGCGCTATCTTAACAGCACTTTTGAACGAGCATAGGAACTTCGCATCGATTAAGCCGATTCCTTAATCGAACACACACCGGGAGGACAACATGAGCAAGAGCTTAAAGGGAACCAAAAGCCACGACAACCTGAAGCATGCCTTTGCCGGCGAATCGCAGGCCAACCGCCGCTATCTCTATTTTGCGCGGCGCGCCGATATCGAGGGCTATCCTGACGTCGGCGGGCTGTTTCGAGACACCTCGGAGGCCGAAACCGGCCATGCCTTCGGCCACTTGGACTTTCTGAAGGAAGTCGGTGACCCGGCGACCGGTGTTCCGATCGGCAATACTGAAACGAACCTCAAGTCCGCCATCGAGGGCGAAACATACGAGTACACCCAGATGTATCCGGGGATGGCCAAGACCGCCCGCGATGAAG
>Ga0210362_1004476_pt1 | contig 15362 bp, 21 predicted proteins | sample S625metaT_FD_159713 | JGI IMG/M metagenome (GOLD analysis project Ga0210362, IMG submission 159713) | Metatranscriptome of estuarine sediment microbial communities from the Columbia River estuary, Oregon, United States - S.625 (Metagenome... | ecosystem: Environmental > Aquatic > Marine >... | reverse complement strand
GAAATACACGGTCACGCCGGCAGGAAGTAAAACGCCATTGCCAACATTACATAGACGCCGACCAGCATCACACCCTCCATCCATTGGGACTCGCCGTCCATCGACACGAATCCGAGAATCAGCACGGACATGGCCACCGCCGCCACTTCAAATGGGGTAAAAATCAGATCCAGCGGGGTCCCGAAGAAATAACTGATGAAGACCAAGAGTGGCGCCACCAACAGCGCGATCTGCAGACTCGATCCGACGGCAATACCGACGGCCAAGTCCATCTTGTTTTTCATGGCCACCAGCACCGCCGTGGAATGTTCCGCCGCGTTGCCGATCAGCGCCACCAGAATCACGCCGACAAAGACCTGGGTGAGGCCCAGCTCGTGCGCCGTCGGCTCAATGGCTCCGACCAACATTTCACTCATCACGCCGATGAGGATCGTCACAACCGCGAGGACGGAGAGGGACATCCGGTAGCTCCATGGATTTTCCCCCAGGTCATGCGCATCGTGCTGGTCCCCGGCAAAGAGATGTCGGTGACTTTTCAGTGAAAATACGAGACTGAGCCCGTAGATGAGAAAGAGCACAATCGCAATGTCTAGACTCAACTCATGTTCGATCTTCACACCCCGATCGGCGGCGGTGAAATGGAACAGAGCCGGAATGATCAGCCCGACGGCCGCCAATAGAAGCAGACTCGCCCCCATGCCTGCTGCGGTCTGGTTGAACTTCTGCCGCTCATACTTCATCCCGCCGGCAATCATCGAGGCTCCCAGCACGAGCAAGACGTTCCCGATGATCGAACCGGTCAGCGACGCTTTGACGACATCATGGAGCCCTTCTCGTAGCGCTGTGAGCGCAATGATCAACTCCGCGGCATTGCCCAGCGACGCATTCAAGAGACTGCCGACACCGGCGCCCACATGAGTCGTCAGATGTTCCGTGGCGCGGCCAAGCAGCCCCGCGAGGGGAATAATGGCCAGCGACGATGTGATAAAGATAAGGAGCGGGTCAGCCTTCAGAAGACCAAGGGCCCCCGTCACAGGGACGAAGATCAGCAGCACATCGAGCCAGGAAGTAAACAGTCGTCGCACCGCGGAAACCTAGCATGGGCACTACCGTTTGTCGATAATTCTTATGTCACGAACCGGCGTCTTATTTTATCCCTTTCATCTGTGCCACGAGCGCACCTTGCAGTGGCTGCTGGAGCGATATGAACAGGTGCATTTCCGGGACTATATGGCCATACAAGTCAGTCCGTTCTGCGGGACGACCGCCTTCCCCGAACGCATGGGAGACTCCTTTCCCGATCTCCTGACAAACGGGCGACTAGTCCAGGGCTATAATGTCAGCGGCTCGCTCAATCCGGACACCAGCGCCGCCGTGGATCGTGATCTCACCGATCCAATCTGGCGAGCTCTCTTTCATGGAGCGCTGGTGGAGAAACGCCGATTCCAACGAGGCCTGTTCGATGGCGCAGACATCACAGGGCGTGACAAAGACGGCAATGACGAGCCACCCTTGATAGCTCGATTGAAGGATGTCTCATTCGAAACGACTCCCTTTACCGTAGCAAGTATCCGTGAACTCAGTCGGCGGCGGCCCATCGGGAGAGAAGCCGACCTCTTCGACTACGGACTGGCCCTGCTGAAAACATCGGCCTCACTGGTGTATACAATACAACTGGCCACAACAAGACAGCTTGCCGCGGCAACCGACTCACACGCCCATTTCACATTGCTTGCCCGGCTCGCGGAACGAACAGGCGTCCCGATTGAGAATAGGTCGGTCGAACAAGGCGCGTCTTAACCATCGCGCGCAGATCTGCTAAAATTTTGCTCCATGCCTACTCCCTCGACGCCTCTCACAGTCCCGAAGACGACTGAAACCGTTCAAACCGGCGCCGGTACAGGATTCGAGTCCCGCGTGGTCGTCTTCAATTGCGATTGTCACACCTATCAACAAGTTATCGACTTGTTCTGTCGGTTCATTCCAGGCATGACTTCGGCAAAAGCCTTCGAGTTGGCCTATCGCATCGATCATGAAGGAGAGGCCGTGGTCTACAAGGGTGCACTGGAGCAGGTAGAGGAAGTCGCGGCAAAACTGGCCGGAGGGGGACTCAGGGTCGTGGTGCAGTAGCTGGGGAACAGCGGGAAGAACACCACTATTTGTGCTTGGGTTTTGGTTTCTTGTCTATAGCAGCTTTGGCCGGCTTGGCAGCTGACTTTTTTGCCGCGGCTTTTACTGGCTCAGCGGGTTCCACTTTCGGCGGTTGTGCCGGTGCCTGCTTGGCTCCTTTGACCGGTCCCTTGACCACAGCCTTTCCCTTGCCTCCAGACTTTCCGCCCTTCGCCGGAGCCACCGGCATCACGTAGACTGCGTTTCGATTCACCTTCGCAAGCTGCTCTCCATTGAGCACACGCACTTGGTACAGCTCGAACAATTTACCGACGGCTTTCATATCCCCTCGCCTGGCTGCATTCAGCAGCTTGCGGCGTTGGTTCATTTCCTCTTCTTCAGTATGCGACGCAGCGCGACGTTCCATATCCGTCCTTTATCCACTTTTCCTGAGCGCACATTGATGCCAATCGCACAGGGAACGATCAGCACACTATCTGCCAGAAAAATCTGCGAAGTATAGCAGAGTCCAGGCAGGATTTGGAATAATCCGGTTCTCCATGCCTATTCACAGTCCAGGCGTTCAAAATCGGCCTTGGTATGTGGCACAGACACCCCCCACTCATCCGCCACTAGCCAGGCACGGTCAACTCTTCCCTATTCCTTGACCCGTACCGTCATCGGGATCGGCTCCAGCGGATTGTCCGCCTGGTCGCGGGCGGTTGCCACGATTTTATCGAGGACGTCGATACCACGAACAACTTCTCCGAACACCGTGTAGCGACGATCCAGGCCGCTGTTGTCTCCCACGCAGATAAAAAACTGCGAGCCGTTGTCGTTGAAGTCGCGGGTGCTATTGCTCTCGCGCGGCATCTTGGCCATGGAGACGGCGCCGCGTTTGTGCGGGCGGTCGTTCGGTTCGGGCGAAAGAAAGTATCCCGGCCCTCCAGTGCCATGGAGAGTGCGGTCTGGCTGCTTACTGTACGGATCTCCGCCTTGGATCAGAAATCCGGGCACGACACGATGGAAGGTCGTGCCGTCGAAGAAGCCCATCTTGGCGAGGTTCACGAAATTCTCCACATGTCGCGGAGCCTCATCCGGATAGAAGCGAATGGCTATTTCCCCAAACTTCGTGGAGATCGTGGCGCGAGGATCTTTCTTCTGAAACTGCATGGCCATCTGAGCAATCTAGCAAGCGGTTCATTTTCAAGGCAAGACATCGAAAGAATGCTGTGTTCTGAGCCTGCAATCTTTTAGCTCAGCACAATTATTCGACAAGTCCTCTGCCCGGATCTATTTTGAGCCATAGTACCCCTCCTATAAGCGCAATAATGGCAGCAACTGAGAGAGACACAGGCCAGCCCCAGTGCTCGGCGATCCAGGGAGTCAGGGTCGGTGACACGGCACCCCCGATATTCGCACCCATATTCATCAAGCCTGAGAGACTGCCTGCATGGGATGTTGAGAGATCGCTCATGGAAGACCAGTAGGCGCCGACTGTGAAATAGAGCCATCCGGCTCCGATCGACAGGCTTGCGATGGCCAGATACGGTGATTCCATCAGCGCGCCGAGCGCAATCGTGGCGGCCGCCAGCACCATGCCGGTCATACCGACAGCCTTCCGCCCCTGCGTAACGCCACGGCGTAGCGCCAGACGATCGGTGACCCATCCACCCAGTGGACACGACACGAGTATGGCAAGGAATGGGGCCGACGCAAAAAAGCCTCCTCGCAACACGTCGAATCCCCGCACGTTCACGAGATAGAGATAAAACCACGACATATAGACATAGGCAACATACCCAAGACAGCCATAGCTGAGCACAAGCCACCAGACAGTCGGTGTTCGTCTCAGCGCTGCCCAAGGAATCGACGGAGGCCTCGTCACTGCATGTTCCGCAGGGGCACCTGTCTCGCGCCTCATGACCCATGGGTGATCCGACGGGCGATCGCGCGCCACGATCCACCAGATCACCGCTAATCCGATTCCAAGTGAGGCCGACGCAAAGAACGCCGTCTGCCACCCATAGTTCACCATGATCCAGGCCGTCACAGGTGGAGTGATGGCCGAACCAATGCCAATTCCACCGATGGCGATACCGATGCCAAGGCCTCGTTCGTGGGCTGGGAGCCAGTCGGCGACGGCGCGGTTGAAGGTGGGCAAGGCCGTCGCCTCTCCGATGCCGAGAAGAAATCGGACTAAGGCAAGCACCCCCACAATTCCTAGCGGCCCAGCCAAATCCGACGCGGGTGCCATGGCCGTCAATGCCGTGAAGCAGGACCACCAGAGGAGTGCGATCGTGAGGACGATGCGAATGCCCCACCGATCGGCGAACCAGCCGCCTGGCACCTGGAACAACGCATAGCCGATAACGAAAGCGGAAAAAACAAACCCCATCTGCTGATCGGTGAGACCGAGCGCCGGCATCATCTGGCGCGCCGTTACCGAGATATTGACGCGATCGATGTACGTAACGACGCTGATCGCAAAGAGAAGTCCGAGCATCAACCAGCGCATGCGGGGCGGGGCTGAAGACTCCAGGCAAGTCGAGGGAACAGTCTCGCTCACCATGGTTCCGACAAGAGAGTCATGGATCGGTATTGTCCTAGGATGCGGCGAGTTTGCCGAACAGACGTCGGCCGCCTCCTCAATGATGAAGAGGCGGCCAGGAAGATGCCTACTTGGTGACGTTGGCGACGATTTCCAGCAGTTCCACTTCAAAAATCAATGTGGCGCCCGGCTTGATCACCGGGGGTGATCCACGCTCGCCGTAGGCCAAGTCCGATGGGCAGACCAGCCGGCTCTTGCCGCCAACCTTGATTTGCTGAACTCCTTCCGTCCAGCACTTGATGACTTGGTTGAGCGGAAATGTGGCAGGCTCGCCGCGCTTCACTGAACTGTCGAACACGGTTCCATCGATCAAGGTGCCGTGATAATGGACCTTCACCGTATCCGTGGCCTTGGGCGTCGCCCCTGAGCCTGCTTTCATCGTGGTGATGATGATGCCCGACTCGGTCTTGGTTGCCCCTTTCTCTGATGCGGCCTTCGTGAGAAATGCCGCTCCTGCCTTCTTTTCGCTCTCAGCGACAACTGAGAGTCGGGCCTGCTGAAGTTGTGAAATTTTGGGGCCGTACGTTTGAATATCGACTTTGGGGGTTCGCTTCAAGACTCCGTCAATCATGCCGTTCTTGACCATGTCCAGCTCAGCCTCGCTCAGGGTAAAGGGCGCGAGGTTCTGGCTGATAGCAAGTCCCAGTGCGTATAAGGTCTTTTGTTCATCGGTTCCTGGTTCTTGCGAGGCCGCCAGCACCGGCGTGGCAACCAGGAAGAGCGAGAGGCCCAGACTGAGGATGAAAGTGCGCATCGATAATCCTTTCATGTAAGAGACGAGTAGCGGAACAATCGTTTCACGTACAATACGATACGCGCATTAATCCTACAACAGAAATCTGGTGTTCAAGTGCGCGATGTGCTGTGCCGCCCCACATGATTCCTGTCATCCCTCGTGAATCGTATTTCACAAGCAAAGATGAGAGGCTCTCTCGCTCCGTCTTGCGCGCGCCTTGCATCGTCGGCGAAGCGGGCTTCACGCTTCACGGCAACAAGCGATTAGAAAGTTTGACGACAAAATACCCAGCGGGGAGAGGAACCGCATGCGAACTGAGATGCATGACGGATCCGTCAACTTGCCCCGCAAGCGGACGAGATCTCGTCACACAAGAGCGTAAGGCAAAACGTTCGTGCCTTGCGCTTTCGTGTGGCGGAGAGGGAGGGATTTGAACCCTCGGTAGAGATTTTGTCCCTACGACGGTTTAGCAAACCGTTGCCTTCGGCCACTCGGCCACCTCTCCACGTCACCCTGACCATGCTCGGGGGGATTACGCCCACATCGACGGAAAAACCTGGCATCAGGTGGAAACGCCGACGACGAGGCATGATCTTACCTCAGCCTCTGGGGAAGTCACAAGGGTGTGAGTGAAATGTGGAGAGGAGCGGTCAGTTTCTGACCAGCCATTGGAATAGCTACGCCCCTCGCGTTCGCAGAAGGATGGGAGATATCCGGCGGAGCGCAGAACGTTCGGCCATGGAGAGCGGCCGATCGCCGTCAGAGCCGTTCACGCCACGTATTCTTAGGAGAGGAATCGTGTAGCACGGTTCAACCTCGCTTGAGCGTACCACTCTGCTCATGGAAGCGACTGCAGAGCCTTTCGTTTTTGCTGGCACGCCTGTACGACACGCGCGCCAGATCGCAAGGGGCAAGCTACACATCCTATTGTTATCGGTCAGGTTACATCCACAAAACTGGGCCAAAGCTCTTATCGACGCTTCGTGGGCGGTGGCATTGGCTGCACCGAGCAATCAGGCAAGACTCTTCAACTGTGCCGGTCGTGCGAAGGACAAGTTGATACGTACACCCACCGCAAAATGGGCATGCTTTCCCGCGAATATCCCGTCTCACTGTCCCAATCTTGCCAAGCTGCTTGTGCATGTCATTCCTCCGGTGATGCCGAATCTGAATATCAAGACGGCGCGTGAACTTCATCAATCGCACGCAGGCAGAATAAACCGTATTCAGCAAGGCTGAACATACCGTGGAGGTAGCATGGGATTAGACGAAAGAGTGTGCCTGTTCGAGGAGAGGCTGCGTAGGAGAACGAGACCCGGACTAGAACCGGATCAGGACGTATTTCGTGGCTTGGCTCGCGCGAGGCGCGGGATCCTGCAATGCCGTAAATTGATTAAGCCGTGTTTGGTCTGGAGGAGAAACTGTAAGAAGATCTACCTTGATACAGTCTGGTTTGACCCATTGTACTTCTGCCAAATTAATTGCGATGTGGGAGTCCTCATCGGGTATCCACAGATGGAGTTTTACAAAATCACCGGGCTGTAAAGTCTCTGGAGTCGCCAGTGGCTGGCGAGGAGCCGCGAGGTCATACACACAGCCTTCTCCTTGTAGACCTGCGCTGCCTTTTGAGAGAATGCAGTTGATGGCGACTTGGCGGTGTAGTTGAAAGGACATGATGTTTTCTTCCCCCTGAAAGAAATCACTGCTGCAAGGGAGAATAATACAAATGACGGCATTTCCGCTACTCCCCCGTCAGGCCAGCGCACCCCAACGAAAGCAGGATATGAGCTTCTGGTCGTCGAGTCAAAGTATCCACCACGCCGATGTCTACCACATGCCGGCCTCTCCCTCTGAGCATGCCCGCGTTTCGGGAAGCATTTGGTAGGACATCTTTTCATCTTCCAGTCTCGGCTCGCCGGGGGCCAGCACCGTATAGGCAGGGGTTTCATCCTCCGCCATATTGTCTCTGGTTCCCAAAAGCCCTTCCCGGTTTAGAATCTTGTTCGCATTCGTGCGTGAGACGATGGGCGGATACTCCCGAAATTGGTCTGCAGACACAAAGGGCACCTGAATCGTCACCGTACGGCGATCGTCATAGATAAACCGGCGTAGGCGATCGTCGATCGGGGTTTTCAAGCTAAGCACAGTGGACGTTGTGGGAGCAATGGCATCGATCGTAATCGCATACACTGGCCGGGCGTCGCGCGAGGGCGTAGCCATGGATCCCGTTGCCTCGACATTCGGCGAGGCAACCAGTTGCGTGCTGGGACTCAGGGCCGGCGATCTGACGCCCAAACGAAGATGGGTAATATTCTCATCCGAGGCATTTTCCAGTAATAGCTTGATGACCACCCAGGCTTGTGGGTTTGCCGTCTTGACCCGCCCCTTCGACACGGGCTCTTCGATCCGGCGAAGGCTGCAATTTGTGACGAGATTCCGTTTCTCAAAAAAATACGTCGTGGTCTGGCCTTCTGAGAACGAGGCGCGCTCATAGGTGTAGAACGCAACGCCGACCTTGAGGATGGTCGGCCTGAACCAGGACACAACCGTGGGAAGGAAAAACGGCACTGCCACGGCCAGCAGTCCAACAAGGACAATCTTATTGAGCCAGCTTTGTTGCCAAAACCATTGCCAGCATTTCTTCAAAAGCTTCATGCGCCTCCGCCTGTGGACATACCGAACACGCCTTGATGCAGAGGGATCACGCGAGCAGGCTATGCAAGACGTCCACCATGTGACAGAGACTCTCGGGGAATAAAAATGGCGGAGGGGGCGAGATTTGAACTCGCGGATGAGTTACCCCATCTCCGGTTTTCAAGACCGGCACGTTCGACCGCTCCGTCACCCCTCCAAACCTCGGCTGTCCTGATCGTGGGTTCTTACCCCGCAGTACTCATGAATGCCTATGCTGCGATCACTGATCTGCTGTCCGTTCTTCATCGCGCGTATCTTGTGAAGCGTGAAGCCCGCTTCGCCGATGATGCGAGGCAAGCGCAGGACGGAATGAAAGTTCGTCTCGTCTTTGTTTGCGAAATACGAGATACGCTTCACGAGATGCGTACCTTCGTGAAATTTTGCAATGAATCGCCATGAGTTATGCTGGTTGAAGCGCGATCCTCTCCATCCCACCCATATAGGGACGAAGCACATCGGGAATCACCACCGATCCGTCGGGCTGCTGGTAATTTTCAAGAATGGCGACCAGCGTCCGTCCGACCGCAAGGCCGGATCCGTTCAATGTATGGACGAACTCGGTCTTGGCATCTTTCTTTCCACCGGCCGGACGATACTTGATGTTCGCCCGTCTGGCTTGAAACGATTCGAAGTTGCTGCACGATGAGATCTCTCGGTATTGTCCCTGAGAAGGCAGCCACACTTCAATATCATAAGTCTTGGCGGCGGAAAATCCCATATCGCCGGCACAGAGGGTTACGACACGATAGGGCAGCCTCAGGTTCTGCAAGATCGACTCGGCATGTCCGGTCAACCGTTCAAGCTCCTCGTAGGAGCGATCGGGAGCGGTAAAGGCAACCAGTTCTACCTTGTTGAATTGATGGAGACGGATTAGGCCACGGGTGTCCTTCCCGTAGGAGCCTGCTTCCCGTCGAAAGCAGGGCGTGTAAGCCGTATACCGAACGGGCAAGGAGTCTTCACTCAGGATTTCCTCACGATGGAGGTTGGTGACCGGCACTTCAGCGGTCGGAATTAAGAAGTAATCTTCGTCCCGCAACCGAAAGAGATCCTCCTCGAACTTGGGAAGTTGGCCGGTTCCGGTCATAGCTTTGCGATTGACCATCACGGGGGGGAGGACCTCCCGATATCCATGCGAGCCGGTATGCAGATCGAGCATATAGTTGATCAATGCCCGTTCCATCCGCGCCCCGGCGCCGCTCAACACGGCAAACCTGGCCCCGGCGATCTTCGCGGCACGGTCGAAATCGAGAATCCCCAGCGCTTCCCCTATTTCCCAGTGCGGTTTGGCAGGAACAGTGAGGGACGAGGGCGTGCCCCATCGACGGATCTCGATATTTCCGGACGCATCGCTGCCGACTGGGACCGTCTGATGGGGAAGGTTGGGGATACGGAGCGCAAGGTCGCCCAGAGTTTCCTCGACTTTCCGAAGGCTGTCTTCAACGTTCTTGATGCGGTCCCCCAGCCCTTTCATGGCCGCCATGGCTTGTTCAGCCGGTTCTTTGGCCCGGCGCAGCCTCGCAACCTCGTCGGAGCCTTTCTTGAGCTCATGCCTCAGTTGTTCAACCTCTGTCGTCAAGATCCGCCGTTCATCGCCGAGATTCTGAACCACATCCCACGGCACATCCTGCCCGCGCATTCCCAGCGACGTGCGGATGAGGTTAGAATTGTCACGAAGATACTTTGGATCGTGCATGCGCCACCCTCTAAAAGCGCATGGAATCTAGCATCGGACTCATGGAGAGTCAACGAAACCGGCCCTCATCCGCTACGAGGCATCCGGCTATCGGGAAGATTTGACAGCGACTGGGCGGCCAGGACAGGATGGGCCATGCGCACGATCGCGAATCCGCCGAACCCGTTCATCTCGCAGTATCGGGAATTGCTGGAACCGCCTCGCACTGCGGCGGTGGAGGTCTATGGAGACCAGACCCGTGAAATTTTAAGCCGTAACGAAAGCCCTGACCTGCCCTTTCGCTGGAGCGTCAATCCCTATCGGGGATGTTTTCATGCCTGCGCCTACTGTTATGCGAGGCCATCCCATGAGTATTGGGGCTTCGGCGCCGGAACGGATTTTGACAGTAAGATTATCGTCAAGGAAAATGCGCCGGCACTGTTACGGCGCACATTTGAGAAGCCGTCATGGCGGGGGGAGCTGATTGTCTTTTCTGGGAACACGGACTGCTATCAACCGCTGGAGGCCGCCTATGGCCTGACCAAGGCCTGCCTGACTGTCTGCGTGGACTATCGGAACCCCGTTGGCATCATTACGAAAGGCGCACTAGTATTGAGGGATCTCGATGTGTTGAGCCGGCTGCACCAGAAGGCCTGGGTTCGTGTCTACCTCAGCATTCCCTTTTCGTCGGACGATATGGCCCGCAAGGTGGAACCGCACGCGCCGTCGATCACCAAGCGGTTCGAGGTTATAAAGACATTGGCGGACGCGGGAATCGAGACAGGAATTTCAATCGCGCCTGTGATCCCAGGTTTGAACGAGGGCGATATCCCGGAGTTGTTGGAACGCGCGCATCGGGCGGGGGCCTGTACGGCCGTCGCAACCTTGCTGAGACTGTCCGGCAACGTTGAGCCGGTGTTCCTGGAGCGTATGCAGGAGGCGTTTCCCGACCGGATCGGGAAAATCGTCGCCCGATTGCGGGAAGTGAGGGGTGGCGCGCTGACGGACAGTGAGTTTTTCAGACGGCATGCGGGGATGGGCGTCTATTGGGATATGGTCGAACAACTGTTCAGCGTGGCCAAGCGGCGCGCTGGTTTCGCAGATGACAATACGGACGCGATCCCGGAGACCTTTCGACGGCCGGGAGGCGAACAAACGTCACTATTTTGAAGGAATACAGATGAAACACAACCCGGGATTCTTACGGCTGGTGGAACGCGCAAAGCAGTGTGTGAAAGAGTGCACGGTGGTAGAGGTAAAGGCACGGCTTGACCGGGGAGAACCGTTCCACTTCATCGATATCCGCGAAGATCATGAGTTTGCCGCAGACCATGCCGGAGGGGCCCGGCATTTGGGCAAGGGAATTATCGAGCGCGACATCGAGACGGCAGTCCCCAATAGAGAAGACCACATCGTGCTCTACTGCGGCGGAGGATTTCGGTCAGCGCTTGCCGCCGATGCCTTGCAGCAGATGGGGTACGTCAATGTGGTCTCGATGGACGGGGGAATCAAGGCTTGGCGGGAAGCCGGTTATCCGATGGAATAACCGGCCGGTGTGCCCATCGGCGCTACTTATTCGTTCGATCGAACTCTTTGACGACCTGTTCCGTCAGATCGATCGTGTCTTTGTTGTAGATCACGATTTTCACGGTCTGCTCGCTTCCTTTGTCGACGACCAGCGAGAAGCCTCCCTTTTCAGCCACGGTTTGGGTGGCTACCGAGATTTTCTTCATATACTCATCCACCAACTCTTTTTGTTTCTTCTGTAGATCCTGATTGAACTCCTGTGCAAGCTTTTGGTACTCCTGAATTTTTGTTCGGAACTGCGCCTCCTTGTCCTTTTTCTCCGTCTCGCTCAGCTTGGGCAGTTGCTCTTTCAGCTGCTTCTCATAATTGCGCAGATCTTCCTCGTCCTTGGCCAGGAGTTTTTGCCTGATGGACACATACTCCTTCAACCCGTCGAGCGCTTTCTTTCCGGCTTTAGATTTTTCCAGGACGGACTGGGGATCTACCACACCCATCTTGAATGGTTCAGCAGCATGGCTGGAGAACGAGAACGTCAAGAATGCCAGGGCCGACAGTCCCACAGCGCACAGTGTTCGTACAACAGAAACTTTCATGAACGCTCCTTACAAGAGAGTGTGTGTGAATCGTTGAAGAATAGCCAGGCGGGTGTGGCCTGTCAAGCACTTGTCATGCGGCGATATCGCTACCACGTATCGAAGTTGATCGGCTCCTCGCCGATCCACGCCTCGACACCATGTTTCCACTTCAATCGCCGGGCAACCGCTCGCAGGGTATGCTCATCTGCCAAGTTGGGATCAAAGGGGTTCTTCACTTTAAACAGGATCTCCTTCTTGAGGCAAGGATCGAACCCCAGTTCGTCCATCGCAAGGGCCAGGAAATTCAATTGAGTCAGACGTGAAGCTTGGTTCAGGCCGAGAAGCGCGGCTTCTTGAGAAAGATCGGAGGGGCCGCTCTTTTGAAAGATTTCGATCACACGGGTCTTCAGCTCAACGCGCTGGGATTCCGTCAGGGTCGGCAGGGTCAACTCAACCAACAGAGCATTCGCGGCTCCATCGAACGACGGTATGCTGAAGAGTCGACCGAGAATTCCCATGCCACTCCCGAAACACGCGATGACTTACACAGACGGCGCCGAACAAACTGGACACATCGACAAACGATCTGGAGCAAGTGTACTGAAAACCGCCGTCATTTTCTAGCCCGTACTCTTCATGACAAATTGTCGAGACATCGCCCGAATACGCGTGCCTTGCCGAGGACAAGAGCTGATCGCTACGGGCAAGCAGTCGATAATCGAATTGAGGCCCTATCCGCCATTGAGCGTGCTGAGGACCGGCGTGTATACTCCGCTGTTGTTTGTCGACACCCATAGGAGAACACATCATGGACCAACAGAAGCACAACCAGCCGACCGTAGCCGACGATCCCAACGCGCGCGAACTGCTCCGCCGGGCATTTGACAACACCGCCAGATGGCCAAAAGACTTCAACGGTTTCACCGCCGATCTCACCGTGAACGTCAATGGAAAGGAGACCAGCGGCCCCGTCCTGGTCAAGGGTCCGCGTGAGGTCTCGGTCCAGCTTAGCGATGCCGACACGCAAAAGTGGGCCCAAGAACAACTCGGCATGATCGCCGTCCATCGGGGTCCGCGCAGCTTTGAGGAGTCGGATGGGAAATACTCCTTGACGATGGAAGAAGACGGACACCCCTTGGGAACCAAACTCATCATCCACGGTTCGAACTCGTTTTATCGCGTTAAGAACGACCGCATCACGCAAATCAATCGGACGATGGCGCATCCGGGCATGACCCCGTTCGCCTTCACGATCAATGTCGAAGACAGCACCGTCACGCAGGATCAGAAGAACCTGACGACCCGCTATACCGTCTACTACTACTCGCCCACTGACGGCAAACTGAACAACGTGGAAAGCTTTACCGACACCCATACGCGCCTAGGCTCGTCTGACCTGCCGGCCACCAGACGGATCATCTCATTTGAAAACGGCACCGTCTTCGTCAAACATCTGATCTTCAAAAATCACAAGCTCCTGTAACGATGGATTTGCGGACGAACTTTCCCAGAAGCATGAGCGTCAAGATTGCGGGCCACGTCCATGTGGCCCGCATGATCGACAAGTGCCGGGCCGTTCTCGCCAGAACCGAGGGCGAGTATATCTATCCCTGTCCCATGGATGAGCGGCTGCTGGAATTCGCTGGAATCACCAGCGAACAGTTCACGGCTGCAGTCAAGGCCAATTCTACTGATAAAGGAGTGGCGGCGTGGTTTGCGCAGGCGGCAAAGCCGCACACGCCTGCCGAGTTGGAAGAATGGAATCGGAACCTGCTGGCACGCGGACCGAGCTCTCCTGAGAGCGCGGCCAGGTTCAAGAAATACCTCGACGCTGTTGATCCCTCACGCACCGACCTGACCGCGTGGTCCGATCTCCAGGATTTGGAAGAGAGACGGACCGTGCCGAGACGAGCTCCCGCGGCTTAGACCACCACACTCGTGTTTTCCAGGTGCTACTGAACTGTCAGGCCGAGATGCTGTTCGATGGTTCGAACACGCTGCTCCAACCGCTCTACACGTTCCTGAATCTAGCCATATGAGAGTTGGATGAGTGCGCGTGTTTCTCGGAACTGCTCTTCAAGAAAGGATCGATCTTCGGCGTGACGCCGGTCGAGATGCATCTGAAATCCTTTGGCCACAAGCTGGAGTTCGTGACGGAGCCCTTCCGTCAGAACACCGGCATGCCGTTTGGAGTCCTCGAGTTCTCCACGAATGGTATCGGTCGCTGTAGCGATGAGGTGCTGGATTTGTGCGAGTGATTCCTGATCCATGATCTTTATAGCGGATCGGCGAAGTCTAGAGGCCGACATTGAAGAAGTCGATGAGGCCATTCAACGCAAAGAACTCTGACAGCAACACACCCAACAAGTCCCTACGCAGCCAGCCCTTCGCGCTAGCCTACATCGATATCGACAATTTCAAATCCTTCAACGACCGCTACGGCTATGGCCGTGGAAATGAAGTCCTCATCGTAACTTGCCGCATCCTTACGATGGTGTTGGGAGAACTCGCCGGTCCAGAGGGATTTGTCGGCCATGTCGGAGGAGATGATTGTGTCTTTATGAGCCGCCCGGATAGCATCGACGCCATCTACCAGACCGTCATCAAGCGTTTCGATCTGGTGATTCCGGACTTTTACGACCGGGACGATCGCCTCAAGGGCTATATCGACTCCGTTGACCGCCGTGGGAATACGGAGCAGTTTCCAATCATGAGTCTGTCAATCGCCGTCGTCACCAACGAACGAGTCCCCATCGCCCATCCCGGTGATGTGAGCAAGATCGCCTCGGAGCTGAAGCAACGAGCCAAGGCCGTGAAAGGCAGCGTCTATGTCAAAGACGAGCGAGGCCAGGCCATCGATGCGTTCTCCGCGGCGGCAGATTCTACAGCGCAGCTCCCCGCCCCTGACTGAATCACAGGTCTTGGGAATCCTTTCTTACAATTACCTTCGGCAGCAGCAAGACAAGCACCTTTTCTTGTGACAGTCGACGAGCCCTTCAAGGGTAGGGCAAAGCAGCGACACATCAGCAAGTGCCTGTCATCATCGCTTGAACGCTGTCAGAACAAATCTCCAGGCGCCTTTGTTTCATCATTGTTGGAGATGTCATAACAAGGCCTATGTTCACCCGCGTACATTGCGGACGCTCCATTTCCTATGCGCACAAGACATTTCCGGATCGGTGGCTGACGCACTGTCAACTTCCCTGCCACCCAAAAGTTTCCAAGCCATGTATCGGTGAAGCTCTGAGGAGCCCCCCAAACGATTCTTTAGCCCGCATTACTCATGACGGTTTGTCGCAGAACATGTTCCGGGTTTCGAGTCACGTGTTTTGGGAGTGTGTTTTCTGACAACACGAAACAGGAAACCCGAAACTCGAAACTCTGTGCTCCGGAGCAGCGGATCGGCGATTGGAGCAGAAGTGTTCATGAATAATGCGG
>Ga0210362_1186162_pt1 | contig 15784 bp, 15 predicted proteins | sample S625metaT_FD_159713 | JGI IMG/M metagenome (GOLD analysis project Ga0210362, IMG submission 159713) | Metatranscriptome of estuarine sediment microbial communities from the Columbia River estuary, Oregon, United States - S.625 (Metagenome... | ecosystem: Environmental > Aquatic > Marine >... | reverse complement strand
GGCACCGGCACCCGTTCGGCGATCGCCGGGATGACGTCGCCGGCGCGCTCGACTTTGACCGTGTCCCCGTCACGCACATCTTTGCGCGCCACCTCATCCGCATTGTGCAACGTGGCCCGGCTGATCGTGACGCCCCCGACTTCGACCGGATTGAGCAGCGCCAGCGGCGTCAAGGTGCCGGTTCTCCCGACCGACACGATGATCCTGTGGACTTTCGTGATTTCTTTGCGAGGCGCGAATTTGTAGGCGATCGCCCAGCGAGGGCTTCTGGATTTCATGCCGAGCTGTTCTTGCCAGCTGCGCTGGTCCACTTTGACGACCACTCCGTCGATCTCATACGGCAGGTTGTCTCGCTGCTGCTCGGTTTCACGATGAAACGCCAGAACGTCTTCGATCGTGCCGCATCGCCGGCGGAGGGTGGGCACCGGAAATCCCCACGAGGCCAGCGAATCCAATTCATCCCAATGCGACGGAGGAGGCGGCTTGTCCATTGCCATGATCTCGTAGCAGGTCACCACGAGGGGACGTTCGGCCGTGATGCCTGAGTTCAGCTGCCGAAGCGAGCCCGCAGCGGCATTGCGAGGATTGGCAAAGGCATCGTCTCCTCGTTCCGTCATGCGGCGGTTTAGGGCATGGAAGTCGTCGAGACGCATATAGACCTCGCCTCGTACGGCCAGATGGGCAGGCGCGCCACTGCCGGTTTGCACGTGCAACGGCAAGGATCGGATGGTGCGGAGGTTGAGGGTCACGTCTTCGCCCGTCGTTCCGTCCCCTCTGGTCGTGCCACGGACGAAGACGCCCCGGTCGTACACCAGCTCCACGGAAAGGCCGTCGAATTTCGGGTCTGCCGTGTAGCCGACTTGGTCTCTGTTCAGTTCCCGCTTCATCCGCTGATCGAAGGCCAGCACGTCCTGTGGATCGACCAGGGAGTCCAGACTCAACATCGGCCGCTCGTGCCGCGCCTTGCCGAGTTCATCCAGAGGAGGAGCGCCGACGCGTTGCGTAGGAGAGTCGGGCGTGATCAGGTCAGGATGGGCGCGTTCGAGCTGCGTCAGCTCTTGAAATAACCGGTCGTACTCGCCATCGGAAATCTCCGGGCGGTCTTTCACGTAATAGAGATGGTCGTGATACCTGATTTGATCTTTGAGATGGGCCAAACGTTCTTGGATGGAATCGGCCTGGTCCGGCGCGGCAGGGGCGTTTTGATCGAAATGATCGTGATGCATCGGGACGACCGAACCGGCCTAAGCGGAAAAACCGTAACACAGGGCTGCGGAAATGGTCAAACCGACGACCGGTCCGGCGCGCTTTGACTTTCGCAGCGTCGGCCACTATTCTAAACACTTGTTTGGGGACTTGCTTGAAATAGGCTGAAGGAAGCCGCTCATGAGCCGCGTAGATTGGGTTGCGTCAGAGGAGGAATGTATGCAGAGGGAAGAATCGAACGTGGGCGGGCGAGCGTCGAGGAAGCTGGTGGCCGTGGCGCTCATCATCTGCAGTGGCTCGCTATTCAGTGGATGCGTCGTATTGGAGGAGAAATACAACGCGGAAAAAACGAGAAGTCTGAACTTCCAGCGATTGCTGGCGCAGGAGGAACGGAGATCGGCTGAATTGGACAGCGAGGTCAAGAGAGCCAAGCAAGAGTTGGCTGAATTCGAGGCTCGGAATCGAGAGCTATCCGGGCAGGTACAATCGGTGCGCGAACACATGGCGCGCCTTCAGGAAGAGACAGAGGCCATCAAGGAGTCGACGTTGCTCGAACGGAAAGCGATGGAAGATATGCGCAGGAGCAGCCATCCGGTGGCCAAGCCAAAGCCGGTCGAGCAGCCGACCAAGATTCTTGGCGATATCGCTGGATTGGAGGGGCCACCCTCGAAAAGTCCGGCGATTAAGGATATGGGGGGGATGCTGGAATCGGGGCCTGGAGTCAGGTCCGGCGCGACGCTGCATGTTGTGAAGCCAGGAGAGACGCTCTTTCGTATCAGCCGGCGATACGGCATCGAGATCGAGAAGCTGAAGAAGATGAACAAATTGCCCGATGACATCATCGAGGTGGGCCAAAAGCTCATCGTGGGAGCGGAATAGCGAACGGAGCGGAATGGCGGCGCCTGCGTATTCACTCAGCCTAGACGAGTTTCGGTCCTACACGAAGGAGGGCAACCTCATTCCGTTGTACCGTGAAATTCTGGCGGATCATGATACGCCGGTCTCGGCCTTTGCCAAGATTGACCACGGCCCATCGGCCTATTTGTTGGAAAGCGTTCAGGGAGGAGAGAAGTGGGCGCGCTACTCCTTTCTCGGAAGCGGGGCTCCCATCGTCATGGTGGAGGACCGTGGAGACCTGTGCGTGAAAAAGGGAACACGCAGCCGCCGAATCCCCAGCCGCGGCGCCCCGCTGGATCGCGTGCGGGAATTCATGGAGGGCTACCGTCCGGTGACCGTGCCCGGCCTGCCTCGCTTCGTGGGCGGGGCGGTGGGATATCTGGGTTACGACATGGTGAAAACATTCGAGGACGTTCCTTCCAGGAGGAAGGATCATCTTGACCTGCCGGACTTTGCCTTCCTGTTGACCGAGACGCTGCTCATTTTCGATAACGTCACACAAAAAATCAAAGTCGTGGCCAATGCGCACGTGAAGTCCGCTTCGGACCGCGGCATTCGCGCGGCTTATCGGGAGGCGATCGGCAGGATCGAACAGATGATCGCGCGGCTTCGCCGGCCTCTTCGACAGACCAAGCCGAAGCGGCGGCGGTCTCCCATCCGTTTCACGCCGAATATGAGCAAGGCGGACTTTGAAAAGATGGTCTCGCGCGCGCAGGACTACATCAAGGCCGGAGACATCTTTCAATGTGTGTTGTCCCAGCGATGGGAGACAAATTTGCACGCGCCGCCGTTTCAGCTCTATCGGGCGCTACGCGTCGTCAACCCCTCGCCCTACATGTATTACTTGCGCATCGCCGGCGTGGAACTCGTCGGCTCTTCGCCTGAAATTCTCGTGCGGTGTGAGGACGGGCTCGTCTCGGTGCGTCCGATCGCCGGGACGAGGCGGCGAGGTGCGACCGCCGAGGAAGATGCGCAGCTTGAGCGCCGTCTCCTGGCGGATACCAAGGAGCGGGCCGAGCATATCATGCTGGTCGATTTGGGCCGCAACGACGTCGGGCGGGTGGCGGAGCGAGGATCGGTTCAGGTCGAGTCGCTGATGAACGTCGAGCGCTACTCGCATGTCATGCATATCGTGTCGAACGTCACCGGGAAACTGGATCAATCCAAAACCGTGTACGATGTGCTGAAGGCGTGCTTTCCCGCCGGCACCGTATCCGGCGCGCCCAAAATCAGGGCGATGGAGATCATCGAAGAGCTGGAGCCCACCAAACGCGGCCCCTATGCCGGCGCCGTGGGGTATCTTAGTTTTTCCGGCAACATGGATATGTGCATCAATATTCGGACGGTGGTGGTGTCCCGCCATCGGGCCTTCATTCAAGCCGGAGCGGGCATCGTCGCCGATTCCAATCCGGAGCACGAATACGAAGAAACCTGCAATAAGGCTCGGGCAATGATGAACGCGATCGAGCTGGCGGAGCAGGGACTGGAATAAAGACGTCGTTCGTGAAGCGCGCCGGATTCTCTGACGAGATACACTTCGCGAGCGACGAGTAACACTATGCTGCTGATCATCGACAACTACGATTCCTTCACGTACAACCTGGTCCAGTATCTAGGCGAACTCGGCGAGGATGTCCGGGTCTATCGTAACGATAAAATTACGCTTGGACAGATCGAGGAGCTGCATCCCAGCCGAATCGTCATTTCTCCTGGCCCCTGCACGCCCAAGGAGGCGGGTATCTCGGTCGAAACGATTCGGGGCTTCGGGGGTAAGATTCCCATTCTCGGTGTCTGTTTGGGCCATCAATCTTTGGCTGTCGCCTACGGAGGCGAGGTCATCCGCGCACCGCGCTTGATGCATGGGAAGACGTCGCCGATCACGCATGACGGCAGAACGATCTACCGGTCGTTGCCCAACCCGTTCGAAGCGACACGCTACCATTCGCTGATCGTCAATCGAGCGAATCTCCCCGGCTGTTTTGAGATTTCGGCGGAGACCGCTGAGGGGGAGATTATGGGGATTCGGCATAAGACGCTGGGCGTTGAGGGAGTCCAGTTTCACCCGGAATCGATCCTGACGACCGTTGGGAAAGACTTGCTCAGGAATTTTCTCACACTCTAGAGCCTCCCGCAGATTCACCATGATGATCAGAGACGCGCTTGCCAAATTGGCCGATCGAACCGATCTTTCCGCGCAGGAAGCCGAGACGGTCATGGCCGAGATCATGGACGGGGCGGTGACTCCGGCGCAAATCGCCGCCTATCTCATGGGGCTCAGGCAGAAGGGCGAAACAGTCGATGAAATCGTCGGCTCGGTGAAAGCCCTGCGATCGCGCGCCGTCCGGATCAGAGTCGGCGCCAAAGTCGTGGTGGATACCTGTGGGACCGGCGGCGATGGGGCCAATACGTTTAACATTTCCACCACGGCTGCTTTGGTGGCAGCCGGAGCCGGCATTACCGTGGCCAAGCACGGCAATCGGTCCATTTCCTCCCAATCCGGCAGCGCCGACCTCTTGACTGCGCTCGGCGTCAAGATCGACCTGCCGCCGGGCCGCGTGGCGGACTGTATCGATGAGGTGGGCATCGGTTTCTTGTTCGCGCCGCTCTATCATGAGGCGATGAAGCATTGCGCCGTGCCGAGGCAGGACATGGGGATCAGAACCATTTTGAACTTATTGGGACCGCTGGCGAATCCGGCCGGGGCGACGCATCAAGTGTTGGGGGTGTACGATGCGAAGTTGACCGAGATCCTGGGGCGAGTGTTGTTGGAACTGGGGATCCAACACAGCCTTGTTATCCACGGCATGGACGGGCTGGACGAGATCTCCTTGTCGGATCGAACAAAAATTTCAGAAGGCAAGGGCGGCGTGGTGTCGAGCTATTTCGTCACCCCGGAAGAATTTGATCTGCGGCGCGTTCCCCGAAAAGAGTTGGTCGGGGGCTCGCCGAAGGACAATGCGCGCATTACGCGAGACATCTTGCAGGGCAAGAAAGACTCAAAGCGGGATATCGTCTGTCTCAATGCCGCCGCCGCCATGGTCGTCGGGCAGAAAGCCAGGACATTGCAGGGCGGGGTTCTCCTCGCGCAGCAGACGATCGATTCGGGGGCCGCTGCAGAGAAACTGGATCGGCTCATTGCCTATACGAACAAAGCCTAGCGTGTCATGATTCTCGATCGAATTCTCGAGCATAAGAAAGCGGAATTGCGGCGCAAGCAGAGCCGGGCCTATCTGGCCGACCTCAAGGCGATCATTCGTGATGCGGCGCCTCCACTGGGTTTCGCCGTCGCGCTTGATGCAACCAGGACCGCCGCAAGTCCGGCCCTGATCGCAGAAGTGAAGAAGGCTTCGCCGAGTTTGGGGCTCTTACGGGAAGAGTTTTCAGAGAAATTCGATCATCTGGCCATTGCGCGCACCTATTATGAGCATGGAGCTTCGGCCCTGTCGGTCTTGACGGATAAGGATTTCTTCAAGGGCGACCTTCAATATCTGGCGGACATCAAGAAGGCCTTGCCGATTCCTGCCCTCGATAAAGAATTCATGGTCGGGGAGATTCAGTTTTACGAGGCGCGGGCCCATGGCGCCGACGCTGTCTTGTTGATCGTCGCGGCCTTGGAACGTCGGCAGCTAATCGACTTCCATGCCTTGGCCTCTGAACTCAAGATGGACGTCCTGTTTGAAACGCATCACGAGCGTGAATTGGACCTGGTCCTTGAGTGGGTTCCCACCGCCAGATTAATCGGGATCAACAATCGCGATCTCAAGACCTTTACGACCGATCTCAACGTGACCTTTCGGCTGGCCAAGAGAATTCCAGCCGATAAAGTCATCGTCAGCGAAAGCGGCATTCGTTCGCGCGCCGATGTCCTGAAGCTTGCTGAGGCGGGGATTCATGCCATGCTGGTGGGGGAGTCGCTGATTAAATCGGACGATATCGGCAAGAAGGTCGCAGAGTTGCGCGGAACGTCTGCGTGAAGCGTATCTCGTGAAGCGTGAAGCGCAGGACGGATGGCAAAGACGTTCTATCTTTGTTTGCGAGATACGAGATACGCTTCACGAGCGACGAAGATTGAAATGGCTGGTCAGAGGGTTGAAGCAGAAACGCGCAAGTTAAGAGGAGACGCAGGAGCCTGTGAAGGTCAAAATTTGCGGGATTACCAACGTGGAAGACGCCCAAGTTGCAGTCGACGCCGGAGCGGATGCGCTTGGATTTGTGATGTATGGCAAAAGCCCTCGCTGTGTGAAGCCGGCTGTGGCGAGCGCCATCATCGCAGGGCTTCCGCCGTTTGTCCTGCCGATTGGCGTGTTCGTCAACGAAGACGCCGGCATGGTTCGGAAACTCATGGAGGAATGCGGGTTCGCCCTGGCTCAATTGCACGGAGATGAATCCGCCTCCTATTGCGAGCATCTTGGCCGCCCGGCGCTCAAAGCCATTCGATTGAAGGATCGCACTGCGTTCCTCGCCTTGGCCGAACTCCAAGGTCGGGCAAATGTGCGGGGGTTTGTCATCGACGCATTTGCAGAGCAGGCATACGGAGGAACCGGGCAGACCGTCGATTGGTCATTGGCAGCAGAGGTGGCCCGGGCGGCGCCGATTCTCTTGGCAGGAGGCCTGACGCCGTCGAACGTGGCCGAAGCCATTCGGCAGGTGCGTCCATATGGAGTCGATGTCAGCAGCGGTGTGGAAGAGCGTCCGGGGAAGAAAGATCACGCCAAAGTGAAAGCGTTTATTCAAGCGGCGAGGCTTGTGCCTACAGAATAAGCGCAACTATACTGCTGGCGATTTATTGGGGAGGAGTTGTTGACATGTCAATGCTTCCAGATAGTCATGGCCGGTTTGGACCCTATGGGGGCCGGTATGTGCCGGAAACCCTCATGCCGGCATTGCTGGAGTTGGAAGAGGAGTACGCCAAAGCCAAGAAAGACCGCCGCTTTAAAGCAGACCTTGCCTACTATCTGAAAGAGTATGTCGGGCGTCCAACCAGTCTCTATCGCGCAGATCGGCTGACCAAGAAATTCGGCGGCGCCAAGATTTATCTGAAGCGGGAAGACCTCTGCCATACCGGCGCGCATAAGATTAATAACGCCATCGGACAGGTGCTGCTGGCCATGCGCATGAAAAAGCGCCGAATCATTGCCGAAACCGGCGCCGGTCAGCATGGGGTTGCCACCGCGACGGCAGCCGCGATGTTTGGCTTGGAGTGTGAAGTCTATATGGGTACGGAAGATATGCAGCGTCAGGCGTTGAATGTCTTCCGTATGCGGTTGCTCGGTGCGAAAGTGACAGGCGTCGATGCGGGCAGCCGGACGTTGAAAGATGCCATCAGTGAAGCGATGCGCGATTGGACGACGAACGTGCGGACCACCCATTACATTCTCGGGTCAGTGTTAGGGGCGCATCCCTATCCGATGATGATCCGGGATTTCCAAGCCATCATTGGGAAAGAAGCACGGAAACAAATTCTGGCTGCGGAGGGGAAGCTGCCGGATTATCTCGTCGCCTGTGTCGGGGGTGGGAGCAATTCCATCGGGCTGTTCCATGCGTTTCTGGGTGATCGCAAGGTGAAGATGATCGGGGTGGAAGCCGGAGGGAGCGGGATTGTGAGCGGCAAACATGCCGCGCGGTTTTCCGGCGGGAAACCTGGTGTCTTACAAGGGACCATGACCTATCTGCTGCAGGACGAGAACGGGCAGATCAATTTGACCCATTCCGTCTCGGCCGGATTGGACTATGCGGCCGTTGGTCCGGAGCACAGTCTCTATCATGACCAGGGCCGGATCGAATACACCTATGCAACGGATGCGGAAGCGATGGCCGCCTTTGATCTGCTGGCTCGCGAAGAGGGGATCATGCCGGCGTTGGAAAGTGCTCATGCCATTGCGCATGTCGTCAAGCTGGCCCCGAAACTGAAAAAGTCACAGGTGATTATCGTCAACCTGTCCGGCCGTGGAGACAAAGACGTCCAGCAAGTGGCCAGGATGCGAGGGGTGGAGTTATGAGCGGACGGCTGGAAGCCACATTTCAACGATTGCGCGACAAGAAAGAGAAAGCGCTCATTGCCTATCTCATGGCGGGGGACCCAGGATTGGTTGAGACAGAACAACTGGTCGTGGCCTTAGAACAGGCTGGTGCGGATATCATTGAATTAGGAGTGCCCTTTTCAGATCCGATCGCCGACGGGCCGGTGATTCAACAGGCCGCTGAGCGGGGGTTGAAGAGCGGCACAACACTGCGGAAAATTCTGGCTTCAGTGACATCGCTCAGGAAGCAGACGAACATTCCGATCGTGTTGATGCTGTACTACAACAGCATCCATGCCATGGGCTGTGAGCAGTTTTGCAAGGCTGCATCGACTGCCGGAGTGGATGGATTGATTGTGCCCGATATGCCGCCGGATGAAGCGGGACCGCTCAAGGGCCCGGCCGATGCCGCAGGCCTGCCGCTCATTTTCCTGTTGGCGCCGACGAGCACACCCAGCCGGCGAAAGCTGGTGGCGGAAGAATCGCACGGGTTTGTCTATTACGTCTCGTTGACCGGTATTACCGGGGCGAAACTCAGCAATGTGACGGACATCCAACAGAATGTGAAGAAGCTTAAGAAAGTCTCCGCATCGCCTGTCGCCGTCGGTTTTGGCGTCGCGACACCGGAGGATGCCGCGCAAGTCTGCAAAATGGCCGATGGCGTCATCGTCGGCAGTGCGATTGTGAAACGGATCGCCTCCCACCAGCAGGATCCCGGAATGGTCGGGCATGTCGCTGAGTTTGTGCGGTCGTTGAAATCGGCTATGGCCGTTGGCTAGCGAACAGCCACACACTGACCGACAATTTGGGCGTTGTGACATCTTGTGTTCCGTCTGTCCTCGCTGATGAGCCTTCTTTCCATAGGACTCTGCTACAGGTCATCGTGCTGGGAGAATTACGATCAGCGGCTGATCTCCTTTCCGATATGCAAGTTTGCTCTTTGCAGATCAGGGTTTCTATCTCGCTGAAGAGAGTTGACAGGTGTTATGTGACAGGCTACGGTATCGTCTGAATGAAGATCCGGAACTTTGTGCATAAGGGCCTCAAATGGCTCTATGCCGGCGATAGTGCCCGCGGTGTGCCACCTGAGACCGTGGAGAAGTTGTGCAAGATGTTTGCCTATCTGGACGATATGGAAGACTCTGGGGAACTTCGGGCGCTTCGAGGGTGGAAAGCGCATACGTTGACTGGTGATCGCAAAGGGACGTGGAGCTTGAGCGTCACCCGGAACCGGCGATTGACGTTCCGTATTGATCTGGAAGAGGGCGACATCTGCGACGTGAATCTGGAGGACTATCATTAGGAAAGGAGACCCACACATGCCTATGAAGAACCCACCGCACCCCGGAGACTTTATCCGAACGGAGATCGTCGAGCCTGCAGGCCTGTCGGTGACGGCAGCCGCCAAGGCTCTTCAGGTGTCGCGTCCAGCCTTGTCGAGCCTCCTGAATGGGAAGGCTGATTTGTCCGGGGAGATGGCGTTGCGGCTGGAGAAGGCGTTCGGCGTAAAGATGGATACCCTTATGCGGATGCAAACGGCTTACGATATCGCCCAGACCCGTAAGCAAGCGAAACACGTCCGTGTCAACCGGCTTGCGCTGTCTACGGCGCACTCCTAAGGATGCGGTGTAGTACATAGTAGGGGCCTGACTATTGATTTACTGGAAGGATTCTGACCTCGGTAGAGTGAGAGCCGCCTTTAGTTACATGCCTTCATAGTCTTCCAATTTGCCAATCCAGAATCAGAAAATCTACCGCGAATCTTTTCCAGCTCTCCGAGACATCCAATCTCGCAATCGATATCTGAACAGCAATGTGGGCAAGATGCGGCGTGCGGGCTTGCGGTTCATCCAAGGCTGCCGAGTCCTATTGCCCATTTTCATCAAGGCTGTGGATTTCCACGGCGCGGCCACGGTGATCGAGCCAGCATTGAATGCGGTCGCCCACGTGGGCGGGCCGGTCGATCCTGGTATTTTGGTCATGCGGAATACGGATGTCCTTCCCTTGTGCGTCTCGGATCAGGTACGCGGCACCTTCCAAGGCTTGCACTTGGCCGACCACTGACAGAGCGGCCGGTTCCCCGTAAGACTGAACGGCACGTTGTTGTGCGCCCAAGGTCCCGGACACGATCCCACGTCCAAGATACTCCTGTGCCGAAGGCCCTGACACCGAAGATTGGGCACAGCCCGTTGCCAGGATCAGCATGGATGGAAGCCATGCCGCACGTAGGAATGTCATGAGGACAGGCATCATAAAACCTCCACATATAAAAAGGATGAGCGGGAAAAATGAGACAGGCTACTTTGTTGTACTCTACGGACTGTCAACGATCCCGCTCAATTAGATAGCGACGTGTGCATGCGATGAGATCAGCGTTTCGGCTGAGGAGGCATATAGGAGGTCATCTCGAGGGCGAGTTCTTTGGCGATGTCTTTGAGGTTTGGCCTAAAAAACATGTAACTGCTGGACCGTTCATGCCGCGCTTTCCATACCGTGGTTCCGGTTGTGGCGTCGATGAGGCGAAGGCTCAATCCTACCCGGCCCACGTTGTCCCCTGCCTTGCGGATGTATTCCCACGAATTGACCCGCACCACTAAGAACGAATCCACGTTCAGCGCCTTGCCGAGGGTGACGGCTGAATCTTTGTCCGATTGACCGGTCATTTCCAGGCGTGAAAAATAGAACACCAGCGAGTCGAACGCTTCCTTCGATCCCTGAAACATATCCGTCACGCTCTCGGGAGGCATGACCCGCTCGATGTGGCCCATTCTCCTCAAGGCAATGGCCAGGACTTCCTGAATGTCCTCGCGCGCGCTGTCGTATTGGCTGGCCATCGGAGGCAGCACGGCGATGGCCTGGGGATGGAATATCCTGGCGCCCGGGCCTTCCCACACTTCCTGCAACCCGCCGCATCCGGCCAGTAATAGAACGGCGGCGAATGCCGCGCCGAATCTGGTATGTGACAGCAATGACATCAGGTCAATATACCATGTTAGAAGGTTGCGGAGATGGAGCCAGACACCAGGGCCCCCTGCTCGCGGAAATCATACCCTCCACCGACATCGGCGCGAAAGAAGAAAATGCGCAGGCCTAGTCCCGCCGTGGGGATGAACGGAGTGGCGGCGTCTTTCATGTTCTTGAACGTGCCGATCCGAAGGGACAAAAATTCGGAGAGCAACGTCTGTTCCGCCCCCAAGCTCAAGAGCTGGCTTTTGACGTTCGGTAAAATAGTCCTGTTCGCGGTGATATCGACATCGGCCGTGAGGGTCAGGGTCGAGTAGGGATTGATGGCGATGCCGCTTCGGACTTGAGGATCCAGCTTGATCTCGCCTCCGCGGGAGTCATCCAGAACCGGTTTGTTGATATCTTTCGCCACGATTCCAAACCTGATCCATGAGGTGGGCTTGTAAATGGCGCCTGCGTCGATGCCATAGGTCGTGGAGATTGTCGGCTTGCCGAAATTATTGCTGATCGTGACGCCATTGCCGCCTTGAAGCGCAACGGTACCGGAGTAGGCCGCACCCTGGATAATTTTCCCGGTGACGCCGATCGAGAAGGTCTTGTCGGCAAAGGCGTAGGCGTAGGAAAAGGCCAATTGTCTGGCCTCCAACCCCAGTAAGGTCATCCTGCCGGTCAGAGTAACTGGATTGACACGGTCTGCTTCTCTGATATATCCCCCGCCGGTCGCCACATCCGAGACGTTTAACCCGAACGCATGTTCGCCGAAATGTCCTTTGATATAGAGTCCGGCGGATCCATTGACCGATAAGTTGGCGCCTGGCTGATTGAGGCGAGCGGCAATATCTTGAGCCCTCGCGGCAGCATTCGGGTCGCTGGAGTTGAAGTCTTCCAGATCGCGGATGGCCTCGCCAAACCCACGGCGGTCGATCGCCTGTCCGCCGACCTGGGCGCGAATATCTACCGTCTGGGTCATCGCCAGGCCGGCCGGGTTCCAATAGGTGGCGAGCGCATCCGTGGTCACCGCCACGCCGGCACCGCCCATTCCGGTTGCGCGAGGTCCGACCATGACGAATTCAGCGGCTATGGCATGCGCCGCAAGGCTGCCTAGAAGGGCTGTCAGGAAAATGTGTCGGAGGAAAACGCGCATGTCCGACCCTCTCAGGGAAGCCGATGACGTGTCGGCTTGACGCCAGCATGCCTCGTGCAACCCGATACGTCAACAATTAGACGATCGTACCATCCTGCATGTAAACGATGCGGTCGGCCTGGGCGGACAGCTTGTCATTGTGCGTCACGATAATGAAGGTGGTTCCACGGGCCTTGTTCAAGTCCCGCATGAGTTCGAACAAGGCGTCCCCGCTATGGGTGTCCAGATTGCCCGTCGGTTCATCGGCCAGCACCAGATCAGGTTTCTGCATCAGCGCCCGCGCCATCGCGACACGCTGTTGTTCGCCGCCGGACAGTTCGCCAGGCTTGTGATGCAGGCGCGCGCCCAATCCGACCTCGGTGAGCAGCGCTTTCGCGTCGGCCTCGACGGAGGCCGGGTCGCGCCGCTGAATAAGAGCCGGCATACCGGCGTTTTCCAGGGCCGTGAACTCCGGCAAGAGATGATGAAATTGGAACACGAATCCAATGCGTCGATTGCGAAAGTCCGCCTGCTGAGCTTCCGTCAGCCGGAACAAGTCTTGTCCATCGATGGTCACTGCGCCGCTGCTGGGTTTGTCGAGTGTGCCGATGATATGGAGCAAGGTGCTCTTGCCGGCTCCCGAAGCTCCGACAATCGCGATCAGTTCGCCGCGCTTGATCTCAAGATCGATTCCCTTGAGAACCGGCAGCTCGTAGGTTCCCATCGAAAAGGACTTGTGAAGATTCGTGACCTTGATCATAGGATCATCGTCAATCGTCATTGGTCATTCGTAGCGCAGCGCGGCGACCGGTTCGAGCTTGGCCGCTTGGTTCGCGGGATGCACGGTCGCGACAAAACTGATCACGATGGCCGATCCGGCCACGAGCAGCACGTCCTCGGCCAGCACGTGAACGGGAATTTTGGAGATGTAGTAGACGCTCGCGTCAAACGTCCAAAACCTCTCGATCAGCCACAGAAAAGCATAACCCAGCGGAATGCCGATGGCCGTTCCGGACAGTCCGATGATCAACCCGTTCAGCATGAAGATTCGCCGGATGCTGCGCTTGGTCGCGCCCATCGCCTTGAGGATCGCGATTTCCTTTTGTTTCTCTGTGACGATCATCGTGAGCGTGCTCACAATGTTGAACGACGCCACGATGGTAATCAGGACGAGCAGCAGAAACATCATCGTTTTTTCCAGCTTCAGGGCCGAGAAGAGATTGCGGTTCATCTGCATCCAATCCCTGGCGCCGTGGCTGAAGCCCAGCTCGTGTTCGATGTTGCGGGCGATCTCATCGGCGCGGAACACGTCAGTCACTTTCGCTTCGATGCCGGATACGCTCTCTCCCATATTGAAAAATCTCTGCGCTTCGCCGAGTTCGATATAGGCGAGCGAGGAGTCGTATTCGTACATGCCGGAATGGAAGAGGCCCACGACGGCGAAGGTCCGAATCTTCGGCACCATGCCCATTGCGCTGATCGACCCGACCGGAGACACGACGTTAATTGTATCGCCGGGAAAGACGCCCAGCCGAAGTGCCAGTTCCTTGCCGAGAATGATGCCAGGTTTTTCGACGGTCTGCGGCTCTCCCTGAGGATCGTCAATCGGGGCCTGCCGCACTGTGACGGGCGTGAGCAGGTCGGTCAGCTGCCCGGTCGACATGTTTTTGGCCAATTCGGTGACCAGGGTTTCGCGTTGCGGGTCGATGCCGCGCAATACGACGCCCTGCACGCTGGATGGCGTGGTGAGGAGGACTTGGCGGAGTACGAAGGGCGTCGCGGCGACGACCTCCGGCACCGTTTGTATTTTGTCTACGAGCGGATCGTAATCCGCCATGTTTTCTTTCATCCGTTCCTGCACGATGACATGGGCCGTGGTGCCGAGAATCTTGGCCTGAATATCTTCCTTGAAGCCGGTCATGATGCCGACTGTGCCGATCAGGGCCGCCACGCCCAGCGTGATGCCGGCGATGGAGACGAACGTATTGAGCGAAATAGTCCGATTGCGGCGTTTGGCGCGCAGATACCGGAAGCCGACGAAAATCTCGAAGGGGAGGGCCATCGTTACTTCTCAGGCCTCAGTTGCGGGAACAGCACCACGTCGCGGATGGAGGCTTGATCGGTGAAGAGCATGATCAGCCGGTCGATGCCGATGCCTTCGCCGGCCGTCGGCGGCATGCCGAACTCCAGCGCGCGGAGAAAGTCTTCATCGACGAGATGGGCTTCTTCGTCCCCCGCCTCCCGCTGGGCCGCCTGGCCCTCGAACCGTTCGCGCTGGTCCAAGGGATCGTTCAACTCTGAAAATGCGTTGGCGATTTCCCTGCCTGCGATGTACAGCTCGAATCGGTCGGTGAGGGAGGGGTCGGAGTCCTTGCGTCTGGCCAGCGGAGAAATTTCGATGGGGTAGTCCGTGATGAATGTGGGTTGCTGGAGATTGGGCTCGACGGTTTCTTCGAATATGGCGTTCACGATATTGAACAATGAGGCGTCGGAGTCCACCGGGATGTTCAGCTGTCCGGCTGCGGCCAGCGCCTTGTCACGATCGCGCAGGACGGATGGGTCGAGTCCGTTCACCTCGATGATCGCCTGGTGGTACGACCAACGTCTCCATGGAGGGGTCAGTGTGATCTGGCGCCCCTGATAGTCGATGACGGTTTTGCCGAGAATCTGCTGGGCGAGCGAGGAGACCATCTCCTCAGTCAGCACGATCAGGTCGTGGTAGTCCGCGTAGGAGACGTAAAACTCCAGCATCGTGAATTCGGGGTTGTGAATCGTCGAGATGCCCTCGTTTCGAAAGTTCCGGTTGATCTCGAAGACCCGCGGAAACCCGCCGACGATCAGACGCTTCAAATACAGTTCCGGCGCGATGCGCAGATACAAATCGACGCCGAGCGCATTGTGATGCGTGACAAACGGCTTGGCCGTTGCGCCGCCTGGAATGGGATGCATCATCGGCGTCTCGACTTCGAGGAATCCCCGTTCGATCAGAAAGGCCCGGATGCCGGCGATGATCCGGCTTCTGGCCGCGAAGATCTGATGGACGCCGGGATTGGCGATGAGATCGACGTACCGCTGGCGATAGCGGGTCTCGACATCGGTCAGCCCATGCCACTTTTCCGGGAGCGGACGGAGCGCCTTGCTGAGAAACGTCAACTGACGCACTTCAACTGTAAACTCATTCGTCTTGGTGCGAAACAACACTCCTGTTACGCCGATCCAGTCTCCGAGATCGAGCTGTTCCGTGACCGTGTAGGCCTGTTCGGTGAGCAGATCCTTTTTCAGATAGACTTGCAGGCGGTCGGACCCGTCTTGCAACACGGCAAAACCGGCCTTGCCGAAACGTCGCAGGGCCACCACGCGCCCGGCGATGGTGCAGGAAATATTTTCTTGCTCCAAGGTCTCCTTGGCCTTCTCGCCATGTAGTTTGACGAGCAAACCGGCCCGGTCCTTCACTTCGAAGCGGGCGCCGTACGGGGCTACGCCGGCCTGGCGGAGGTGATCGAGCTTCTTGATCCGTTGCTGCCGCTGTTCGTTTAGTTCATCCATGTTGGCGTCGTCCGTCGTTCGTATCTCG
>Ga0210362_1369067_pt1 | contig 15863 bp, 20 predicted proteins | sample S625metaT_FD_159713 | JGI IMG/M metagenome (GOLD analysis project Ga0210362, IMG submission 159713) | Metatranscriptome of estuarine sediment microbial communities from the Columbia River estuary, Oregon, United States - S.625 (Metagenome... | ecosystem: Environmental > Aquatic > Marine >... | reverse complement strand
CTTTTTTTCATTTAGGCGGCCCGCCGGGGGCGGCCCCGGCACCAAGCTCGGGAGCCATGGTGCCCGGTGCCTGCGCGGCGGCGCCGCCCTGCTCCAGGCGCCGCAGCCGGGTGTCGAGGTCCAGGTAGAAATCCTTCTGCCGCTTCTGGGACGCCTCGTCGGCGAAGCGAAGCTCCTCCACTTGGCCGCGCAGCCTGGCCACTTCCTGCCGCAACTGCTCGATCTGGTTCAGCAGGTCGAGAATGCCCTGGCTCCTGATGGACTGCTCGATGCCGGCGAGGCGCGAGTCCACCTGCTCTGAATGGGCCTTGAGCTTGGAGATGTCCTTCCGCGCCTCGTCGTCGCTGAACAGCGCCGCCCGCGGCCCGCTGGCGAAAAGCAGCAGGGGCAGGGCCCACCACAACCGTTTCATGGGGAGGTTACTCGCCCTGGTAAACGATATCCGCGCGCCGGTTTTCCGCCCAGGAGGCTTCGTCGTGTCCAGGCGCCCGCGGCTTCTCCTCGCCGAAGCTCACCGACTCGATCTGGGATTCCTTCACCCCCAGTACCTCCATGGCGCGCTTCACCGCGTCGGCCCGCTTCTGCCCGAGGGCCAGGTTGTATTCCCGGCTGCCGCGCTCATCGGCGTTGCCCTGCAGGATGACCTTGGCCTGGGCATTGTCCTTGAGGTAGCGGGCATGGGCCTGGACCAGGGCCTGGTGCTCCTGCTTGATTACGAAGCTGTCGAAATCAAAATAGATGCTGCGCCTGGATAGAGGGCTCGCGGGATCGGTGAGCGGGTTTCCGCCGACCGCGCCCGGCTGCAGCGGTTGCGCCTGGGCGCCGGGGGCCGGCTGCTGTCCCGGCGTGCGCTCCTCGACCTTCGCCGCCTCCTGCTCCTTGGTGGGAGTGCTTTCGCATCCCGCCAGCAGCAATCCGGTGATAGCCAGTACCGCGATTTTCCTGATCATGTCTGTCGTCCTTTCGTGATGGGTCATTTCGGCTGAGTTCGCGCGAGCGGGCCCCAAGCTGGTTCGCGAATGTCGCCAGAGGAGGAGGTGAGCCGCTGTTTGACGCGGCCATCGCTGGAGACTGCGGCCAGAACGCCGCGCCCCGCCACCTCCGATGCGTAAAGAATCATTTTTCCATTGGGCGCGAAGCTCGGCGACTCGTCGAGCGCCCCGTCCGTGAGCACCTGTACCTGGCGGGTGGCGATGTCCTGCACGGCCACGTTGAACCGCCCGTTGTTGTTGCGGGTGACGAACACGAAGTTCTTGCCGTCCGGGCTGAAGCGTGCGGACACGTTGTAGCTGCCCTCGAAGGTCAGGCGCTGGGGTGCGCCGCCAGCCGCCGGAATGCGATAGATCTGCGGGCTGCCGCCCCGGTCCGAGGTGAACATGAGCCACTGGCCGTCCGGGGAGAACGTAGGCTCGGTGTCAATGGAGGCGCTCTGCATAAGGCGCGTCATGCCCCCCTCCCCCAGGTTCAGCACGAAGATCTGCGAGCCCCCCGCCATCGACAACACCACCGCCAGCCTCTTGCCGTCTGGGGACCACGCGGGGGCCGAGTTGGAGCCCTTGAAGCGGGCGACGGCGCGCCGGTCGCCGGCCTTGAGGGACTGCACATACACCACCGGCTTCTTGTCCTCGAAGGAAACGTAAGCCAGGCGTTCGCCGTCCGGCGCCCAGGTCGGGGAAATGATGGGCTCGTTGGAGGCCAGCACCGTCTGCGCCCCGTAGCCGTCCGAATCCGAAACCTGAAGTTCGTAACGCTTGCCCTGCTTCACCACGTAGGCGATGCGGGTCGCGAAGACGCCGACGTCGCCGGTGAGCGCCTGGTAGATGACATCGGCAATCTTGTGCGCCGTGAGGCGCAGCTGCGCCTGGGAAACCGTGTACACGAACCCGGTCATCTGGGTTTGCTTCACCACGTCCAGGAGCCGGAACCGGACCTCGACCCGGCCGTCGGGCAGCGTGGTCGTGGTGCCGATGACCATGGCCTCCGCGCCCCGGGCGCGCCAGTCGGCGTAGTTCACCTGGGCCGGCTCGTGGATGCGGGCACCGCCGGTCTCCACCATCTTGAACAGGCCGCTGCGGGTTAGATCGGCGGCGATCACGGGGGCGAGGGCCTGGGTGAGGCCTTCCTCGTTGGCGAACGGGAGCACGGCCACCGGGATCTGGCGCTCGCCGCCGCCGATGATGTCAATGGTGAGGGCCGCGCGGGCGGTCCCGCCCAGCAGCAGAAGCAGAAGCAGGGCGAAACGCAACAACGGCTTGGGATTCATCAAGGCAGGAACCGAAAGCTCGGAAAAAAATAAACCGGGCCGATTATACACCAAGGCTTCGGGCAGACTCATTCCACCGGCCGGAACTTGAGCACCATGTTGCGAAACTGCGGAAACATGGCCGGGTCCGGCGGCAGCGGCAGGGGCTGGGCCTTGAGAATCGCGCGCTCCACCGCGGAGTCATACGCCGTGTTGCCGCTGGATTTCCGCAGCTTCGCCGAGAGCACCTCGCCCGAAGGCAGCAGCACCACGTCGAACTGGGCTTCCGGGTTGCCGGAGATTTCCGGCGGCATCACGATGTAGCGCGTGATCTTGGACCGGATCCGCGCCGTGTAGTCATTCACCAGCTGCGAGCGGGCAGCGGCGGCCTCGGCCTCCAGCCGCGAGGCGAGGGCCTCCTGCTCCCGCGCCATCCGCGCCAGTTCCTCCAGCTGCTTCGCCTGCTCGCGGCGGGCGCGCTCCGCCTCGGCGGCCTTCTGCTGCTCGATGCGGCGCTTCTCCGCTTCCGCCTTCTTGCGCTCCTCCTCCTTGCGTCGCTGCTCGGCCTCGGCCTTCTTGCGTTCTTCCTCGATGCGGCGCTCCTCGGCTTCCGCCTTTTTGCGCTCCTCTTCCTGCTTGCGCTCGGCTTCCTGGCGGCGCTTTTCTTCCTCGGCTTTCTTCTTTTCCAGCTCGATGTCGGGCTTGGGCGGCTCTACCGGCTTCGGCGGCTCCACAGGCTTGGGGGGTTCCACGGGCTTGGGGGGTTCCACCGGCTGGGGAGGCGCCGGCGGCGGCTCCACGGGTTTGGGAGGCTCGGGCGCGGGCTGCGGCTTGGGCGGTTCAGCCACCGGGGGCGCCGGACTCCACAGGTCCACCGCCATGCCCTCGGGGCGCTCGGTGCGCCAGCTCACGGCGAACATCAGGAACCCGAAGAAAAGCAGATGGATGATGAGCGCCAGCAGCAGCGACTTGAAGCCGCCGGGCTCGGGCTGGGGTCCGTTGGCGGCGACCCGGCTCATCCAGTGCGCGGTTTGGCGAGGAGCCCCACCTTCTTCACGCCCTCCTGCTGAAGAAGATCGAGCACATTCATCACTTCCTCGTAGCGCACGCTCTTGTCGGCCGCAATGACCACGGATTGGTCCGGGTTCCTTGACTGCTTGTCCTTGACCGCCTGCACCAGGTCACCGCGGGACACCACCCGGTCGCTTTCGGATTTCGACCGGTCCCGCAGCAGCAGGGTTCCATTGGCCTTGATGGTCACTTCCAGGGGCGCCACGGGCGTCTTGAGGGCCTTGCCGATCTGCGGCAGTTCGATTTCCCCGGGATTGATCAGCGGCGCGGTGACCATGAAGATCACCAGCAGCACCAGCATCACGTCGATATAGGGAACGACGTTGATCTGGTTTACCAGCCGCCGTTTCGAGCGCCGTTCAAACTCCATCGCCAGTCACTTCCTTCAGGCCGACGCCTGCCGCTGCAGGATGTTGGTGAACTCTTCCATGAAGCTCTCGAAGCGGCTGGAAATGCGGTCGATGCGGTAGGCAAAGTGGTTGTAAGCCACCACCGCGGGAATCGCGGCGAACAGGCCCATGGCGGTGGCGATGAGGGCCTCGGCGATTCCCGGCGCCACGTGGGCGATGGTGGCCTGCTGGACGTTGGCCAGGCCCCGAAACGCGTTCATGATGCCCCAGACTGTTCCGAACAGCCCGATGTAGGGGCTCACGGAGCCGGCGGTCGCCAGGAAAGCGAGATGCCGCTCCAGGCGGTCGTTCTCCCGCTGGAAGGTGGCGCGCATGGCCCGGCGCGTGCCCTCCATCACCGCCCGCGCCTCCTGGCCGGCCTGGCGCTTGAGCTTGAGGAACTCGCGGAAACCGGCCTCGAAAATGCGCTCCATGCCACCGGAGCTGTGGCGGGCGCTGGCCGCGCTCTGGTACAGGGCATTGAGGTCGGACCCGCTCCAGAAATCCTTCTCGAACTCGTCGTTGAGCCCCATCTCCCGCCGGATCACGAACATCTTGCGGAAGATGTAATACCAGGAGAGAAAGGAAATCGCCAGCAGCAGGCCCATGATGAGCTGCACCAGGGCGCTGGCGTTCTGGATCAGCGCGACGAAAGACAGGTCTTGCGCAACGTTCATGGAGTTTCTCAGCCCTCGAAAGCGTGACGAATCGCCGCCGGAATTCCCACCGGCTTCCAGTTGTCCAGATTGACGCAGACCGCGTTCACCGTGCCTTCCACCAGCGTGGCGTGGTCGCGGATGACCCGCTGGGCGATCACCACCCGGCTGCGTCCCGCCTCCGCCACCCGGGCGGTCACGTGCAGCAGGTCATCCAGCCGGGCCGGCTTCAGGAAGTCCAGGGTGGCCGAGCGTATCACGAACACCATGTTGAAATCCCGGGTCAGGCGCCCGGGGTCGAAGCCCAGGGCCCGCAGCCACTCGTAGCGCGCGCGTTCCATGAAATCCAGGTAGCGCGAATGATAAACCACGCCGCCGGCATCCGTGTCCTGGTAATACACCCGCACCGGGAGGGAGAATTCCTGGGGCGCGGGACGGGAATGGGCGGTCAAGCGTTCTCCCAGAGTTCGCCGCTCGCGCCGCCCTTGGGCGCGGCCAGGCCGAAATGCTGGTAGGACGCCGCGGTCGCCAGCCGCCCCCGGGGAGTCCGCTTCAGATAACCCTGCTGAATCAGGAAAGGCTCCAGCACGTCCTCGATGGTGTCCCGCTCCTCGCCGATGGCGGCCGCCAGGTTGTCCAGGCCCACGGGTCCGCCGCCGAACTTGTCGATCACCGCGTGCAGGAGCTTGCGGTCCATGACATCCAGCCCGGCGCCATCCACGTCCAGCATCTTGAGCGCCAGGTCGGCGACCTCCCGGGTCACAGCGCCCTGGGCCTTGACCTCCGCATAGTCGCGCACCCGCCGCAGCAGGCGGTTGGCGATGCGCGGCGTGCCCCGGGAGCGGCGGGCGATCTCCAGGGCGCCGAGGGGCTCGATGCCGACATTGAGCAGTTGCGCCGAGCGGGAGACGATCCGGGAAAGCTCCTCCGGCGTGTAGAACTCGAGGCGCGCCACGATCCCGAAGCGGTCCCGCAGGGGGTTGGTGAGCATGCCGGCCCGGGTGGTGGCGCCCACGAGGGTGAACGGCGGCAGGTCCAGCTTCACCGAGCGCGCCGCGGGGCCCTCCCCGATCATGATGTCGATCTGGTAATCCTCCAGGGCCGGATACATGATTTCCTCCACTACCGGCGAGAGGCGGTGGATTTCGTCGATGAACAGGACGTCCCGGGGCTCCAGGTTGGTGAGGATGGCCGCCAGGTCGCCGGGCCGCTCCAGCACCGGGCCCGAGGTGTGGCGCAGGCCCACGCCCAGTTCGTTGGCGACGATATGCGCGAGGGTGGTCTTGCCCAGGCCCGGCGGGCCGAACAGCAGCACATGGTCCAGGGCCTCCCCGCGGCGGCGCGCCGCCTCGATGAAGATCGAGAGCTGGCCGCGGATTTTCTCCTGGCCCACGTAATCGGTGAGCTGCCGCGGACGGAGAGCCCGCTCCATCGCTTCCTCCTGGGGGGAAGCCTTGGCTGCGGCGATCAGTCGGTCGGATTCAATCACGCTTTGGAGAGAAGCTTGAGCGCCTGGCGAATGCCTTCGGACACGGAGAGCCCGGCGGCAAGCTGCTTGATGGCCCAGGACGCTTCGCGCTCATTGTAGCCCAATGCCAGCAGCGCATTGAGCACGTCGCTGACGCCGGCGCCTTCGCCCGCCCCTGGCGCGACGCCCTTCACCTCCAGCTTGTCGCGCAGTTCCAGCAGCAGGCGCTCGGCCGTCTTCTTGCCGATTCCGGGAATCTTCACCAGGCGCCCGCCGTCCTGGGCGGCCACCGCCTGCCGCAGATCGCTGACGCTCAGCCCCGAGAGCACGGCCAGGGCGGTGCGGGCGCCGATGCCCGCGATCTTCACCAGCTGGCGGAAGACTTCGCGCTCCCCCTCGGTCCCGAAGCCGAACAGGAAATGGGCGTCCTCCCGCACCACCAGCTGGGTGTGCAGCAGGACCCGCTCGCCGACCGCGGGCAGGTTGTAGAAGGTGCTCATGGGAACGTCGATCTCGTAGCCCACGCCCTGCACGTCCACCAGCACCAGGGGCGGGTGCTTCTCCACCAGGACACCACTGATCCTTCCGATCATACGAGGCGGCCCCGCTTCATGCGGTAACCCCGGGTGCTGACCCGGCCGAGGCCCAGCCCGCCATGGGCGTGGCAGATGGCGCAGGCGAGGGCATCCGCCGCGTCCGGCCGCGGGTCGCCATCCAGCTTCAGCAGCCGCTTCACCATTTCCTGCACCTGCTCCTTGCGCGCATGGCCCGTGCCCACCACCGCCTGCTTGATCTGGAGCGCAGTGTACTCGGCCAGGGGCAGGTCGTGGGCCACCACCGCGCAGATGGCGGCGCCCCGGGCCTGGCCCAGGAGCAGGGTGGACTTGGGGTTCACGTTCACGAACACCTCCTCCAGGGCCACCTGCTGGGGCCGGTGGCGGACGATGATCTCGCCCAGACCTTCCAGGATGTGACGGATGCGGGTGGGGAGCTCGGCGTCCGGCGTGCGGATGCAGCCGCTCGCCACATATTCCAATCGTTCCCCCGTCTTCTGGATCACGCCGAAGCCGGTGACGCGCAGGCCGGGATCGATGCCGAGAATGCGAATGGCGAAGGTGCTCCGTCCGGCCTTCCGCTAGTCTTCGATGACCGCGTTGATGTGGACCTCCTGGACATCGTCCAGGTCCTCCAGGGCGTCCAGGAGCCTCTGCATCCGGGCGCCGTCGTCTCCCGCGAGCGTGACCTCGGTGCCCGCCTTCATGGTGACCTCGGCCAGTTCCGGCTTGAGCCCGGCTTTCTCCAGGGCCTGCCGCACCCGGTCAAAATCCCCCGGCGCCGTGATCACCTCAATGCTCTTGTCCTCGTTGGTCAGCACGTCCTCGGCGCCGGCCTCGATGGCCGCCTCCATCACCTTGTCCTCGCTGGTCCCGGGCGCGAACACGATCTGGCCGCAGTGCTTGAACTGGTAGCCCACGGAGCCGTCGGTGCCCAGATTGCCCCCGTGCTTGCTGAAGGCGTGGCGCACATCCCCCGCAGTGCGGGTCCGATTGTCGGTCATGCAGTCCACCATCACCGCGGCGCCGCCGATGCCGTAGCCCTCGTAGCGGATTTCCTCGTAGCTGACGCCATCCAACTCGCCGGTTCCGCGCTTGATGGCGTTCTTGATGTTGTCTCCGGGCATGTTCTCGGCCTTGGCCTTGTCCACCGCCAGGCGCAACCGCGGGTTGAAGTTGGGATCGGCGCCCCCGAGGCGGGCCGCCACCGTGATCTCCTTGATCAGCTTGGTGAAGATCTTGCCGCGGCGGGCATCCTGGCGCCCCTTCCGGTGCTGGATGTTGGCCCACTTGCTGTGACCTGCCATGAACTCCCTCGTTAACGTTCTGTCTTTAAACGCAGAATGTTACCATTCCGGTCCCCGGCCAAGAAACCCGAAAAGGAGCCCCAGACATGGCAGATCCCCTCCTGATTGCGAAGGGCGAAGGGACCGAACTCGCGCTGCTTCCCGGCCTGGCCAATCGCCATGGCCTGATCACCGGCGCCACCGGCACCGGCAAGACCGTGACCCTCCAGACTCTCGCCGAGCAGTTCAGCCGCATCGGCGTGCCGGTATTTCTGGCCGACGTGAAAGGCGACCTTTCAGGCATCAGCCAGCCCGGGGGCGACAATCCCAAGGTCAAGGAGCGACTGGAGAAATTGGCGCTGCCGGTCCACGACTGGACCGGCTGCCCGGTGGCATTCTGGGACGTGTACGGCCAGCAGGGCCACCCGGTGCGGGCCACCATTTCCGACATGGGCCCCCTGCTGCTGGGACGCATGCTCAACCTGAATGATGTCCAGCAGGGGGTGCTCACCCTCGTGTTCAAGATCGCCGACGATGCCGGACTGCTGCTCCTGGACCTGAAGGACCTGCGGGCGCTGCTGCAGTTCGTGGGCGACAACGCCAAGCAGTTCACCACCGAGTACGGCAACATTTCCACGGCCTCCGTGGGCGCCATCCAGCGCGGACTGCTGGCCTTGGACCAAGAGGGCGGGGAGCAGGTCTTCGGCGAGCCCATGCTGGACATCAGCGATCTGATGCAGACCGACAGCCGCGGGCGGGGCGTGGTCAACATCCTGGCCGCCGACAAGCTGATGAACTCGCCCAAGGCTTACGCGACCTTCCTGCTCTGGCTGCTTTCCGAGCTGTTCGAGAACCTGCCGGAGCTTGGAGACCCGCCCAAGCCCAAGATCGTGTTCTTCTTCGACGAGGCCCACCTGCTGTTCAACGACGCGCCGGACGCGCTGCTGGACAAGATCGAGCAGGTGGTGCGGCTGATTCGCTCCAAGGGCGTGGGCGTGTTCTTCGTGACCCAGAACCCACTGGACATCCCGGACAAGGTTTTGGCCCAGCTGGGCAACCGGGTGCAGCACGCCCTGCGCGCCTTCACCCCCCGGGACCAGAAGGCGGTGAAGGCCGCGGCCACCACCATGCGCGCCAACCCCAAGCTGAACCTGGAGACGGCCATCACCGAACTCGGGGTGGGCGAGGCGCTGGTTTCACTGCTGGACGAGAAGGGCCGCCCGGGCGTCACCGAGCGCGCGTTCATCGTGCCCCCCGCCAGCCGTCTCGGCCCCATCACGCCGGAACAGCGGCGCAAGATCGTCGAGAGCTCGCTGGTCTTCGGCCATTACGAAAAGGCCGTGGATCGCGAATCGGCCTACGAGATCCTCAAGTCGAGAGCGGCAGGAGAAGCCGCTCCGGCGCCGGGCACCAGGGCGACCGCTCCGGCGCCAGGGCCGGCAACTCAGGAAGCACCCGCCGGCGGAGGGCTGATGGGAGCCCTGGGCGAGATGCTTTTCGGCAAGACCGGCCCCCGGGGCGGGCACCATCCGGGCGTGATGGATGCCGTGGTCAAGAGCGCGGCCCGCTCGGTGGGTTCCTCCATCGGCCGCGAGATCACCCGGGGCGTGCTGGGCTCCCTGCTGGGAGGCGCCACCCGGCGCCGGCGCTGACGGCACTTCCGGTTCCAGCGGCCCGGTCGCGGGGATTGGCGGGGTGTTCAGCAGCCGTGCCCTCGCCGCAGCACTAATGGATTTTTGCCCTGTCCAACAGGACTGCCCCTGGTTTTGAGAAGGTTTCAATGATGGAACGCTTGGTCAGGAACACGCTCTTTGTCGTCCTTCTGGGCGCCGGCGCCCCGGCGCTGGCCGTGGACGACGACAGCGAAAGATATTTCAAGCAGGCCCGGGACTACACAGTCCAGATCAAGACCGCGGTTCCCATCCCGTTCGAGCACGACAAGAAGGGCTCCAGCCGGGGCGCGGGATTTCTGGTGGACCTGGAGCGGGGCTGGGTCATGACCAACGCCCACGTGGTGGCCCGCTCCCCCTCCCGGGTGGAGGTGGCGTTCAACGAGGACGACTTCGCGCCCGCGCAAAAGATTTACGTGGACCCGTTCCTGGACCTGGCCATCATCAGCGTCGGGGACCGGGCGAAAAAGCTGGGCCTGGAGTCGCCCAGGCTGGGGTGCGACGCCATCCCGGCGGTGGGGCACCCGGTGGGGGCCTTCGGCCACCCCTGGAACCTGCGCTTCACCGGCACCCGGGGCATCATCTCCGGCACCACCGCCAAGTACGACACCGAAGTGCTGCAGACCGACGCGCCCATCAACCAGGGAAATTCCGGCGGCCCGCTGATCAGCCTGCGGGACGGCGGCATCGTCGGCATCAACACCGCCTCCATCGTGGAAAAGGGCGCCCAGAACACCAATTTCGCGGTGGCCATGAAATACGCCTGCCGGGTGCTGGAACTGCTCCAGGAGGGGCGCGATCCGTCGCCTCCGCACCTGCCGGTGGTCTTCTTCCGGGACCTGGACGACCGCAAACAGCTGCGAGTGGCGCGCACCTATATCGAGGACTCGGAGTTGAAGCTGCAGCCGGGAGACGTGATCCAGTCGGTGCAGGGCGTCGAGGGAACGATCCAGAACGAGACCCAGCTGGTGCATGCCCTGCGCGGGAGGCTGGACGGCTTTTCCCTCACCGTGCTGCGTGACGGGAAGCCCGAAGTTCTGAAGGGCCGCCTCACCGCCGCGCCCGCCGTCACCGGGCAGCGAGGCCTGTTCTTCTCCGGCATCCTGCTGGCCGAGATCGACGTCAAGGACGTCAAGTCGCTGCCCCTGTCCCGGGTGATGGTGCATTTCGTGGAGCGTGGCTCCATCGGAGAGTTCAACGACGTAGACAAGAACGACGTCCTCGACGCCGTGGACGGCAAACCGGTGGGGACCCTGGACGGCGTCTGGGAACAGCTGTCGGCGGCCCAGAAGCAAGGCCGGCCCCTGTCCCTGGTGTTCAAGCGTCTCACCGGGGGCGACGCCCTGTTCAATTACATCGAGCGCAGTTTCCGGGTCACCGATCTGGGGTGGATCGGCCCCGAGATCGAGGCCAAGGCCCGCTAGGCCGGGCCGGCGGGATCCTGCCGTGGACGAGTTTCCGATCCGCTACGTGGAGCCTGTGTTCCGGCCGCCGAGCGAAGCGGAATCGCTGATCCTGCCGGTCACCGATGGCTGCTCCTGGAACCGCTGCACCTTCTGCGAGATGTACACCGAGCCCCAGAAACGATTCCGGGCCCGGGACGAGCAGGATGTGCTGGACACCGTCCGCCGCTGCGGCGAAGCGTTCGGCAACCAGGTGCGCCGGGTGTTCCTGGCCGATGGCGACGCCACCGTGCTTCCCACCCGGCGGTTGCTCGACATCCTGCAGGCGATCCGGACCCACCTGCCCTCGGTGCACCGGGTTTCCAGCTACTGCCTGCCGCGCAACCTGCGCAAGAAGCCCCTGGCCCAGGTGCGGGAGCTGGCCGACGCCGGCCTGGCCCTGGTCTATGTGGGCGCGGAATCGGGAGACGACGAGGTCCTGGCCCGGGTCAACAAGGGGGAAACCTTCGAGTCCACCCGGGAGGCGCTGGAAAAACTGAAAGACGCGGGCATCAGCCGCTCGGTGATGATTCTCAACGGTCTCGGCGGGACGGAACTCTCGCGGCAGCACGCGGAAAACTCCGCGCGCCTCATGAACGCCGCCCAGCCGGAGTATCTATCGACCCTGGTGGTCAGCTTTCCCAAGGGCGAAGAGCGTTTCCGCAGCAACTTCCCCGGCTGGCAACCCCTCACCCGGGAGGGACTGTTTCGGGAGATGGAGCGCTTCCTGTCCACCCTGGAACTGCGCCGCACCGTTTTCCGCAGCGATCACGCGTCCAACTGGCTCATCCTGAAAGGCACCCTCGGCGCGGACAAGGCGCGTCTGCTGCGCGAAGTGCGGGACGCCATCGAGCACCCGGAAGCGGCGCGCCTGCGCCCGGCCTGGGCCCGGGGCCTCTAGCGCAAATTTCCCCTGCCGTGACCGCGCAACGCTGGGATCCCCATGTCTACGAGCGCCACGGCCGCTTCGTGTCTGATTACGGCGCCGACCTGGTGGCATGGCTCGATCCCCGGCCGGGGGAACGCATTCTCGACCTGGGCTGCGGTGACGGCGCTCTCACGGAAAAGCTCGTGGCGCTGGGCTGCGACGTGGTGGCAGTGGACAGCAGCCCGGAGTTCGTGGCGGCGGCGAAGGACCGGGGACTCGACGCCCGGCTCATGGATGGTGAGCGCCTCGCCTTCGACCGGGAGTTCGACGCAGTCTTCAGCAATGCCGCCTTGCACTGGATGAAGCGGGCGGATGCCGTCATCGCCGGGGTCCGGCGCGCCCTCAGGCCGGGCGGGCGCTTCGTGGCGGAGATGGGAGGCGAGGGCAACGTGCAGTCCATCGTCTCCGCCCTGAGCGACGCCCTTCGGCGCCGCGGCGTGGACCCCGCGGCGGTGCACCCCTGGTACTTCCCGAATGCGGAGGAATACCGGCTGCGGCTCCAGGCCGGCGGCTTTCGGGTTCCGCGGATCGTGCTGTTTTCCCGCCCCACCCCGCTGCCCTCGGACATGATCGGGTGGCTGGAGACCTTTGCCCAGAGCTTTACCGCCGGTCTGGCGGCCGAGGAGCGTGCCGGCATTCTCGCCGAAGCGCGGGATGCGCTGGTTCCGATGCTCAGCGATGACGCGGGCCGCTGGACCGCCGACTACGTTCGGCTGCGCTTCGAAGCGCGGAAATCCTGAAACCGGAAGCCGTTTCCGCCCGGGGCTCCGGCGGGCCCGCTAGTACTTGCCGTGGACCTTGTAGATGTAGTTCTGCAGCTCCACCAGGTTCATGCTCAGCCGGCGCTGAATCGAGTGCACCACACGCATGATCGCGCGCATGACCTTGTAGACGATCCGGGGGTGGGAATCCACCAGGGTCTCGAACTTCTCCCGGTTCAGGGAGAACACGCGGGTCGTGCCCACCGCGCGCAGGGCGGCAAAGCGCGGCTCGTTATCCATGAAGGAAAGCTCGCCCACGAAGTCCCCGGGGACCAGCGCATGGAGGATAGTCCATTTGTCTCCCTCATCCTGCTTGCTTACCGCCACTTCGCCGCTCACCACAACATAAAGGTTGCTGTCGCTCTGCCCCTCGCGCAACAGCACCTCGCCGTCCTTGAGGTCGTGGATGGTGATGAGCCTGGACAGCGTCTCGCACTCGGCGTCGTTCAGTTCCCGGGCCAGGGCCGAGGCTTTCACCAGGTCGAACTTGATCTTGTCTTGCATGGCATGGGTCCTGTGGTCTGGAAGGCCAATATTCTAGGGGTTTTCTTCCCGCCGCGCCCCAAATCGCCGTAATGCGCTCCCCGCCCCCCGTTTGCACAAGGGTCATCTTGATGCGAATCAAGAAAAATGAACTCCACTCGAACCGCGCCTTGATTCCCGAGTCCCTCAATAGGAAATTAAGGTCATCCCGAGATACGGAGCACCCCCCATGCGCGCCACAATCGCCAGTCTTCTCGCGCTCGCCATCCTCAGCGCCCCCGGCGGCGCGGTCCTGGCCGCCGACCCCGGAGCCCACTCCCACGGAACCAAACACCCGCCACTCACCCTGAACCGCGGAAACAAATGGCCGACGGACGCCCCGTTGCGAACCGGTATGGCGCGCATTCGCGCCGACCTGGCGAGCACGCTCCCGGCGATTCACGGGGACAGATTCAGCGCCGCCGATTTCCGCGACCTGGCCACGGATATCGAGGGCCACGTCGCCTACATGATCGAAAACTGCCGGCTGGGGGAAGATGCGGACGCCGTGCTTCACCGGCTGATCGCCGAAATCCTGGAGGGGGCGGCAGCCATGCGGCGCGAAGGAGCGGCTAGCGCACCCGGACAAGGCGCCGCGCAGGTGGTGGCGGCCCTGAACCACTATGGCCGCCTTTTTGACGACCCGGGCTGGACGCCCCTCGAACACCGATGACGCTGACGCGACGAATGGCAATGGATACAAGACCCGTGGAATTTCCGGAACTGGACGCCGAGGGATATCTCGTCGAACCCGCTGCCTGGACGGAAAGCGTCGCGGAAGAGCTCGCGCGAAGCGAGGGTATCACGCTCACGCCCGAGCATTGGGCGGTGCTCCGCTTCATGCGAAGTTACTACGAGAACCACCAGATCGCGGCCGACGCACGCTTCGCCATCAGGGCCCTGGGCCAGCACTTGGGTCCGGGGCAGGATGCCCGGCGCAAGCTGTTCGAGCTTTTTCCCTACGGCTACGTGAAACAGGCGTGCAAGATCGCGGGAATGCGCCGGCCCCGGGCCTGGAGCACCGGCTGACGCCGCTTCCGCTCAGTAGGCAGCGTCTCCATGCTTCACACGTTGAAACGGAAGAACATGACGTCGCCGTCTTTCACCACGTACTCCTTGCCTTCCAGGCGCATCTTGCCCGCCTCCTTGGCGCCGTGCTCGCCCTTGCAGGCGACGAAGTCGTCGTAGGCAATGACCTCCGCCCGGATGAACCCCTTCTCGAAGTCGGTGTGGATCACCCCGGCCGCCGCTGGCGCGGTGTCCCCGCGATGGATGGTCCAGGCGCGGACTTCCTTCGGCCCCGCCGTGAAATAGGTCTGCAGTCCCAGGAGCTGGTAGGCGGCCCGGATCAGGCGGTTCAAGCCCGGCTCCTCGAGCCCGACGTCCGCCAGGAAAACCTTCTTGTCCTCGTCCGAGAGGTCGGCGATCTCGGCTTCCAGCGCCGCGCAGATGGGCACCACCGGCGCCCCCTCCTTTGCCGCGTACTCCTCCACCTGCTTGAGCAGGGGATTGGCGTGATAGTCCTTGTCGTCCACGTTGGCCACGTACATGGCGGGTTTGTCGGTGAGCAGGAACAACTGCCTGAGCACCTCCTTCTGCTCCCGCTCGAGGGGAAGTGACCGGGCAGGCAGGCCCTGGTCCAGGTGGGCCCGGACCTGCTCCAGGATCGCCATTTCCCGGAGCGCTTCCTTGTTTCCGCTCTTGGCGGTCTTGCCCACCCGCACGATGGCCTTCTCCACCGTGGACAGGTCTGCCAGCGCCAGCTCGGTGTGGATGACTTCGATGTCCTCGATGGGATTCACGCGCCCCGCCACGTGCACCACGTTGTCGTTGACGAAGCAGCGCACGATATGGGCGATGGCATCGGTCTCCCGGATGTGGGCCAGGAACTGGTTGCCCAGGCCCTCACCCTTGGACGCGCCCGCCACCAGCCCGGCAATGTCCACGAACTCCACCACCGCCGGCACCACTTTCTGGGGCTTGGCGATTTCCGCGATGCGCCTTAGCCTGGGGTCGGGCACTTCCACCATGCCCACGTTGGGATCAATGGTGCAGAAGGGATAGTTTTCCGCCGCGATCTCCGCCTTGGTGAGGGCATTGAAAAGGGTGGACTTGCCCACGTTGGGGAGGCCGACGATACCGCACTTGAGGCTCATGTCCTGGTTTCCGTAGTTGACCCGCCGGGCTTGGGCTGGGTGTGAAGCTTCATCATCGCCGCCGCCATGTCCCCTTTCTCGATGAAAGGCCAGACATCCAGTCCCCGGTCCATGGCCTCCTGGATCAGGGCGAGATCGCCGGGGCTCGGCTTCTGCAGCACATAGCCGATCACCATCTCCCTAATCCCCGGGTGCCCGATGCCGATGCGCAGGCGCCAGTAATCATGGCTGCCGAGCACCGCCGAGATGTCGCTCAGGCCGTTGTGGCCCCCGGTGCCCCCGCCCTGCTTCATCTTGACCTGGCCCGGCTTCAGGTCCAGGTCATCGTGGGCCACCAGGGTTTCCTCCGGCTTGATCTTGTAGAAGCGGGCCAGGGCCGCCACCGCCCGTCCGCTGGCGTTCATGAAGGTGTTGGGAAGCAGCAGCCAGATGTCCCCCGCGGACGTGGCGCCGCGGCCCACCCACCCGTGATAGCGGTTCTCCAGCCGCACGCCGATGCCGAGGCGCTCCCCCAAGTGCTGGGCCCACCAAAAGCCCGCATTGTGGCGGGTGTCGGCGTACTCCCGCCCCGGATTGCCGAGGCCGACGACGAGCCTGATCACGTGTTCGCCCGATCAATGAAAACGGCCCGGCGGAAATCAGTCGGGGACCGACTTCGCCCGGGCCGCTGGAAAAACGGCGCTCTGCCGTCAGCCCTTCTTCTCTTCCTTCTTCTCCG
>Ga0210362_1382223_pt1 | contig 16010 bp, 16 predicted proteins | sample S625metaT_FD_159713 | JGI IMG/M metagenome (GOLD analysis project Ga0210362, IMG submission 159713) | Metatranscriptome of estuarine sediment microbial communities from the Columbia River estuary, Oregon, United States - S.625 (Metagenome... | ecosystem: Environmental > Aquatic > Marine >... | reverse complement strand
TGAGAACGGGCAATGTATCAACTAACCCGCTGCGCGTCATGGCACTGTGCGGAAGGGCCCGTTTGGCGCCATTGACATTTTCCGGCAGCAATAATACTGTATCCATAATTATGAATGCAAGATTTTTTCGCCGGCCTTCAAGGGGCTTTAGGTGACCGCTGAAACCATTGCCCGCTCAGCGCTTTACCAGGAAGTGGCGGAGCGCCTGCGGACGCGGATCTTCGCCCACGAGATGCTCCCTGGGTCGTGGATTGATGAGCAGGCCCTGGCCGAGTCCTTTGGCATCAGCCGCACCCCCATGCGGGAGGCCTTGAAGGTTCTGGCGGCCGAGGGACTGGTGACCTTGCGGCCTCGTCGCGGCTGCTACGTTTCGGAGGTCACGGACCGGGACCTGGACGAGGTGTTTCCGGTGCTCGCACTCCTGGAGGGCCGTTGCGCCCTGGAAGCGGCGCGGAAGGCGGGTCCGACGGATGTTCGCCGCCTGGAGGCCATCCACGACCGCCTGGAAAGGGCCGCGGCAGCAGCGGACGTGGAGCGGTTCTTCGAGGCCAACCAGGCTTTCCACAAAGCGCTGCAGGAACTCGCCGGCAACCGCTGGCTCAACCAGGCCATCGAGGACCTGCGCAAGGTGCTGAAACTGGTGCGCCGCCACTCTCTGCGGGTGGAAGGACGGATGATGGAGTCCCTGAACGAGCACCGGCAGGTGATGGCCGCCTTGCGGGATCGCGATGCCGCAGCCGCCGAGCGCGCCATGCATGCCCATCTCCTGTGCGGACGGGCTGCCCTGGCGGCGCGGGAGCAGGCGAGCCCCAGGACCCGGGCAAGCGGCTAGGGATCGCCATGGCGGGAGATATCCACCTGTCCCGGGCTGGTTTTGTCGCCACCGTTACGCTGGCCAATCCAGGCAAGTTGAACGCGGTGGACGCCGCCATGTGGCAGCGGCTGCGCGCCGTCATGGACCAGTGTTCGGGCGACGACAGCCTGCGCTGCGTGGTGCTGCGCGGGGAGGGCGACAAGGCGTTTGCCGCGGGCGGCGACATCGAGGAGTTCACCCGTCTTCGGGACAGCCCGGAGCGGGCCCGGGTCTATCACGACGGTTGGGTGGGGCCGGCGCTGGAGGCCATTCGCGACTGCCGTCATCCCACGCTGGCCATGATCCACGGCCACTGCATCGGCGGCGGGCTGGAAATTGCTGCCCAATGCGACCTCCGGCTCTGCGGCGAGTCGGCCCGTTTCGGGATTCCCATCGGAAAGCTGGGCTTCACCATGTACCACTCGGAACTGGCGGCCCTGATCGAGCTGGCGGGGCCGGCGGCGGCCCTGGAATTGCTGCTGGAAGGACGCATCTGGGGCGCCCGGGAAGCTTACGAGAAGGGCCTGGTGAACCGGGTGGTGGCGGATGCCGGTCTGGAGGAAGAGGCTCATGCCAGCGCCCGCCGCATCGCGGACGGGGCTCCCCTGGCCGCCCGAACCCACAAGAAGCTGGTTCGCCGCCTGGCGTACTCCGTGCGTCCCTTGGAGGAGAACGAGGTGCTGGAAAACCTGGCGTTTTTGGACACGGAAGATTACCGGGAAGGATTGCGGGCGTTTCTGGCGAAGGAGGCTCCGAAGTTCCGGGGCCGCTAGCACGCGGCTTCAAAGGGGGGCGCCGATCGCGTAAAATCCCCCATTTCGATCAAAGTCACAGCGGAAGAAAGGACAAGTTCCATGGGCAGAGGTGACAAGCGCACCCGCAAAGGCAAGCAGTTCCGGGGATCCTACGGCAAGACCCGGGCGCACGATCCAGCCAAGAAGAAGGCGGATGCCAAGGCGTCCCAGCCAACACCATCGACCAAAGGCGGGCGTGGCAAGTGAAGCGTCGGGCGCCACGGGCGCCCGAACTGTTTACTGCTTCCCGGCGAGATCCCTGAAGTCATGGCAGTTCCTTGTACCCCGGCACTTTTCGCCTCCGCCGCAGTCTCTGTGTCGCAAACACTTTTCCCGGCCCCTGACGGCAGCTTGACCCATGGCTTTCGATAGTCTCGAACTGACTCCTGAACTGCTCCGGGCCGTGGTGGACGAGGGTTACACCGAGCCCACGCCGGTGCAGGCCCAGGCGATTCCCCTGGTCCTTGCCGGGCGCGACGTGATGGCCCAGGCCCAGACCGGAACCGGAAAGACCGCCGCCTTTACCCTGCCCATCCTGCAGCGCCTGCAACCTCTCGCCAGCAGCAGCCCATCGCCGGCTCGGCATCCTTTGCGCGCCCTGGTGCTGGTGCCGACCCGGGAATTGGCGGTCCAGGTCTACGACAGCGCCAAGACTTACGGGAAATACCTGCCGCTACGCAGCGCAGTGGTCTATGGCGGAGTGGATATGGACGCCCAGATCAAGGAACTGCACGCGGGCGTGGAGTTTCTGGTGGCGACGCCGGGGCGGCTGCTGGACCACGCCCAGAACAAGACGGTCAATCTGTCCCGGGTCGAGATCCTGGTGCTGGACGAGGCAGATCGCATGCTCGACATGGGCTTCATGCCGGACATCAAGCGCATCCTGGGGTTGCTGCCGCCCCTGCGCCAGAACCTGCTGTTCTCGGCCACGTTTTCGGATGACATCAAGCGCCTTGCCGATCAGATCCTGCGCCAACCGGTGAAGGTGGAGGTGGCCCGCAAGAACGCGCCGGCGGAACTCATCAACCACGTGGTTCACCGGGTGTCCCGGGACCGCAAGCGCTCGGCCCTGGTGCGCATGTTGCGCGCCAAGGATTTGAAGCAGGTGCTGGTGTTCGTTGCCACCAAGCAGGGCGCTGGCCGGCTGGCCCGGGAACTGGTGCGGGAAGGGATCGAGGCCACCGCCATCCACGGCGACAAGACACAGCCCGAGCGCGAAAAGGCTCTCAACGAATTCAAGGAGAACAAGGTGCGGGTTCTGGTGGCCACCGACGTGGCGGCCCGGGGCCTGGACATCGAGGATCTCCCCCACGTGGTGAACTTCGAGCTTCCCAATACGCCTGAGGACTACGTTCATCGCATCGGTCGCACCGGGCGGGCTGGCAAGTCCGGCGACGCAACATCCCTTGTGAGCGACGATGAGATGGACCGGCTGAGGGACATCGAGAAGCTGCTCAAGTTTCGCATCTCCGTGGAGCCGCTTCCCGGCGGCGACCTGGAGGCCCCGGCCCGGGAGACCGAGGCCCGGGAAAGGCGGCAGGCGCCGCGGGAGCGGCGGGGGCGCCGGGAGGAGGGACGGTCCCCGGCCCCGCCCAGCGCGGCATCCGCCAAGGCGCCGCGGCGCGACCCCATTTTCGATCAACCCTATGAGCCTACCGGCGCCGCCGACGAGGTGGAGGAAGCGCCGCTTCCCGGAGAGCAGGCGGCAACGCCGGTGGCCCGGCGCCATTCCCTGGGTGGCCGGCGTCATCGGGAAGTGCCGGCGCTGTTCCTGGTACCGCCCACCCGGCGCAAGCAGGGGTAGCTTCGGTGTCGCCGGGAGCGCGCTCCCCGGCCGCTGCGATCCCGGCGAGAGCATGCACGACCCCTGGCCGAATTGTGGCTTTCGTCTCCTGCGGAAAGCGGGCGACGGGCGGCTTGCGGTTACCGATGGGTTCCTGAGGACGTACCTGCACCGGGAGGAACTGGCTCTGCTGCCCGAGTCCTGTGCCGGCGAGCGCGCGTTGCACCAACGCCTGCTCCAGGCCCCCGCCGGGGCGGTGACGCCCGCCGAACTCGATGCCATCTCCGACCCCGACGCCAGGGAAAACTACGGTCACTTCCTGCGCTTCCGCGACCGGCTCCTGGCGGCCGGGACCATCGAAGCCTGCTACGCGGGACTGTTCGCGGACAACCGGGTGGACATCCCGCCGTCGTTTGTGGACCACATGTGCCAACTCGTTGTCCGGAGCATTCTGGACGGAACGGAAGACCCACTGGAGGCGCGCGCCGCGGAAATGCTGTTTCGCCCTCAGTCCGTGACCATCCGGGACGGCATCGCCCTGGCAGCAGACGCCGCGGCCCTGGACCTGATGGCGCGCACGGGGGGATTCGGAAATATCGGACGGATGATGGTGGAAAGCAAAGCCGCCGTTCGCGGCGCGGACCTCCAGGTCCTCACTACCCAGAACGCCGCCCTTTACTGGATGCGTGGAGAGCGCTTCGACACCGCGCTTCCCGTGTCCGCCGGTCAGCCGGGGGCAGAAGCCCTGTGCCGGGTCCTGGAGAGCTGGGTGCGCCATTTTTTGGGTACGCCCGTGAGCATCCTGCCGGTGCCGCGCATTGGTGGCGACGACTGGTCCTGGCATGTGGGCCTGGATGCCGAGGCCGCCTCCCTGCTCAACGAACTCTACCGGGGCATGGAGGTGGACGACGAGCGGCTGCGGCGTCTGTTATGCTTGTTCGAACTCAGGTTTCTGGATCCCCAGGCGGCGCGTCCGGGTCTCCCGGGCGGAAAGGTGTACCTCGGGATGGCAATGAATGCCGACGGAATCCTGAGGCTCAAACCCCAGAACCTGCTGCTCAACCTGCCCCTCGCGCGCGCTGGTTGAGACGGCGGGTACAGAGGAGGAGACGCGACAAGTTGGACAAGCGGGAGTTGCCGGACGACGCGCCGTTCAAGATTCCCCAGGCACGTGATATTTCGCCCGGAGCCTGGCGGAGCTGGCTCCGCAAGGGCTGGGAGGACCTGCGTGCCGCGCCGGCAGCGAGCCTGTTCTACGGCGCCACCTTTGCCGGCATGGGCTGGTTACTGGACCTGTCGGTGGGCCGAGGCGAGTACATCCTTGCCCTGATGACCGGCTTCCTGCTGGTGGCGCCCTTCCTGGCGGTCGGCATTTACGACATAAGCCGCCGGCGGGAGCAGGGCGAGACCGTTCAACTGGTACCGACCCTGACGGCGTGGCGGGCCAATGCGCCCGCCATCGGACTTTATGCCGTGATCCTGGCGCTGCTTCTGGCGGCATGGATCCGGGTGTCGGTGGTCGTGGTGGCCCTGTTTTTCACCGGCGGCATGCCTGACTTCGACCACCTCCCGGTTGAATTCCTCGGAAACCCCGAGGGACTGGTATTTCTTTTCGCGTATTTCGCCGCCGGACTCGGCTTCGCGCTGCTGGTGTTCGCCACCAGCGTGGTTTCCATTCCCATGCTTCTGGACCGCCCGGAGATGGACACCCTGACCGCCATGATCGTCAGCTTTGGCGCGGTGCGGAGGAATTTTGCCATCATGCTTGCCTGGTCCCTGGCTATTGCCATGCTCACGGGGATGGGCATCGCGCTCGCCTACCTGGGCCTGGTGCTCACCATGCCCGTCATCGGCCACGCGTCCTGGCACGCCTACCGGGATGCCATTTCGCCCGCGGAGGAGCCATGATGAGCTCCGTTTTCGAGCGTTTTCGACAACTGGTGGACCGCCCGGAGCAGGAGATCAACCTCGCGGAAGCCGCGCTGGCCATCGCGGAAGAGGAGTATCCGGACCTGGCGGCGGCGCCCTACCTGGAGAAGCTGAACGCCATGGCACTGGAGGTGGCGCGCGCGGCACCGGAGCATGAGCCCCTGACCGACCGCATCCTGGCGCTCAATCGCTTCCTTTTCCAGAAGGAGGGTTTCAGGGGCAACAACAACGATTACTACGATCCGCGCAACAGCTTTCTCAATGATGTCCTGGAGCGGCGGGTCGGCATTCCCATCACGCTTTGCGTGATCTACCTGGAACTGGGGTGGCGCATGGGCTTGCCATTGGAGGGGGTGTCCTTTCCCGGTCATTTTCTGGTGAAGTGCGAGGTGCCCGAAGGGGCCATCGTGCTGGACCCCTTCGCGTCCGGAAACTCCGTCGGAGTGGAGGAACTTCAGCGCCGGCTCGCCCGAGGGTACGGGCGAGCCGTGACGGAGGACGAGGTGGTATCGCTGCTGCTGGGTACCGCGAGCCGGAAGGATATCCTGGCGCGGATGCTGCGCAACCTGAAGGCCATCTATCTCAACCAGTCTGCATATTCTTCCGCGCTGTCCATGGTGGAGCGCATCCTTCTGCTTCATCCCGACGAGCCTGCCGAATTGCGGGATCGGGGCATCATCTTTCACGGCCTCGAATGCTTCCGGGCGGCGCAGGCGGACCTGGAGCGCTATCTGGAGCTGCTACCCAGGGCCCGCGATGCGCGCAAGGTCCGGGAGCGCCTTGCCGAGATATCGGGCCGCGTGGCGCGGCTGAACTGATGCTGCGCCTGCTTCTGGAGTGGGTTCCGGTCGCCTTGGCCGCCGGCGCCGGATGGTTCTGGTTCGACAGCATGAGGGCCCGGGAGACCGCGGTGCGCCGGGGCAGGGAGACCTGTGTCAGCCGCGGACTGCTGTTCCTCGACGATACAGTGGCCCTGGATTCGCTGGGGTTCATGCGCGGCTCCCGAGGTCGGCTCATGCTCCGGCGCACCTACCGCTTCGAATTCAGCGATACCGGAAACAACCGTCTGCGGGGAAGCGTGGTGATGGCTGGCGCGCGTGTCGAAATCGTCTCGCTGGAGCCCCACGCGGAGTACTCGGAAGGGAATACCCTGCTGCGCTGAGATTGCCAAACGCGCGGTTTGCGCTGACAATTTCTTCGTCATAACCACAGAATGAAAAGAAATGCGCGCAGCATTCGAGAACCCGGGGCCGGGCAAGTGATGTGCCGGGGACTCCATGCCCGTTGCGGCTCCCGCGGGAAACTCCCGGACCTCCTGTGGGTGATGGGAGTTCGCCCTTGACCACGGCGCGGGACATCGCGAATCTCCTGGCGGGGCTGGTGCTCGCGGGAATTCTGGGATACCTGTACCTCAAGACCGAGGCCGTGGATTTCCGGCGTCACAGCGAGATCGCCGCGAGCCTGCAACGGCTCAAGGATCTCGACGCTGCCTGGAATTTTGACCTCCTGCAGGCCCGGCTCGATCCTTCGAGGGAAATCAGGCCGCCTTCGGCGTCCCGGCAAGTGGTCCAGGAAACGCTCAAGGTTCTTGCGTCCAGGGCGGCCGAAGACCCGGACCCGGTAATCCTGAGCGGGCTAAAGAGCCTGGAGCGGGACTTCAATGCCAAGGCCGGGTTGCTGGAGCGGTACGGCGACGTTCCCGCCGGTGACGCCGAGGCCAGGAGCATTTCGGACCAGATACTGCTTCTTCCCACCGGAGCCCGCGTTGACACGCTGATGGGGCTGTTCAGCCTGCGACTGGAGCGCGCCAGCGATGAAAAGGAGTTGTACCGCGTCTACCTGATTTCCTACGCCGCGGCGCTGCTGGTGCTGCTGGCCTGGATCGGGTCCCGTCTCCTGCACGCCAACCATCTCCTCAATGAGGCCAACCGTGCCCTGAAAAGGGCGAACGAGGAGCTGGAGCGGCGGGTGCAGGAGCGGACGCGGGAGCTCTCGGATGCCCTGCGCCACCTCCGGGAATCGGAAACCATGCTCATCCAGACTGAAAAGATGTCGTCCCTGGGACAGATGGTGGCCGGCATTGCCCACGAAATCAACACGCCCCTGGCGTACGTCAAGGCCAGCCTGCAATCGGTGGAGGAAGAACTTCCCCATGTGCGCGGACTGGTGCGGGAAAGCGATGCCCTGCTGAGGATGCTGGACGCGGGAGAAACGGACGAGGACAGGCTCGCCGCCCAGTTCGAGCGCGCCGCCGTGGCGGCCCGCCGCTTCGAGGACCAGCAGGGAATGCAGGACCTGGAGGGCCTGGTGAAGGACGGTCTGCACGGAATCGGGGAAATTTCCGAGCTGGTCCTCAGCCTCAAGAACTTCAGCCGGCTGGATCGCAGCAGGATGGCGCGTTTCGACCTGAACGAGGGGCTGGAGAGCACTTTGGTCATTGCCCGCCATCTAATCAAGACCAAGACCGTCAAAAAGCGCCTTGGCGACATCCCGCCCATAACCTGCGTCCCGTCCCAGATCAACCAGGTCTTCCTCAATCTCGTTACCAACGCCGCCCAGGCGACGGCGGAAAATGCCGGCGTGATTTCCATCACTACCCGTCGCGAGGGGGATGACCGTGTGGCAGTGGAAGTGGCCGACAACGGGCACGGCATCGCTCCCGAGATCCTGCCCAGGATTTTCGATCCCTTCTTCACCACCAAGGAGGTGGGCCGCGGCACTGGATTGGGTCTATCCATCGCGTATAAAATCGTCGAGCAGCACGGAGGGGTGATCAGGGTGGAATCAAAACCGGGGGCGGGAACGCGCTTTTGTGTGATTTTGCCGCTCGAACCTCCTGCCGGCGCGGCGTAAGCAATTCATGGCATCCATCGCAAAGATCGGGAAATACGAAATCAAGTCGCGCCTGGGCGAAGGCGGCGCCGCCATTGTTTTCCAGGCTTACGACCCGGTCATACAGCGCACGGTAGCCCTCAAGGCCATCAACAAGGGGCTGCTCACCCCGGCGGAGCGGTCGTTCATCCTCGACCGCTTCCGGCGGGAAGCCCAGGCGGCGGGGCGTCTGGTGCATCCCAACATCGTGGCCGTCTTCGACTTCGGCGAGGAGCGGGATTTTGCGTTCATGGCCATGGAGTACGTGAGCGGCGAATCCCTGGACGCCTACCTCGCCAAGCATCCCTCCCCGGATTTTTCGTGGGTGAGGGAACTTTCGGCGCAACTGCTGGACGCGCTCGATTACGCCCACACCCACGGGGTCGTTCATCGCGACGTGAAGCCTTCGAACATCCTGGTGGCAAAGGATGGCCGCATCAAGGTGACGGACTTCGGCATTGCCCGAGTGGAGTCTTCCCAGGTTACCCACGCGGGAGACATCCTGGGCACTCCCTACTACATGGCGCCGGAGCAGTTCCAGGGGCAGCCCGCGGATCATCGGTCGGATCTCTACTCGGCGGGGGTCATTGTCTACGAACTGGTGACCGGGGTGCGACCCTTCCAGGGGGACACGGCAACCATCATGCAGCAGGCGGTCCAGGTCATGCCGCCTCCGCCCTCGGAGTTGAATCTTGCCATCGCCAAGTCCATGGATGCCGTTCTGGCCCGTGCGCTGGCGAAGCGGCCGGTGGACCGCTATCAGTCCGCTACGGAGTTCGCGGCCGATCTGGTTCGCGCCCTGGGCGAGTTTCCCTCCGTGGACTTCGACGTGCTGGAGGGAAGCGCGTCGCCGCGCAAGCCCAGGCTTCCGGAGGGCCTGGCGGGCCTGGCCCGGAGGGCCGCCCGCAGCGGCACCTTCAGGCTTGCTACCGACGACTCCAGCGTCTCGAGCGACGACGGCGGCAAGCTGAGGGTGCTTTTCGTGGACGACGAGGAACGCATTCTGTCGGCGCTGCGGTCCCTGTTCCGGAGCAAGTACCACGTGTTCACGGCCACGGATGGTGAGCAGGCGCTGGAGTTCGTGCGCCGCTTCCCGATCCAGGTGGTGATCAGCGACCAGCGCATGCCGGGGATGAGCGGGGTGGAACTTTTGCGGGAGGTGCGGAAGGAGTCGCCGGAAACCGTGCGCATCCTGCTGACGGGGTACTCGGACCTCGCTTCCATCGTGGGCTCCATCAATGACGGCGAGGTCTACCAGTTCGTCAGCAAGCCCTGGAACAACCAGGAGCTCAGCGACATCCTGGCCGAGGCGGCGGCGATTGGCGCGGTGATGTCGGAATCTTCCGGCGGCAAGGCGACTGCTCTGAAGAGCAATGCCGCGGTTCTGGTCATCGACGACCAGCAGGAGCTTTACCGTGCGGCGCGGGAGATGATGCTTAGCCACTGCCCGGTGGCCTTCGCCCGCAGCCTGCAGGAGGCCTTGCAGGTGATGCGGGAAGTCGATGTCGCGGTGATACTGGCGGACATTGACGCCGTGGGGCCGGAAGGCATTTCATTTCTCAAGGTGCTCAAGCAGCAGCATCCGGAGTGCCTCGCCATCGTGGTAACCACCGCTTCGGATTCCGAGGCCATCATTGACCTGATCAATCAGGCGCACATCTACCGCTTCCTGAACAAGCCGGTTAACCTGGGGCTCATGCGGCAACACATGCTGTCGGCGCTGGAGCGTTACCAGGCGTTCCTGAGTTCGCCCACGCTCCTCGGGCCCCAGAAGGTGGAAGACTCCTCGAAGGCGCGGCAGGCGGCGACGGGCCTCAGTGAGCCGGTGATGCAGGGTCTTCGATCCCTGCGGGGCCGCGCGGGCGCCGAGAGCGCGCCCTGAGTAAGGCAATAAGCTTTACCATATGCGCTCCCTGGGAGCGTCTCCGCCATGAAACTCGAGATCCTGAGCAGCCTGCCTGCCACCCGTCGTAGCGCCACGCCCCTGCTGTTTGTCCACGGCGCCTACGTGGCCGCCTGGTGCTGGGGCGAATACTTCCTGCCCTACTTTTCCTCCCAGGGCTACGCGGCCCACGCCGTGAGCCTGCGCGGTCACGGCGCAAGCGACGGGCATGACTCGCTGCACATGCACAGCCTGGACGATTACGTGGAGGACCTGCGAAGCGCGGTGGGCCAGCTCAGCGCTCCCCCGGTCCTGGTGGGCCACTCCATGGGCGGCATCGTCGTCCAGCGCTACCTGGAGCGCTTCCATGCGCCGGCCGCGATCCTGATGGCCTCAGTTCCCCCCGGCGGGCTGCTGGGATCCACAGTGGACCTGATGCGGTCGGACCCGGCGTTTTTCCATGAGATCGGACTCCTGCAGTACGTGAATCCCCACCTGGTGAGCAAGGAGGGGGTGCGCCGGGCCCTGTTTTCTCCGGATACCCCCGAAGCAGAAGTCGCCAAGTTCCTGCGGCGGGGGCAGCGGGAATCGTACCGGGCGATCATGGACATGACCTGGCCGCAGTTCCGGGTCAATGGACACCGCAACAGCCGCCCCCCGATGCTGGTCCTGGGAGGGGAACGCGATGCCTTCTTCAACCCGGATGCCGTGCGGGCGACCGCCCGGGTTTTTGGTGCCGAGGCGGAAATCTTTCCGGACATGGCCCACGCCATGATGTTGGAACCCCGCTGGCAGCAGGCGGCGGACCGCATGCTGTCCTGGCTTTCCGCCCAGAAGATATAACTTTCTGTTTGATTGGCGTTTTATTGCCACCTTGAGGACTTGAACTCCGGGCCTCGAGCCCGCATCTAAGAGCCGTTGTCCTTAATCGATCGGAGAACTGATGAAACGCGTGCTGCTGTTCGTGGCAACCAACCTTGGCATCCTCATCGTGCTCAGCATTTCGGCGCGGCTGCTGGGCGTGGACCACTACCTGACCAGGGAAGGGCTGAATCTCAACGCGCTGCTGGCGTTTGCCGCCCTGATCGGTTTCGGCGGCTCGTTCATCTCCCTGGCCATCTCCAAGTGGTCGGCGAAGATGATGACCGGTGCCCAGGTCATCGAAAATCCCACCCATCCCACGGAGCGCTGGCTGGTGGAGACCGTGCAGCGCCAGGCGCGGGCGGCGGGGATCGGCATGCCGGAGGTGGCAATCTATGACGCGCCGGAGCCCAACGCCTTCGCCACCGGGATGAACCGTAACAGCGCCCTGGTGGCGGTGAGCACCGGCCTGCTGCACAACATGTCCCAGGACGAGGTGGAGGCGGTGCTGGGCCACGAGGTGTCCCACGTGGCCAATGGCGACATGGTGACCCTGGGCCTGATCCAGGGCGTGGTCAATACCTTCGTGATCTTCCTGTCGCGGGTCATCGGCTTCGTGGTGGACAGGGTCGTATTGCGCAGCGAGCGCGACACCCCCGGCCCCGGCTTCTGGATCTCGTCCATCGTGGCGGAACTGGTGCTGGGCATTCTGGCCAGCATGATCGTCATGTGGTTCTCCCGGCAGCGGGAGTTCCGGGCCGACGTGGGCGGCGCGCGCCTGGCTGGCCGCGAGAAGATGATTGGCGCGCTTGAAGCGCTCAAGCGCGGCCACGAGGCCTCCCACCTTCCGCCCCAGATGGCGGCCTTCGGAATCGCCGGTGGCGGCAGCGGCCTGATGAAGCTGTTCATGTCGCACCCGCCGCTGGACGAGCGCATCGAGGCCCTGCGGCGGGGAACCGTCTGACAGCGGCCCGGAGCCGGATAACAAGGGGGGGCGAAAGCCCCCCTTATTCTTTCCAGCCTTCCAGCTGCGCCCGGTCCAGGCCTGCTTCCATCAGCAGTAGGGCGCACTCCCGCGCCTTGCCGCGCTCCACCCGCAGAAGCATGTCGGCGGCGGGCACCGGCAGCAGGCGGTTCAGGTTCTCGTTGACGATGTAATACTCGATCCCCGTGTCTTCCAGCAGCATGCGGATCAGCATCACCTCCTGCTGATCGGTGGGGCGGTAAAGGTCGACGAAGCTCTGGTCCATGGGCCTGCGTCAGCGTTGCTCTGGAAAATGTTGACCGGTGAACGGCGCCTCCGCGACCGGGTGCTGGCCGGATCAGGGCGCCATTCTCACGGTCGGGGTGTCGGCAGCCAGATCCTCACCAGGGGCGCTGGTCCGGGGGGCGGCGCCGCGCTCGAAAGGGATTCCTCGGCGGCCGGCGCAGGCGTTTCCCGCGGCGGGCCGCTGCCAGCCCGGGGCTCCGCGGCTTTCCCGCCTTCTGCATTTGCCGGCGCGGAGGGCGGGGGAGAGGCACTGGCTTCCTCGTCATCGTAGACCCGCGGCGGGTTCCCGTCGTAAACCTGGTTCAGGCGGCGCTGCAGGTAGGCTTCGCGGATAAAGTTGTAGCGGTCGATGGCCGCCTCGTCGATGAGCTTTTCCACGTCGAGAAAGTCGGCGCGGATGCTGGTGACGCGCAGGGCGAGCACGAGGTTGCGCGTGCTCACGTCGCTGATGTCGAGAATCGGGGCCATGTACATGTCGCCGACCAGGCCCACCGTGTCGCGCACGGTGCTCGGCCCGATGAGGGGGATCACGAAATAGGGCCCGGTCCCGAGCCCCCACACCGCCAGGGTCTGGCCCAGATCCTCATCGTGTTTCTCCAGCCCGACCAGGGTCGCGATGTCGTTGATTCCAAGCAGGCCCCAGGTCGAATTGATGAACAGGCGCGCGAAGTCATCGCTGGCCTGGACCCATTTGCCCTGCAGCAGGTCGTTGGCGAGGACGATGACGTCATTGAGGTTGGAGAAGAAATTTCGGACCCAGGTGCGCACCGGATCGGGAGTGATCGCCTTATAGCCGATGGCGACGGGCTTGACGATGGCCTTGTCGAGGGTGTCGTTGACCTCGAAAGTGACCCGATTGACGGGCTCCCAGGGGTCCCGCGGGTCCCGGGCCGCAGCGCACCCGGTCAGAAAAATTGCCAGAAGGATAAGCGCCGGCAGCCGGCGGAAGAAAGGCGCCATCAGTTCCCCGTTTTCTTTTTGTTCCCCAGAGATTTTAGCAAGCCTCCGCTCCGTTCCCAAACGGCGCCCGTGCCCGTGTTTCGGTTCGTCCAAGGATGGTCAGGGCTTCGCCAGCAGGCCGTCAATGGCGCGGATGACAGTGGGGGAGGCCCAGTCCAGCTGGCCAATGTAGTAGTAGCGGATGCGCCCCTCGGGATCGAGGATGAAGGTTGTCGGAAGCCCGCGGATTTTCCAGTCCCCCACCGCGTCGCTGTTGCCGTCAAGGAGCACCGGAAACTCGACCGGCACCTTGACCAGGAACTCGCGGATCTGGGCCGCTTCCTCCCCGACGTCCACCGCCAGCACCTCGAAGGGCTTGCTGTTGAGGGCCCGCTTGAGCCGATTCATGGATGGAAGCTCCTCCCGGCAGGGCTCGCACCAGGTGGCCCAGAAGTTGATCAGGACCGCCTTGCCGCGGTAGGCGGCGAGGTCATGGGTTTTCCCGTCAAGATCATTCAGGCGCAAGGCGGGCGTGGGGTCGCCGCTCCATGGTTTGAGCGTTTTTTCCGTGGCGCCGGCGGGAGCCATTCCAACGAAAAACAGGAGGGCGGCGAGGGGCAGCCAGATCGTCATGAACACGCCCGCCCGCGAAGAAACCACAATACGAACACGTGTTGCGACAGCTCTTTTCATGGCAGCAAGAGTTTACACGATGCGCGGACGCAATGTCGTGCGGGAGGCCGGGTAAACCAATGCCGCGGGAGTGCGAAATTCCCCAGGTTGGAAGCTGCTAAAATGCCTGCTCCCGCGTATCAGTCTCGACCGTCGAGGATTGGAAATGCTTCAGCTCAAGGACGCCCGATTATTGCGAAACCAGTGCTATGTCAACGGGCACTGGGAGAGCGCCGGGGATGGTGCCGCGTTCCCGGTGCGCAACCCCGCGGACGGCAGCGAGTTGGGAACGGTGCCATCGCTGGGCGCCGCGGAAACCCGGTGCGCCATCGGGGCGGCCCACGCCGCCTGGCCGGCATGGCGGGCGCTGACCGCCAGGGAGCGGTCGGCGATTCTGCGGCGCTGGTTCGATCTCATGATGCAGCACCAGGAGGACCTGGCGCTGATCATGACCAGCGAGCAGGGCAAGCCCCTCGCCGAGGCCCGGGGCGAGATCGCCTATGCCGCATCGTTTCTCGAGTGGTTCGCCGAGGAGGGGAAGCGGGTTTATGGCGATATCATCCCCCAGCACCAATCTGACAAGCGCATCGTCGTGCTCAAGGAGCCGGTGGGCGTGTGCGCCGCCATCACGCCCTGGAATTTTCCCTCGGCCATGATCACCCGCAAGACCGGGCCCGCCCTGGCCGCGGGCTGCACGGTAGTGGTGAAGCCCGCGGAGCAGACGCCCCTCTCGGCACTGGCCCTGGCCGAGCTGGCCCACCGGGCGGGGGTGCCGCCGGGAGTGTTCAACGTGATCACGGGCAAACCGGAGGCCATCGGCGGTGAGCTCACTGCAAACCCCCTGGTCCGCAAGCTCACCTTCACCGGATCCACGGAAGTGGGCCGGCTGCTGATGCGCCAGTGCGCGGACACCGTAAAGAAGGTCTCCCTGGAACTGGGAGGCAACGCGCCCTTCATCGTGTTCGACGACGCCGACCTGGACGCGGCGGTGGAGGGCGCAATGATGTCCAAGTACCGCAACACCGGCCAGACCTGTGTCTGCGCCAACCGCATCCTGGTCCAGGACAAGGTCTATGACGCTTTCGCCGCCAGGCTGCGCGAGAAGGTGCTGACCCTGAAGGTGGGGCGCGGCGTGGAGTCGGGCGTCACCCAGGGACCGCTGATCGACGATCAGGCCCTGGCGAAGGTGGAAGCCCACATCGCCGACGCGGTGTCCAAGGGGGCCAAGGTGGCGGTGGGCGGCAGGCGCCATGCCCTGGGCGGCACGTTCTTCGAGCCCACCATCCTCACCGACGTCACTCCCGCCATGCGGGTGGCGCGGGAGGAGACCTTCGGCCCGGTAGCGCCGCTGTTCCGGTTCAAGAGCGAGGACGAGGCAGTGCGCATGGCCAACGACACCGAATTCGGCCTCGCCGCCTACTTCTACAGCCGCGACATCGGCCGCGTGTGGCGGGTTTCGGAAGCCCTGGAGTATGGCATCGTGGGCGTCAACGCGGGGATCATCTCCAACGAGGTGGCGCCATTCGGCGGCATGAAACAGTCGGGCATCGGCCGCGAGGGCTCCAAGTACGGCATCGAGGAGTTTCTGGAAATCAAGTATGTTTGCCTGGGCGGGATCTAGAAGCAATTTGCGGAAGCATTCCGCGTTCTCTCCCGCCTGAAAGGAATTTGAAAATGGAACCCCTGCCGATCAGCCGCTATCCGGTGCCGAGACTCGAAGACCTGCCCCGGGACATCCGGGAGCGGATCGAGGCGGTGCAGGAGAAATCCGGTTTCGTTCCCAACGTGTTTCTCACCCTGGCTCACCGTCCCGACGAGTTCCGCGCCTTCTTCGCCTACCACGACGCGTTGATGGAGAAGGAAGGCGGTCTCAGCAAGGCGGAGCGGGAGATGATCGTGGTCGCCACCAGCAGCGTCAACGACTGCCATTACTGCGTCATCGCCCACGGCGCCATTCTGCGCATCCGCGCCAGGAATCCCCTGGTGGCCGACCAGGTGGCGGTGAATTACCGCAAGGCGGACATCACGCCCCGCCAGAAGGCGATGCTCGATTTCGCCATGAAGGTATCGGCACGCGCGCATGAAGTGGCCGATGAGGATTTCGCGGCGCTCCATGCGCAGGGATTGACGGAGGAGGACGCCTGGGACATCGCGGC
>Ga0210362_1080454_pt1 | contig 16243 bp, 12 predicted proteins | sample S625metaT_FD_159713 | JGI IMG/M metagenome (GOLD analysis project Ga0210362, IMG submission 159713) | Metatranscriptome of estuarine sediment microbial communities from the Columbia River estuary, Oregon, United States - S.625 (Metagenome... | ecosystem: Environmental > Aquatic > Marine >... | reverse complement strand
TCGCCGAAGCCCGATTCACCCAGGTCGAGGGCCAGGCCAAGGCTGGAAAGATTGCGCTCCTCGATGTGGTCGAAATGGGTCAGGAAGTCCAGCGCCGCCGGGAGGCCGCCATCGCCGCGCAACGGCAGGTGGAGTATGAGCAGTACGCCTTGTCCCTCTTTCTCTGGGAGGGCGGCGAGCCGGTGACGCCGCGACCGGAATGGGCGCCGGAGTTTCAGGGCGAAACACCGCTCCCGACCGAGGAGGACATTGCCGCGGCCAAGGTGTCGGCCATGGAAGATCGGCCGGAAGTGCGGGACCTCTACATCGAAGCCAAGATGAACAATATCGATCTCAAGCTCGGCAAGAACTACCTGCTCCCGAAGTTTGATTTTGAAGGGGGGCCGACTGAAGGCGCCACGGACTGGATTGTGGGAATCGGGTATCGAGTCGGCCTGCACGCTGAGATACCGTTGTTCCAGCGGGAAGGGCGTGGGAAGGTGATGGCGGCGGAAGTGGGCCAGGCGCAATTGGCGTTGAAGCAGCAATACTACGAACGGCAAGTCAGCTTCGACGTGGATAACTGGCTCTCGGCGATCGTGCGTGGCAGAGACCGGGTGAAGGCTGCCACAGAATCGTACCGGTTGGCCAAGACGTTGGAAGAGGGCGAACGGGCCCGGTTCAATATGGGAGCGACCAGTATCCTGTTTGTCAATACGCGCGAGCGCAACGCCGTCGAGGCAGCGTACCAGCTGTATCGTGCCCAATACGATTATGTGCTGGCGCGCGGCGGTCTCCTCTGGGCCAGGGGCGCCTTGTCGAAGCCGGTGGCGGACACTGTCTTGGCCAAGTATGGGAACCCTCTGACGGCGGCGGGCATGAACGGCTACAAACAACCGGGCCGGGAATAATCCGGCGCAAGGAGCATCCTTCGATGGCCGCTCTCTTATTCGTGATTCTGATCTTGCTTCCCGTGACCACACTGGCGGAACCGGCGCAGGATTCAAGCGCGCTGAACGCGCAGTCCGCGCGCACCGAGCCCCTGACCATCAGCGAAGTGCTCGCCCGTATTGAGTTGACGCATCCACTGCTTCGAGCGACCGGGGTGGAACGGACGCAGGCCCGGGCGAAGATCCTGAAGGCGCTCGGGGCCTGGGAGCCGACGGTCAAGAACATTACAGAGGCCGCTCGTTATCAGACTTGGAATTTCCTGTCCTACATTCGGGAGAATACGGGGGGATTTAACGACACCAAGCTCGAGGTCGGGCATCCCTGGGGCTTCCGGGTCCATGGCGGGATCCGCAACGGCTTTGGGGATGCCTCCAATAACCACCTCCATGCCAAAATCCCTGATGTACTGCTCTTTTATCCTCAGCAGCAAATGATCTTCGGTGGGTCCGCTCGCCTGCTGCGAGGCTTCATCATCAACGAGGAGAACGCCGAGTTTCAAAAGGCCGAACTCGCGGGGCCGCAAGCGGAGATCTACATCGCCCAAAAGCGACAAGATCTTTATCTTGCCGGGGCCATTCAATACTGGGATTGGCAGGTGGCGGTCAAACAGGCCGAGGTCCGGAAGCAAAACCTGGCGGTCGCCGAAGCCCGATTCACCCAGGTCGAGGGCCAGGCCAAGGCTGGAAAGATTGCGCTCCTCGATGTGGTCGAAATGGGTCAGGAAGTCCAGCGCCGCCGGGAGGCCGCCATCGCTGCGCAACGGCAGGTGGAGTATGAGCAGTACGCCCTGTCCCTCTTTCTCTGGGAGGGCGGCGAGCCGGTGACGCCGCGACCGGAGTGGGCGCCGGAGTTCCAGGGCGAAACGCCGCTCCCGACCGAGGAGGACATTGCCGCGGCCAAGGTGTCGGCCAAGGAAGATCGGCCGGAAGTGCGGGACCTCTACATCAAAGCCAAGATGAACAATATCGACCTCAAACTGGCCAAGAACTACCTGCTCCCGAAGTTGGATTTTAAGGGGGGCCGAATGGACGCCGCCGCGGACTGGCTTATGGGGGTCGGCTATGATTTCAAAGTGGAGTTTGCGATGCCGCTGCTCCAGCGGGAAGGGCGCGGGAAGGTCATGTACGCGGAAGCGGATCAGCAGCAATATGTCTTGCAACAGCTGTACACCGAGCAACGAGTCGGCGTGGACGTGGACAACTGGTTCTCGGCGATCGTGCGCGCCAGAGACCGGGTCAGGGCCGCCACGGAATCCTATCGATTGGCCAAGACGCTGGAGGAAGGCGAGCGGACACGATTCCACCTGGGCGCCACCAATATTTTATTCGTGAACTTGCGAGAGCAGAACGCCGTTGAGGCGGCGTATGAACTCTATCGTGCCCAGTACGATTATGTGCTGGCGCGCGGAGGTCTCCTGTGGGCCAGGGGCGCCTTGTCGAAGCCGGTGGCGGACACCGTCTTGGCCAAGTACGGGAACCCTCTGACGGCGGCGGGCATGAACGGCTACAAACAACCGGGACGCGATTAATTCAGCAACAAAGGAGCATTCTTCCTTGATCCTTCACTTGCTGGTTTTGCTGATGATGGTGCCGGCGATCGCACTGGCGGAACCGGTGATTGACTCGAGTGACGTGCAGGCTCAGTCGACTCGTACCGCCCCCCTGACTATTGAAGAGGTGCTGGCCAGGATTGAGTTGACCCATCCGCTGCTCCGGGCAACCGGGCTGTATCGGACGGAGGCTCGGGCGAAAGTCCTGAAATCGTTGGCTGCGTGGGAACCGAAGCTTCTGAACGACCTCGAGTACGACCGGTATCAAACATATAATCTGACGAACGTTGTTGGCACCAATACCCTGGGCGCCGGCTATAACGATACCAAGCTCAAGGTCGGGCACCCCTGGGGATGGGAGATCTTCGCCGGTCTTCGTAACGGTTTTGGAGATAGATCTTCGATCGGTGGCTTCGACGGCGTCAGAGCCCAACGTATTGGGAGTCCCGGGGTGGCGATCCCTCAAGACATGCAAGGTTTCTTTCCGACGCAAATGATCTTAGTTGGCGGAGCGTTTAATGTCTTGCGGGGATTCATGATCAACGACGAATACGCCGGGTTTCAAAAGGCCGAACTCGCGGGGCCGCAAGCCGAGGTGAAGGTGGCGCAGAAACGGCAAGATCTCTTCCTGGCCGGGGCCGTTCAATACTGGGATTGGCAGGTGGCAGTCAAGCAGGCGGAAGTCCAGAAGCAGACATTAGCCGTCGCGGAAGACCGATTCGCCCAGGTACAAGGCCGGGCAAAGGCGGGAGCCGTCGCCCTGCTCGATGCCATTGAGGCCGAACAAGAAGTTCAGCGCCGCCGGGAGGCCGCCATCGCCGCGCAACGGAAGGTGGAGTACGAACAGTATAAACTATCCCTCTTTCTCTGGGAGAACGGTGAGCCTGTGACCCCGCTGCCTGAATGGGCGCCGGAATTCACGGGAGAAACGCCCTTGCCGACTGAGGAGGAGATCGCTGCGGCCAAGGTGGAGGCCCGGGAAGACCGGCCGGAAGTGCGGGAACTGGCGATTGACCTTCAGATGAACAACATCCAGCTCAAACTGGCGAAGAATAATCTGCTTCCAAAGCTCACGGTTTCGGGGGGGCCGGTGACGGGCGGTATCTATTATTTTGGAGGCTTCGCCTACCATATGGGGGCTCTCTTCAGCATGCCGCTGTTCAATCGAGAGGCCCGCGGAGAAGCGGCCCATGCGGAAGCTCAGCAAGAACGGCTGCATTATGAACTGTTGCACGCAGAGCAAAAAGTCAGTCTCGACGTCGACAACTGGGTGTCCGCGATCGTGCGGGCCAGAGATCGGGTGAGGGCTGCCACGGAATCCTATCGCTTGGCCAAGGCGCTGGAGGCGGGAGAGCGAACCCGGTTCAATCTTGGCGCCACCAATATCCTGTTCGTCAATCTTCGAGAGCGTAATGCTGTTGAGGCAGCCTACAAGCTGTATCGCGCCCAGTACGATTATGTGTTGGCGCGAGGAGGGTTCCTTTGGGCGAAAGGGGCCCTGTCGAAGCCTGTCGCGGAGCCAGTTCTGGCGAAGTACGGTGACCCATCCATGTCGGCCGGATCGTCCGGCCAGAAAATGCAGGGACGTGATTAAGAGGGTGACGTGACATATTCGTCACCGTTTGTAGCAATGGGCCGATAGCTTCTCTATTAATACCTGGAGGGGAACAGCATGGCACAGTCTCAAAGTACCAACCCGCCCAACCTGTTGCAGGCCCTATTGACCCAACTTGGTCTGGCGGCGCGTCTCGAGCGCAAGATCATCATTTTGATCGTCTCCTATGCCCTGGCGATCGCATTCTTTTCTCTCATCATTCCCTTGACCGTTCAGGAGTTGGTGAGCACATTTTCCTATGCCATCCAACCCATCATGGTGTGGACCCTGACCGGCGTCATGGGATCGGTGCTGTTATTCGTCGGCCTATTCAAGGTATTCCATTTTTACGCGATAGAGATGTTGCAGCGCCGCATCTTTGCGAGGGTGACGATTTCGATGGTCCAACGGATGCCGCAGTTCCGCTATCAAGCGTATAAGCCGCGCTTTGCGAACTATTTCATGGAAACGATCTTCATTCAGCGCGCATTGTCCGCGGTGCTCGTGGACACGGTGAACGTGGTCGTCGGCGGGACCGTGGGCATGTTATTGCTGGTGATCTACCATCCAGCCTTCCTCGTTTATGACTTGCTGCTGATGGCCGGCTTCATGTTCACGTTCTTTGTGATGTCTCGTGGAGCCGTGCGGACTCATCTTGCGATGTCTCACGCGAAATACGATGTGTTCAACTGGGTTCAGGAGATCTCGCGCAATCTGCTGCATCTCAAGTCCACCGACAGTCAGCCATGGCTCATGCAGAAGACTGACGATCTCGTCAATGCCTATACCGATACTCGTAAAGCGCGGTTTGCCGTCCTCCTGCGCCAGTTTCTCTCCGCTGTAGGTGGGATGGTGATTGCGCAGGCCGGGGCGCTCGCCATGGCCGGCTGGCTCCTTGCCAACGGGCAAATCACCCTCGGCCAGTTGGTCGCCGTGGAAGTCGTCGTCAGCGCGCTCATTATCAATTTCGACTCGCTCATCAAGAGCATGGCGCATGTCTACTACTTCTTCACAGGCATCACGGAACTGAACCAATTCTTTTCGGCCGCACAAGATGAAGCCAGGACCGGGACGGCAGTGCCCCTGCCTTCTCCCTCGGTTCACGGTGTCCTGGTGACCTGTAAGGGGGTGAGCCTGGTCCACAATGGGGTGGCCGTATTCGAGAATTTCAATCTCGAAGTTGCGCCAGGTGAAAAGGTCGGCATTTACGCCCGTACCCCGGCGGCTAAAATGGCCCTGTCTAGAGTATTGGCTGGCCTCGAAGCACCGAGCGGCGGAGTCATTCAGTACAATGGCGTCGACATTCGGTATGTTGACCCCAGTGCAATTAACCGATGCCGCAGCATCATGCTCGATTCACAGCTTAACCTGTTGGAGGGGACCATCGAGGATAACATCGTGCTGGGGCGTCCCTATGTGTCCTATGACAGTTTAGCCTGGGCTCTCCGCTTCACGGAGCTTGAGGCAATAATCGAATCCCTCCCGCGCGGCATCAAGACAGATGTCAGCGCGCTCGGAGAGGTCATTGCGCCCACCCATATCGTGCAGATCTTGCTGGCGCGCGCGATCTTGGGTCGTCCTCAACTCCTGGTGTTCGACGGATTGCTTCACAGTATGGATCCGGCTTTGCGGGAGACGATTTTACGCCGGTTGTGCGGTAAGCAAGAGCCTTGGTCGGCTATTTTCGTCTCGACTGATCCGAACTTGACGGAGCACACCGATCGCCGTGTGATGCTGCATCACATTCATGCGTAATTGACGCAAGGAAGCGGTGGTGAATCTATGCAAGGGAAGCAACAAGTCAGAGTAACACATAGAACAGATCTAGAATTAATGGAGGCTCCATGGCTGGCATAATTCGCAATCCAGGAGATAACGCCCTTACACTCGCTCACCAAGGCGTAGGCTTGCAGGCGATATCCATCGATGACGCAGCCGAATCGGCCAAAATGTCGTCATGGGAGGGCGTCAAGGTACCGAAACGATTGCTCACGATGGGTCGGGTGACCCTGACCCTGCTGATCCTCCTCCTCCTCATCATTGAGTTCGTTCCTTGGACGCAGACTGTGACCGCTACGGGAAAACTCTCCGCCTATACCCCATACGAGCGGCCACAAGAGATGGAAGCCAGGATTACCGGGCGTGTCAAGGAATGGCATGTTTTTGAAGGCGTGAAAGTCAAGAAGGGCGAGCTTATTCTCGAACTTGAGGATTACGACCCGAACTTTATCGCTCCGGAGTTGCTGGCCCTGTTCGAACAGCGCAAAGTTGCGCTACAGCAGACTCGTCAGGCGGCCTTGGCCAGGGCCGATCAACTGAACAAGAGAATCGGACAAATGCAGAAGCTGGTGCTGGCTGCGGTGCCGTCGGCGGATGCCCGCGTGACCGAGGCCGACAATAGGGTCCGCGAAGCCCAACAAAAGGTCGAGGCTGCCAAGATCGATGTGACGACCGCGCAACTCAATGTGGACCGGCATCGGCAGCTCATCAAGGATGGGTTCGTCTCACAACGCGAACTGGAGTTGACGATTCAATCGGAAATCGGCAGTAAAGCCGCTCTCCAGGGAGCGCAGGCTAATTTACAAGCAGCTGAGCAAGCGCGGGCCTCGCTGAGTTTCGGCCGTGATCAAATCACCGCGGATGTGCAGCAGAAGCTCATCGACGCGACCGCCGCCCGCGACAACGCGATCGCGGAAGCTGCCAGAGCTATGGATCAGTTGGCGGAGATCTCGGTGAAGCAAGAAAGCGCTCAGCAGCGCATTAACTTCGCGCGAATTGAGGCGCCGATCGATGGCACTGTCGTCAAGATGGCCAGGGTTGGTATCGGAGAAACGGTGAAGCAGGGTGAAACGCTGGTGACCATTTCTCCGACCGCCGCCGATAAGGCGATCGAAATGACGGCTGAGGGATTGGACTCTCCTCTGTTAACACCAGGACGGAAAGTTAGACTTGTGTTTTTCGGAATTCCAGCGATTCCGCTTCCAGCTTGGCCCGAATTGATGGCAGGCACCCGTGCAGGCATCATCAAAGTGGTCGATCAGATCGACGACGGCAAGGGAAATTACCGGTTCTGGGTCGTTCCCGATCCTGAAGATGACCAACCATGGCCGGAGCAGGATCAAGTGCGGCAGGGAACCAGGGTTCTTGGATGGGTGGTTTTGAATCGTGTGCCTCTCTGGTACGAATTATGGCGGAGATTCAACTTCTTCCCACCAGATTATACGCAACGGACGCCGAGTGTGTTCGACACATTCTTGCCGGCGTCAACGGGAAGAGCGGTCAAGTAATTTTATAACCGGCGGTGTTCCCCATCGGGGGGAACACCGCCAAAATGGGCCAGGCGTGTCTCCTCCTGTGACCCCCAGCCTTCGTATCTAACTCGCCTCATCTTCGCCAAGCCCAGTGAATTTATGGCAGGGTTATAGCAACGAGCTTCGCGAAGGACGGAACTCAGCCATACGTCACAGAGATGCGCCGCCTCGCAAGGGCGTACGGTTCGGCGAGTACGACTCCAGGGCCTGGCAGACCATGCTGGCTTGACCGTGTCCACACAGAGCCGCTAAGGTGAGCAAAGCCGGGCACCGGAGAAAAGGTTTGGGACTGAAGGAAGGAGACAGGTGTTCATGAGTGCAGCAGGCAACAAAACCAAGCAGTCTCACAAAAAGGGAGGCCGAGGAATTCAGAAAGGTCAACCAATTGTCGGGGTCTTAGGGGGCAGCAAGTCTGATTTCCCAATTTTGGAAAAGACCGGCGCTATCTTGGCAGAGCTACATATTCCTTATGAATTATTGGTTGTGTCCGCTCATCGCACACCGGATCGTCTGTTTGAATACGCCGCGACTGCACCAGGTCGTGGTATCGAGGTCATCGTGGCAGGGGCCGGAGGGGCGGCACATCTTCCCGGCATGCTAGCGGCCAAGACCCATCTTCCCGTGATCGGCGTCCCTATTCCAACGGAGAATCTTCGCGGTCTGGACTCTCTCTTGTCGATTGTTCAGATGCCCAAGGGCATTCCCGTGGCGACCGTAGCGATCGGCGGGGGAGAAAACGCCGGGCTGCTGGCGGCGCAAATTCTGGGCGGGCGTTATCCTGAAATTGCCGAACGGGTAAAAAGCTATCGAGCAGATCAAACGGAGAGCGTGCTGAATTCTGCCGAAGCCAAAGGAACCAGCCTGGGTAATCTCGGAGCCGATGGGGTGAGCCTGCAGTCGTGACCGGTACGATCATCGAGCCTGGATCCATCCTCGGCGTCCTGGGAGGCGGGCAGCTGGGGGCCATGTTTGCTGGTGCGGCGCGCCGCATGGGCTATCTCCTTGCCGTCTGGGATCAGGATCCTGATGCCCCCGCACATCGTCTAGCAGACCATTCGTTTACGGCGTCCTTCTCGGATGCCGCCACGCGCGAGATGTTTTCAAGCCTCGTTCATGCGGTCACATTTGAATGGGAAAATGTGCCGGCTGAGCTCTGTGCCTGGCTAGAGCGGCGCCATGAGGTCAGGCCGTCCAGTGCCGTGCTGCGAATCATTCAGAATCGCATCGATCAAAAACAGTTTCTGCAAACCAACGGCCTTCCTGTCGTCCCATTCGTCGGAATCGAATCGCCGGATCAGCTGGCGCAAGCCGTCGTACGCACCAATATCCCCGCTATTTGTAAGACCGCGACTTCCGGCTATGACGGGAAAGGTCAATGGCCTATTCGACGACATTCGGATATCGATGAAGTGGCTCAGACCTTGGGGGTATCCACGATGCCTGTCCCAAGGTGGATCGTGGAACAATTGATAGATTTTGAGCGCGAACTTTCCGTTTTAGTGGTGCGCGGAGCCAATGGCGAGTGCGTGACCTATCCGGTCGTAGAAAACCGTCATGAGGGTGGCATCTTGCGCATGACCCTGGCCCCATCCACAATTTCCTCCCACGCTGCGGCCAGAGCGACTGATCTTGCCCGTCAAGCAGTGGCCTCGCTGAAAGGCGTTGGAGTGTTCTGCGTGGAGATCTTTCACACCACGGACGATCAACTATTTATCAATGAAATCGCGCCCCGTCCTCATAATTCAGGCCATTACACGCTGGACGCCTGTGCGGTCTCGCAATTTGAACAGCAGGTCCGCGCGGTTTGCGGCGCGCCGCTGGGCGAGGCTCGGCAGTTCAGTCCGGCGGCTATGGTCAACCTCATCGGTGCAGAAGCGCAGATGGTGACCTCCGGCCAGGGATACAGCGATCTGCTGTCCATGCCGGGCGCGGTGCTCCATCTCTATGGGAAGAAAGTCGTACGACCAGGCAGAAAGATGGGGCATGTCACGTGGTTAGCCGATACGGGTAAGGCAGCGGCTGAACTGGCCGAGCGGCTCTTGAAACGCTTGGGGTAAGGCCTGATAAATTTCCCCGTCAAAACACAGCGCGCGCCGCGAATAGAAACCGTTTCCCTTTCAATCTGACAGGGCTCGCCGGGCCATATTGTAAAGGCAGAGATTTGGGCTGTCAGCGGTCCCACCGGCGTGAACGGCCTGGCGAGAAGAACGGCACGTCCGGCCGTTTGAACAGACCGATCAAGGCCATTCCGGCGACGAATCCTCCGATGTGGGCAAAGAAGGCCACGCCGCCGCCCTGGGCGCCGACACTCATCCCGCCGCTGACGAGCTGCGTCACGAACCACATTCCTAGCACGAGGCCGGCCGCCACGCGGGTTATCCCGAAGGCGGGCAGCAGCACCAGCACATGGGCGCGCGGGAACAACAATAGGTAGGCGCCGAGCACTGCGGAGATAGCGCCGCTGGCTCCTACCATGGGGATCTGCGATGAAGGATCGGTCATGGCGTGTGCGAGCGTAGCCAAGACTCCGCAAAGGATGTAGAAGACGATATATTTGGCGTGCCCCATCGCATCTTCGATGTTATTGCCGAAGATCCAGAGATAGAGCATGTTGCCCAGCAGATGCATCCAGCTTCCGTGGAGAAACATGCTGGTGAGCAGGGTGAGGGAGGCAGGAATGGCGGCAGCGGCTTCTTCCGGGAGCAAGGCGTAGCCAAACACCATGGCAGGGATGGCACCATAGTGAAAGGCGAACAACTCGCCCGGTATCTGAGGCAGGCTTTCTTGGTACAGAAAGACCGCGACGCAGACAGCGATAAAGATCATCGTGACGAAGGGGAATCGCTCGGTGGGATTGTCGTCGTGAAGTGGGATCACGAGAGACGGTCCTAGGAGGTGCGACGGCGGTCAGTGACCGCGCGCGGCAACAAGGGATTATTGGGAAGTGTTCCATCAGGCCCGAGTAGTACGGAGAATCCAGCGGCATGCGTATGGCCCCCTCCGCCAAAGGATGCGGCAATGGTCCCAACATCCGTGCCGTCTGAATGCGAGCGCATGCTGAAATAGCGCCGTCCATCACGATCGTGCCAGATCAGGCAAAAGGGATGGTGCGGAGAAAGCCGCTCGCCGATCTGGCTGGTCAAGACTGCGCTTTGCACCGATGGAACGACCTCGCCCTGGAACTCGACCATTACGGCTTGCGCCGAAAGTTTGCCTACTAACTCGTGCTCATAGCGAAGAATCGCCCGGCCTTCTTGCTCCAGAGTCGCCTGGGAAAAACGGTCCCAGAGGTTGAAGTCGAATGGGTACGAAGCCAGGGCCGCATTGACCTCACGGCTGTCCGGCAACGCCCATGTCCACAAGTCCTTGTCCTGAACGTAGCGAAGCAGCCACGGCGCCGGCGTGCCATGGGCCCACTCCCAGCTGAGTACCGCGCCCGACTTGGTTTGGTCGAAGTAGGCGTAGGGAAGATCGGCCAGAGCCTTCTCCGCCGTGATGTGGTGATCCAGAATAAGCAGTTCCTTGGTTTCTGAGGCCATGGCTTCCAGAATCGGTCGCGCATAGCTGAAGTCAGCGATGACGACACGATGGTCATGAAGATCCGAAGGGGGAGGGTTGCCGTGTTTGACGGGAATAAAACGGGCATTGGGGAACTGTTTCCAGATCGCCCAGGCTGCCCCGAAGCCGTCCGAACATTCCGCATGGTACAGAACGATGTCCGGAGGATGATGGAAGCGGCGCCTGTAGGGTGAATTATCCATACCGTTGGGCGGGAGCATAGCACGACCGGTGATGCCGGCTAAAGGGGATAGTGATCGTCGTCTGGAGCGCTACGCCGGTTTCCCGCCAAGGCCCAGCGTTACGCAAGAGTGGCTCAGAGCCCGTTGAGATGGTCGATCAGCTGGCGGAGCCTGCCGGCGCTGCGACGGTTGAAACTGAACGCGAGCCTGGGCAAATCTCGAAGGCCCGGTTCATCGAGTTCCTCCTCCAGGGGGCCGCGCAGTTCGAACTTTCCTTCGGACAAGAGATCGCCGAACTGTTCCTGGATCAGGTCGAGCTGTTGGGCGGAGATGCCGTCTTTTAACCGCATGGCCAGTTGCCGGCCGACAAAGCGAATTGAATGATAACGGCGATAGAATCGGAGGATATGTTTCACGGCTGCTTCGACTGAATTCACGATCGTAAAAAGACTCAGATCCGCTTCATTGATCAGGTTTCGCTGCAACAGTTGCTTCGTCACGAAGGACGACCAGTCGTCCCAGTAGTCGCACCCCGGCGCCTGGAGACAGATGATCGGCTGAGGGTCGCTCTTGCCGGTCTGGGCAAGGGTGAGGATTTCAAACCCCTCGTCATGCGTGCCGAATCCTCCAGGGAAGAGCGCGATGGCGTTGGCTTCTTTCTGGAACATTAACTTTCTGGTGAAAAAGTACTTGAAGGTAACCAGTTTTGGATCGTCCGCGATCGTGGCATTGGGACCTTGCTCGAACGGAAGCATGATATTGACGCCGAAGCTGTTTTCGCGTCCCGCGCCTTCTTGAGCGGCGCGCATGATGCCGTCTGCGCCTCCGGTGATGACCATGAAGCCTTCCTGCACGATGGCCTGGGCGAAACGGTGGGCCAGCTGATAGTTGGGGTCGTCCGAAGGAGTTCTTGCCGAGCCGAAGATGCTGATCTTTTGCCGGCCGTGGTAGCCTCGAAAGACGCCGAACGCATGGCGCAGCTCTTTGACCGCTCGGTTCAGAATTTTGATGTCCAATAAGTCAAGGTGCGCGTCATGTATTTTGAGCACGCCCGCCAAGAGTTCCTTCATGAGGGCTGCGTGCATATCGTCTTCCGGACTTTCCAGTAATACGCTGATCTGTTGAAGGAGTTCTTCCTTGGACAAGGAGGGGCGTGGTCGAGTCTGCTGTGATTTGCTGGCCATGTTCATGTGTGGTCCTCGCGCTTATGGATAGCGTAGAAAATTTTACCAATGGATAGTGGATTGGTCAAAGAAGTTCGATGAATACTCGGCGGTCTAACTTAAATCAGATGATTTGGGCGTATTCTGAAGCACCCAGGCTTTAAGCCTGGACTGGTTGGCAGGGGAGAGATTGGCGAATTGGATGTCTATGTTCGGCATTGAGGAGAAAGGAGGCTTGCCGGACTGATCATAACGGGACAAGACCGTTCCTCGGACGGTCAATGGACTCATGAAGTTGGGAAGGGAAAAACTCAGGGTGACAGTTGTATCCGACAACAGCGAAATGGGAGATTCCACCAAGGCGCCGACATGGCTGAGTTGTATGATCACGGCATGATGCTCAGTTCCCGGACGGGTTCCCTCCATGACGCGGATGGAGACCGGAATGTTTGCGCGACACCGTGTGGGCGAAAGGATCAAATCTCTCGCGGTGAGGACGCCGACCGGTTGCTCCTGCTTTGTGACGATGAGGATGGGCGTGCCGGTCGTCATCATGAGGGTGGAGGCCTCCTCGATCACTCGATCGTATTCGATAAATTGCACGGGTCGTGTCATGATCGTGCGGACTTCGATATCATCCGGTTCCAGGCCCTGGGCGACCACTTTCTTGACGATGTCGGCCGGAGTCATGAGCCCGAAGCACGACTCCGTATCCTTGACGAGCAGGCAGGGCATCTGCTCTCGTTCCAAGAGAGATGCTGCTTCCGTCACGGAAATGTCGCCAGGAATCTGAACCACACCCGGTGTCATCATGCGTGCGACCACAGTGTCCCAGTAAGTTACAGGCCTTGACCGGTCCTCATCGTTGCTTGGCATCGATCAGCCCGGTCCTTTCATCGGAGAAAACCAGGCTCTCGGCCCCTTCAGCGCATGCCAAGTATAGCAGAAGGTCTCTTGTGCCCATGATTGGGTGAAAGCCTTGTCATTCAACGGTTTCACGGCATACACTAGGACCAAATTTTGGCCGTCGGCAAGAGGAATCGAATGGCGATTGTGAGTCCGGTTGAAAAAGAGTTTTCCCGTCGCCTGGAGCAGGTTCCGGTTCATGGAGTGGGCCTCTCCGTCGATGTCTACTCCCCTCATCTTACCAGCTTGCTGGGAGCGTTACACCAGCGTCATGCGCCGCCGGCCTATCTCGAAGTCTTTCGCGCCGCTCCGGCTGTATTGGCCGCTGTCAGGAGACAGGTACGGGGCAGCTTGCTGGCGTACCATGGTGAAGGGCTGTGGCTGACCCAGCCGGACACTCCCGATGATCCCTCGTTTGCGCAGGAGGTTCGTGAAGTTGCAGGGCATCTCCAGACGTTGGATAGCGCCTGGCTGAATCACGAATGCGCGACGAAATATATCGCCGGCTATTCGTACGGCACGTACCTTCCCCCGCTCTACACGGAATCGAGTGCGATGGTAGTGGCCGAGAATGCGATGCTCATTCAAGATGTTCTTGACCGGCATTGCCGTCTCGCAAACGGAGCGGCGCCGTTGCTGCTTCTCGAACTGCCTCCCCTGACATACTTTGTAGCAGGCACACTGGGAATTCCAACATTTTTCCGCCTTGTTGTACAACGGGCGTCTTGCGGCCTTGTTTTGGATGTCGGCCATCTGTGGACTGTCTTTCGTTATTCAGGAGCTTGGCGAACGACCCGGCTGGAGAAATTTGTCGATGATTTCATCAGCCAATTTCCAATGGATCGCATCGTCGAAATACACGTCGCTGGGCTTGCGATCCATGAGTCGAGTGTGGCTGCTCGCTTCCAGCCGGTCGATAGGAGGGAAGGGGATGTTCCTCCGGCCTGGACCGATGCCCATGCCGCCCCCATTCAGCCGGTCCTCTTCGAGATGCTCGAGAGGGTGCTGAGTCATCCTCGTCTGACTGGTTTGCGAGGCCTCGCGCTGGAAGTGGATACGAAATCGATCCCATTGATCGTCGATGAATTCGCCGAATTCTCCGAGCGCTACGGTTCAGCCCTTCCACACATGAAGAAAGCGTCTGAGGTTTCGCAGGAGGGTGGGTACCAACCGCTTCCGAGAGCGCCACTGTCGGAGACAATCAAACATGCGCTGGCTGCAGCCTATGAGCGATATGCCCTTGTGGCTGCAGGCCGAAGCGAGCCTGAAGGTCCTGAATGGAATCTGCCTACGACCTGCGTCGATGAGCTCGAAACGTATCGGTCCATCTACCTCCCGTACGAAATCCTCTCCTGGGGAGGGCAGGTGGACACTATGTTTCCCCAGTCGTGCCGACGGCTCGAAGAGCAGGGCGTGCCGCTTTCGAGATTTGTCTCGTTCTGGTTCCAACGACCACGGGCACGGTCAGGCCCGTACGATTTCTTTCTGGTGAAGATTGACCGGTTTGTGGAGTTTGTTCTCGAAGAAGCGCCGGAGCTTGCCGCTATGGCCGAGCAAGAGGCCGATGAACTCCGCCGGGCCTACGATTTTGCCAACGAACCGCCTATACAGGCAGTAGGTGAACGGACATGAGTTTCTGGTCAGCTCTCCCCCGCCCAATTATCGGTCTCTCCCCGATGGACGGCGTCACCGACGCGAGCTTTCGCGCTATCGTGGCGCGGCAGGGGAAGCCGGATGTCACGTTTACCGAATTTACGCATGTGCACGACATCTGTCGCGGGCCGGAGGTGTGTTTGGAGCCGCTGGTCTACAGCGAGATCGAGCGTCCGATGGTGGCGCAACTGTATGGGAACAACCCGGACTTGTTTTATCAAGCCGCTCATGCGGTGTGTGAGTTGGGGTTCGATGGATTGGATATCAATATGGGTTGCCCGTCCAAGAGTGTGGCCTCGTCAGGATCGGGCGCCGGTCTTATCAGGACGCCTGAATTGGCCCGTGCCATCGTGCAGGCTGCCAGGCGTGGAATCGAAGATTGGGCTGGCGGTCAGACGCTAGAACAGGCCGGTTTCAAACCGGCTAGGGTAGCGGCTTTTCGCCGGCTCAACGAAGAGCGTGGCGGCTCAAATCCGATAGTGCGTCGGGCTGTGCCGCTTTCGGTGAAAACCAGGCTCGGCTATGAGTCCGTCATGGTCGAAACCTGGGTCGAGCATCTTCTCTCTGAGCAGCCGGCGGTAATCTCGCTCCACGGACGAACGCTCCGTCAGATGTATCGCGGTGAAGCGGATTGGTCGGCCATTGCGCGGGCAGCGGCGCTGGTGAGGGGAACCGGAACACTGGTATTCGGGAATGGCGACATCAGGAGTCTCGAAGAAGCCGTGGAACGTGTCCGCCAAGCCGGCGTGGACGGTGTGTTGGTGGGGCGGGCCGTTCTTGGAGCGCCTTGGTTCTTCCGCGAAAAGGAGCGGGCCCGCGCGCTGGCTCACGAGGCGGGTGTGGTGAGCGTCCAATCATGGGCCGGTGATGCGATCCCGCTCGATCAACGGTTCGCCGTGCTGCTGGATCACGCCCGCCAATTTCAGGCGCTGTGTGGGCCAGGCCGCTTTCACCGCATGCGCAAACATTTGGGCTGGTATTGCAAAGCCTTTCCGCATGCCGCTGCGCTTCGCGCGCGGATGTTCCGCGTGTCTTCCGTCAGCGACCTCGAAACCGTCCTTGACGAGTATCGATCTCATCGCATCGTGGATTCGGCCGGTGGTGAGACGATCGACGAGGCGAGCCTGCTGCCGGCGTCGCGATGCGGCTAGTCCTGGCGTCTACCTCCCCTCGGCGCAGGGAATTATTGTCACTGTTGGGGGTCTCGTTCGAGGTCTGTCCGCCGACGTTCGTTGAGCAGCCGATCCCAGGTCTCTCGCCTCTTGAACAGGTGGCGCGCTTTGCTCTGGAAAAAGCGCGATCGGTGGCCTGCCTACGGCCGGACGAGTTCGTGCTTGGCAGTGACACAGTGATTGAGTCAAATGGCCGTCTCTTGGGCAAGCCGCGCGATCTTGAGG
>Ga0210362_1430932_pt1 | contig 16246 bp, 13 predicted proteins | sample S625metaT_FD_159713 | JGI IMG/M metagenome (GOLD analysis project Ga0210362, IMG submission 159713) | Metatranscriptome of estuarine sediment microbial communities from the Columbia River estuary, Oregon, United States - S.625 (Metagenome... | ecosystem: Environmental > Aquatic > Marine >... | reverse complement strand
CGCTCGCACTTGGCGTCGGCGCTGGGCACCGCGGTGACCCCTTCGTCGCCGGGATCGGAAACCTCCGCAACGGTTGCCGCGGACGTCAGCAGCGCCAGCCGCAGATCCTCCCCGAAGGACTGGAGCAGGCGGAAGCGCTCGCCGTGGGCGCGGATTTCCACCACCGCCTGCAGCGATGAGCCGATTCTGCCGCCGACCCGCAATTCCTCGAGGCGCTTCTGCACCTCGGCCTTGATTTCGCGCAGGGCCGCCCACCGGGCCAACAGGCCCTCGGCATCGGCGACATCGGGCAGCGCGTGCCAGGTTTGCAGGAAGACGCTGTCCTGCGGGTTCCGATTCAGCTGCTTCCACACCTCGTCCGCGGTGAAGGAAAGGATCGGCGCAAACAGCCGGGCCAGGCTGTGGGCGATTTGCCACAACGCGTTCTGGGCCGCCCGCCGCGGCAGTCCGTCGGTCTTCCCCGTGTAGAGCCGGTCCTTCAGCACGTCCAGGTAGAACGCACCCAGGTCCTCCGAGCAGAAGGTGTGGAGCCTCTGGGCCACCAAGTGAAACTCGAAGCGGTCATAATCCGCGATGGCATCTGCCTGCAGCCGCGCCGCGAGCGCCAGGGCGTAGCGGTCGATTTCCAGCCACTGGTCCGCCGGCAGCGCGTGCTGGACGGGATCAAAATCCGCGAGGTTGGCCAGCAGGAAGCGCAGCGTGTTCCGGATGCGGCGGTAGGTCTCCACCACCCGCTTCAGGATCTCGTCGGAGATGGAGAGCTCCCCCGAGTAATCGGTGGAGCCCACCCACAGGCGCAGGATGTCGGCGCCCAGGGTGTCCACCACTTTCTGGGGCGCGATCACGTTGCCCCGGGATTTGCTCATCTTGTAGCCCTGGCCGTCCACCACGAAGCCGTGGGTCAGCAGGGAACGATAGGGCGCGCGGCCGTCGATGGCGCAGCCTGTGAGGAGGGAAGACTGAAACCAGCCCCGGTGCTGGTCGGAGCCCTCCAGGTAGAGGTCGGCGGGATGGGCGAGGTGGGGATCCGCCTTGAGGACCGTGTCGTGGGTGGAACCGGAATCGAACCACACGTCCAGAGTGTCCGCGAGCTTGCGATAGGTCTGCGCCTCGGCACCCAGCAGCTCCGCGGGATCCAGAAGAAACCAGGCCTCGATGCCCGATTGCTCGACCCGCCGCGCCACCTGCTCCAGCAGTTCCTGGGCGCGGGGATGCAGCTCACCGGTTTCCCGGTGCACGAAGAAGGGCATGGGCACGCCCCAGCTGCGCTGGCGGGAGACGCACCAGTCGGGTCGGTTGCGCACCATGCCCTCGAGCCGGGCCTGGCCCCAGGACGGGAAAAACGCCGTGGCCTGCACGGCTGCGAGAGCGGTGCCTCGCAGCGTGCTTCCGCCCACCGCCTTGTCCATGCCGATGAACCACTGGGTCGTGGCGCGGAAGATCACCGGCGTCTTGTGGCGCCAGCAGTGGGGATAGCTGTGCTGGGTCTTCTCGTGCCTGAGCAGCAGTCCGGAGCGCTGGAGCTCCTCGATCACCACGTCGTTGGCCTTCCACACCGGGAGGCCGCCCACCAGGGGGATGCTCGGGTAGAAGCGGCCGTCGTCTCCCACCGGATTATCGACCGGGAGCTGGTAACGGGAGCCGACCTCGTAATCCTCAAGGCCGTGGGCCGGCGCCGTGTGCACCAGGCCCGTGCCCGCATCCAGGGTCACGTGCTCCCCGAGGATGACCGGCACCCGCCGGTCGTAGAAGGGGTGGCGCAACTGGAGATGCTCCAGCGCGCGCCCCTTGAAATCGGCGAAGACCTCCACCGATTCGTACCCGTAGCGCTTGATGCAGGCTTCCGCCAGGTCCCGCGCCAGGATCACCAGTCCGATGGGGGTCTGCACCAGTACGTAGTCCAGCTCGGGATGGACCGCCACCGCTTGGTTGGCGGGAAGGGTCCAGGGCGTGGTGGTCCAGATCACCGCATAGGCGGGCTCCGCCAGGGCCGCCAGCCCGAGGGCCTTGGCCAGTTCCGCGTTGTCGTGGACGGGGAACGCCACATCAATGGCCGGCGAAGTGCGGTCGTCGTATTCCACCTCCGCTTCCGCGAGAGCGGAGCCGCAGTCCACACACCAGTGCACCGGCTTGCTGCCACGGTAGAGGTATCCCCGGGCCAGGATCTTTCCCAGGGCGCGGATGATGCCGGCCTCGGTGGCGTAGTTCATGGTGAGATAGGGACGCTCCCAGTCGCCGAGCACGCCCAGGCGTATGAAGTCCTGCTTCTGGCGCGCGATCTGGGTTGACGCATATTCCCGGCACAGCTCCCGGAATTTCGCCGGCGGGATCTCCTTGCCGTGGGTCTTCTCCACCTGGTGCTCGATGGGCAGGCCGTGGCAGTCCCAGCCAGGGACATAGGGCGCATCGAAACCCGACAGGGTCTTGGCCTTGACGATGATGTCCTTGAGGATCTTGTTGACCGCGTGCCCGATGTGGATGTCGCCGTTGGCGTAGGGCGGTCCGTCATGGAGCACGAACTTGGGCCGGCCGCGGCAGCGTTCCCGGATCCGTCCGTAGAGGCCGGAGTCCCGCCATTCCTTCAGCATGCCCGGCTCGCGCTTGGCGAGGTCCCCGCGCATGGGGAACGCCGTGTCCAGCAGGTTGAGAGTCTTCTTGTAGTCAGTCATTGCGATTCACCGCGGGGGCGCAGGGACACAGAGGACACATGGAGCAGCGGCCGGACTGATCACGCATTTCTCCGTGCCTCTGTGTCCTTGCGGTTGAAATAGGCCATGCCGTTCTCCACGTCGCGGGCAATCTGGCGCCGGAGCGATTCCAGGTCCGGATACTTCTCCTCGTCCCGGAGCTTGTGCAGGAAGTCCACCCGCAGGTGCGCGCCGTAGATGCTCTGGCTGAATCCGAAAATGTGGACCTCCAGCGTGGGGCGGCCGCCGGCGCGGATTGTCGGCCGCACGCCGAGGCTCGCCACCCCCGGCAGCGCTTCCTCCCCGTGGCCGTGGACTTCCACCACGAAGATGCCCTTCACCGGCGGCCGGTTGTGCTTGAGCTGGATGTTGGCGGTGGGGAAGCCCAGTCGCTTGCCCAGCTTCTCTCCCCCCACCACCCGGCCACTGATGCTGTAGGGCCGCCCCAGCAGCCGCGCGGCGCCCTCCATGTTGCCCGCCGCCAGGGCATCCCGCACGGCGGTGCTGGACACCCGCAAACCGTCGCGCACCACGCTTTCCATGGCCGCCACCTCGAAGCCCTGGCGCGGGCCCTCCCGCTCCAGCATGGCGAAATCGCCGGCGCGGCGGGCGCCGAAACGGAAATCGTCCCCCACCAGCAGCCAGCGGGCGGCGAGCCCCTGCACCAGGATCCGGGTCACGAATTCCTCGGCGGCAATCCGGGCGAAATCGAAGTTGAAGCGGACCAGTTGCACCCGGTCCACGCCAAACCCGGCCAGCAAATCAAACTTTTCACGCAGGTTGGTAAGTCGCGTGGGGGCCTGGTCCGGCGCGAAAAACTCTCGCGGGTGGGGCTCGAAGGTCATCACGCAGGAAGGCAGACCGCGGGCCGCGGCCGCCTGCCTCAAGCGGGCGAGCATGGCCTGATGCCCCAGGTGCACGCCATCGAAATTACCGATGGTGAGGGCCACAGGGGCGTCGGCTCGGTGGGGGATGCCGCGGCGGATCAGCATAGGAATAAAGGGCTGAATTTTATTCCGTTTTTCCGTCGCCGGTCTACTCGGCCAGGGAAAAGAAGCCCCGCCCCCTCCCATGGGCAGGCGGGCGGGGCAAGGGAGGACTGACTAAAGGAGCTTTGAGCGGCGCCGGACTCGGCCCGCCGCCAGAATCACCAGAGGTTTTCCACGGCGAGATGGGCGGGCTTGCCCCGGCGGCTGAGCTGGTAGCCCCGGTCGGTGAGCAGCTTGCGGCTTTCGTCCACCATATCCGGATTGCCGCAGATCATGATGCGCGAGCGGTCATGGTCCAGGGGCAGGCCCACCTGCCGTTCCAGGGCGCCGGTCTCGATCAGCGTCGTGACCCGCCCGCGCAGCGCGCCGGGAGCCTGCTCGCGGGTGACGGCCTGCACGTAACGCAGCTTGTGGACGGTCTCGCCCAGCAATTCGTGGTCCGCGAGACCCCGGATCAGTTCCTCGTAGGCCAGTTCATTCCGGTGCCGGACTCCATGCACCAGCACCAGGTTCTCGTAATGCTCCCAGACCGCGAAGTCGTACAGGATGGAGATGAAAGGCGCGAGGCCGGTGCCGGTGGACAGCATCCACAGATCCTTGCCGCCCTCGAATCGGGCCGTGGTCAGAAAACCGTAGGCCATCTTTTCCACGTAGATCTCGTCGCCTTCCTCCAGGGCGCTCAGGCGGCTGGTGAATTCGCCCTCCGGCACCACGATGGAATAGAACTCCAGGTGCTCGTCGTAATTGGCCGAGACGATGGAGTATGCCCGCCACACGATGCTTCCGTCCTCCTTGCGCAGGCCGAGCCGCGCGAACTGCCCCGGCTCGAAGCGGTAACCCCGGTAGCGCGTGGTCTTGAAGGAGAAAAGGTGCGGCGTCCACGGGCGTATCCCGGTGATGCGCTCCACCGTGTACTTGTCGGAAACGGCGGCCGGCTGGCCGCCGATCTCAGGCAGCCCAGCCCGCGGGATGGCGGTTCCACTCATGAGCGGAACCAGGCCGCGCCATAGCCCGCGAGATCCGTGTCCGACCCGTTGGGGGCCGACCCTTTCACCACCAGCGCCACCGGCGTTTCCGGGCGCAATCCCTGTTCCAGCAGCTCCGCCGCCAGCTGCGGCGCCCGGGCGGCGGCCACGAAATGCACGCTGCCCCTGCTGTCCTTCACCAATTCTTCGATGCGTTCGATCTTGCCCATGGTTATCTCTCCGTCAATCGTTGAAAAAAAGTTTCCCAATCCCGCCCTGCCCTCACAACACCAGTCCCGCCGCCGCCGTGTCGTTGGTGGCGTCGTCCATGACCACGAAGCTGCCGGTGGCCCGGTTGCGGGCAAAGGCGTCCAGCGCCAGCGCCTGCTGGGTCTTGATGGTGATCCGCGCAATGTCGTTCATGGCCAACCCACCCGCCGGCAGCCACTCCAGGGTGTTGACGTCCACCCGATGATGGATGGCGGCGACCAGCCCCCTGATGGTGCGGGTGGCGTGCTTGATCCAGTAGCGCCGGCCGCGATCCAGGGGCTGGTGGTGGAGCCAGCACAAGGTGGCGTCGAATTCCCGCGCGACGCGGGGCTCGTGGCCGGGGCCGACGATCATGTCGCCCCGGGAGACATCGATCTCGTCCGCCAGCAGCAGCGTCACCGACTGCAGGGCATGGGCCTCGGCCAGCCGGCCGTCGTGGGTCAGGATATCCCTTACCCGGGAGCGCAGCCCGGCGGGCAGCACCGTCACCGTGTCCCCCACGGCGATGCTCCCGGATTCCACCCGTCCGGAATAACCGCGGAAATCCGGCAGCGCTGCCGAGCCGGCGCGGGTCACCCACTGCACCGGAAACCGGAAATCCTCCAGGTTCACGTCGTGCTCGATATCCACCGACTCCAGGGCATCCAGGAGCGTGAGGCCCCGGTACCAGGACAGGTTGTCGCCCCGCTCCACTACCATGTCTCCGTTCAGCGCGGAGATCGGGATGTAGGTCACGTCCCGCGCGCCAAGCCCCGCGGCGAAGCGGGAAAACTCGTCGCGGATCCCGTTGAACACCGGCTGCGACCAGTTGACCAGATCCATCTTGTTTACCGCCACGACCAGGTGCGGAATGCCCAGCAGGCTGGCGACGAAGGCGTGGCGCCGGGACTGGGTCAGCACTCCCTTGCGGGCATCCACCAGGATTACCGCCAGGTTCGCGGTGGAGGCGCCGGTCACCATGTTGCGGGTGTACTGCTCGTGTCCCGGGGTGTCGGCGATGATGAACTTGCGCCGCGGCGTGGCGAAATAGCGGTAGGCCACGTCGATGGTGATGCCCTGCTCCCGCTCGGCCTGCAGCCCGTCCGTGAGCAGGGACAGATCCACGCCGGCAAGCCCCCGCCGCTCGGTGGCGCGCGCCACCGCCGACAGCTGGTCCTCGAACACCGACTTCGAGTCGTGGAGCAGGCGCCCGATGAGAGTGCTCTTGCCGTCGTCCACGCTGCCGCAGGTGATGAAGCGCAACAGTTCGGTGTGCCTGAATTCTATTTTCTCGATGGCTGACATGGGTTAATCCGTTTCACCACAGAGTCAAAAAGACCCGGAGAAAAGCAGGCGATGAATTTTCATGGCCGCCTCCGTGCCTCCGTGGCTGTCTCAGAAGTAGCCCTCGCGCTTGCGCAGTTCCATGGACGCTTCCGAGGTCTGGTCATCCACGCGGGTCGCGCCGCGCTCGGTGACCCGCGCCAGGGCCGTCTCCGCGATGATGGCCTCCAGGGAGTCGGCTTCGGACGCCACCGGGCAGGTGCAGGTCATGTCGCCCACGGTGCGAAAGCGCACCAGCATACTTTCCGCCTTCTCTCCCTTCCGGGGTTGCACCAAGTGCGAGATCGGCACCAGCTGGCCATTGCGGCGGACCACGTGGCGGCGGTGAGCGAAATAGAGTGACGGCACCTCCAGCCCTTCCCGGGCGATGTATTGCCAGACGTCCATTTCGGTCCAGTTGGAAAGGGGGAACACCCGCAGGTTCTCGCCGGGATGGACCCGTCCGTTGTACAGGCTCCACAACTCCGGGCGCTGGTTCTTGGGGTCCCATTGCCCGAACTCGTCGCGAAAGGAGAACACCCGCTCCTTGGCCCGGGCTTTTTCCTCATCGCGCCGCGCGCCGCCAATGCAGGCGTCGAACTGGAACTCGGCAATGGCGTCCAGCAGGGTCACCGACTGGAAGGCGTTGCGCCCCTGGTCGGCGCTCTTCACCACCACTCGCCCGGCCCGGATGGAATCCTCCACCGAGCGAACGATGAGCCGCTCCCCCAGTTTCACGGCGCGGCGGTCCCTGAACGCGATCACCTCGGGAAAGTTGTGGCCGGTGTCCACGTGCAGCAGGGGAAACGGAAAGCGCCCCGGCCGGAACGCCTTTTCCGCCAGGCGCAGCAGCACGATGGAGTCCTTGCCGCCGGAGAACAGCAGCGCCGGCTGCCGGCACTCCGCCGCCACCTCGCGCAGGATGTGGATGGCTTCCGACTCCAGGACATCCAGGCAGCTGAGGCCGTGCCATCCGGGCACGGTCGCCGGGGGCCGCCCGGAAATAGCGAGGACCGTGTCCATCAGGGCTCCCTCACGCCGTCCCGGCGACGTGGCCCGCCGGCCGTTCAGAGTGGCGTTTCGCCGCCGTATGAAGCCCGCATTCCTTGCTGACGGGATCCTCCCACCACCAGCGCCCCGCCCGCAGGTCCTCGCCCGCTGCGACAGCGCGGGTGCAGGGAGCGCAGCCGATGCTGGGGTAGCCCTGGTCGTGGAGCGCGTTGTAGGGGACGTCGCGCCCCCGCACGTAGGTCCACACGTCGATCAGGGACCAGTCGGCCAGGGGGCTGAACTTGAACAGCCCGGTGGCGTCGTCGAATTCCGAAACCGGCAGCTCGCGCCGGGTCACCGCCTGCTCGCGCCGCAGGCCGGTGATCCATGCGCGCTTGCCGGCGAGGGCGCGCTTCAGGGGCTCCACCTTTCGCACTTGGCAGCATTCCTTGCGCAGGGGGATGCTCTCGTAGAATGCGTTGGAGCCGTGCTGGTTGACATGGGCTTCCACCGCCTGGCTGTCGGGATAGTAGATGCGCAGCCGGATGCCATAGCGGTCCGCCACCCGCTTCATGAGGTCATGGGTCTCCTGGGGCAGCCGCCCGGTGTCCAGGGTGAAGATCTCGATGCCCGAAAATTCCCGGGCAATGAGATCGGTGAGGACCATGTCCTCCACCCCGAAGCTGCTGGCGAACGCCGACGGGAAGAAGTCCTGCTGGGCGGTCTTCAGCACCGCCCGCGCCTGCTCGATTCTTTGCTCCAGACTCATGTCGCTCTCCTTGATTCACTGATCTCAGCGCTTGCGACGGTCACGCCGCCACCGCCGCGGCGCGCGCGGGCCGCTCCACCACCGGAGGAGCCAGGCGCGGCAACGCCTCCGCGATGTCCAGCTGCCGGTCGCGCTCACTACAGAACCGCCCCAGGGCCAGGGTCCATTCGTCGATTTCCCGGAACAGGAGTTTCAGTTCCGGCTCGCTCCAGTTGTCTTCTCCCCGGGCCAGGGCCTGGGCGAAGCGCTCCACGCCTTCAGCCAGGCCACCGGGCGCCAGACGCCGGGCCTCCCGGGCAACGTCCTCCAGAGTGTCCGCCCTGCCCCCTCGCAGGAATTGCACCAAACCCTGCCCGAGCACCCGCACGATGGCCTCCGCGCAACTCAGCGATTCCGCGTGCTTCTTGTGGTTGAACAACGTGTCCCGGTAGCCGCGCTCGTGGGCGGCCTCGAAAAAGCTGGCACCGATGCGCACCTGGCTCGCGCCGGCGCACTCGCCTCCGCCGAGTTGCAGCACGCGGAAATCCTGGGCGTCGCCGTGGTCCCTCAACACCGCGGACACTTCCGTTTCCCGCACTTCGGTGAGATCCGCGAGCAGGGCCTTGAAGTACTCCGCGCCCTGGCGCCGGGCCCAGGCGAAAAACGGCTCGCCTCGATTGTCGGCGAAGGCGGCCTTTACCCGCTCCACCGCGGTCTCGATGCGGGCCACGGGCACCGAGGGTCCGCGAATGCCCAACCCGCGCCCCGCCAGGCCATCCCCGCCAAAGAACGTCTGGTAATGGGGAATCAGTCGCCCGTGCAGCCGCCGTCCCTCGCCGTAGAGTCCGATGTCGCCGGTTTCCGGCTGGGCGCAGCCGTTGTGGCAGCCAGAAACCCGGATGCGCAGATCGCTGGTCCCGCCGCTCAGCTTCGCCCCCAGCGTGGGCGACGCGGTGATACCCAGGCGGCAGCTGGAGGTTCCGGGGCAGGCGACGACGTTGTCGCCAGCCTTGGGCTCGGCGAGGCCGAGGGCCCGCAACCCCACCCTGAGCGCGAGCAGGCGCGGTTCCGGCACGTCCACCAAGATCAGGTTTTGGTCCTGGGTAGTGCGCACATCGCTCAGGTTCTCCGCTCGCATGAGGGCGGCAATGCCACGCAGCTGGGGAGCAGTGACTTGGCCAAGGGGCACGGATACGGGAAGCACGAATCGCCCGGGCTGCTTCTGGGCGTAGGGCCCGCGCGGCGCCCCCGGACCCGGTATCTCCGAGTCAGCGCCACGGCTCCAGGCGCCCGCGGGACGCTCGATCGCCTCAAACGCGGGGCGTACCCGCGCCAGTTCCTCCCGGTATCTCTCGACGAAACCCTCGGCGCCGAAGCGGTCCACCAGGAATTTGATGCGCGACTTGGCCCGCTTGGTGCGATCCGAGTAGCGGTTGTGGAGGGCCACCAGCGCCACCATCACGGGCAGCAATTCGCCCTCCTCGATGAATTCCTCCGCCACGATGGCCTCGCGGGGCTTGTGCCCGAGGCCGCCGCCGGCGGTGACCCGGAACCCGAACTGCCCGCCGCGTTGCACCGCGGCCACCCCCACGTCGTGGATCATGCCCTGCGCGCAATCGGCCTCGCAGCCGGAGAAGCTGATCTTGAACTTGCGCGGCAACTGCTGATTGAGGGGATTGCGCAGGAAATGGCGCACCGCCGCCTCGTGGTGGACCCGGATGTCGGTGTGCTCCCGCGGGCAGACGCCGGCCAGGGGGCAGGCGGTGACGTTGCGGATGGTGTTGCCGCAGGCCTCGCGGGTGGTGAGCCCCGCCTCGGCCAGCCGGCGCAGGGCGGCCGGTGCATCCCGCAGGGGAACGAAATGCACCTGGATGTCCTGGCGGGTGGTGATATGCACCGAGTCATGCTCGGCGTAGCGCTCCAGCACGTCGGCGATGGCTTCGAGACCGTCGGGTGCGAGCCGCCCGCCGGGCACTTTCACCCGCAGCATGTTGACGCCTTCCTGGCGCTGCCCGTACACGCCGTGCTGCAGCCGGACCGCGGTAAAGCGCTCGGGATCGATCTCGCCGGAAACATAGCCGTTGAGCGTCTCCTGGAAGCGCAGCAGCTCGGCAAGATCGGAAAGGCTCTGGTTTGCACTCATGATCATCTGTCTCCGGTGGTTCGTCTGTTCACAGCACCAGCTTGGCGCCTGCCAATGCCAGCACTCCGGCGAGGGCGCCTTTCAGGAGGGAATTGGGAAGAGAGCCGGCGAAGTGGCTGCCCAGAAAAATCCCCGGCAGGGAGCCCAGCAGCAGCCAGCCGAGAACGCTGTAATCCACGGTGCCGAGGGATGCATGGCCGAGGCCGGCCACCAGCGCCAGGGGCACGGCGTGGACGATGTCGGTACCGACGATGCGGGCCGCGGCCACCCCCGGGTAAAGAAACAAGAGCGCGGCAGCCCCCAGGGCGCCGGCGCCCACGGAGGACGCGGTGACCAGCGCGCCGATCACCGCTCCCACCGCCACCGTGGCCCAGGGGCTGGCAGCTTCATCGCGAAAACCGCGCCCCCGGCCGAGCACCAGCAGCCGCTCCCGGAACAGGAGGGAAACGGCGGTAAGGATCAGGGCCGCACCCAGCACCGTCGTGATGAGGGACGAGAAGCCCTCCAGGTCTTCCCGCACCCCCGCCAGCAGGCCCAGGGTGAGCAGGGCGGCGGGAAGGCTGCCCGCGGCCAGCCAGCCGGCCACGCGCCAGTCCACGTTGCCGCGCCTCGCGTGAATCCAGGCGCCACCCGCCTTGGTGATGGATGCATAGAGCAGATCGGTGCCCACGGCTACTACGGGCGGCACGCCGAAGCCCAGCACCAGCAGGGGCGTCATCAGGGACCCGCCACCCACCCCGGTCAGCCCCACGACGAACCCGACTGCGAGTCCCGCCACTGAATAGGTCCACTGCACCGCGCACGCTCCAAAGGTTGATGCGGTGCATGGTAGGGAGCTTCCATAGAATCACAAAGACTGATGTGCTATTTTGTTATAACATAATGGACTATAGCAATTTCACATGAAACTTCAGCAGCTTAGGTATCTACGGGAGGTGGCGCGCCAGAGCCTCAATGTCTCCGAGGCCGCGGAGCGGCTGCACACATCGCAACCCGGCGTGAGCAAACAGATCCGCCTTCTGGAAGAGGAACTGGGGGTGGAGATCTTCGTGCGCCATGGCAAGCGCATCCTGGGTGTGACCGAGCCAGGGCAGGCTGTGCTGGCCATCGCCAAGCGCATCCTGGAAGACGCGGATAATCTGCGGCGGGTGGGGGAGGATTTCGCGGGAGAGGCCCGGGGCAGTCTGGCCATCGCCACCACCCACACCCAGGCCCGCTATGCCCTGCCGCCGGTGGTGGAGCGGTTCGTGAAGCTCCATCCCGGGGTCAGCCTTTCCCTTCGCCAGGGCAGCCCTACTCAGCTTTGCGAACAGGTGATCTCCGGAGAAGCCGACCTGGTCATCGCCACCGAGGCCATCGCCGAGTACCGAGAGTTGGTGATGCTCCCCTGCTACCAGTGGAACCGGTGCGTGATCGCGCTACCCGGGCATCCGCTTCTGGCCGAGCCGGCCCTCACCCTGGAAGCCCTGGCCCGGCATCCCATCGTGACCTACGACTTCGCCTTCACCGGGCGTTCCCAGGTGAACAAGGCGTTCGAGGCCCGCGGGCTCACCCCCAACGTGGTGCTCACTGCCATCGACTCGGACGTCATCAAGACTTACGTGAGACTGGGCCTGGGGGTGGGCATCATTGCCAGGATGGCCTTCGAACCGGAGCAGGACCGGGACCTGCGGGCCCTGGACGCCGCGCATCTTTTCGAGTCGAGCACGACGCGGATCGGCATCCGCCGCGGGGCCTACCTTCGGGGCTTTGCCTACGATTTCATCCGTCTGTTCGCGCCCCATCTCACCCGGGAGGTGGTGGAGCGCACCATGCGCGGCGGTGGCAGCGAATACGAACTCTGACAGCGATTATTCGGCCGCGCGCCGGGAAAAGTCGCGGAGCCGGAAGCCCAGAAGCCAGAGAACCGCGAAATAGCTGACGCCGCCGGCGGCCACGATCCAGGAAAGCCGCAGGGCGCGCTCCCAGATACCGGCCTGGAGCCAGCCGGCGTCGCTGCCCGAGGCGAACCAGAGCACGGCGCCCATGGCGGCGAGGGCTACGGCGATCTTCACTCCGAAGGCGCCCCAGCCCGGCTGGGGACGGTAGATGTCCTGCTGCCGCAGCTTGCGGAACAGCAAGGCGGCGTTGAAGCAGGCGCCGAGGCCGATGGCGAGCGCAAGTCCCGCGTGGCGCAGGGGCCAGATGAACGCCAGGTTCATGAGCTGGGTGGCGAAAAGGGTCATGACCGCGATCCGCACCGGGGTCCGGATGTCCTGGCGCGAGTAAAAACCCGGCGCCAGCACCTTCACCAGGATCAGCCCCAGCAGCCCGACGCTGTAGGCCACCAGGGCCTGGCGCGTCATCAGCACGTCCTCGGCGCCGAACTCGCCGTGATGAAACAGGGTGGCCAGCAGCGGCACCGCCAGGATTGCCAGGGCCAGGGCCGCGGGCGCGGTGAGCAGGAAGGTGAGCCGCAGCCCCCAGTCCAGGAGCCGGGAAAATTCCTCGGCGCTGTTGTCGGCGAAGTGGCGCGACAGGGAGGGCAGCAGCACCGTGCCCAGGGCGACGCCCAGCATTCCGGCGGGAAACTCCATGAGCCGGTCCGCGTAGTAGAGCCAGGACACGCTGCCGGTCACCAAGAACGAGGCGAAGATGGTGTTGATGAGCAGCGAGATCTGCCCCACCGACACGCCGAACACCGCGGTGCCCATCTGGCGAAGAATGCGCCAGACGCCCTCGTCCTTCAGGTCTAGGCGGAAGCGCGGCAGCATGCCGATGCGGAGCAGGAACGGCACCTGGAAGGCGAGCTGCAGGGCGCCGCCTATGGAAACCGCCCAGGCCAGCGCCATCACCGGCGGGTCCACCAGGGGCGCCAGCCACAGGGCGGCGGCGATGAACGACAGGTTCAGCAGCACCGGAGTGAACGCCGGCACCGAGAACCGGCTCCAGGTGTTGAGAATGCCGCCGGCCAGAGATACCAGGGAGATGAACAGGATGTAGGGGAAGGTGACGCGCAGGAGGGCAACGGTGAGCTCGAACTTCTCGGGGCGGGCCGCGAACCCCGGCGCGCTCACGTAGATCACGAGGGGCGCGGCCACCACGCCCACAACAGTAACCACGAACAGGGCCAAGGCCATCAGCCCGGACACGTGGTCCACCAGGTGACGGGTCTGCTCCGGGGTGCGGCGGTTCTTGTACTCGGCCAGGATGGGCACGAAGGCCTGGGAGAAGGCGCCCTCGGCGAACAGACGGCGCAGCAGGTTGGGCAGGCGGAAGGCGACGAAGAAGGCGTCGGTGGCGAGTCCGGCGCCGAAGATGCGGGCGATGAGGACATCCCGGACGAAACCCAGGATGCGGGAGGCGAGGGTCATGCTGCTCACCGTCGCCAAGGCCTTGAGAAGATTCATGGTTCGCTATGGTAGCGGCTTTTCCGCGGGGCCCGGAAAGAATCCCCCCGGGTTGCCAGGGACGGCGATTCTACGTATCATTGCCGCCTTTTGTGCAAACGAATCCAGGAGTAATCCATGGCCAACACGGCCCAAGCCAAGAAACGCGCGCGCCAGGACGTTAAGCGTCGGGCCCACAACACCACCCTGCGCTCGGAGCTGCGCACCGCCGTGAAGTCGGTGAAGAAGGCCATCGCCTCCGGCGACAAGGCCGCCGCCCAGAAGGCCCTGAACGAGGCGTCCAGCACCGTGGATCGAATTGCCGACAAGAAGATCGTCCACAAGAACAAGGCCGCCCGCCACAAGAGCCGCCTCTCCGCCGCCATCAAGGCGATGAAGGCGGCCTGAGGCCGCAGCAGCGCCAACCCAAAGGCCCGGCAATCCCGGGCCTTTTTGTTTTCCGGGGCGGGTTTCCTCTTATTCCCGGTAGATCATCTTCCGGGTCATGCCGCCGTCCGCCACGAAGTTCTGCCCGGTGACGAAGCCGGCCCGGTCCGAAATCAGGTAAAGCACCAGTTCCGCCACGTCGCCCGGAGTGCCTACGCGTCCTGCCGGATGCTGGGCGTGATTCTCCGGCGGCAGCGGATCCGTGCTGCGCCGGGAACGCTTTCTCCAGGACCGGGTGTCGATCCATCCCGGACTCACGCAATTGACGCGAACCTCCGGGCCGAGGCTGATGGCGAGGGCGTGGGTCAGCGCCACCAATCCGCCCTTGGACGCGGAGTAGGCCTCCGTGTGGGACTCCGACTGGAGGGCCCGGGTGGAGGCGATATTCACGATGGCGCCCCGGGCGGCGCGGAGATGGGGCACCGCATGCTTCGCCATGAGGAAGGCCCCGGTGAGGTTCGCCCGCAGGATCCGCTCCCAGTCGGCGAGAGGCAGATCCTCGACGGGAGCGCGGGGGGGATTCGCGATGCCGGCATTGTTCACCAGGGCGTCCAGGCGCCCGAAACGGGATACGGCGGCGGCAACGCAGGCCCGCGCATCGTCCTCCACGCCCACGTCGCAGGGGATGAATGCCACCGCCCCCGACGATTCCAGTTCGGCAGCCGCTTCGTGACCCGCCTCCGCATCGGTGTCGCAGATGGCGACCCCGTAACCCGCCTCCAGCAGCCGCAGGGCGATGCCCTTGCCGATGCCCTGGGCGCCGCCGGTGACCAGCGCGGTTCCTCCACCCATGAATAATGCGGGCGCCCCGGAGCCGTTATTTCTGGGGTGGGCTGCCCAGCCGGTTGAGGACGCCCTGGAGGGCGGCGAGCATCTCCACCGGCAACGGGAACACGATGGTGGAGTTCTTGTCGGCGGCGATCAGGGTGAGGGTCTCCAAGTAACGCAACTGGATGGCCTGGGGCTCCTTGGACAGTACCCCCGCGGCCTGAGCCAGCTTTTCCGAGGCCTGAAGCTCGCCCTCGGCGTGGATCACCTTGGCCCGGCGCTCCCGCTCGGCCTCGGCCTGCTTGGCGATGGCGCGCACCATGGTTTCGTTCAGGTCCACGTGCTTGATTTCGACGTTCAACACCTTGATGCCCCAGGCGTCGGTCTGCACGTCCAGCGCCTTCTGGATGTCCATGTTGAGCTTCTCCCGCTCCGAGAGCATTTCGTCCAGCTCGTGCTTGCCCAGCACCGAACGCAATATGGTCTGAGCCAGCTGGCTGGTGGCCATGAGGAAGTTCTCCACCTGGATGATGGCGCGCTGGGGATCCACCACCCGGAAATAGACCACCGCGTTGACCTTCACCGACACGTTGTCCCGGGAGATCACGTCCTGGGTGGGAACGTCCATGGTCACCGTCCGCAGGTCCACCTTCACCATCTGCTGAATGCCCGGAATCACGATGATGAGGCCGGGCCCCTTCACCTTCCAGAACTTGCCGAGCAGGAAAACCACGCCGCGCTCGTACTCCCGGAGGACCCGGAAGGAGGCCAGCACAACGGCCGCCACGATGATGAAGATGGTGCCAAAACCCAGGTTCAAGTCGAAAAACATCGCCTGTCTCCTTTGTTGAAAATTTCTAGTGCTCTTCCGCGCTCACCTCGAGCACCAGGCCTTCCATGCCGGTGACCCGTACTTTCTGCCCCTGCTTGAGCGGGGTCCCACAGCGCACCATCCAGATCTCGCTGTGCACCCGCGCCATCCCCTCGCCCTCGGCGTCCTCCAGCATCTCGCCGAGAGCGCCGATCATCTCCTCCCGGCCGCTGACCGCGGGACGCTGACGGGCCTTCAGGGCCATGCCGATCACGACGATTAGAAAACCCGCGCTGGCAATCGCGACGGCCCCAATCACGGGCCAGGCGATTTGCAGGCCGGGAATGTCCGAGTCGATGAGGATAACCGAGCCGATGACGAAGGCCACCACGCCGCCGATGCCGAGGGCCCCGAAACTCGGGATGAACGCCTCCGCCACCATGAAAGCGATGCCGAGCGCGATGAGCGCCAGCCCGGCGTAATTCACGGGCAGCATCTGGAAGGCGAACATGGCGAGCACCAGGCAGATGGCCCCCACCACTCCGGGCAGCACGAAGCCCGGGTTGGAGAACTCGAAGAACAGCCCGTAGATCCCGATCAGCAGCAGGATGTAGGCCACGTTGGGATCGGTGATGATGGCGAGGAACCTGGCGCGCCAGTCCGGCTCCACCCGCACGGTCTGGGCGCCCTCGGTGTCGAGAATCCGCTCGCCATCCACCACCTTCACCTTGCGGCCGTGGACCTTCTTGAGCAGCTCG
>Ga0210362_1085899_pt1 | contig 16389 bp, 19 predicted proteins | sample S625metaT_FD_159713 | JGI IMG/M metagenome (GOLD analysis project Ga0210362, IMG submission 159713) | Metatranscriptome of estuarine sediment microbial communities from the Columbia River estuary, Oregon, United States - S.625 (Metagenome... | ecosystem: Environmental > Aquatic > Marine >... | reverse complement strand
GGGTGATCTCCGCTAGTTCTCGAAACGACATCGGTTCGCCAAAGGTTGCGTCGGATCCGCGGTAGTGATCGGCAATCCCCTGCGGCGACAAGCTGGTCATGCTATGAGCCCAAAAGAACGAAAACACGAATCCTGCCAGCATCAAGAGCAGAAACAGCGTATACAGTAGCCGAATGTGGCGATCCGAATCCCGCAGTTTGAATTTTTGATTGAAATTTCGCATGTTGGGGACGCGTGGTCCGCTTGGCCTAGTTTCCAAAAATGGACGTCAGAATGTTTTTCTCTGATTTACGGGAGGCGACGGTGTCGCTCCCGAGCCCGGCCGGTTTGAGATAGAACTCGTCGACCAGTACCAATACGCGTTTGATCCCGGCGCTCATGGAGCGGACCGACATCGTCGCTCCGCTGATATTGATGATGTCTTTGTTGATGCGCACGGGGTCGAGTACTGTCTTGCCTTCATATTGGGCGTTGAATCGCTTTTGGCGGATTTCGCTGCCGCGCGATTCACGGAAGACCAACAGCTCGACGTCTGACACGTGGCCTTTGCTATCGACGCCGACCATGTACGTCATCGGCTTGTGCTTGCCGATCGTATTCTGGACCAACGCATAGCCATCCACCTCTGTGCCCGTTTCACCGATATAGACCTCGAAGGATTGTTCCGGAAATTTCCAGCCGATGCGTTCCTCGATCTGGGTTTTCTTTTCCGGGCTGAGTTTGATCACATCCTTGCGGATACGCTCCGACTTGGGGAGCATGATCTTGACCCCATCTTCCTCGCTCATGAAGGCTTCGGCCGTATTCATCTCCTGATCCGTCAGAAAACGCTTGAGGTCGCTATCCCAAATACGTTCGGCCCGGGCGGGGACGGATGACATCATGAGAAGAATGGCTGAAACAACGAATAGGCGTGCTCTCATGACGTAGGCTCACAGCCTTTCTCTTTGAGACGACGAATGATTGTCTCCGTGACGTCGTTCATTACTTCTTCGGACGGATCGATGGGCCACCATCTGGTCGCCCGCGAGGTCGCGCCTCCTCGGGCGTGCCATCGTTCGCGAATCTCCAGCACGCTGAAGCCAGTGCCGCCGTCGATTTGCTTGACGGCTATCGACATGCGAGCACGCTCGCGGTTGCCGAAGCCTTCGCGCTTGAAAATCCCATACGTCCGCTCCTTGCCCTCCATTTCCAGCCAGGCAGTTTCGATGGTCCCACTGTCCTTGTTTTGCGATGCAGCTGCATAACCCTTCATCGTGTCCGCCGCGACGTCCCACACCGTGTCGTACGAGCACGCGAAGGTGGTATCTCGGCTGCCGCTCAGTGAGGCGCAGGCCGTCAACATGATGGGTGGCAGAATCCAAACCAGATGCCGCAATCGTTGCCCATTCTTCATTGACATGATCTGTAGGGGGGCTCTCTATAGAGAGCCCCCGCACGCCTCCTAGAAATAGGTTGCCACTGACATAACAAAGGCACTGTCGTGAATTCGTTGTGAAGTTACAGGGTTAAATGCTTTGGGCATGTATTGATAACTCATCTTGATGACCGCATCTTCGATTGGGCGATAATTCAAGCCGAACGAAAGCTGTTCCCATTCGCCCGCGTTTTCCCCCTTATTGTCCATATTCAAATTAACCCGATCGTATCGAAACACTGCTGTAAACGTTGATCCTTCGCCGAAGCGCTTTGGCGAGAGCTTCGTCAAGAAAGACGGCATGAAGTGATAGTTTGCTTGGGCATAGAAGCCCCAGAGCCGCTGGGGGTGAGGGGCAATGGGGTTGAGGGGACTCCCTCCAGTGAGAAATGAGCCAGTTGGAAACCCAGAACCAGGAATGGCTAGACGGTTCCCTCTGGCATAAGCCCAAGCTGCTTCGCCGATAAGTTCAAACGGTCCCTTTTGAAGGGTCCAATCCACTGCGTAGATGCTGAGGGGATTGTAGCTGGTCGCGGACTGATTGCCGAAGTAGCCAGAGCCTCCGACTTCGACGCCCAACATCGGGCTATAGGCCAGACGTCCGGACACTGCTTTCCCGTTATTGATGTCGAACCCATCATCTGACGCGCATTTCCGCTGGCGGGAATTCTTGGTGCCGCCATCTTCGGTGACGCGCGGACTGCCATTAGAATTGTATCCGCATGGGCCGGTCGTATAATACACCTCGTAATCCACTTTGCCGGTGCGGCCCGGATAGAAAGTGCCGTAGAGGCCTGCGCCGGTTTCTGACATTGTGGATGGAATGACCAATCGGCTGACGATCGGTCGATCGGTCAGATCGTTCAATGGCGAATCATGCAGCAAATTGAATTTGCCGAGAGGGATGAGCACGATGCCTGCTCGAACGTTCAAAAGTTCATTGACAAGGTAATCGACGTGGGCGAATTCGAGGCTAATTTCGTTTTGACCGGTATTCCCTCTGACCCCGTGTTCTATTTCAAGCTCCGAGGCAAACTTCAGATGCTCGGTGATATCCGCGTAGATGAAGGGGACAAACCGCTGCTGATCATAGCCATTGGTCGTTCCTCTGTCGGGATAACCGGTTTCAAGCACCGCGTTACGGTGGGTGCGGTATTGGAGGTCCATGTACCCGCCGACGATCGCTTTAGGGAACGACACGAAGGGCTTGGCGTAGACCAAGCGGCCGGAACCGCTCGATCCGAATGACAGGGGCGCTTGCTTATCCGCTCGGCGCTCTTTCGCGACTTCCGGCAGGGTGCCGATTCCTGGCTGGGCTGTTTCTCCCGCCTGCCCTTCCTTCTGTTCACGAGCACCCTCTCGATGCTCATATTCTTGCAGGCGTTTCTCCACTGCTTCATCAACTAACTTCTTGATTTCCTCCGGGGTCATGTCTGCGGCCATGGCCGGCATGACCGGCAAACTGGCGATGACGAGAGCCCCGAGGATCGACCGCATTCTCATCGGTATCCTCCCTGGTAAGTGAGATGGTGGTCTGACTCGGGACTCGGCGGTCTCTGGTCTGTGGTTGATACAAGACGAAAGGGAATGAACGAATTGAGTATGATCGGTGACAACCCTCCTTTCATGAAGCGACTCCCGTCGCGAGACTGTTCCATCCTTGAATCGAGGCGAAGGGGATGATGACGATGCGTTTGCAGCGCTTGCACTTGAGCTCCAGCCCTCCGCCGACGACTTTGGCGATCAATTGACCGCACTCGCAGCGGGTTTCGCCGTTCTGGCCGCATTCGGAAATGGGGGCCTTGGTTGTTACCATAAGAGCGTGACGACCATTAAATGAAATTGAGAACGATTATTAATATCTCAATTCTCATGTTCTTGTCAAGAGAACATCTATTGCTGAGGTCGGAAACTGTTTCAGGTGCAATCCTCTGCGCTGTTCACTATAATTTCGTCCTGCCATGAGTGGACGCAGCCGCCAAAAAGTGTTTGGAAATCAGTGATTATGGGGTGCAAGGCTCTCCAAGCGAGCGCTCTTATTCCTCTTCTCGTACTGATCGTTGGTTGTGCCGGTATTACGCCTTCTTCCCAGAATGTGGTGGTCAAACGGGCCCAACTGCATATGGGAACGCTGGTGACTATTACAGCTGCGGCGTCTGATCAGGCAGTGAGCCACAAGGCAATTCAGGCAGGGTTCGATGAAGTCAAACGATTAGAACAACTGTTGAGCACCTGGATTCCAGAGAGCGAGCTCTCGCGGGTGAACGCCGAAGCCGGTCGCCGGCCGGTGACCGTGAGTCAGGAAACGTTGGATCTGGTGGTTCGATCCATGGAGATGGCGGGACTGACCGAGGGAGGATTCAATATCGCGGTGGGGCCTGCGGTTGAGGCATGGAGTGTGACCGAACGGCAACGTATCCCGAGCGATGAAGAGCTGCAACGGTTGAAGCCACTCGTGGATGTAGCCGGCATTCAGATCGATCTGGACGCGCAGACCATTTTTCTTGCGCACAAGGGGATGAAGATCGATGTGGGTGGTATTGGAAAGGGGTACGCGGCGGATCGGGCGGCAGAGGAGATGAAGAAGGCCGGTGCGCAGGGAGGGGTGGTTGCGCTGTCTGGGGATATCACAACATTCGGCGCGCTTCCCGGCGCTGCCGGTTTTCCTGTGGGCATCAAGCATCCACGGAAAGAAGGCGCGATGATTGCCGTCATCGATTTGCGGGATGAATCCATTTCGACAGCCGGGGATTATGAACGGTTCTTTGAACGTGACGGAGTCCGCTATCACCATATTCTTGACCCGCAGACCTTGCGGCCTGCGCGGTCTTGTCAGAGCGTCACTGTGATTGGAAAAGAAGGGACTGTGGTGGATGGTCTCGATACCGGGATCTTCGTCTTAGGTCCTGAGCGAGGGATGGCATTAATCGAAAGGCTCTCAGGGGTGGAAGCGGTGATCATCGACGATCAGGGGAAGATGACCCTGTCGTCGGGGCTTCGATCTCGATTGCGTGATCCATAAACCAAGGTGCGCGGGCAGGGCAGCTACCGAACCGTTTTCAGGTCGTAGATGATCGAGAATTTCACCGGCATGTGAGGCCGGTCCAGCGGGTGCGACAGCGAGATGGGTGGGCCTTTTTTCACGTCTTCCACGGCGACTTGATCGAGCATGGCGTTGCCGGAAGTCTTGGCCACGCGCACATCGCTCAGTGTTCCATCCTCGTGCAGCAATGCCGACAAGATGACTTTCCCCTGAATGCCTTCGGTTCGCAACATCACAGGATAGCGCTTGTCGAGATCCTCAATCCATCTGGCCATGAGATCCGAGAGCCATCCGTAATCGACCCTGATAGGTTTCGATTGTTCGGAGTGAGTGTTGGTAGTCACTTGTGGCGCAGGAGCCGGTACCATCTGTTGTTGGGCCGGCAATTCCGTAGTTGTGGGCGGCGAATCAGCCTGGGCAGGAGGCATCGGCTCAGCGGTCGGTGCCGGTGCGCCCTGAGGAGTGTGGGTGGCATAGGATGATGCGGTGGATGAAGGCGGAGTTGGCTCGGTGGAGGGAGTTGAAGTTATGGACGTCTCAACTGGCTCCGGCGTCGACGGAGATGGTTGTGTAGGAGCGAGGTCTGTCGTCGGTCGTGTGGGTATTGGCGGCGCAGGAGGGGAGACCGGCTGCGCCATGCCTGGTCTAGGCGGCGAGGGCGTGGCTATCGGTGAGGGGGCGCTCATGGCCACATCCCATGTGAACGGTTCCGCCTGCGGCGCCAACCGCAAGTTCTGCAAGAAAAAGACGGCTCCGATGGCCAACCCGCCGTGCAACAGACAAGACACAATCCAGCCCGCAGCTTCAGGGTTTGTCCTATAGGTTGGATGTCCTCCGGTATCGATCATGGAACCCGAATGACCTCGAGACTCACTTGCTGAAATCCCAGGCCACGGATTTCGTCGACCAATGCGACGAACTTTTCCAGCACCGTGACTTTGTCCGCGCGAACGACCACGGCCGACTCACGAGACTCCGTCAGAAGCGTAGATGGGAGACTGCCGTCGGGGATCGGCGTATCGTTGACGAACAGGTTGCCCTCCGATGTCAGTGTGATGACGATGGGCACGTCTTTCCGATCGCCGACAGCCTTGGCCTTCGCTAGGTTTACCGGAATCTGGCCTGTGCTGATGAATGTGGCCGTCGTCAGCACGATGACCAGCAGGACGAGCATCACATCCACGAGTGGAATGACATTGATCTGATCAATGTCCTGTTTCATGTTGTGCCTTGTATTGGGTCAAGAGTTCAGCGACGCGACGCCGAAGCACATTGTTCATGACGACACAGGGAATAGCGACCACCAAGCCGACGGCCGTGGCCTTCAATGCCAGGCTCAAGCCGATCATGATGGTGTTGACCGCCATGGTGCCCGACGTCCCCATCGTGTGAAACGTCAGCATGATGCCAAGGACGGTGCCGAGGAGGCCAATGTAGGGAGCGTTGGCGGCGACGGTACCGATGATTACGAGACGTCTGGTGAGCGAGATCTCCAGCAGTTGCGCATTGGAGTACTGAGTCAGGTCCACTCGACGATAGAAGAGCCAGCGCTCCACGGCGATCGCAACAGACCAGAGGCTCAGAACCAAGAGGAGGCCGATGACTCCGTAATCTATCGCGTGTTTGAGCGCGTCCATCGCAATCCCTTACATCTCTATCTTAAAGGTAGAACCCACATTGGCGAGGAGGCCGGAGAACCATTCATCAATGCCAGATCACGGGGAAGCCTGTCAATCTGTCGGCGCATGGGCGCGTTGTTCGCTCGCGTGAAATTGATCGGCTCGAAACAACACCGTGTGTGTGGCGGACACACGAAGCTCGACAGCCGTCCCTTCCTGATACACGCTGGTCGAACTTTCGCTGCTGTGGATGATTTGACCGGAGCCCAACCGGACCGTATACAGATTTTCGGAACCTCGGAATTGCCGGGCGATGATTCGCGGTTCGGCCGATTTGTTCGGGAGGAGGCGAATGTCGTCTGGCCGAATCATCACGACCACCGGGGTTCCTTCTTCGTCAGCCAGTGTGTTGGGAAACTCGCCCAATTCGGTATGGACCATGCCCTGCTGGATACGTCCGGTGATGAAGTCGGCTTGCCCGACGAAGTCGGCAACGAACGGGGTCGAAGGGAGGTGGTAGATGATCTCCGGCGAATCCATCTGCTCCAGCACCCCTTGATTCAGTACGGCAATCCGGTCGGCCATGGCAAAGGCTTCGTCATGGTCATGAGTGACCAAGATGGCCGTCGTTTTCATCCGTCGCAACAGGGTATGGAGTTCTTGCCGCATGCGGCCGGCCATATCGGGGTCGAGATTGCTGAACGGCTCATCCAGCAGCAGCACGACCGGATTCTGTGCCAATGCCCGCGCAAGCGCCACGCGCTGCTGCTGTCCACCCGAGAGTTCGTGCGGATAGCGCCGCTCGAATCCTTCCAAGCCGGTCAGTCGCAACATCTCGTGAACCCGGCTCTCCCGCTCCGATCGGGATAGACGGGTGAGCCCAAAGGCAATATTGTCGACGACGCGGAGGTGAGGGAAGAGGGCATATTCTTGGAAGACCATGCCGACATGCCGCTCTTCGGTGGGGATCGTGTCCGAGGAAGAAGAGACGCGCCGGCCCGACAGAAAGATTTCTCCGGACCGCACCGGCTCAAAGCCTGCGATGGCCCGCAATATGGTGGTCTTGCCGCAGCCTGATGGCCCGAGCAGGCAGAGTATTTCCCCTTCCTGCACCGAAAAGGAAATATCACGAATAGCCGGACGGTGTGGATCGTAGGCGCAGGACACCGAGCGCAGTTCTAGAATAGGCGTTGCCGGCGCGCACAGATCGGCCTGGCCGTCGAGCTGGTCGGTATTCCTATGGACCGGATGTGATTCAGTCGTCATCGTTTAACCTAGGCCGCCCGCCAATCGCGCGACAACAAGAGCGCCAATGCCGGCAAACCCACCAGCACGATCAGCAGTGCGGATGGAGCCGCCAGCTGATAGTATTCTTCACTTGCTTCCAGCCAGACGCGGATGGCCAGTGTGTCAAAACCAACCGGCCGTAGAAGCAGTGTGGCCGGCAACTCTTTCATCGTTTGCAGAAACATCAAGACCCAGGCGGCAATAAAGCCATTGCGGATGAGCGGAAGTGTCACCCGGCGCCAGGTCGCCTGCACACCGAGACCCAGTGTGCGGGCTGCTTCTTCAAGATTGGGCGTGACTTGCTGCAGCGCCGGTTCGAGAGATTGCAGCCCGGCTGGGAGAAAATGCAGCACGTAGGCGACGACCAAGACGATTGCGGTGCCATAGAAGAATGGTGTCAGCTTGAGGCACAGCACCAAGACGGCCAGGGCGGCAACAGGTCCTGGAAGCACGTACCCGGCGTAAGCCGCCTGCAGACAGCCCAGATTGAGCCAGGTCGGTTTCCGGCTCGCCAGATAGGCCAGCGGGAGGCCGATCAGGACTCCCGCGGTGGCGGCCAGGCCAGAGAGCAATGCGCTATTCCATACGAAGCCGACGAAGCGGGTATCCAGAATCGCCTGAGCTTCAGGAGATAGACTCCACTGCACGAGCAGATAGAATGGAATGCCGAAAGCTGCGCCGAGGATGGCGGCAAGAAACACGGTGAAGGCTGCAGTCTTGGACCACCCACATTTGGCACGTTGCGGCGCGCGGTAGCGGCCCGTCGTTTGGTAGAACCGGCTCTTGCGTCGAAACCAACGCTCGGCCAGCAAGAACAGCAGGGCGAGCACCACCAGCAAGATACTCAGAATGCTTGCGGCGGTGTTGTCGGACCGGCCGGTCATTTGCTGAAACACGGCATAGGTCAACGTTTGGTAGCGTAAGAGAGAGACGGCGCCGAAATCTGAAACCACGTAGAGAACCACTAACGCCGTCCCTGCCACGATCGACGGACGTAGGAGCGGCAAGGTCACGCGGAGCATCGTGCGCACATGGGAGGCGCCGCATGTCCGGGCCACTTCCTCGAACGACACGTTCAAACTCAAGAGCGCGCTACGGGTGAGGAGATACACGAAGGGAAAGGTATCAAGCGCCATCACCAGCGTGGCGCCCCAGAAGCTTTGCGGCGAGAAGATTCTGGCCTGAGGCCCGGCTACCGTTTGCCAGAGGTGTTCCACCGGGCCGCCGAATCCCAAGAGATAGTTGTACACGTAGGCCAACACGTAGGTCGGCATTGCCAACGGCAGCACGAGGGCGACTTCCCAGAGCCGGCGTCCGTGAAAATCGAATCGCGTGACCACCCAGGCAGTCGAGACTCCCAACAGGAGGGTGAGAAGGGCCACGGTTCCGGCCAAGGCCACGGTATTGGTCAGCAGCTCGGGAATGCGCGTGGCCCACAGGCGCTGCCACACCGCCAAATCGGCCGACAAAGCGAGGGCGGTGACATAGCCCAGCGGCAGAAGAATCAGCGTGGCGCTGGCCAGCACGAGCAACTGAAGGGGGAATGCGGCATGAAGCCGTAGATGTGTCACAAGCAGGCTCGCGCGTTATCTGAGGCCTACTTGCTCGATGAGCAGCATGGTCGGTTCACGCAACTCGGCGAGCTTGGTGAGCGGGACCATGGCTGCGCGAAAGCTCTTGCGCTCGACGAGGGCGGGATCGGCCTTGACCTCCGTATGGAGCGGATATTCCTTGTCGAGATCGGCAAACATCTTCTGGCCGGCCTGCGCTACGAGGAACTCGACGAGCAGTTTGGCGCTGTCGAGACGGGGAGTGTGTTTGAGAATTCCGACACCCGCCACATTCATGATCGCGCCCATGCCGCCCTCATGTTGGTCCGGCATCAAGACGGCGAGCGGCGCGGTCGGTTGCGCAGCGAGATGCCGATACACGTAATAGTGATTCACGATGCCGATGGCGACCTGGCCTTTGGCCACCGCCTCCACGATTTGAGAGCTTTTCTGATAGACCTGGTTTCCGGCATTATCTCGAAGCCCCTGGAGAAAACTCTTCGTCCGTTCGTCTCCAACGCTCGCGCGAATGACCGAGACGCCCGCCTGTAAGTACTCACTGCCGGAATTTGGAATCGCAATCTTGTCTTTCCATTCGGTGTTTGCCAGATCGAGCAACGATTTGACCTGATCCGGCTTCACCAGGGTCGTGTTATAGACGATAATCCAGAAGCGCCCGGACAAGCCGATCCAGCTATTATCCGCGGCGCGGAATTGCGGAGGGATTGCGCGGTCGACTTCCCGCATGCTCAGCGGACGAAGGAGTCCCGCAGTACGGGCCATCTCCAGGCTGCCGGCGTCATTGGTAATGAAGAGATCGGCCGGGCTGCGGTCTCCTTCCACTTTCAGCCGGTTGACCAGCTCGGTGGTGCCGGAGGAGAGCAGGTCGATTCGAATGCCGGTTTTCGCGGTGAATGAATCGAGCACCGGCTTGATCAGCCGTTCGGCGCGCCCCGAATACACAGTCAACTTCTCCTCGGCCCATACCGGGGTCGAGCCATTCGGCCATGCAGAGAGGAACAGGCCGCAGAACGCCACCGCGATCAGGGCGAATCGGGGCCTGAAAGCCTGAGGGGAAGAGAGCCGGCGTTGTGCGAAATTCCACACGGGCGACACCTTTCGTTAAATTGAAATTGATAAATCCTCTCAAAAAGATACCAAAAAAAATGGCGGCGGTCAATGATGACAGCGGGAACAGAGGCCGTAAAGTTCTAGGCGATGGGTCTTGATGGTGAAGCCGTTGCGGGCGGCCACCTCTTCCTGAAGCCGTTCGATGTCGCAGTTTTCGAACTCCACGATCTTTCCGCAGTCGGTGCAGATGAGGTGGTCGTGGTGGCCTTTATGAGAGACGTTGTCGTATTGGGTCTGCGTGCCGAAGTGGCGCGCCTGCGCCAGACCGGCTTCGCAAAAGAGGTTGAGTGTGCGGTAGATCGTCGCCAGCCCCAGATGCGGATCTTTTTTCGCCAACTGGTGATACAGCGCTTCCGCGGTGATGTGCTCTTGCTTGAGAAAGGCATCAAGAATCAGCTCGCGTTGGCGGGTGCATTTCAGCTGATGTTTCCCGAGATGCTCTTTCAGCGCTGTGATTTCTTTTTGATGCTTCGACATGGCGGCCGGCCTTATTCCTTTTAGGAAGGGCCATTAAAGACGAAACAGACCATAAGGGTCAAGAGTATAGGGTGCGGCAAACAGGTTTGACGATCCTTCATGGCCTGTCTATAGTGCAGGACCGCTTGATCTGATTGAGGCGATGCCATGAGAACACCGAACCAGATTACCGTTGATCGCTCGCTCCTTTCCTATGTGCTGCACCTGGCGGAGCCGTATGGTCTGTTGAGCGATGTCAAGCTGCAGCAGTTATGCTTCCTGTGCGAACTCCAAACATTCGGAAAAGGATTCAAGGGGTTGCACTTTGAATTCTTCCGGTTTGCCTATGGCGCGTTCAGCAAAGATCTCGATAACGATCTCACGTCGCTTCGCCGAAAGGGTCGGATCGAGAATTTCACCTTATCCGATCAGGCCAAGGACGAGGTGATTCCGCTGCTCCTGACGGCGATCGAAGGGGTAGAGACCAATGAGAAGGTCAAAGAGATCGTCGACGCCGTCGTGTCCGTCTATGGGCCGCAGGATAGCGGCGCGATCACCAACTCCGTCGAGGCGGTGGAGCTGAGCACGCCGCAGCAACCCGAATTCAAAATTCCGATTCGGGATATCACGTTTCATACCACGCTCCTCGTGCCCGACCGGATCGACGTACAGGCTGAATTCACCTGTCCGCCTGCGCTGCTGGCCAAGTTGAATGCGGCGATGGGCTATGACGGCAAGGCATCCTCGAACGTTCAGAGCTGGTAGATCTCGCCGTATTTCTTTTCCACGTACGAGAGGAACGGGTCGGGACTGATTGCGTTGCCGGTGACGCGTCGGGCCAGGTGGTCCGGGGTAAACATGCGGCCCCAGCGGTGAATCTTCTGTTCCAACCAGCGGCGCAATCCCAACAATTCCCCTGCGGCGATGCTTTCTTCCAGACCGGGAATTTCCAGTTTGGCCTGCTCGAAGAATTGCACGGAATAGAGGTTGCCCAGCGTATAGGTTGGGAAGTAGCCGAAGGCGCCGAACGACCAATGGACGTCCTGGAGCACCCCTTCCGCATCGGATGTCGGCGTGATCCCCAGATACTCCTCCATCTTTCGGTTCCACAGGGCGGGCAGGTCTTCGGATTGCACCTTGCCTTCGACGAGGTCCTGCTCAATCTCGAAGCGCAGCATGATGTGGAGATTATAGGTCAGCTCGTCCGCTTCCACGCGGATGAACGACGGTTTCACGCAGTTGATGGCGGCGTAAAATCGTTCGGCGTCCACGTTCCTCAGTTGATCGGGAAAGGTCTGTTGCAGAATCGGATAGAAGAAGCGCCAAAACGGACGGGAGCGCCCGACACAATTCTCCCACAGGCGGGATTGGCTCTCGTGAATGCCGAGCGAGACCGAATCGCCCAGCGGCGTGCCGAAATACCGCTGATCGAGCCCCTGGTCGTAGAGCCCATGCCCGCCTTCATGGATGCAGCTGAAGAGGCAGGATTGGAGTTCGTGCTCATAGACGCGAGTGGTCACCCGTACGTCGGTCGGATGAAACGAGGTGGTGAACGGATGGGACGAAAGATCCAGCCGGCCGCGCTCAAAGTCATAACCCATGGCAGTCAGGACCAGGCGCCCGAACTCCAGTTGCCGAGTCTGATCATACGAGTGTCGGAGGATACTATCGTCGATCCGAACGTGGCTCTCGGTAATTCGCCTCAGCAGCGGAACAAGGCGGGCCTTCAGCTGTGCGAAGATGGGCTGAAGCGCGGCGATGGTGGAGCCCGGTTCATAGACGTCCAGAAGCGCGTTGTAAGGCGAATCCTGATAGCCCAGGTACTGGGCCTCTTGGCGTTTGAGCGACAGGACCGTGCGAAGGTTCGGGAGAAACATGGCGAAGGCGTTCTGTTCTTTGGCCTTGGTCCATACTTGTTGCGCGAGCGAACATTCCCGGCTCAAGGTCGTCACAAAATCGGAAGGAAGCTTCTTGGCCCGGCTGAAATCCCGCCAGACTTCCCGCAACAGCGAGCGAGACGGTTCATCCCACAGGTCGCCGGGCTGGTCGGAGGCGTGACCTGTCGTAGGATTGACCCATTGTGACAAAAGCTTTTCAATGTCCGGGGACACGAGCTTCTGGTGGGCCAAGCCTTGCAGGACGGCGATTTGTTCGGCACGCGCGGCTCCCCCGCCGGCCGGCATGTAGGTCTCCTGATCCCAGGACAGCACTGAAGCGGCGCTATTGATGCGTTGGATTTCAAGGAGTCTGGTCGTCAAGGGCTCTAAGGCGGCGATGGTCTTCAAGCGAGGTCTCCTCTTGGCTTATACTACAGTCCGGCGTGCGGCAATCAGCTCTGAGCCGCCAGTCTACGCAACCGCGCTGGTATTTTTCAAACCACTGAAAGGATCGACGATGAGATCGCTTGTGCTCCCCGACATCGAAGCCTATGCCCAGGCCCATTCCATGCCGGAGACAGCCATTTGCCGGGCGCTCAGGGAAGAAACTCAGCGGACGATGGAGTATGCCCAGATGTTGGTCGGCCCGCTGGAAGGGGCGTTTCTCAAGATGATGGCTCAACTGGTGGGCGCCACCAGGGTGCTCGAAGTCGGAATGTTCACCGGCTATAGCGCCCTTTGTTTTGCTGAGGCGATTCCGGATCGGGGGACCGTCATCACCTGCGAGGTCGATGAGGAGTCAGCGGCGGTGGCCCGGCGATATTTTGCGCAGGCATCAATTGGGAAGAAGATCGAGATTCGCATGGGGCCGGCGTTGGAGACGATGCAGGCGCTCGCCGGTCCGTTCGACCTTATTTTCATCGATGCCGACAAAGCCAACTACCTGAATTACTATCGGCGTGCGCTGGATCTGCTTGCTCCGAACGGGGTGATCCTAATCGACAACGTGCTCTGGAGCGGCGAGGTGCTCAAACAGCCGCCGCCGGATGAACGAACCGCAGCTATTCAGGACCTAAACCGCGCCGTGGCTAATGATCCGAACGTGACCGCCGTGCTGGTCACGATTCGGGATGGGGTACTGGTGGTGAGAAGGGCGTAGAGCCCGTAGTGCGCAAGCGATGTCCCGCTCTTGACGCCCCACCAGCTTATGGTGTCCAATACCCCATGCCGAAGGGCCGACTGGTACTCCATACCAAATACATTGATGAGTTTGGAGGCATCATCGAAATGAAGGTCTATGAAGTCCCCAGGACGGCAAGCACGCCAAATGGGTACAAATATTCACTGGTGTACATTCTCAATGGCCAGCGATTGGTCGGCTACGACAATCATGAACGAAAAGGCGATCATCGTCACCACCGGGCAGAGACGTTCCCGTATGCATTCAGATCCATCGACATGTTGGTGGATGATTTTCTTGGGGATGTGGCGGCCATAAGGAAGGAGATGGGGAAATGAAAGTCAAACGGCTCAAAGTCGGAGTGCGATCCCTTGAAGAGGGGCTGTCGGAATTCAAAGAGACGCTCAAGGCCATTAAGGCGGGGCGAAAGGTCACGAAGCGAAGCGGCGTGTATTTTATCAGCGTGGAGGCCATGCGTCAGGTGCTCACTGAGCCACGACTGGCCCTTCTCCATGCAATTCGCACACAGCGGCCACGATCGCTCGCAGAACTCGCCAAACTGGTGGAGAGGGATTTCAAGAACGTGCGCGCAGATATCAAGGTGCTGAGCGACCTTGGGCTCGTGGAAGCGAAGATGGGCCCACGACTACGTGATGCCGTCACCCTTTCCGTCCCCTATCAGCGCATTCAATTTGAGATTGCCGTGTAGCCGGCAACAGCCTGCATCAGAACGCGCTATGCCGGAGGAGGGAACGGTGGGCCTGCCCTCTCGACCGCCGCTATTTAGGATCTCAACCGCGCCGTGGCCAACGATCCGAACGTGACCGCCGTGCTGGTGACGATTCGAGATGGAGTGCTGGTGGTGAGAAGAGCGATCAAATGAGGTGGGAAAGCGCCCATAGCAACCATATCTGATGAAGTTGCTGCGCCGTTCAAGGTCGTAAGGCAAGCGTGACACGTAGTGCTTCTTCGACAGCAGCCAGCTCATCTTGACTGAGGGTGTCGATTCTCGATTGTAGTCGTGATTTATCCAGCGACCGGATCTGGTCACCCAACACCCGGGCTGGTTTGCCCTTGACGACAACTGTGGCTTCTCCTGGATACAACGAATCCACGTTGCTGGTAAGCGGCAGCACAACCACACGAGCCCCGAACGTGTTGCAAGAATTGTTTGAAACGATCACCGCGGGCCTAGTCTTCTTGATTTCTGATCCGACCGTTGGATCCAGCGCAACCCAGTAGACGTCTCCTCGGCGAGGTAGCGTCCTCACTTTGGCCACCCTTCACCCTCCGTGTTCTTCCAGTCGTCCTCCAGTTGTTTCCGCCAGTGCTCTTTCCGGGCGGCACGATAGGCTTCGTCGAGAGCCTTCGTGTCCGGATGGAGTTTCGCCTGAACTGCAGAGGAGATGAACGCGCTGAGCTTCTTAGGGGGAACTTCCTTCTTGAGTCTCGCGTAAATATCCTCATCCATCGTGATATTCAACCTAACAGCCATGGGATCTCCAATAAGAGGTGGATGCTGTATTGTATACAGGATGTATGGCCCTGACAAGGCAGGACACTATTCTCCGGAAGGCGAATTGACCCAATTAGGGCGGTAGGGATACACTCGCGTCCCCAGAGTCGAGAGACAGCCGAGTCTTTTACAATCATGAGCAAAATCCTGATCTCCTATCGTCGAGAGGACAGTGCCGATGTCACCGGGCGGATCTATGACCGGCTCATCCAACAGTTTGGCCGAGAGGGCGTGTTCAAGGATGTGGATTCGATTCCCCTGGGTGTCGACTTTCGCAGGTATTTGGATGAACAGGTGGCCAAGTGCGATGTGTTCCTCGCCGTGATCGGCCGGAACTGGATGAAAGCCAAGGGTCGGAAGGGCAAGTCCCGACTTGAAGAGCCAGGAGATTTCGTTCGGATTGAAGTCGAGTCGGCATTAAAGCGGGACATTCCAATTGTTCCGGTACTTGTCGGAGGAGCCTCGACCCCACCGGCTGATCGGCTTCCACCCAGCATTCAAGATTTGTCTTACCGAAATGGCATCGCGGTTCGGCCAGATCCTGATTTCCATCGGGATATGGATCGGTTGATCGAGTACCTCACGCAACAGATCTCTGACGTAAGCGAGCCTCAGACCAAACCGGATAACCAATCCAAGCCTGTTCTCAAGGAGACAAAGTCAGTCGCCGTTGCCGCCCCAATAGACATGGTGAAAGTACCCCAAGGCCCGTTCCTATATGGCGACCAGAAAACCCGCGAGACGATCGACCATGGCTATTGGATCGACAAATATCCCGTCACCAATGAGAAGTATCGAGCCTTTGTGGAGGCAGGTGGCTACGGAAATCAGGCCTACTGGTCACCAGAAGGGTGGAAGTGGAAGATGGGAAACAACGTAACAGTTCCGGGATATTGGAATGATGCCAAATGGAATAAGGGAGATCATCCCGTTGTTGGAGTCAGCTACTACGAGGTGGAAGCCTACGCCAAATGGGCGGGGAAACGTTTACCCACCGAGCGGGAGTGGGAAAAGGCCGCACGGGGAGAGGACGGGCGCGAGTATCCCTGGGGAGATGAGTTTGACAAGGAGAAATGCAACAGCACGGAGACAGGCCTTAAACACACGACGCCGGTCACCCGATATCCTAAGGGGGGCAGTCCATATGGGTGCTACGACATGGCCGGGAATGTCTGGGAGTGGTGTGTGGACTGGTATGACGAAGAACAGAAAGATTCGCGCGTGCTCCGCGGCGGTTCCTGGTTCAACAGACCGGGGAGCCTGCGTGCATTGAACCGGGGCAGGGGCGGTGCCGTCAACCGGCTCAACACCAT
>Ga0210362_1188842_pt1 | contig 16547 bp, 18 predicted proteins | sample S625metaT_FD_159713 | JGI IMG/M metagenome (GOLD analysis project Ga0210362, IMG submission 159713) | Metatranscriptome of estuarine sediment microbial communities from the Columbia River estuary, Oregon, United States - S.625 (Metagenome... | ecosystem: Environmental > Aquatic > Marine >... | reverse complement strand
TTCCGCGCCGGCCGGCTCCTAGTCAACTTTCTTGGCGACATCCCGCTCCCACAAGAATTCCGGCTCTCCCTGCGTCTTAGCCACCCATCGCGCCAACACGAACAACGTGTCGCTAAGGCGATTCACAAACTTGATGATGACGGGATCGACCGGTTCCGTTTTCGACAAGGCAACACATAATCGTTCGGCGCGACGACAAATCGTTCTGGCTTGATGTAGAAACCCGGAGACCTTCCCGCCCCCCGGCAAGATGAACTCCTTCAGCGGCTCCAAATCTTTCTGGCAACGATCGATCAGCTTTTCCAAACGTGTCACGTCCCGCGCCTCGACCTGCGGCATATTCTTGAACGTCTGCCCCGGCACCGTGGCGAGAATACTCCCGACATCGAACAGCTTGTTCTGCGCCCAGCGCAGTTCTTTTTCCAGCTGTTCAGCCGCCCGATATTCCTCGATCATTTCAGCGTTCATCACCCGCACCACGCCGATGGCCGCATTCAATTCGTCGATCGTTCCATAAGCTTCGACGCGGAGACTATCCTTCCAAACCTGCTGTCCTCCGGCCAATCGCGTTTTTCCCGCATCGCCCGTTCTGGTATAGACTTTGGTAATGCGCATCACGGTCTCCCCTCGTGCCGACCCTGTATATTGCCCCACGACTCGTAGTGAATGAGATGATCCACTGGAATCCGCTCGCGCCATCCGGCACGCTCCAAATCCGGCTGTGCCGCAAAATCCGATACATACCCGAGACACAGATAGGCCAGCATTTTGATAGGCTTCGGCACCCCGAGCAATTGTTTCAACGCGCCATGATCGAGAATGCTGACCCATCCCACTCCGATGCCCTCCGCGCGAGCGGCAAGCCAGAGATTTTGGATCGCACAGCACGTACTATATAAATCCGTGTCCCGCACCGTAGAACGGCCCAGCACATGAGGGCCGCCCCGCTGGCGGCTGCACGTCACCGCGATATTGATCGGGGCTTCCTCAATCCCTTCCAGCTTGATGCTCCGATAGAGCGCGGCACGAGTCCCTCGATAACGCGTCGCGGCCTCGGCATTGGCCTGCCGAAATAACTCTTTCACAGCGCTCTTGGTTGCATGCTCGCGGACCACCACGAAATCCCAGGGCTGCATGAATCCCACCGACCCGGCATGGTGGGCTGCCGTCAGCACGCGCGTCAAGACCGAAACCGGTATGGGCCTCGGGAGAAAATTCCGGCGGACATCGCGGCGCTCGAAGATCACCCGATAGACCGCCTCCCGCTCCGCATCTGAAAATCGACCGCCCCCAGACATCGCCGGCACTCCTTTAGATAATTCGATCGTGATGGGGCATGACGTGCGGCCCCACCTCGCCTGCGGCAACTTTCCTCAAGCAATTGGGGCAAAGGCAATCTTGATAACGCGATTCGATCCAATCCATCTGGGACTCGGTGATCCCGATTGTTCCACACCAACATTGATACCCGCCACACTCGAAGGTTTGCCCACAACATTCGCACGTCTTTTGTACCGGCCCCCTCAAAATTCCACTCCCGCTTGCGCCTTGATGCCTTTGCGAAAAGGATGTTTCACCTGCTTCATCTCCGTGACGAGATCGGCCTCTGCGATCAGTTCCTCTTTGGCGCCGCGCCCGGTGATCACGACATGCTGCATGGAAGGCCGACCCCGGAGAACTGGCAACACATCATCGAGTCGGACATAGTCATGATGAAGCGCAATATTGAACTCGTCGAGAATCACCATGGCATAGGAGGGATCGCGCAGAAACTCGCACGTTCTTTCCCACGCGCGCTGGGCAAATTGGGTGTCACGCGCACGATCCTGCGTCTCCCAGGTATAGCCTTCCCCCATCCGGAGAAACGTCACTCGATCCCCGAACGACTTCAGTATTCGCTCTTCCGCCGTGTCGATCGCGCCCTTGATGAACTGCAGCACCGCCACCTTCCGGCCATGCCCGACACAGCGTAGCGCCATCCCCAGTGCCGCCGTCGTCTTGCCCTTGCCGGCGCCAGTATAGACGATCAACAACCCCTTCTCTTCTTGCGCCGCCGCAATGCGCCGATCGACCGACGCCTTCAGTCGCTCCATCTTTGCTTTGTGTTCATCCTGTTCTATCATCTCGCGCCTCTCAAGCTCCCGGATACTCTTGTCGTCGTCCGACGAGCTGACGCTACCAAGGAAGCCGCAACATGGGGCTGGCTGGAAAAGTGAAGATGCGTATAGAGCGCCAGGGTGTTACTGAACACAAGTCCATCAGGCCCCTGAAAGTCCCCTCGCGCATCGGTGAGCGCACAGACATAGGTCAGTGGCCCTTTCGACAGCAGCGTGGAATAGTGAAATTCATGGCCCCGTGCAGCCAAGCCGACTGAACCGAGAATGCATGGTTGCACAAGTTTGACCGTCCGGTATCCCAAAGTCATTCGGTTGTTCTGCATCACTGCTTCGGCTGGAAACAGCCCAACCATCTCATACGCGGTCCCGGAGAAATCACGGATGGCTTGCGTAAGGTACATCATGCCGCCGCATTCCGCATAGATCGTCCCGCCACCGGCGGCAAATTCTTTGATGGCCATTCGCATCGCCACATTTTCCGCCAGCGTTGCCCCGTACAATTCGGGGTACCCTCCACCGAGATAGATCATCGCCACATCGTCCGGAAGCGACTGATCCTGGAGCGGGGAAAATGGAATCAACTCCGCCCCCTCCGCTTCCAACAATTCAAGGTTCTCAGGGTAGTAAAAACAAAAGGCCTGATCCTGCGCGACCCCGATTCGAATCGTACGCCCGTGATTGCTGACCCTAGGCAGTGGCGCCGCAACCGGCCACGCACGGCACGAGCCGGCCAGCGCCTCGATTCGATCCAGATCGATGGTCTCGGCCGCCGCCTTGCCCAACCGAGTATAGAGTTCGTCGGTGTCCCGCTCCATCGCAGTGACCAAACCAAGATGCCGATCCGCTATTTCGACGGCAGCATCGGGCTTCAGATAGCCGAGAACCGCCACATCGGTCTCTGCTTCAACCGCCTCCTTGAGCAGCGTGTAGTGCCCCGCGCCAGAAACGCGATTAAAGAGCACACCCTGAACTTGAAGCTCCTGGTCAAACCTCGCATAGCCTAACACCATCGCGGCGGCGGAACGGGCCATGGCACTGCCATCAATGACAAGCAGCACCGGCGCATCCAGCTGCTTGGCCAATTCAGCCGTGCTGCCGATCTCATTCACCGGCGAGCTGCCGTCGAACAGCCCCATCACGCCCTCTATAATGGAGAGGTCTGCGTCGGCGGCACCATGCACAAAGATTTGTCGATTGAGGTCCGCCCCCAACATCCAGCCATCCAGATTTCGAGAAGGCCGTCCGGTGGCTGCCCTGTGATGCCCGGGATCGATAAAGTCCGGCCCGGTCTTGAACGGCTGCACCCGGCGGCCCCGCATCCGCAGGGCCGCCATGATCGCCAAGGTCACAGTCGTCTTGCCGACACCGCTATGGGTGCCGGCAATGACGAGTCGTGGATAACAGTTCATGTACCCTACAGTGGAATGTCGTAGTTCATTCTCACACCGCCGAACACTGACCTTGTCGGGGTACCGAAAAGCGTGATCTCCTCATACTCTTCATCGAAGAGGTTGTCGACACGAACGTACGCCTGCCAATTCTTAGTCACGTCATATGACGCGGACAAATTGACGACATTGAAGACGCCAAGCTTTTGGCTGGACGAATTGGCCAAGTTGTTATTCCTGGCTCCCACAAACCGATAGTCGATGTTGAGTCGTAACGCATCAATCGGTGCATAGGTAAAGCCGACCGTCGCTTGGTCGACCGGCCAGCGAGGAAGTCGTTTATCACCTCCCAGTTGGAGCGTGGGACCATCGAATGCGCGAGTCAGCGTATGCGTATATTGTCCGCGCACCTCCAATCCTTTCAACACGATCAGTTTGAAAGCAAATTCCCACCCCTGCGTCTTCGCATCGGCAACGTTGATCGGACACAATCCGAACGATCCCGGTGGGCATAAGGGGCCGCCGGAAGCAAACTGAATCATGTTCTGAAACCGATTCCAGAAATAACCCGCGTTGAGCTGGAGACGATCGTTGAACAGGCTCTGCTCGATCCCAAGATCCATGCTCAAACTTTTCTCAGGCTTCAGATTCGGATTGCCGAATCCCTGAAAGTACAAATCGTTCATCGTCGGGGCTTTGAATCCTGTGGCATAGCTTCCTCGAAATTTCGTGCCGGTTTCTTTGACACTATAGCCGCCGGTCACGCGATAGGTCGTCGCGGCGTCAAAGTTGTTGTAACTATCGTGCCGCCCCCCCGCCGTCACGAACAGGCGATCCCATAAGTTCACCTGAGCCTGGGCGAAGCCGGCGTTCGACGAAATGACTTTCGCGGGCGCCGTGGACCCGAAGAATCCCGCAGAATCACCTTCTTCTCTCCGCAACTGATATCCGGCTGTGAGCAGCACCCACTCACCGACCCGAACATTGTTTTGCCACTCCAGACGACGGTTGAGGACTTCCAGATCGGTCGCAAATGGGCTAAAGCACAGGTTTGGGTTGGGCTGAAGAAAGCAGTTGGGAATAGCTGTCATAGGCTGTCGTGTCACCACATTGAACCCGGCCGTCCCCATCCCGCTGTTACTGATCGATCGTTCATTGGCCTGTGACAATGTCAGCTTCGTGGTCCACCATGATGTCAACGGTTGTTCATAGGTCCCGTTGAGAATGAGATTGCGGTTTGTCGATCGAGCACCGAAGACATCGGCAGGTGCGCCACTGTCCGCAAATCCGTCAAAGCTGGTCCGTGAGTCGTACCAGCGCATGTTGAACTCTACCCGCCCATCTTTGGGAAGTGCCGCACCTACCTTTGCCGATACCTGCGTGTTGTGAAAGCCGTCCCCTTCAAACGCCCCTCGGCGATAATTGATCGCCGAAAAGCTGCTGGTATCCCAACGAGACACCGAAGCCGAAAAATCAAATGGACCTTTTGCGCCGGAAATATTGCCTCCTTCACGAAAGGTGGCGAATGAGCCATACTCCATGAAGGCACCCACTCGAGGCGCTCCCGTTCCCTTTTTGGTGTAGATGCTGATGACTCCCCCTATGGCATCGGACCCATAGAGCATACTCTGCGCTCCGCGAAGTATTTCAATCCGATCGATATTCTCCGTAGTGAGATTCGCGAAGTCGTATGCGCCAGTTGTGGGACTATTGACAATGACGCCGTCGATCATCACCAGCGTGTGTCGCGCAAATGCACCTCGCATCTTCACCGAGGCCTCTGTGCCAGGGCCGCCGCTTGACGTGGCGAACACGCCCTGCGCCAATCGCAACGCATCGATGACGGTTTTGATTTTTTTACGTTCTAACTCCTCACCGGTGATCACCTCAACGGCGCTCGTGACCTGCTTGGCTGGGATTTCCGTTTTCGTCGCGCTGACGACGACGTCCGGCACTTCGATGACATCTGGTTGATCAGCGGATGCTACTTGAATGTCTGGGGCTGCATGGACGGGAAGACTCAGCGCAACCAGGGGAAGGACACTCCACCATAGACGACACACACGAACACACCACCACATGACGACCTCCCTTATGCTCGAAGGGTTGAGTTGAATCGACTGCCGGCTGGGTTTCCTGACTTGCGGATCGTCGTGTCCCTGCGCCTTCCCATGCGCCGAAGCGCACAGTGGCATAATGCAGAGTTACTCCCCGCTTACAGTGGCGGCACCGTGATGGACTTGCACCATCTTCCCCGTCTCCAGCGTCGTTTCTCCAAAACGCCCTTTCCTGAAAATGAACGATCCCCCATTGGTTTCAACAGCCGGGCTGGGGACATGGCCCTGGCGGCATTATTTCTTCAAGATATATGGACTGTTATCGATGGCGCCTGCCTATCCATCTCAGCCCCCATCTGGTCACGCTTTCGCATACTCCGCATGGAAGCCGGACGACAGCGGCATCATGCTGCTGAAATTCCAGTCGAGCGCCAGGATCGCCGACCGATCCGACGTATGGGACAAAAGTCGGTCCCCATTTTTGACGACAAGACTCGGGGCTTTCGAAAAATCGAGCGTCAGTTCGGCTCCCGTCCGGTTACAGACAATCAACGGGAGGCCTGTTTCACGACTCCGATCCTCCCACTCTCCATTCGGACCATGAATGCCAGGTCCCCAGGAGGACGGCGAGAGCAACAATTGTGCGCCGTTGAATCTCAGAACCCTGGCAATGTTCGGCGTATAGGCGTCGCTGCAAACCAGCAAACCGGCCTTGATCCCATCGCAGTCGATCGGCGTTGCATCGTGGCCTGGGCTGGACCATGACATCGAATCGCTCGCCACATTGATCTTGCGATGCGCGCCAATAATCTCACCGCCGGCGTCGATAACGAACACAGAGTTGTAGAGCCTGCGTCCGTCCCGTTCGGGACATCCAAGGAACAGCGTCCGCTTCAAATGTTTCATCAGTCCGCATAGGTGCTGCATCCATCGATCCGGCTGCGGCTCGATCCAGTCCAGACCGATGACCTGTGGAAATTGCAGTCCACACACCGCCAGTTCCGGAGTTACAATCCACTCTGCGCCGCCCGATGCGGCTTGTTTGACCGCTTCGACAAGGACATATCGATTGCGCTCAACATCCCCGGGGATCGTCTCAAGATGCAAGAGCGCAATTCGTCCGGCCTTCATATCACGGCCTGCTCATCGGCATCGTCACGCGTGGTTTCCCAGTCTGCGGATGCGCATCGACCACCACATTGCACCCATAGACGGTTTGCAACACATCGGGCCTGATCGTCTCGGCCGGCGATCCTATATGGCTGAGCCGTCCGGCTTTCAACATCAGCACGCGATCGCAGTATTGGCTCGCGAGATTCAGGTCATGGGAAACCAGCACCACCGTCAATTGCCGTTCATCGCGGAGCCGGCTGATAAGGCCGCAGATGTCGAGTTGGTGATTGATATCGAGAAAAGCCGTCGGCTCATCCAACAGGAGAATGGCGGGTTCTTGCGCCAAGGCCCGCGCAATCATGACCCGCTGCAACTCCCCGCCGGAGAGTTCGGACACCGGGCGATCCGCCAACGACACCACATCCGTTTCCGCCATGGCCCGCTGCGCGCTGGCGAGATCGCGCGCCGTGTCGGCTCCGCCTCCCAGACTCCACCAGCCGGCCTGTCGATGCGGGAATCGCCCCATCAAGACGGTCTCCGCAACAGTGAATGGAAATATCTGCGCCTGTTCCTGCAATACCACGGCCAAAATTTTGGCGACGGCTATCGGACTCAAATCAGTGGAAGCGTGCCCCATCAGACCAATCCGCCCGGACTCCGGGCGCAACAGTCCGGCCAACAGTTTGAGCAGCGACGACTTGCCCGATCCGTTCGGACCGACGATTCCCAATACTTCTCCAGCCGCCACGTAGAACGACACCCGCTCGATCGTCCACGGACGGCCTGCCTGTCCGGTCCCATAGCGGAATGAGACGTCCTTGACGGCGATCGCCGGATCGGCCGAGCTTTGGCCTGGCTTACACTCTAAAGAGGACTGCGTCTGCACCTAGACCATCCGATCTTTTCGCCATAACAAGAGATAGAGAAAAAATGGCCCCCCGGCTAACGCGGTCACGACACCCACCGGAATTTCAGCCGGGGCAAAGGCCGTGCGAGCGACCGTATCCGACACAACCAGGAACATGCCGCCGACCAAAACCGAGGCGGGCATCAGCAATCGATGGTCCGACCCAATGGCCATTCTGACCGCATGGGGAATGACCATGCCGACAAACCCGATCATGCCGCTGACAGACACGACGGCGCCGGTCAGCAGCGCCGTCAGCGCATATAACCGTTTCTTCGTCCGTTCCGTATCGATCCCCAATGACCGCGCCGTCTCCTCTCCCTGCGTGAGCACGTTTAGAACCGGCGCGTGATACAGCAAGAACGTGATTCCCACGATGACATACAGGGCAGTGCCCATCAGCCCAGTCCACCCCGGAGCCGTCAGCGAACCCATAAGCCAGGCCATGAGCCCCGCGGAACGGGCCGGTTCCATAATCGACGTGATAAACATGATCACAGCCGTGAGAATCGCGTTGAGAATCACCCCGGCCAGCAACAGACTATGGATCGGCAAGCGGCCATGTGATTGCGCCATCCGATAGATGAGAACCAGCGCGATCAGCCCTCCGGCAAACCCCCACAGCGGCAATATTGGGACCAGCATCGACGTGGCCCCGATCCCTAACAGCATGGCGACCGCCGCCCCCAATGCGGCGCCGCTGGATACGCCGAGCACGTAGGGATCGGCAAGCGCATTCCGCAACAGCGCTTGCAGCGTCACGCCCACCGCCGCCAGGACGCCACCGACCAGAAATCCCATCAGTACGCGAGGCACACGCAGCTGGAATAGAATCACCCCCGCCGTTCCTGCTGCCGCGCTGTCGCCATGGCCCGGGGTGGCCAATTCACGCAATGCTGCAAGCCAGTCGCTTCCCGTCAAGGCCGCCGCCCCAAAGCTGCTGCACAGAACGGTTACGACAACGGAAGCGGCCAGCAAGCCGGACAAAACGAGGAACCGTCGGCGTCTTGTCAAGATCGCGCCGGATCTGGACCACTCATTTTCAGCCGGCTGTCCCACCGAATCACGCCCGTCCATTGCACCGGTAGCCGAGGCAATCGGCGCGACATGTCCGTTGGGCATTGGATTACGGCCTCCTATGCAACGCCGGTCCGGAAAGAGATGGATGCAGCATGGCGGCCAGCTGCTCCAAGCCCTGGCTGATCCGTGGGCCTGGGCGATTCAACAAATCAGCCGGAATCTGATGGACCCGGCCCTGCTTAATCGCAGAAAGACCGGACCATTGCCGCCACGATTGCTGTTCGCTCTCGGAAATTCCTTCAGCCTGCCCCACGGGAAAGATCAAGACCTCCGGATCTTCAAGCAACACCGTTTCCATGCTCAACCGTGGGTACGGAGTGCTGCTCTTGGCGGCAACGTTGACTCCACCGGCAAATCCAATGAGTTGATCGATAAAACTGCCAGGCCCTACCGTAATCAAGGGCTGGCTGTTCAGCACATACAGCACCCGCACGGGCGGCTGTCCCTGGGCGCGCTCCTTGATCGCGGCGATCTGCTTGCGCAAGTCCATCGCAAGCGCCGCGGCTTCCGCCTGGTGTTCGACCATCCGTCCGATGGTCTGGATGTGCGCGAAAATGTCTTCGATTGTCTGATCGGCTACGATGAAGATCGGAATCTTGAGGTGGTCGAGAGAGGCGATCAAATCCAGTTTGAGAAATTCGCGCGGCGCCAGAATCAGATCCGGTTGCAACTCGACCAGCACCTCCACACTTGGATTCCCATAGCCGACTTTCGGTTTACGCAACGCCTCGGAAGGAAAATCGCAAAACTGAGTCACCCCGGCGACTTGGCCGCCGGCTCCCATCGCAAACAACATCTCCGTGATACTGGGCGCCAGCGAGACGATGCGCGCGGGCGGCTTGGCCATGTAGATCTTCCTGCCGGTATCGTCCACAAACGATCGTGACGACACATGCGCCATAAACGGCATGCCAGTCAAAATGCCCTGTTGCCGCCGTTTCATGTCAGCACAATCTCCCGGGGCACAACCGCTGAAAACAGGCGCAGACGTCCACCACGACACAAGCAGACACGTTGCAAGGACGGCTGAATATCGTCGCCACCGAGCCAAATAAAAAAATCCCCAAGGCCTAAAAAAGACCCTGAGGATTGCACCCGCTTCTTCATCCTCGCCTGTTCCCCAGCCCTCGAGGGAACAATGGTCAACGCTCTGGGCAGGTCTTCTGGCTCATGGTTCATCCTACTTCCCGCGCCTTCCCAGCATGTTCGTGAAACGTATCTCGTGAATCGTATCTCGCGCTAAAATACAGACGCTTCACGATTCAGGAATGACGCTTCACAGCCACGCCAGTGGCCTTGCGGGTTTCGTCCCCATTTACAGCGGCGGGACCGCGAGGGCATTTCACCCTCTTCCCTTACCCAAGCGGCACAATGTGGATGCACAATAGGAGAGAGACCCAAAACTTGTCAAGTTCACACTGCATCAACCCTCATTCCTCACACCGCAGCTCGATCGAACACCTGCCAGCCATAAAAACCTGCCAGCTCCGCTTGTCAGTCCTCGTCAAGCTGTGGTAGCATGCGTTCGCTATTGAAGAATCGACTTAGTCGGAAGGAGTTGTCCTGTGGCATTTCAATGTGAACTCTGTCTCAAGAAACCGACCTCTGGGAACAACGTCAGTCACGCCAACAACAAAACCAGACGGGTGTTCAATCCCAACATCCAAACCGTGCGCGCGGTCGTGAACGGCGCGAACAAGCGCATTCGCGTCTGCACCCGTTGTCTGCGTTCTGGATTGGTCAAGAAGGCAGTCTAACCCCTCCGTTCCCTTCCATCCTCACCGAAGGTCGTACGCCACTGTATACGCAGCGGCAGATGCCGTGGCTGCACTATGTCTTTAAAGTCATCGAAGCGTATGTGATGTACGCTTCCGGTCGTTTTTGTTGGGATATGAATCGACCGGCAGGTCCGACGTTTCTCGCGTTTCACGTCTAACGTTTCACGCTCTTCTAGTCAGTTCTGAAGCCAGCGCCAGGCGAAGAATACTTGCGGCATTTATCCGGCGGCGGTGATGAAGAGCGGCCTTCGCCTGATGAGCCGTCGAGTCACACGTTGGAGGAGAATGACTTCCTGGAAGTGTCTATCCCGTCGCGAAGAGCCATGAGAAGGGCTCCGGGTCGAGCACGCTTGGCATGGAGCGGGCGGCGGGACTTGACCCACGCTCCGTCGCCGGATCGGCCCTGAAGCCTGCCTCCCGGCTCCTGCGGAAGGGGCCAACCCCCTCGCATGCTCCCCACGAAAGGGGCACACCCCTTTCGAAAACCCCTGTCGCGGGTTTCAAATCCACAGGAACGTTGTTTTGAGTTTGGAGCGGGCGGCGGGATTTGAACCCGCGACAACTTGCTTGGGAAGCAAGGACTCTACCACTGAGCTACGCCCGCTCACTGCTGCGTATCCTACGTGGATGATCGCCGGCAAGTCAAGAAACAGTACTCATCACAGCGAACCTGTGGAATTCTTCCACTGGTAAAATTTCCCTGCCCGATCTAGTGATTTTCCCAGTTTAATTGTAGCAGTCTGGTGATAATCATAAGACACGCATACAGTACGGCGCCTGGATGAGGCCTTGGCCGATCGAACCTATACAGGTGCCGGCAACCGTTGGGGCCTGACTGATGGTCCGGCGCAAACCGAATCATTTGCGCACGCTAAACGAAAGGAGTCAGGCTCCATCGATCACCTTCAACCAGGGATAGCATCCCAGGAGGTCATCATGGATAAAGTCTGGCTCTATATTGGCGGGATCGTGGTTGGGGCAGCTCTGCTCATCTATGCTGCCATTTCGTTCGTCGGCAGCGTACATCCTCCTGAAGCAGATCTGAGAGCGGCGTACGAGACGACCAAGTAATACGCCGTCGTTGCTCCTCTTGGTAGTCGGAGATTCAGGGGCAGCGCAGTATCTGTGCTGCCCCTGCTGAGGAGGGACATCTGCTTCTAATCCAAAACACATCATCTGCATGAGTCAAGAGTCTTACCATGCCTTATGTATCCGCAGGCGCTACACCCTGCCCAGGCCACAATTGGTGTTCGTTCATTTTGCCGTTGCTGCCAGAGCTGGTCGGTGACGGGTGAATAATGGGAAATGCACGAAACAAGACTTGACCCAACACTTCACTCCACTTCAAACTTCGTGCATGACTCCAAAATTCATGCATGGTGCACCTCCCGTCTCCCGTCCTTCCACAATGCGGGATCGGAGCCCCCTCAACCGTTCTGGTTGGTGACTGGAGAAACGGGACGACCCGAGCTGACCCACGGTCTTCCGACTTCCAGACCCCGCCAACCCGCTCGTTGCGATCGGTCACACCGATGCAGTACGCTGCATGAGGAAATGCGCACGAACCTGCAATTGGGCCAGATCTTGTCCTGTGCATCACCATATGAGGATTGGAGTTTTCAGGCATACAACAACAGCTGGCCACAATCGTGTTCCGCTATCGGCGTGTTCCTTGCTTCCCCGCCCCGCTCGCTCACCGCCTCAGAATGATGGATCGGCCTCAGACTTTGCAGTAGACTTACCGCAACAGACTTAAATGGGTACACATCGCAGGAGGGTTATGAACGTCATCAGGCAGTCGGTAGTTACCTGCCCTGAGGACGACCGAAATCCTCCAGAAAGTAGATTCCAAACCCCCGTGGTTTATGGATTCTGTTGAAAGGCTGGTGATCGATGCGGCATTTGTTCGTTGCCATGCTCTTGGTGCTGGCCTGTGCGACAGGCGCGAGAGCAGAGTCCATTGCGGCAGCAGATTCCCTTGAGGAGGCGGAATTTGCGTATGATCGTGGTGATTATACACGAGCGGCCCGCCTCTTCAGTCCCCTGGCAGAGCAAGGAATGGCATCAGCCCAGTTCTATCTCGGCTTAATGCATGATAGAGGACGAGGCGTCCGGCAGGACTACCGAACGGCACTGACGTGGTTTCACAAGGCGGCGGCGCAGGGCTACGCCGGTCCACAGAACAATCTGGGCCTGATGTACGAGAGGGGGCGGGGCGTGCGGAAAGACTTGGTTCGCGCGCTCATGTGGTATCACGTTGCTGCTGCCATGTTGAATGGCGATGAGGGGAAGGCAGCGGTGAAGCGCCGAGACCATCTGACGTCACAAATGACCGCCGTGCAGATCGAGCAGGCGCAGGAGTTGGCACGACGGTGTCAGCAGTCCCAGTTCAAAAAATGCGAATAGATCAGCACCGATGACACACACGTCATGAGAAAACGGGCATGTGCGGTTTCGTCTTCGACATCCACTCACCCTTCCTCCGCCATCATGGCGCTTCATCTCCTGGTATGCCCCTCAGCCCCCCTGTTACTTTGAGCCACTTCCTGTAGAATGCAGCTCTCTTCATCGAGCCCCCACACACAGGCCGATTACTACCGGCCGAAAGGATCTCCATGACTCAGCAAACACCCATCACCGAACGCATCCTCGCCTTTCTTCAAGGTTCCCCTGAATGTGAATTCGAAGCCCTGGTCACCCGTTATCCGGAATTCAGTTGGAACGAACTGCATGACGAAGTGTCTCGCTTGAGCCGGCGCGGTCTGGTGAAAGTCACGAGAGGCGTTGGGACTTTTACTATCAAATACCTCGCCGCTCTCTCGTAAGTCGCAGAAGCGAGGGTTTGCGCCGCCCCATTTGCCGGCGCGAGGCTGGAATCTTGGCAATCTCGTTCATCGGGTTTGTCTGGTTTGTTTGGTCTATTGGTCCAACCCCTGCCAAAACGACAAGAGAAGCCAAGACAAACCGTTGACTGGCAGCCTGTATGACGCGTAGCATGATTTTTCAGACTTGATGTATACTTGCCGGTGTAACGAGTCACCTTTCTCATGGAGGCTCGCATGGTCCGGAGCACCCAAGAGCAGTCCTACCGAGCGCGCGCGCTGAAATTATTCCCCTGGATCTGCGCCCACTGCGGACGAGAATTTGACGGCAAGAAGCTGAGCCAACTCACGGTCCATCACAAGGACCACAACCATGATAACAATCCCCAGGACGGCAGCAACTGGGAGTTGCTCTGCCTCTACTGTCATGACAATGAGCATCAGCGCGATCAGATAGGTAGCGGATCGAACGACTCTCCATCGAGCCATGAGCCGGATCGCCCCTTCACACCCTTCGCCCATTTCGCCAACCTGCTCAAACGCAACAACACAGCCTGACCGAGGCCTGCCCGAAGGAAAGAAGAGGTGGGGATCATTTCTTGGCTGTGCACCTTGCTCAAGAAGCAAACGGTAGCAAACTGAGCTTACCTCCGCTTTTCCTTGGGAACGATCCTCTTCATGCAGAAACGGGCAGGGTTCTTGTCCCCCTGCCCGTCCATAGCCGTTCCCCATGCAATACTATCGGTCGGGAATGACCATTGACCTCTCTGAATGAACACCCTGCCGCCTACCCCATTTCCCCGTACGCTACACATTCTTCAGCCACAAGGAACTCAGCTCAGGATACTCTTCGCGATAGTCGGCGTGGCCGGCGCGGATGACTTTCAGCGCTTCCTCCCGTCCGTACATGCCGGTAATTTCCACCTTGTGATGCGTCGTCCTGGGCGCGCTCTTATAGGTCAGAAAATAATGCTGGAGGCGATCGAGGAGCGCCCTCGGACATTGCGCAATGTCCGTGAAGTTGCCGTACACGGCATCGTCCCGCATGACGGCGATGATTTTATCGTCGGCCTCACCGCCGTCGGCCAAGCTCAAACCACCGATCGGCAGCGCCGTCAGAAGGATGTCGCTGTGGGGGATGCTCTTCTCAGACAACACACAGATATCAAGCGGATCGCCGTCGCCGACCATCCCCTTGCGGCGGGCTCGCTTGGCAAAGATACCGGCCACCTGCTCTCCGGAGTAGGTCTGCGGGATGAGTCCGTAGTAGACCGGGCAAAAATTGGAGAACCGCTGCGGTCGGTCCACTTTGAGAAATCCGCTGCTCTTGTCCACTTCATATTTGACCGTGTCAGTCGGAACAATTTCGATGTAGGCCGTCACCACCTCCGGGGCTTCCTCCCCGATGGACACGCCGTGCCATGGATGCGCCTTGAACATCAGCCCAAGCAGGCGTTGAAAGGGATCCCTTCCCCCGCGTATCACCGTGGTCTTGTCGATGTTCGCTTCCTTGCCCTTCCGTTTCTTCACTTTCATGCATCCTCCGCGTATCGGCTGACTATCCCTGCGACTTTGATTCCCCTTAATTCAGCTCCAGTATCTCTCAGACGCTCGACAGGAGCAATGGGTGCTCATCTTTAGCCCGCATTATTCGTGAGTGTTCGTGGCGAAATCGCCAAGCCGCGTTGCGAGAGCGGCGCGCGGAGCCAAAAGGGCCTGAGGCGTACCCATGCAGTACGTCGAAGGTCCGAGGGGCGAGCCCGCCGACCGAAGGCTTGTCGGAGCAGCGGATCGGCGGTTGCAGCAGAAGAGTCATGAATAATGCGGGTTAGCCCTGTATAAATTAGAATGGCCGCATCTTGACTGCTCGCCTCACAATAGATTTTTTGAATGCCTGTCGTGGCAATGAGCCTGACTTATTGCATCGAGACGAATGGGTTGAACCTGGCGGGGAGCTTTCCCGGCAATGCGCGTGACAGAAAGTTCGTTGGTCTCGTTGTATCAGTCGGTCTCGTACGGACGGTGTGACGAACAGCCTGGATACTCAACCGCGCTTGAGTTGCTGTAATCTTTCAACAATCCAAAAACCCAGATAGACGGGAGGCATCAACAGGACGTTATAGAACAGTTTCAACAACGTGGTTCCGAGACCCGGCGCTCTCCGCCCTTCATCCGCATTCCACATGGCGATGAACGGCGCATTCAATGTGCGAAACCGTGCGCCCCATGCCTGAATTTCATCGACTGAACGGCCGCCTTCGCGAATGAGCGTACGCGCTACGGCCTCGTCATCCTCCAATTCGCGGAGGAGTTCAAGGACGCGAGCATCTCTCGTGCGGAGAAACTTCAGGAGCTTGCCATCGGCATAATCGAGGTCGCCAAAAAGGTAGCCATTCATGAGGTCCTGACCTTGGCGCTGGCTCTCCAAGACTTGTCGCCCTTTATCCAACATGCGGGGCAACCAGATGCATCCCATCAGGTCCGCATTCCAGGAACGAGGCATCCATTTCTCTATACACATAGATTCGCATCCTTAGGCGAGTGATACGGGATGTCAAGAAATAAAGCGACACCAGGCCCCCATCCTGCGCATGGCAGTCCGACGCAGTCCGCCACGCCCCCCCCGCCGCACAGGCCTATAGACCAAGCTGAACAGAAAACGTAAAATATCTCGGTCCCATACAGCCATAAATCGATGTGTGGCCATCCATGCGCGCGCTCGTACTCAATGGAGCGATCGGTATCGACTCGGCACTGTCAAGGTGCGAAACCTACGTGGTGCGCGCGCTTGAATCGCATGGGGCGCAAGTCGATGTGCGGCGGATGCAGGAGATACCCGTGGCGTGGTGCCAGGGTTGCTTCGAATGCTGGACGCACACGCCCGGCATCTGCAAAATCGACGATGCAGGCCGCAGCATTGTCGAAGCCTTCGCCAAAAGTGATGTACTCGTCTGCCTTACCCCAGTCACCTTCGGCGGGTACTCTTCCGAACTCAAGAAGGCGCTCGATCGGTCCCTCGGTGTTCTCTTGCCATTCTTCAAACGGATTGACGGTGAAGTGCATCATCCGCAACGATATGCGCGCCATGTGGCCATTGGCGTTGTGGCCACACTGGAGCATCCGGATGCCGAGGCCGAGACCACACTGCGAACGCTCGTGACCAGAAATGCCATCAACTTCGCGGCCGCGGTGCACGCGGTCCTCGATGGTCCCACCGATGAGGTACGTGAAGCAGCAACCTGCACGGAACTCATCGACACACTGACCGCCCCGCCGACCGCCGCA